>Ga0233416_10000007_pt1 | contig 69550 bp, 65 predicted proteins | sample Sediment_Towuti__2_FD_188638 | JGI IMG/M metagenome (GOLD analysis project Ga0233416, IMG submission 188638) | Sediment microbial communities from Lake Towuti, South Sulawesi, Indonesia - Sediment_Towuti_2014_0_MG | ecosystem: Environmental > Aquatic > Freshwater > Lake > Sediment | place... | reverse complement strand
GCCTAGGCTACCCCGGCCGAGCGGCCTCTGTGCCAGTCTCGACCGCGTGCGCTCCGCCATGACGAAGTTGCGCTTCTGCTCGTAGAGCACGAGCGCCTGCTCGAGCTCCGCCCGCGCGTCCCGGCCCGCGAGCGCCAGGACCTCTGCGAGGTCGAGGAGCGCGTCGCCGCGGGCATTCAGCATGTCCGTCTGCTCGGCGAGCGCAATCGCTTCGCGCGCGAGCCGCTCGGGCTCGCGAAGCTGGCGGTCGCTCGACACTATTGTGCCGACTAGAACAAACGCGTAGAGTCGGCCTCGGTCCGACTCACGGAGGAGCGAAGTGATGAGCACGTACGCGGTTGTCGACCCCGCAACGGGCGAAACGGTCAAGGAGTACCCGACGATCACCGACGACGAGCTGCGCGACGCGATCGCCCGCGCCGACCGGGCGCACCGGGAATGGTCGAACGCTGCAACTGTCGCCGATCGCGCCTCGCTCGTGCGGCGCGTCGGTGAGCTGCACTCGGAACGGCGGAAGGAGCTTGCGGAGATCATCGGCGCCGAGATGGGCAAGCCGGTCCGGCAGGCGCGCGGGGAGGTCGACTTCTGCGCATCGATCTACGGGTTCTACGCCGACAATGCGGAAGCACTGATGGCAGACGAGCCGATCGAGCTCCTCGGGGGTGAGGGGTCGGCCGTCGTCCGCCGCAGCTCGCTCGGCGTCCTGCTGGGGATCATGCCGTGGAACTTCCCCTACTACCAGGTCGCACGCTTCGCGGGGCCGAACCTGATCATCGGCAATACGGTCCTGTTGAAGCACGCGCCCCAGTGCCCGCAGTCGGCCGAGGCGATGGCGCAGATGTTCGTCGACGCCGGCTTCCCCGACGGCGCGTACGTGAACATCTACGCCACGAACGAGCAGATCGAGTGGGTAATCGCCGATCCGCGCGTCCGCGGCGTCTCCGTCACCGGCTCCGAGCGCGCCGGCGCCGCCGTCGCGGAGATCGCAGGCCGGCAGCTGAAGAAAGTTGTGCTCGAGCTCGGCGGCTCCGACCCGTTCATCGTCCTCGGCACTGACGACCTCGACAGGACGGTCGAGGACGCTGTCGCCGCGCGGATCGACAACGCGGGCCAGTCGTGCAACGCCGCGAAACGGTTCATCGTGATCGACGAGCTCTACGAGCCGTTCCTCGAGAAGTTCACGGCCGGGCTCACCGCCGTGAAGCAAGGTGATCCGCGCGAGCGCGAGACGGAGTGCGGGCCGCTGTCCTCTCAGGTCGCGGCCGACCGCCTCGAGGATCAGGTCCGGCGCGCGGTCGAGCAGGGCGCGACGGTCGTCGCCGGCGGCAGGCGCAACGGCAACTACTTCGAGCCGACGGTGCTGACGGATATCACGCCGGAGAACGACATCTACCGTGAAGAGCTGTTCGGCCCGGTCGCCCAGGTCTATCGCGTTCGGTCGGAGGAGGAGGCGGTCGCGCTCGCAAACGACACGCCGTTCGGACTCGGCTCGTACGTGATGACGAACGACCCGGAACAGGCCGAGCGCGTCGCGGACCGCATCGACGCCGGCATGGTCTACGTGAACATCGTCGGCGCAGACGCTGCAGAGACGCCGTTCGGCGGCACCAAACGCTCCGGCTTCGGACGCGAGCTCGGCCGCTACGGCGCCGACGAGTTCGTCAACAAGAAGCTGATCCGCATCGGCTGAGCAAGTGGCTCACGAGAAGCCAGAAACCGCGACCCCGGTCGAGTCAGGCGCATGAGCGGGCAGCGTGCGCTGCTGGTGGTCGACGTCCAGCGCGGCTTCGAGGATCCAGCGCTCGGGCCCCGCGACAATCCCGATGCCGAGGAGAACGTCGCGAAGCTGATTGCCGCGTGGCGCCGGCGTGGCCACCCGATCGTGGTCGTTCAGCACGACTGGCAGGGTGGGCCGCTCGAGCGCGGCACTCCCGGCTTCGAGCTGAAAGAGGCCGTCGCCGGCGAGCCCGATCTGCGCATTGTCAAGACAGTGCACTCGTCCTTTCACGGAGACGTCGATCTCGACGCCTGGCTGCGCGAGCGCAGGATCGGCGCCATCGCGGTGTGCGGGATTCAGACGAACTTCTGCTGTGAGACGACCGCTCGCATCGGCGCCGACCTTGGGTACGACGTGTGGTTCGTCCTCGACGCGACCCACACGTTCGACATCGCCGCGCCGGATGGCGAGGTGGTGCCGGCCGCCGAGATCGCGCGCATGACCGGCATCAACCTCCAGGACGAGTTCGCGGAGGTCGTGACGACCGCGGCAGCCTGCACGCTGCTGGATGAGGCATAAGCGACGGGAATCGCGCCGGCACGCTCGTCCGTCACCTCGCGGAACGCCTCCGGGGACTCGGATGCGGAGACGAGCAGCGTGAGAATGCTGAGCTGCTCGAGCTCCGCCGCTCCGGCAACGAGATCCTCCCCCCGGTCGACGAATGAGGATCGCGGCAAGCGGCCTTGCGCGGTTACGATCGCTGCATGCCAGGGCTGCAGCTAGCGGCGGCTGACCAGGGCTCACTCGTTCTCACGGACATCTCCGGGTACACGAGCTACTTGCTCGGGACGGAGCTCGAGCACGCGCAGGACGTGCTCTCGGACCTCATGGGTGTGGTTGTCTCGAGCCTGCAGCCGGCGCTCACCGTGAGCAAGCTCGAGGGCGACGCGGTCTTCGCGTATGCGCTCGAGGGAGCGTGCTGCGCTTCGACACTCCTCGACACGATGGAGCAGTCGTACTTCGCCTTCCGATCCCGACTGCGGGACATCGACCACGCGACGTCGTGCACGTGCGATGCCTGTAGGCAGATCCCCACGCTCGATCTCAAGTTCATCGCCCACTACGGCAGCTTTGTTCGCCGCGAGATCGCAGGGGCCGAGGAGCTGACCGGGCGGGACGTGATCGTCCTCCACCGCCTCTCGAAGAACTCCGCGGCCGATGCCCTCGGGACGAAGGGATACGCGCTCTTGACCGATACGTGCGTGGATGCGCTCGGCCTCGACGCCGCTGCGCTCGGAATGCAACCGCATGTCGAGCGCTACGACGACGTCGGGGAGATCCACTGCTGCCTCGAGCACCTGGGCGAGCGCTGGCGCGTCGAGACCGAACGCGAGCGCTCCTACATCCCCTCAGACGATGCCGCCTTCGAAGTGTCGGTGACGCTGCCGGTCGACCAGGTGACCGCCTGGGACTGGGTCACGTCTCCCGTCCGGAGAGCCGTCTGGCAGGCCGACAGACTCGACATCGTCACCCCCGGCGGGCGGGAGGGCGCCGGCGTCACGAACCACTGCATGCATGGGGAGAACGTCATCGTCGAGCACGTCGTCGACTGGCGTCCGTTCGACTACTTCACCGTCACCTATGACTTCCCCGGCATCGAGCACATGCGCTTCACGACCGAGTTCGAAGCGAGCGGAAACGAGACCGCCGTGCACTGCCGCGGCGAGAGGCTCGCTGGCGACGGGTTGGTTGCATGGCAGGAACACGCCCCCACGCTCGTCGCGGGTCTCGAGGCGAACAGGGTTGTCCTTCTCGAGGCAGTCGTACGGGAGGCCACGGGCGCCGACACCGCCGACTGAATGCTCGGAGCACTTCCGAGGTGGTGCGAGCCCGCAGGCGGTGCGGGGCTCAAGCCTTCATTCCCGCACTCAATGTCATTGTCGCCGCTGTGGCGGCGTCCGATGACTTGAAGAGACTCGGTCGGCGACGGCTGACTCGATTCCGAACGTCGACCCGAGGGTCTGACCTTCCAGCGTTGTGTCGCCGTCGCCTTCCCGCGGCAAGTCCGACCGGATCGCTGCGCTCGCCATAGCCAGGGCCGCGCTCCAGGAGCCGCGGCTTGCCGGTCCCGCTGTCGGCGAGGAGCGCCTGCGCGAGCTGAAGCTGCTGGTCGACCACCGCGACGACCTGGTCGCCGAGCGACGTCGCTGCCAGCAGCGGCTGCGCTGGCACCTGCACGAGCTCGACCCGAGCCTCGAGGTACCGCTGGGCGCCCTCGACCGGGCGCTCTGGCTCGACCGGCTCAGCCGTCAGCTCGCGCGCCGCGAGCAGACGACGCAGGTGTCGATCGCGCGCGAGCTCGTCGGCCGCTGCCGCAGCCTCACGCGCGCCGTCGGCGAGCTCGAGCGCGAGCTACACACACGCACCGAGACGATCGCGCCGCGGCTGCTCGCGGTGCCTGGCTGCGGAGCGTTGAGCGCCGCCAAGCTGCTCTGCGAGACCGGCCCGATCGAGCGCTTCCGAAGCGACGCGCAGCTGGCCCGCCACGCCGGCGTGGATCCCCTCGAGACCAGCTCCGGCAAGCACCAACGTCACCGGCTCGACCGTGGCGGCAACCGCCAGCTCAACTGTGCCTTGCACCGCATCGCCGTCATCAAGGGCCGCGTCCATGCACCTGCGCGGGCTTACCTCGAGCGCAGGCAGAGCGAGGGCAAGAGCCGTCGTGAGGCGCTCCGCCGCCTCAAGCGACAGCTCGCCCGCACCGTCTACACAACGCTGAAAGCCGAGCCAGCATTGACAGACGAGCAACACTCGGGCATCCGCGCTCTCGCTGCGGTCGAGCGCTGTCGTTGCGTGGTTCCGCGTCCAGGGCACCGGCGCCCTCGTCCGGCGGAACGACGGCCGGGCGGTCGCCATGGCAACAATGGCCGCTCAGATGAAGAGGTCGCACGCACCCGACCGGGCGCGCATCCGCCGCCGGCGACTCGCGGCAGCCTCCGCTCTCGCCGTCGTCCTGCTCGTCCCGGCGGTCGTCGTCCGCTCCCTCACGGCTCACTCCGCCTCGGCCTCCCTGCTCGTGCCGCGCGCCGACGTCTCCGCGGTCGACCCACTGGCGTACGACGATCAGCAGGCCGGGGAGCTCGAGCGGGCCGCCGCCTTCGGTCTCAGCCACCCCCTCTACGCGAAGAGCCCCGGAGGCGTCCGTGCGACGGCAAGGCGCACGGCGTCCTTCCGGCAGCTCGTCGAAGAAGCGGTCGCCGGGAGCGGATTCGCCCCGGATCTCCTCGAGGCGATCGTCTTCCTCGAGAGCGCGGGACGGCCCGACGTCATCGCCGGCGACGACCCGGTGCGGGCGTCCGGGCTGACGCAGATCCTCGCCGAGACGGCGACGGGCTTCCTCGGCATGCACGTCGACCTGGAGAAGAGCAGGGCGCTGACCGTGCGAATTGGGGCCGCGGTCGCTCGGGGCAAGACGGCACAGGCGGAGCGCCTCCGTGCGGAGCGGCGCACGATCGACGCGCGGTTCGACCCCGAGCAGGCGCTCGCCGGCACCGTCCGCTACCTCGTGGAGGCGCGTGCGCGACTCGGCCGGGACGACCTCGCCGTCGTCTCCTACCACATGGGCATCGGCAACTTGACGAACGTCCTGCGGGCCTACGCGGGAGCCGGGAGCGACGTCTCCGTGCCCGAGCTGGTCGCGGAGCACGACCTCTCGTGGACCCGTGTCTTCTTCGACAGCACCCCCACGAGCCACGTTGCCGCCTATCGACTGCTCGGCCGCCTCGGCGACGACTCGCCGACGTACTACTGGCGCGTCCTCGCAGCCGGGGAGATCATGCGGCTCTCCCGGGACGATCCTGCACGCCTCGGTGAGCTCGACCTGCTCCAGACGGCGAAGGGGAGCGCCGAGGAGGTGCTGCACCCACCCTCGCAGACCGAGCGCTTCGCCGACGGATCCGACCTCCAACACGCGTGGGATGCGCATACCTTGCAGCCCCTCCCGAACGACCCGGGACGTCTCTCGTTCGCGGTCGACCCGACGCTGGGGGAGCTCGCCTCCCGGCTCGGCCGGCCGCGGGCGCTGTACCGCGGCCTGCGTCCCGAGGCGCTCGCCGTGCTCGTGTACCTCTCTGCGCGCGTGCATGCGGCGAGCGGAGCGACGCAGCCGCTCGAGATCACGAGCGCCGTCCGCGACGACGAGTACCAGAGCCTGCTGCGGGCGGGTAACCGCGAAGCGACACCGGGCTACTCGCTCCACACGACCGGGTTCGCATTCGACGTCCGTCGTCGCTACGAGTCGGCGGCGCAGGCGCGGGCCTTCCAGTTCGTGCTCGACGACCTCACGGCACGAGGCTTGATCGCTTGGGTACGCGAGCCCGCTGCGATCCACGTCACCGTCTCGTCGGACGCGACGAAGCTCGTGTCCGCGATGCTCGAGCCGGCGGCGTAGCCGGCGGGCGAGTCACAGGCTACCCAGCGGCGTCGCCTACGCCGCCGCGGGACGGGGCCTCGAGGAGCGGAAGCACCGGCGCGGATCACGGCCCCGGCGTCCCGGCTGCGGCTCGTTGGGGGGCGTCCCGCGACGTCGTACAATCGGCGCTCCCGACCTCGAAGGAGGAGCACATGGACCACGCGGCCACGATGCGGCGCCTGTACGACCTGATCAACGCCCGCGACCTCGACGGCTTCGGCGACGTGCTCGCCGACGACTTCGTCGACCACGAGGAGCTTCCCGGCCTCGCCCCCACGAAGGAGGGAGTCCTCGCGTTCTTCCGGATGTACATGGCCGCGTTCCCGGACATGCGCATGACGCCGGAGGACGTGATCGCGAGCGGGGACAAGGCCGTCGCTCGCGTGCGCGCGACCGGAACGCACCAGGGCGAGTTCATGGGCATGCCGCCGACCGGCAGAGGCATCGACGTCCAGCTCGTCGACATCATCCGCTTCGGCGACGACGGGCTCGCGCGCGAGCACTGGGGCGTCCTCGACCAGCTGACGATGATGCAGCAGCTCGGCGCCATCCCGGAGGGACCTCCCGCGTAGGACGCGGCCCGAGCCGGGTCTGCCCCGCTGCAGCGCATCTCGGAGCGCGCCCGCGGCGGAGCGGCGTCACGGAGTCGAGTCAGGCCCTGGCCCCCGACGAGAGGCGCGGCCACGCGCAGGAGGTGAGATGGCGAAGCACCTGATCGTGGGGACGTACACGCCCGAGGGAGCCTCGGGGGTGCTCAGGGAAGGCGGAACCGGGCGACAGGCAGCCGCCGAAGCTGCGATCGCGTCCGTGGGAGGCTCGGTCGAGTCGTTCCACTTCGCGCTCGGGAGCGACGACTGGTACGTCATCGTCGACCCGCCCGACAACGCGGCTGCGGCAGCGATCGCCCTCGTCGGGACCGCGTCGGGCACCCTGCGCTCGCGCGCCGTCCCGCTCATCACCCCCGAGGAGATGGACGCCGTCGCCGGGCGAGCAGTCGACTTTCGCCCGCCGGGCGAGTGACGGCTCCGCGCGGGTAGGCTCGTCGCGGTGAAGGGCTGGGACGCGGCGCACCTGTCCGAGATCGAGGCAATCCCCGTTCCGGAGACGCTCGCCTGGACGCCGGTCCGGCGTCACTTCGGGATCCAGGCGTTCGGCGTCAACGCCTACACGGCGGCCGAGGTCGGGCAGGAGGTCGTGGAGCGGCACACGGAGGAGGTGCGGGGGCACGAGGAGCTCTACGTCGTGATCGCAGGACGCGCGACGTTCACGCTCGCCGGCGAGGAGGTGGACGCCTCCACCGGGACGGCGGTCTTCATCCGCGATCCCTCCGTCGAGCGGTACGCGGTTGCGCTGGAGCCCGAGACGACCGTCCTCGCGATGGGCGGAAAGCCCGGAACGGCCTACAGCCCCGGGCCGTGGGAATGGGTGTTCGTCGCGAGGGTACTGGGCGAGCGGGGCGACTACGAGTCCGCGATCGATGAGTTGCAGGACGGCCTGGGCGTGCACCCGGAGAACGCCGCGCTGCTCTACCGCCTCGCCTGCTGGGAAGCCGTCGCGGGCAGGAAGGACGATGCGCTCGCCCACCTCTCCGCAGCCGTTGCGCGGAGGGAGTCTCTGCGCGAGCCTGCGCAGAGCGAAGAGGCGTTCGCCTCGCTCCGCGACGACCCGCGCTTCCCGGAGCCGCCGTAGAGGTCAGCGCCAGTCGATCGAGACGACCTCGATCGGCTCCGCGAACCCCCTCAAGGTCTCCGTCCGCGGGTCCGAGAGCCGGAACGACGACTCGATGCCGTCGAGCGTCTCGCGGCTGACGACGATCTCGCCCGCGCTTCCGAGCGCGCCGACGCGTGAGGCCACGTGCACGCCCTGCCCGCCGTAGTCGGTGGTGTCCTCGCCCTGGCGGAACGCGTCCCCGGCGTGTGCACCGATCCGCACGTCGGGTGCGACGATCTCGGCGTCGAGCGCGCGCTGGATGGCGATCGCCGCCTCGACCGCCGCTTTCGGGCTCTCGAAGGAGGCGAAGAATCCGTCCCCGGTCTTCTTCACGATCTCGCCCCCCGTCTCCAGGATGCGGTCGCGCACGATCTCGTCGTGGCGGGCGAGAAGCCGCCTCCACTTCTCGTCGCCGAGCGTCTCGAGGAGCCTCGTCGAGTCGACGATGTCGGTGAAGACGAACGTTCGACGGGTGGCCACGCGTCCGAGGAGCTCCTTCACGCGCGCCGCGTCGGGTGCGGCACCGAGTCGCTCGAACACGGCCAGCGCGCCCTCGAGCTCGGCCTCGGCACCGTGCTCGTCGCCCTGGCGCTGCAGGGCGATCCCGAGGAGCATACGGGCCTGGCTCGCCTCGTAGGGCGCCCCGACCTCGAGCCACTCGTCCCGCGCGCTCCTCAGGTTGCCGACCGCGGCAGCCCAGTCCTTCTCGCCGAGCGCGATCCGCGCGCGGGCCTGACGGAGCGTCGCATCGAACGCGAGTGTGCGGCGGTCGCCGATCCTGTACCCGTCGACGATCCCCTCGATCTCGTCCGCAGCCGTGCGCGCAGTCGCGAGGTCGCCCGCCGCGACCGCGATCTCGACCTGCGCCGGAAGGCGCCGGAGCCGCGTGAGGGGATCCTCGATCTGGCGGAGCGAGCTCGCCAACGCGGCGACGGCGGCGTCGACCTTCCCTTCGGCGAGCCGGAGGAGGGCGAGGCCGGGCTGGGGATCGCGACCGAGTTCGTTGGAGGTTCGGTACGCCTCCTCCGCTCCGGGCAGGTCGCCCCTCCGGCGCCTGATCTCGCCGATCTCGTAGTAGCCGAAGGCCGTGATCTGGTGATCGAAGTCGTAGAGCTCCTCGCAGGCGGCGACGGCCTGCGCCTCCGCGGCCGGCCAGTCACCGCGGAGCCGGAGCACCTCCGCCCTGTGGATGCGGCAGGCGCCCGGAAAGCCGGTGACGTCCAGCCGGTCGCAGAAGCGGTTCGCGGCCTCAGTCCACTCGGCGGCCCGCCGGAAGTCCCCGACGTCTTGGCAGGCGCTGATCGTGAGGCAGTAGACGAGTCCCGCCGCATGTGGGCGGAGATCCCCGCACATCGCCGAGGCCGAGGCCTCGTCGAGAAGGGCGAGCCCACGCTCCGTGTCACCCGCCTTGATCGCCGTCCTGCCCTTGCCCGAGAGCGCCAGTACCTGGACGTCGCGGTCGCCGACGCGCCGGGCAAGCTCGTACGTGTCGTCGAACAGGGCGTCCGCCCGCTCGTAGTCTCCATCGACGAACAGTGCCGCGATCGCCCGCATGAGCAGCAGGCGGCCGTGCTCGGGCGCCTCGGAGAGGCCGTCGAGGAGGCGCCCGGCGTTCGCGAGCCAGCCGTTCGCGACGGCGTAGGAGCCGCGGCCGTCATGGTCCCACGCGAGCGTCAGCGCCATTCGCGCGGCGCCGAGCATGTCCCCGGCCGCCGTGTACGCGCTGTACGCGCGCTCGCGGAGAGCGATCGCCTCGTCGAGCTTGCCGGTCCACCACGCGGACTCGGCGTGGCTCTCGAGGTCGCTCGGCTCGAGTGCCTGCGGGTCGAGCTTCGCGTACGCCGCGTACGCCTCGCGCCAGGCATGGCGTGCCACGGCCGCGCGTGCGTCGTCGAGCGCTTCGAGTACCTGGGACACGGAGCCGTCATTGTGGCTGCGGCGAGAGGGGTACGGCAACGGGCGCTCGCCACGGGGGAGTCGGCCACGAGCCCTTCTCCCGTTGCTCGGGGGCCGGGATGCGGTCCGAGCAGCGGCCGGCGGCGCCGCTCGAGGCGTCCGGTGCGACCCTGGTGCCGCACGGCTCGCTCGTGACGTCGAATCGGCTCAGCAGGTGGCGGGAACGCCGGGGCCGGTCTCTGATCCGGCAGGAGCGCCGTTCAGGTACAGGTCGACCCGCACCTCCGTCGGCTTACAGGTTCGCTCGAGCGGAACCGAGATGCGCCGCTCGCCGTCGCCACTCGGGCTGAGGAAGAGCGCGAGGTCGGTCGGCTGTGCCCACGGCCCGTTCGCGAGCGGACGCTCGTAGGCGAGCGCGCTCAGCGTGGTGCCCTTCGGCAGGCCACGCCAGGGCATGCGCGCGTTGAGACGCCCACGGTCGTACCGGAGGTCCAGGACCTCCACCTTCCCGCCTGCCGGGAGCGTTCGGGACAGTTGGCGGTCGAGCGTGAAGGCCGTCTCGACGGCCACAACCTCGTCCTCGAGCGTCCGCACCTCGGTCGCCCGCTCCGGGACGCTCCATGCGACCCACTCGAGGTAGCTCAGGTACGTCGAGGCGAGCAGGCGATTGCGCTGGGAGGGATCGGTGTCACGAAGCAGGTCGATCGCGCCCTGGAGCGAAGAGCGCGCGGCTGCCGGCCGGCCGAGGGCCGTCTCGGCGGCGCTCTTGAGCAGCCGGACGTCCGGATCCTCCGGGTTGAGCTCGATCGCCGCTACGGCTCCCTCGAGGCTCCTCGCGTAGTCCTCGGCGTAGAAGGCCTGCAGCGCCAGAAGCGCGAGCGCGATGAAGTCGCGACGCTTCTCGAGCTCGAGCGCGCGCTCGGTGTCTCGCAGCGCGGCCTCCGACGCCCGCCCCTCGAGATCGGTGACTGCTCTCGTCTCCGAGTAATCGGGGTTGGCGGCAAGAAGGCGCGCGATCGCCCGCCCGCGATACGCGGCGGCGAACTCGTCGTCGATCGCGAGCGACCGGTCGTACTGCGCGATCGCACCCTCGTAGTCGCGATTCGCCTCTCGAACGTGCGCCCGCGCGGCGGCGGCGATCGCCTCGTCGGGCGTCGACGGGATGGGCAGGAAGTAGAGCCGGACGGCCAGCAGGGCGACCACGACGGCGATGGCCATGCCGAGCCCGTACGAGTACACGCGGAGGCGCCCCTCGACGACGAGGCCGAAGCCGACGAGGAAGAGCGCTGCCGCCAGCACCGCGATCACGGTCGTGTACTGCGTCGACCGCGTGTTCCACGTGATCCGGGTCGTGGCGAGCGCCTTCTGCTTGAGTGTTGCGCGCTCCGTCTCGAAGGACAGTCGATCGATCGCCTCCTGCGCACGTGCGATGGGAAGACCCTCGGTCGCGGCGCGCAGCTGCCTCGAGAGGCCGCGGCGGTCACGCGGGACCCCGACTGCGTCCGTGAGGCTCGGCGACCCTTCCGTCAACGGGCGCCTGTACGCGAGGAAGGCCTTTTCGCCCTGGAGCTCGGATTCCGTCCCGACGACCGCGCTCTCGGTCACGTTGGCGCGCAGCGCCCGGACGGCGACCCGAGTCGTCTCTCGGGCGGTCGTGGACTCGTGCACCGATGCGTCGGTCTGGAGCGTCGCGAGCGCCGCACCGAACACGACGACCGAGGCGAGCGAGATCGCGATGACGCGCGTCAGCGGATCGCGTGACTCGTGGGGCTCGTCCGGCTCGAGCTCCGTGGTCGCTGGCTCGCTCCCGGTCGTCACGCGAAGAAGACGCTCGTCAGTGTGCCCACGACAACCGCGAGGTAGACGAGGGCTCCGGCGGTCGCGAAGGCGATGATCGTGCGCCTCCTGCTCGAGACCTCGGCGATCGTGTAGAGGAGGACGGCGACGAGTGCGAGGAACGCTCCTCGGACGAGGCCGTTGACGCGGTCACGGATCGCGTCGGCCTCGCTCGCCCAGCGATCGGGATCGAGCTTGCCCGGAGACTCGAGGGCGGTCGACTGCTCGGCGGCGAGCGCGCGCGCTCGAGCCTCGTAGTCGAAGGGACGGGGGCGTGCGGTCGGCTCGAGCAGGTCGTCGGAGATCGTGAACCGGCCGAAGACGCCCGCCTCGGCGGCGCGCATCGTCGCGCCCCGACGGAGCGAGTCGGCCTCGGCGCGAGAGACGCGTGCGAGCAGCGGCTCGCCCGCCGCCGCGAGGCGGTCGGCCTCGCGGTCGAGTCCGGCGGCCACGCCGTAGTCGGCCCGGTACCGCGCGTACTCCTGCGCATTGGCGGCAAGCTGCAGCGTGATCTCGATCTGCTGCTGCTCGACCTTCACCGTCTCGCTGATGGACTGCCGGTCGTCGAACGCCGCCGTGCTCCCGATCTGGGCGGCGCGCCAGCTGAAGGTCGCCGCGGTGATCGTCGCGATGCCGATCAGAAAGGCGGTCACCCACTTCGCCCGCGCGCGCCCTCCCTCCCGCGGCCGGCTCGACAGCAGCCCGGAGCGAGGCTCACGGCACGGACTCGAGGCACACGGCGTCCGGCATCGGCCGCACGCTAGCCGAACGGCCGAGGATCCTGTGCTCGAACGATGGTGAGGGATCTAGCGCCGTACCGGGACGCCCTCGCCCACCAGCGCGTACAGCGGCTGCGCGCCGAACCCCTTGACCTCGCGCTCGCCGAGGTCCTCGAACTCGAAGTCGTGCTCGATGAGGTCATGCGTATCGGCGCTCGCGAGGATCTGCATCGGCTCTGCGAGCTCCTCCATCCGCGACGCGAGGTTCACGCCCGGTCCGAAGACGTCGTAGACGTACTTCTGGACGCCCACGATCGAGCCGATCACCGGGCCGGAGTGGATGCCGATCCGGCAGTACCACTGCTCGGCGTGGGTGGCGTTTCGCTTCTCGATGTAGCGGCGCATGCGCAGCGCGACGCGGGCGATCGACTGCGCGTGGTCGACGTTCGCTTCGGGGAGGCCGCTGACCGCCATGTACGCGTCCCCGATCGTCTTCATCCGGTCGCAGCCGAAGTGCTCGACGATGCGGTCGAAGACCGTGAAGATGTCGTTGAGCTCGGTGATGAGCCCGGTCGGGTCGCGTGAGATCGCCATCTCCGTGAAGCCGACGAAGTCGAGCATGAGGATCGTCGCTTCGTCGAAGCGCTGCGGGTCGTGAAGCCCGAGTCCCGCATCTCCTCGTAGACGGCGCGGGGCATGATGTTGAGCAGGAGCTTCTCCACTCGCTCCTTCTCGCGCTCGAGCTCGCGCGTGTGGCGTTCCTGCATCTTCGAGTAGGAGTCGAGCAGGTACTCGGCCTCGCGCTGCTTCGTGACGTTGTGGAGCTCGACGACGAGGTAGGGCGATCCCGCGAGCTCGCACGTCCGAACCTCACCCGCGAGGCTCACCTGCCGCGCGCCCTCTCCCGCCTCCGTCTCGAACGAGTACTTCCCGCGCCGCTCGATCCTCGAGCGCGCGAGCTCGAGGTCCAGGTCGGGCAGCCTCCCGGGGAGAGAGTCGTCGTCGACGTCCTCGCTCGGAGGAAACCACTCGAAGAAGCGCCCGTTCTCGAAGACAACCGCGAGGCTGTCCGGGTCGACGACGGCGATGCCGTCCCCGAACGTCTGGAGCAGGTTCTTGAGGAACGCGTCGTCGATCGTCGTCATCGAGTCACGATAACGCCTTGCCGGCGGCGAAGCTCGGAGGCGACGTGGTCGATGTCCGGTTGCTCGAAGCCGTGATCCTCGAGGGTCTCCGTCAGCAGGACGAGCGCCTCCCGGAACTCCTCGGCGGAGATCTCGAGCCGCTCGTGGACGCGGCGCAGGTGCTCGTCCGTGTAGCTCGCGGGCCCACCCATCGTGTAGGAGATGAACCGTGCCTGGTGGTCGAGCAGGCGCTTCATGTCGACGTGCTCGAAGTGGGAGCTGATCACCGGCGAGTCGAGCACCCGCTCGTAGAAGTCGGAGACGACCCGGCGAACAGCCGCGAAGCCCCCGTACCGCTCGAAGATCGTTTCTGCCATCTCTCGCGAAATCGTATGCCGATGCTGCCCCACGAAGGCGGAGCCTGAACGCGGCTACGAACCGGGTGCTGCTCGACGCCGACGGAGCCGCTGTGGTGAAGGGTGCTCAGCCACACCGCCACGGCTCGCTCGCCGTGCCTCCCCCGAGCTGGGAGGCCTTCATCGAGGAGGCACGTTAGCAGGGTCGCGGGCAGCGCATCGGGTCGGCGGGGTCGAACGCGGGGCTCCTGGCTCCGGGGCGCCATCGATGCTCCAGATGTCTCGGCGCGGCGTGGGGGCTTGAACGCGGACGTGCGAACGGGGTCGTGCCTGTGCGATCGTAGGGACGTTGGCGCCTCGGCTCGACGACCCGCCCACCACCCCGCTCGGCCTCGAGGCGAGCCGCTGATCGCGGTCGATGTCGGGACGCGCGCCGATCGAGATTCGCCGGCTGACCGCCCCGGAGGTCCGAGCCGAGCTCGACGGGCTCGCAGCCGTCCTGGTCGACTGCGTCGAGGGCGGCGCCTCCGTCGGCTACCTGGCGCCGTTCACGCACGAGGAGGCGCGCGACGTGTACGAGGCCTACGCCGACGAGGTCGAGCGCGGCAGCCGGCTGCTCCTCGCAGCGTTCTCGGAGAGAGCGCTCGTGGGGACGGTGCAGGTCGTCTTCGCGCCGCATCCGAACCAGCCGCACCGCGCCGACGTCGCGAGGATGCTCGTTCGCCGGTCTGCTCGTCGGCGCGGCATCGGGCGGCTGCTCATGGAGCGGGCCGAGCGCGAGGCCCGGACGGAGGGCCGGACGCTGCTCGTGCTGGACACGGTGACCGGCGACGACGCCGAACGGCTGTACGAGCGACTCGGGTGGCGGAGGGTCGGCGTCATCCCCGGCTACGCCCTCTATCCGGATGGCCGTCCGTGCGACACGACGGTGTTCTGGAAGGCGCTCTGAGCCGCGCCGTGCCCGCGTGATCCTCCCCGTTCCCGAGCCCTACGACTTCGCGCTCTCGGCGGCGCGCTTCCGCGACTTCGGCTCCGACCGGGCGACGGTGTGGCACGACGGCGGGCTCCACCGAGTCGTCGCCGGGAGGGAGGTGCGAGTCACCGCGGCTCCCGGCGGCGTGCTCCTCGACCCGTGGAGCCCGGAGGCTGCGGTCGAGGTCGGGCGGGTGCTCGGGCTGCCCTTCGAGCTCGAGCCCTTCCGCGTATGGGCGGCGGGGGACGGGGTGCTCGGCGGCATCGTCGCGTCGCTCCCGGGCTTCCGGCCCACGCTGAACCCGCAGCCGTTCGAGGCGCTCGTGATCGCGATCACGGCACAGCAGATCTCCCTGCGCGCCGCGGCCGCGATTCGCGGGAACCTCGTCGAGCGCTACGGCGTGCGGCACGGCGTCGCCTGGGAGTTCCCGAGCCGGGAGCGGCTCAGGGAGTTGCGGCCGCGACATCTGACCGTACTCGGGTTCTCGCGGGCGAAGGCGGAGTACGTGCTCGAGCTGGCGCACGCCGAGGTCGACCTCGAGGCGCTCTCGACCCGCTCCGACGAGGAGGTGATCGAGACCCTCACGGCCGTCCGCGGGCTGGGCCGCTGGAGCGCCGACTGGTACCTGGCGCGGCACCTCGCGCGCCCGAGCGCCTGGCCCGCAGGCGACCTCGGCGTGCGAAGGGCGGTCTCGACCTTCTACGCTGCAGGTCGTTCACTGACGATCGAGGAGGTACGCGGCATGGGAGAGCGCTTTGCGCCTTTCCAGAACCTCTCTGCACAGTTCCTGCTCGCAGGCGCGAGGATGGCTGGATGACCGACGTCCGACCGGCAGGCCCGGGGGACTTCGAGGCGATTGCGGCACTGTGGCAGGAACTCGACCACGAGCTTCCGCCGCCGGTCCACGCCCGCCCCCCCGACCCGGAGAAGGAGCTCGCGGAGGTCGCCGAGATCCTCGCCTCCGAGACGGCCCTCGTCGCGGAGGCCGAGGGAGCGGCCGTCGGCTTCGCGCTCGTGCGCCGTCCCACCGCGACGCTCGCCACGCTCACCGATCTCTACGTGACTCCGTCGGCACGACGCTCGGGAGTCGCGACCCGGCTCATGCGAGAGGTCGTCGCCCTCCTCGGCGAGCAGGGAGTCGAGTACCTCGACCTCGACGTGCAGGCGTCCAACGCCGTCGCCCGCTCGCTCTACGGCCGCTGGGGATTCCGGGACGAGGTCGTCATCATGGCCGCGCGCGTTGCCGACCTCGAGGAGCGACTGGGGCACCGCGAGGTCGCGTCTTTCGGGTCGATCCACATCCAGTCCGACGACCTGACCGGGGTGGAGGAGTCCGTCCGTCAGTTCGTCCCCCGCCTCCCCGGCGGCTCGCAGGGGTCGCTCGTCGCTCCCCCGCGCAACGGCTGGATCGCCGTCTACGACGACGTCTGCGATCGTGACCCCGAGATGCTCCGGCGCCTCGCCCGCGAGCTCTCGGACCGGATAGGCGCGGTGACCCTGCTCCTCGGGGTGGAGCAGGACGACGTCGTGCGGATGATCCTGTTCGAGCGCGGGCGGATCGTCGACGAGTACCTCTCGGTCCCGGAGTACTACGGGCCGCTCCCTCCCGGCGACGTCGTCGGCCTGCAGGCGAACCCCACCGTCGTCCACCGGCTCACCGGCGCGGACGCGGAGGCCGTCCGGCGAATCGCTCGCACCGCACCGGCTCCCGCCGACCTTCCTCCTGCGCGCGACCTGCTCGCCGAGCTGGCCACGGCGCTCCGCATCGAGGGTGCCGAGCACGGCTGGGCGGACGCGCCCGAGCTTGCAGGCGCAGTGAGGATCGATCGCACGTGAAGCCGAAGATCGTGCTCCTCCACGGGTGGCCGCTCTCCGAGCGCATGTGGGTGTCGCAGGCGGCCGCGCTCAGGAGCGCCGGCCACGACCCGGTCACCCCGCACCTGTACAGACGGGGAGCGTCGATCGACGACTGGGCGGCGCAGCTCCTGCGCGAGCTCTTCCAGCCGATCGTCGCCGTGGGTGCCTCGATGGGTGGGTACTGCGCGCTCGCGCTCGCGCGACGGGCGCCGGAGCGGGTGCTCGGCCTGGCGCTCGTCTCCTCCCGTGCGGACGCGGACTCCTGGGACCGCCGTCGCGAGCGCGAGCACACGATCTCCGCGCTGCGTGACGGCGAGGTTCCGGAGGGCGCGGAGCCCGACGTCCTCCTCGAGCACCTCGCGCAGGCGCAGGAGGCGATGCGCGACCGCCTCGACCTGGGCGGGGTCGTCGCCTCCTTCGGCGGGCCGCTGCTCGTGTGCGTCGGTGACCAGGACGAGCTCGTCTCCGTCGAGGAGTCACGGGAGCTCGCCTCCAGCGCGCTCGACGGACGTCTCGAGGTCTTCGAGGGTGCCGGCCACTTCCCGAGCCTCGAGCAGCCCCAGCGCTTCAACGAGGTCCTCCTCGAGTTCGTGAGCCAATGGGCGACGTGACGCTCGACGAGCTCAGGTCGTGGCTCGGCCGGGACGACTTCGTCCTCCTCGACGTCCGCGGCCCGCTCGAGTTCGAGGGTGTTGCGGGGGCGCGCTGCGACCCGCGGCAGGGCCACATTCCCGGGGCCGTGAACCTTCCCCTCGAGCGTCTCCTCGAGTGCCGGAACCCGACTGACGTGCGCGCGCTCGTGTCGGTGCCGGAGGAGACGGAGATCGTCGCCTACTGTCACTCCGGGAACCGATCCGGCGTCGCCGTCCACATCCTCCAGGCCGCCGGCTACCGGGCCCGGAACTACGTCGGATCCTGGCACGAGTGGTCACGCGACCCCGAGCTGCCGGGTGAGCCGCCGCCCTAGCGGACGGACGCGGCCTCGCGCAGGAAGGCGGCGCACAGGGCTCGCCCGACGGCGTTCGAGGCGGCGATCTGCTCGCTCGAGCGAGCGACGAGCTCCTCGGCCGGGATCGGGAGGTCGTTGGGATCCTCCGCGGCCCACGCGGTGACCATCGGCAAGGTCACCTCGGCGTGGAACTGGATGCCCCAGGCCGGCTGGGCGAGCCGGAAGGCTTGCGGGCAGACCTCGCTGCGGGCGAGCTCGCTGCCGCCCACGGGGATCGCGAAGGCGTACTGGTGCCACTGGAACACGGTGGTCCGTGCCGGCAGCACCCCGAGGACGGGATCCGCCTCGCCCGCGCGGGTGAGCGAGACCTCGAGCCAGCCGATCTCGGCCTCGCTCGCCGGGCCGACGGGCGCTCCCGCCGCGCGGGCCAACATCTGCGCGCCGAGGCAGACCCCGAAGACGGGGGTCTGCTCCTCGAGAACCTCGCGCAGGAACTCCTCCTCCCGTCCCAGCCAGGCGAAGTGGTCGTCCTGGTCGGGGTGGGCCGAGCCGCCGAACACCATCACGGCGTCGTAGCTCCGGGCCGGGTCGGGCCGCCCTCCGTCGGGCACGGACCAGCGCTCGAGCGTGTGGCCCGAGTCCTCGACCTCGTCCTCGAAGACCCCACCGGGGACGGTCGGGCCGTGCGTGACGGAGAGGACGCGCATCGCGCGCACTCTACGGTCTGATCGGGGCGGAGACGGGCGGGCCGTGTTCTAGAACAGCGTCGGCGTGCGCGGCGGGGGCTCGACTGCGCCGGCTGCCGGGATGCCCGCGCGGCCGAGGAGGTCGCGGAGGATCACGGCGCTGCGCGGCGCGAAGTCGTCCCGGTTGTTGTTGAAGAGCGACTTGTTCTCAGCTAGTCAACCGTCCGAAGAGAGTGGGTCTCTCAGGTGGAGGCTCTATGCCTCCGGTGGCGGGGACGCCAGCCTCATCGAGGAGACCCCTGAGGATCATGGCGCTGCGTGGCGCGAGGTCACGCTCACCGTGGCGAGCCGACTGACTGGCACACCGCACAGCCGTGGAGTCGACCACACGACAGGAGATCTCCGTGACCGCTGGCATCCACGTGTTCTGACAGAGACATTCACGCTCAAGCGGGATCGGGAGGGGTGAAGTCGTAGGCGTTGAACCTGTTCGCATCTGTCCCTAGGAGGCCGTGTGCGCACACATGCTCTGCTGCCGCTCAGCGGCGTCGCCTTCGTCGCTTTCATCGTGATCGGGCTCGCCATCACGGGCGCCACGCCTGCTCCCGACGCGCCCGCTGACGAGGTCGTGTCGTTCTACACCGATAATGAGAACCGAGCCAGGATCGGCATCTGGTTCCTCGTCTTCGCCATGCCCTTCCTCCCTCTCTTCGCGAGCAGCCTCGCCGGACTACCGCGACCAGAAGGCCAGGAGTCACGTGTGGTTTGGCGGCGCCTGCTTCTCGTAGGCTCGGCAATCATGAGCGCAGCGCTCGGAGTTGCGATCATCAGTCAGCTCGCGCTCGCCGACAGCAGCACCGACACCCGGATAGCACCCGAGGTCATGCAGGCACTGAACGTGATTGCCGGCCACGTCGTCTACGCGTTGTTGCCCGCAACCGGGACGATGATGCTCGGTGCCGCAGGTTGGCTCCTCGGTCGCGAGCGAGTCCAGGGATGGCTGGGCTGGGCTGCGCTCGTCCTCGGCATCGGTCTCTTCGTGCCGTTCATCGGCGTTCTTGCGCTCGTCCTGACGGTCGTGTGGATCATCGTCGCGAGCATCACCCTGTTCCGCGTACGCGCAGCCGGGCCAATGCACGCTCCCGTCGCCTGAACGTCCCGCCCACATAGAGGGTTCGGAATTCGATCCTTTGCGAGGCCAGACTCGGACTTGCCGATCGACTCGCTCGTGTGTGTGGTCGCAGCGGGATGACGCGGAACGGGAGGAACCTCAGAAGAGAGTGGGTCTCTCGGGTGGAGGCTCTATGCCCCCGGCAGCGTGGACGCCAGCCCCGTCGAGCAGACCTCTGAGGATCACGGCGCTGCGCGGCGCGAAGTCGTCGCGGTTGTTGTTGAAGAGTGCGTAGACGTCGTCCGCCTCGGCGGCGAGGTGCGCGAGCTTGGGAACCCACTCGGCGAGCTCGTCCTCGGAGTACATCCAGTCGAAGCGCTGCCAGGACTTCTCCGCGCGGATGTTCCAGGTCTTCGCGTTCCGCCCGTGGAAGCGGACGTACGCGACCGGGTGCGTTGCGGCGGCGACGGGCGGGAGGACGTTCGACGCCCGCGTCCGCGGCGCGTCCACCGAGACGTAAGCGAGCTCGTTCCGCTCGAGGAACGAGAAGGTGTCGGCGCGCTCGTCCTCGTCGAGCCACGAGCGGTGGCGGAACTCGACGAGCGGCACGAGCGGATCGAGGAGCCCGCGAACGCGTTCCAGCTCGGCCTTCGCCTCGGCGGATTTCAGGAAGCGCGGGTGGTACTGGAGCAAGATCCCGCGGAGCTTCCCCGAGAGCTCGAGCGGCTCGATCGACGCCCGGAACTCGGCGAAGGCCTGCGCCTGCTCGGCGGGCTCGTGGTGGGTCATCGTCGCGTGCGCCTTGACGTGGAAGACGAACTCGGGAGGCGTCCGCTGGGCCCAGCGCCCGGTGACCGCGGGATCGGGGAGGTGGTAGTAGGTCGAGTCCACCTCGACGGTGTCGAAGCGCTCCGCGTAATAGGCGAGCCGCGCCTTCGCGGTCGAGACGCCTCGCGGATACCAGGATCGGATGAGGCCCTCGTCGGCGAAGCTGCAGGTGCCGAGGCGGACGGTCGCAGCCACGGAGGAAGGGTAGGAGCCGGGCAGGCCCGGCTCCTACCCTTCTGCGTCCTACTTCTTCCGGGCGGTCTTGCTCTGCGCGGTGAACCCGTTCACCGTCGGGTTCACGCAGGGGATCGGCGCGAGTGCCGCCGAGAGCTGGGTGCAGAGCGGGGCCGCGGCCCCCGGCGCGGCCACGACGCGTGCCTGGAACACGTCGCCGAGCCTCGCCCGGTACGCGTACTTGCCGTTCGCGGCGAGCTTCGCCTTGCCGAGCGGCCTGAGCGCGGCCTTCCCCTTCGCCCCCCAGATCGTCACGACCGCACCGCCTCGGCCCTGCCCTGCCTGCGTCACGACGCCCGTGACGAGTGCACCGGCACCGAGCTTCTTCGCCTTGATGGAGACTGCACCTGGGGCGACCGCCGCGGGCGCAGCCACGGTACCGGCGGCGTTCACCGTTCCGGTCCCCACGGTCCACGGCGTCACGATTGCCACGAACGCGCCGACAGCGACCGGCGCGAAGACGCCCTGGATGCTGAACTCGGCGTTCACGAGTTGCGGTTGGCCAGTGAGACCGCCCTGAGCCGGCGTGAGGTACGCGGACGTGAAGCAAGCGGCGATGAACGCTGGGCCGAGCGCTGCCAGCGGGCCTGCGGTGGGAACGAGGTAGAGCGGCACCGGGACCGAGTTTCCGGCGATGCTGACCACCAGCAGCCAGCTCGCGAGCGGTGTCACTCCCTGCGTGCATGCCTGCTGCGAGGCAGCGGGGATCTGGCCCGGCGCAGCGACGACGACGTTGCCCTCCACCGGAACTTCCGCTCCGGCGAGGCCGAGGAGCTTCAGGAGACCAGACGCCTTGCCGAGCACTGTGCCGGGCGCCTGGTTCGTGGTCAGTGTCGTGCCGGTCGGTACGAAGATGCGCGCGACAGCCAGCGCGTCGTCGCTCGAACTCTGTGTGAGCTTGAAGACGGTCGTGCTACCTGCCTGCCGCACCTCGAGCTTCGATGTCGTGAAAGCCGCGAAGGCGGCGGGAACTGCGAGTAGCGCCGCCACCGCCGCGATCCCTACGAGGATTGTCCAGAGTCGTTTCGTCATTCGTCCTCCTTGGTCTGCGGCGAGTCTCTCATACCCCGCCCGCGGAGTCACCTTCGGCTATCCCCGGGCCGAGAGGAGGCCGCTCGCCTTCACCCACTGCCTGTTGTCGTAGCGGTAGAGGTACACCGTCTCGAACGGCCGATAGTCGGTTCGCGACGTCTTGAGCCGGATCCCCGGGAGCAGGAACGGGTTCGCGGCCGTGTTCAGGTTCTGGGCCGCCGCGAGGAGGCCGGCCCGGGTTAGGTTCCTGCCAGCCTTGCGCAGCGTCTCGACCATCGTCCACGCGACGGTCATGCCGTACCAGTTGTAGACGTCGGTGGGGCGGCCGGACGGGTTGTAGCGCCTCATGATCGAGCGGTAGAGGGCTAGCGCCGGGTCCTTCGCCCAGATCGGGTCGTTCGGGTTCTTCACGAACGCGATCGAGAGCGCTCCTCTCGTCAGCTCGGGGGCGTTGAGGCGCGCGATGCCCATGATCGTCGGCTCGATCGAGATCGACGCGATGTAGACCTGCGGCTTCCAGCCGAGCTTGTGCGTCGCCGTGATCGCGTTGATGAAGAACTTGGGCGTCGCGAAGAGCATCAGCGTGTCCGCGCCGGACGCCTTGAGCAGCGCGACCTGCGAGGAGACGTCGGCGCCCGTGAACTCGTAGGCCTGCTTGGCGACGATCCTCGGCCCCTTGCCGGCGATCGCCCGGGTCAGGCCGGTCAGCATGTCGCGCCCGAGCTCGGTGTTCTCGTAGAGGACAGCGATCTTCGCCTTCGGCCTCGACTTCACGATCGTCTTCCCGTACACGTCCCCCTCGCCGCGGTAGCTCATGAGGAAGCCCATCGTCCACGGGTAGCGGGCGGGACTCGCGATCTGCTGCGAGCCGTCCCCCACGAAGAGCTGGGGAACCGACTGCGCGTTCAGGTAGTCACGGATCGCGAGGTTGTTCGCGGTGCCCACGGAGTTGAAGACGGCGAACACGTCGTCCTGCTCGACGAGCCGCCGCGCCAGCTGCACCGTTTGCGCGGGGTTGTACGCGTCGTCGTAGAAGCGGTATTCGATCTTCCTGCCGTTCACGCCTCCCCTCGCGTTCACGTAGTCGAAGTAGGCCTTCGCGCCCGGCGCGACGGCCCCGAAGGCGGCCGCCTCGCCGCTCAGTGGGACGGTGCCTCCGAGGAGGACGCTCGACGGCGTGACGCCCGGGTCGGCGGCGGGTGTGGCGCTCGCGCTCGCGACGAGCGCGAGCGCGAGAGCGAGGAGCGCTCCGGCGACGGTACTCGCTCTCACGTGGTGACCGGCGTGCGCAGTCCCGGAAGCTTGAGAGTGGCCGTCCCGACTCGCGCCTTCGCGCGCGCGGACATGGGCAGATCGAGGTAGAGCAGGTTCGAGGCGGACTGGGCTGTTGACGAGGACGCGAGCGTCAGCGTGAGCCGCGAGCCCTTCGGGATGGAGGTCGCCTGGCTCCCCAGCTGGATCGTCACGACCTGCGTCCCGCTCGTCGTGGGCACGCCGCCTGCGCTGACCAGGATCTCCTGCCCCTTCGGCGTGCGCGCCGTGAGGACCGCGACCAGGCGCGACCAGCCTCCGGTGGCACCGATCGAGACCTTGACGGTGGGCGCTCCGAAGACCTCGATACCCGTGCGCAGGGGTGGAGACGTGCGGACGGCCTTCCCGCTCCGGGCGAACGTCGTGACGCCGGGCAGCGAGACGAACGTCGGCGAGACCGGCGGCAGGGATCCGCGTCGCGCCACCTGCCCGCTGAAGTTCTCCGGCGCGACGTAGACGGAGGCCCGCCTGCCGTCGCATCCGCTCTCGCGCAGGTAGCAGTCGAACCACGCGCGCACCTTGGCCATGAGGAAGCCCGTGTCTGCCGCCGGGAAGGTCGAGGGCGCGTGGCCGTGAAGGCCGACGTAGAGCACCTTCGGGCCCTGGAGCTTCCCGAACGCGAGCGAGCCCTGGTCGATCCCGAAGAGGAAGTCGCGCCGGCCCTGCGCCATGAAGACCGGCGTCGTGATCGACGCGAGCTTCGAGAAAGACGAGCGCTCGACAGCCCACGGTCTGACGGCGGCCGTCTTCCCTGCGAAGGCCGCGGCCTGCATCGTCGTGAGCGCCGGATCGCGCTTCTCGGGCGGGATCGAGCCGGCGAGACCGGCCACGAGCCCCGACTTCACGAGTCCCTGGGGCATGAGCGCCGAGTAGAGGTCGGTCCACGTCTCGACCGTGGCGACAGCGGCCCAGGGCACCCCTGCGACGAGCGAGTTGAAGATCGCGCCGCCGCCGTACGAGATGCCCCAGGCGCCGATCTTCGTGTCGGAGACGTCGGGCCGAGCGGCGAGCCAGTCGCGCACGGCGCGCGTGTCGGCGACCTCCCGCGGGCCGTCGATCCCGACGAGCCCACCGGATTCGCCGTGCCCTCGTGCGTCGAAGGTGAGGATCGCGTAGGGGCCGCCGACGAAGCCGTAGCCCTCCACGAGCGCGTTCATGTCCTGCCGCTTCTCGGAGAGCCCGTGCAGGAAGACGATCGCGGGCCAGCCGCCTGCGGGCGGCGAGCCGTCGGGCAGGTAGAGGGTCGCCGCGATCGCGACGCCGTCGCTCATCGGGATCGTGACGTCCTCCCTGGCGAACTGGGCCGCCGGCGCCTCGCCGACGAGCAAGACGAGGGCGGCCACGAGACCGACGAGCGAGACCTTCACCACGGCCGTGAAGGGTACAGCCGCCCGCCGGCTCGGGCCTCGGGGTCGCGCCGACGGTCCCGGGGCGCGTGCACGGATAAAGACCGTCCACGTGCGGTTACCGGGGACGCGGTCGCAGGTTCGACCCCGGCGCGACCTAGACTGCTCGGTCATGGATCCGCGTCCGATCGGCGTCTTCGACTCCGGCATGGGCGGCTTGACCGTCCTGCACGAGTGCCTGGTGACGCTCCCGCACGAGGACTTCGTGTACCTCGGGGATGGTGCGCGTCTCCCGTACGGCACGCGGCCGCTCGCCGAGATTCGGCGCTTCGCGTCCGAGGTCGCGGCGTACCTCGAGCAGCAGGGGGTGAAGCTCATCGTCGCCGCGTGCAACTCGGCGACCGCGGCGGCCCTGCCCGAGCTCCAGCGCCGGCTCAGCGTTCCCGTCGTCGGCGTCCTCGCGCCGGAGGCGCACGCGGCGGTGCTGGCGACCCGCAACCGGCGCATCGGCCTCCTCGCGACCCAGGCGACCGTCGAGAGTGGGCGCTACGAGGAGCTCGCGCACGCGCTCGACGCAGGCGCCGAGCTCGTTTCGGTCGCGTGCCCCCGGCTCGTTCCGCTCATCGAGGGCGACGACCCCTTCGGCGAGGAGACCGCCCAGGCCGTGCGTGAGTACGCGGCTCCGCTGAAGGAGGCCGACGTGGACACGGTCATCCTCGGCTGTACGCACTACCCCCTCGTCAAGCCGATCCTGCAGCGGGTCTTCGGGCGCAGCGTGACGCTCGTCTTCTCGGCGGAGGAGACGGCCCGCGAGGTCGCCGAGACCCTGGCCCGCAAGGGCATCGAGAATTCGGAGTCGCGCGAAGGCACGTACCGCTTCCTGACGACGGGCGACCCGGAGACGTTCCGGGAGATGGGCCGCCGCTTCCTCCAGCTTCCCATCGAGTCCGCCGAGCACGTGGACGTCGCCGTGCTGGAGGCGGTGGCTGTCGCGTGAGGCACGACGGCCGCCGCCCGAACGAGCTCCGGCCGCTCGCGGTCGAGCCGGACTACCTCGAGCAGCCGCACGGCGCGGTGCTCTACCGACAGGGGAAGACGATCGTTCTCTGCACCGCGACCGTGGAGGAGGGCGTGCCCCGGTGGCTCCACGGCTCGGGTCGCGGCTGGATGACCGCGGAGTACGCGATGCTCCCCGCCTCCACCGGAGAGCGAACGCAGCGCGCCGTCTCACGAGGGCGGCCGGACGGCCGCACGGTCGAGATCCAGCGCCTCATCGGCCGTGCGCTCCGCGCCGTCTGCGACTTCGACGCGCTCGGCGAGCGGACGCTCTGGCTCGACTGCGACGTCCTCCAGGCAGACGGCGGGACGCGCTGCGCCTCGATCACGGGCGCGTGGATCGCGGCCAGTCGCGCGCTCGACCGCTTCGGCCTCGCGAAGGCGCTCGCGGGCTCGATCGCCGCCGTCTCGGTCGGCATCGTGGAGGGCGAGGCCGTGCTCGACCTCGATTACGAGGAGGATTCCGCGGCGGAGACGGACATGAACGTCGTGATGACGGGCGACGGTCGTCTCGTGGAGGTGCAGGCCACCGCCGAGCGCGACCCCTTCTCGCGCGAGCTGCTCGACGAGCTTCTCGATCTCGCGGCCGGCGGGATCGACGAGCTCACCGCCGCCCAGCAGGACGCCGCCGACGCGCCGCGGCCGTGAAGCTCCTCCTCGCCTCGCGCAACCCGAACAAGCTCCGGGAGCTGCGTGCCGTGCTCCCGGAGTGGGAGATCGACCTCCTGGACACGCCCGACGAGCCGCTCGAGGACGGGGAGACGTTCGTCGACAACGCTCGCCTGAAGGCCCGCCACGGCCGGCTGTACGCCCCCGCGGACGCCTGGGTCGCGGGCGAGGACGCGGGGATCGAGGTCGCTGCGCTCGGCGGGCGTCCGGGCGTCCACTCTGCGCGCTGGAGCGCGCGACACGTCGAGGACCTGCTCGCAGTGCTCGACGGCGTCGAGGATCGGCGCGCCCGGTACGTCTGCGAGCTCGTCGCCCTGTCGGCCGACGGGGTCGAGGTGCACGCGTCGGGCACGCTCGAGGGGAGCGTCGCGCTCGAGCCGCGTGGGAGCGAGGGCTTCGGCTACGACCCGATCTTCGTCCCCGTCGGCGAGTCGCGCACGGTGGCGGAGCTCGGAGACGCCTGGAAGGCGGCGCACTCGCACCGAGCGCGCGCCGCGCGCCGGCTGGCACCGCTGCTCACCCGCGCGTGATCGTGCGGAGGTGCCTCGTGCGCCGCGGGGAGCCGCGGCCTGGTAGCGTCGAGCGCCGATGGATGCGTCGCAGGCCCTCGCCGAGCTCCGGGAGCTCTCCGCTCAGATCGCGTCCGCGGTCGTGCTGGGAGCCGACGGCGCCGTGCTCGCCTCGACTTCCGAGGACTCGGGTGCGACCGAGCGGCTTGCAGGCTCGGCACGCGACCTGATCACCGCGGCGGGGGAGCTCGGGGTCGACGGGCGGGAGGTCACGCGGGTCGAGGTCGAGTTGGCCGAGGGCGGGCTCTTCGTGATCAGCGAGGGCGGGCGCACGATCGCCGCCACGACCGGCCCGGAGCCGACCTCCGGGCTCGTCGTCTACGACCTGCGGACGTGCCTTCGCTCGATCGACGAGCCGGCGCCGAAGCGACGACGCTCGACGCGCAAGGCCAAGGAGGAGGCCGAGTGAGGAAGCTCATCCGCCTCGCCCTGCTCGTCGCGTTGGTCGTGTGGGCCTGGCGCCGGTTCGTCGCGCCCTCGGGACCGCGTGAGCGTGCCGGCGTCTCCTTCGCGGACGGCTCCATGCTCGTTCTCGAGCCCGGCTCCGCCGGCTTCGAGCGCCTCGCTGGGGTCGCGCGCTCGGCACTGCCGTGACCCACGACGAGCTCGGAGCGCTGCTCGTCGAGCGGGCGCTCCTCGAGGGCGACTTCGTCCTGCGATCGGGACGGCGATCGTCCTGGTACCTCGACAAGTACCGCTTCGAGACCGAGCCGGAGATCCTCGGGGCGCTCGGCGCCAGCCTCGCCACGAGCGTTCGCGAGCACGAGCCCGAGGCGGCCCGGCTCGCCGGACCGGCTCTCGGAGCGGTCGCGCTGGCGGCCTCGGCGTCGATGGCGTCCGGGCTACCGTTCATCATCGTGCGCGGTGAGACCAAGGAATACGGCACGGCGAGGCGCATCGAGGGGCTCTTCGAGCCCGGCGAGCTCGTGTGCCTCCTCGAGGACGTCGTCACCTCTGGCGGCGCGCTCGCGGAGGCGGTGTCGGCCATCCGTGCCGAGGGCCTCGTCGTTCGCACCGCCGTCTGTGTCGTGGACCGTGAGGAGGGCGGGTCGGATGCGCTCGCGCGTCTCGGCGTGCGTCTCAGGTCGCTCTTCCGTGCCGGCGATCTGCTGGATCTGCGAAAGACTGCCGGAAACCGGCATGGTTGAGCCAAATCCGGAGGGGTGTTAGGCTCCCCCGGTTCCATCCCCTCGAATCCGACGTCAGGAGGAGAACAGTGACCAAGCAGGATTTCGTCGACGCCGTGGCCGGCAGGGCGGGAATGTCGAAGCGTGACGCCGGCGCCGCCGTCGACGCGGTGCTCGACACGATCACGCACGCACTCAAGAACGGCGACTCCGTGACCTTCACGGGGTTCGGCAAGTTCTCGACCTCTCACCGTGCGGCGCGCAGCGGTGTCAACCCCCGGACCGGCGAGCGTGTCACGATTGCGGCGACGACCGTGCCGAAGTTCTCGGCCGGCAGCCAGCTCAAGGCGGCGGTCAAGGGCTAGCCGACCTCGAGCGGAGCTTTCGAAGGGGCCGCCTGCGAGCGGCCCCTTCGCATTGCGCGGGGTCGGCGCGGAGCCCGGTTGGGCCTGATGTCATTTGGACGTGTCGACCCGGTGTCTGTCGACCCGGTGTCTGACACCGGGCGAATGTGCTGAACGCGGGCGAAAGCGCGGAGGTGTCTGTTCGAGCCACGCCTCTCGCCTGTTTCGGCAGGTGTTTCCAGCACGCCGCAGTGTGCTCCTTGGCACGGAGTTGTTGCAGAGCACACTTGACCCCCGAAGGTGTCTGACACCGGCCTCTCACCGGCCGCGCACCAGCCCCGAGAACGACGGTTGAGAAGCGAACATATGTTCGCTACCGTTCCGCGACATGCAGTTGTCCTTCGACGCCGCCGACCGACTCGTCGAGCTGATCGAGGCTCGGCGCGGGGCGGTGGCGGCCGATGAGGCGGCGCGCATCCTGTTCGCGCTCGAGCGAGCACCGGCTGCTCTTGCACGATCCCTCCTCGTCGACGTCGTCGAGGGCGACTCGCGCTTGACGTGGCTCGGCTCGGGTGTGGCCCTGACCGGTGACGTCTGCGCCCACACGCCGATCGAGGCGGCGGAGTTCGTCGTCTTCGATCTCGAGACGACGGGTCTCTCGGCGACGCGCGATCGGATGTGCGAGATCGGCGCCGTCCGCGTGCGGCACCTGGAGATCGACGAGACATTCGAGACGCTCGTCAATCCGGGAGCTGCGCTCCCTGCGTCGATCGCGAACCTGACCGGCATCCGGCCGGGCGACCTGCGGGGTGCGCCCCGGCCGCAGCTGGCCGTACGTCGCTTCCTGGCGTTCGCGCGCGACGCCACGCTCGTCGCCCACAACGCTCGCTTCGACGTCGGATTCCTCGATCGCGAGGTGCAGCGTCTCACCGGTCGGCGGGTGGCGGCGAGCGTCGTGGACACGGTATGGCTCGCACGCCGCCTGCTGCACGGGCGAAGCGAGCGCTTCTCGCTCGCGCAGCTCGCGCACTTCTTCGGTACCGCTTCGAGCCCGTGCCATCGAGCGCTCCCCGACGCGCTCGCGACCGCGGAGGTCCTGATCTCGCTGCTCGGACTGGCTCAGGAGCGCGGTGCCCGCACCCTCGCCGACGTCGTCGAGCTGGCTGCGCCGCGGGCGCGCGTCCTGCACGCCAAACGCACGCTCGTCGCGGGGGCGCCGGCCACGCCGGGCGTCTACCTGTTCCGGGATCGGAACGACACCGTCCTCTACGTGGGGAAGGCGCGGGCGTTGCGCTCGCGCCTTCGTTCGTACTTCTCGGGCGACCGGAAGCGTCCCGCGGTCGAGGCTGCGCTCGGCGCGCTCCATCGTGTCGAGTGGCGCGAGTTCGGCTCGGAGCTCGAGGCGGCGCTGGAGGAGCTTCGCCTCATCCGCGACCTCCGACCACCGGCGAACGCGCGTGCGACGCGCCCCGAGCGCTCGCTGTACCTTGAGCGGCGGAACGGGCGGTGGTCGCTCGTCTCGACACCGGGACCGCTCGGACCGCTCTCGAGCAGGCGACGCGCGCAGCTCGCGGCGCGTGCGCTCGACGGGTTCGAGGGCGACGATCTCTCCAGCGCGCTTCCGGAGCTGGCTGCGCGCATGCAGAAGCTCGCCGCCGACCTCCGGTTCGAGGACGCGGCCCGCCTTCGTGACCGGCTCGCGGCTCTCGAGGACGTCGTGGGTCGCATCGACGAGCTCGAACGGCTCCGCGCCGCGCGACTGTGCGTGCTCGCGCCGGCACGGGAGCCCGGCTTCCGCCGGGCGTTCTTCGTCGCCTCGGGCAGGGTGACCGCACGGACGATCCCGGCTGGTCCAGCCGGACGAGCCGACGTCGAGGCCGGGCTCGCGGCGCTCGCTGCGAGCGAGCCGTCGTTTTCGCCCGGGGACGCCGACGAGCTCCTCGCCGTGTGCGGCTTCGTCAGGCGCCCGGGCCCGGAGCTTCGGATCGTCCACTCCCTCGACCCCGCGGCCGTTCTCGCCGCGTAGCCTTGAGCTCGTGGAGCCCGCGCCCTTCTCCGACCGGCTCGTCCAGACCGTGACACGCAAGCGAACCCAGCTCGTCGTCGGTCTCGACCCCCGCCTCGACCTCCTCCCGATGGAGCTTCGTGGAGAGGCCGTGCTCGGTCGGGCCGCGGCGGCATCGGCCATCGCGCGGTTCTGCAAGGGGATCGTCGACGCCGTCGGTCCCTACGTCGTGGCGGTCAAGCCGCAGGCCGCGTTCTTCGAGGCCCTCGGCTCGGACGGGTTCCGGGCGCTCGAGGAGGTGTGCGACTACGCACGTTCGGCGGGGATGCTCGTCGTGCTGGACGCGAAGCGCGGCGATATCGGCTCGACGTCACGCGCGTACGCAGCGGCGTATCTCGAGCCCAGGGAGGACGGAGTCCCGCTCGCGGACGCGATAACCGCCAGCCCCTATCTCGGCCACGACTCCGTCGAGCCCTTCCTCGCTGCCTGCCGGCGCCACGGCGCCGGGGCGTTCTTCCTCGTGCGGACGTCGAACGCGGGTGCGGCCGACGTCCAGGACCTCACTCTCTCGGACGGGCGACCGCTCTGGCAGCACGTCGCCGTCCTCGTCCACGACTGGGGGCAGGCGCTGGTGGGAGAAGAAGGCCTCTCGAGCGTCGGCGCCGTCATCGGCGCGACCCACCCACGGTCGGTCTCCGAGGCGCGGAAGCTGCTTCCGCGGTCGCTGCTCCTGCTCCCCGGCGTCGGGGCCCAGGGGGCGACGCCCGCCGACGTGGCTCGCGCGTTCTCCGCCGGCGCGGCGAGCGCGCTCGTGACAGCCTCCCGCTCGGTGATCTACGCGTACCGCGACAGAGAGCTCGACTGGCGGGAGGCCGCGGCGCAGGAGGCGCAGCACCTCGCGCGCCAGGTCTGGGCGGCGTCCGGTTGGTAGCTGCGAGCGAGCGTTTGCAACAGTCTGTTGCAAACCCTGGAAGCGGTACGGGCCCCGCCGACAGGACTTCGGCGGACGGCTTGCAACAGTCTGTTGCAAGCTCCCGAGTGCCGTCGGCGATGCGCCCGTCGAGTACAGTTTTCCGCCGGTGATGCGCAGGGCTCTGCTCGCCTTCCTCGCTCTGGTTGCCGCCTCCATCGCGCCGGTCTCGGCTTCCGCGGTGGAGCCCGCCCGGGAGGCACCGACGGTGCCGGCCTCGGCCTGGTATCTCGTCGGCGACGATGGCGCGGTTCTCGCTCAGCAGAGCGCGCACCAGCAGCGCGCGATCGCAAGCATCACGAAGCTCATGACGGCCATCGTCGTGCTCGAGCACGCGCGGCTGGATGACGTCGTGCGCGTCAGTCCCAGGGCCGCTGTGCTGGGGGAGGCGACCGTCGAGTTGCGCTCGGGTGAGGAGCTGACCGTCGACGAGCTCCTTCGGGGCATGCTCGTACCGAGCGCCAATGACGCCGCCGAGGCGCTCGCGCTCTCCGTCGGCCAGGGATCGATCGACCGGTTCGTGGAGTTGATGAACGCGAAGGCACGCGAGCTCGGTCTCGCCGACACGCACTTCGAGAACCCGCATGGCCTCGACCAGGCCGGACACGTCTCGAGCGCGCGGGACGCCACCATGCTCGTCCGCTACGCGCTCGGCGTCCCGTTCCTCCGCGAGGCTCTCGGGCGCTCGACCGTCTCACTCCCCGGCGGGCGGACGTTCGAGACCACCGACGACCTGCTCCGGAGCTGGCCACCGCTCGTCGGCGGGAAGACGGGACACACCGGAGCGGCAGGCTGGTCGCAGGCCGCGGCGGCCGAGCGCGGGGGTGTCACCGTCTTCGGGACGGTTCTCGGCAGCGACTCGCGCTCTCTCCGCAACGAAGCGCTTCAAGGGCTCCTGGCCTGGGGACTGCGTCAGTACGGGCGCGTGCAGCTGATCGCCCCGGACCGTGTCTATGCGGAAGCGACGACGGGCTACGGCCGGCCCCCTGTAGGGCTTGTCGCGCGCGATCCGACGGTCCGCGCCGTCCGGGTCGGCGCGTCGCTGGTGGAGCGCGTGGTCGCGCGTGCGTCCGTCGACCTGCCCGTCCGCAGGGGGCAGCTGCTCGGGGAAGTGCAGGTGTGGGAGGGGGATCGGCTCGTCGCGTCGTCAGGCCTCGTCGCCTCGGAGGCCGTCTCGGAGCCAGGGCTCCTGGGGAAGGCCCGGTGGTACGCGGAGCAGACGGCCGACAACCTGTGGGAGCTGGTCACGTGATCGTCACCGTCACCGTCAACGCCGCTCTCGACCGGACACTCACCGTTCCCGTCTTCCAGCTCGGCTACCGGCACCGCTCGAGCGAGGTGCTCACGCTCGCCGGCGGCAAGGGCATCAACGTCTCCCGGGCGCTGAAGCTGCTCGAGGTGCCGGTTGTGGCCACCGGCCTCGCGGGTGGACGCACGGGGACGCGGATCATCGAGGAGCTGACGGCAGAGGCGATCCTCAACGACTTCGTCCGGATCGCCGGCGAGTCGCGGACCTCGACCGCGGTCGTGGATCCGACCGCCGGCACGCACACGGAGATCTACGAGTGGGGACCCGAGGTCACGGCGGTGGAGCTCGAGGTGCTCATGGAGAAGCTCCGCTACCTCGTGCGCGGAGCGGACTTCGTCGTTCTCGCCGGCTCGCTCCCGAGGAAGGTTCCGACCTCCTTCTACGCCGACGTCATCCGTGATCTCTCCCGGCGCGACGTGCGCGTCGTGCTGGACAGCGAGGGCGAGCCCCTTCGCTTCGGCGTCGAGGCGGCGCCGTTCCTCGTCTCCCCGAATCAGGGGGAGGCCGAGCAGCTCGTCGGGCAGGAGCTCGAGGACGACGAGGACTTCGTCATGGCACTCGACGTGATCGCCGAGATGGGGGCCCGGAACGTCCTCATCACCCTCGAGAACGGGTGCTTCGCGCTCCTGCGCCACGGACGAGCGACGCGGCGCATCAGGGCTTTCGCACCGCACGTCGAGCCCGTGTCCGGAGTGGGCTCGGGGGACGTGCTGCTCGCGCAGTTCCTCGCCGCGGTGCTCGACGAGCGCCAGCCGGACGAGGCGCTCAGGGTCGCCGTCGCGGCGGGTGCCGCATCGGTGCGCACGCTCGGCGCGGGTCGCTTCGATCTCGGCCTGGCGGCGACGCTGCTCGCGGACATCGAGCTGGCCGACCTCCAGCCGGTCCGCTCCTAGGCACCGCGGATGCCGGTCTGCCCGAGCTGTGGGCGTGACAACCCGGGCGACGCCCGGTTCTGCAACGCGTGCGGCTCGCCTCTGCCCGCAGCCGTCGCCGAGCGGGAGCAGCGTAAGGTCGTCACCGTCCTCTTCTGTGACCTCGTCGGCTCGACGGCCCTCGGCGAGTCGACGGATCCCGAGGCGCTCCGCGCGCGAATGCGACGGTACTTCGAGGACCTGCGCGCGATCGTCGAGCGGCACGGCGGCACGGTCGAGAAGTTCGTCGGCGACGCGGTCATGGCCGTCTTCGGGATCCCCGCCTCGCACGAGGACGACGCGCTGAGGGCAGCTCGGGCGGCCTCGGAGATGCGCGAGGCGATCGTGTCGCACGGGCTCGAGGCCCGGATCGGGGTCAACACGGGGGAGGTCGTCGTGGGCGGGGAGGGCGAGACGCTCGTGACCGGTGACGCCGTCAACGTCGCCGCCCGCCTCGAGCAGGCTGCGCCGGCCGGCCAGATCCTGATCGGCTCGGAGACGAGGCTCCTCGTCCGGGATGCCGTCCGTGTCGAGCCCGTCGAGCCGCTCGCGCTCAAGGGGAAGGCCCGAGCGGTCGAGGCCTTCCGGCTCCTCGAGGTGCTCGCAGGCGCCGAGCCGCTTGCGCGCCACCTCGAGATCCCGCTCGTGGGGCGCGAGCGGGAGCGAAAGAGACTCTGGCGCGACTACGAAGACGTGGTCGCCGACTCGGCCTGCCGCCTCTTCACTCTCCTGGGCCCAGCCGGCATCGGCAAGTCGCGCCTCGTCGCAGACTTCCTCGAGCGGGTGGGCGACTCCGCGGACGTGCTGCGCGGCCGCTGCCTCTCCTACGGAGAGGGCATCACCTACTGGCCGCTCGTCGAGATGCTCATCGCGATCGGCGTCGATCCGGACTCGGTGATCGGCACCTCGCCGCCCGAGACCCAGCTCGCGTTCCGCCGCCTCCTCGAGGCTCGGGCGGCGGAGCGCCCACAGGTCGTCGTCGTCGACGACCTGCAGTGGGCCGAGCCCGTGTTCGTCGACCTCGTCGAGTACGTCGCCGACCTCTCGCGTGATGCGCCGGTCTTCCTGCTCTGCATCGCGAGGAACGAGCTGCTCGATGCGCGGCCAGAGTGGGGCGGCGGAAAGCTCAACGCGACCTCCCTCCTCCTCGAGCCGCTCGACGACGCGGAGTGCCTGGAGCTCATGGACCGCCTCGTCGACCACGGCGCGCTCGACGACGAGCTCCGGGGGCGGATCACGCGTGCGTCCGCCGGGAATCCGCTCTTCGTCGAGGAGATGCTCGCGATGGTGCGCGAGAGCAGCGCAGCGGACGTCGTCGTCCCGCCGTCGATCCACGCTCTCCTCCAGGCGCGTCTCGACGCGCTCGACGCCGACGTGCGCGCGGTGATGGAGCGAGGCGCGGTCGAGGGCGAGGTGTTCCACCGCGGCGCGGTCTCCGTGCTCGCGCCCGACCCCGTGCGCGAGGGCGTCGAGGGGCATCTCGCGACGCTCGTGCGCAAGGAGCTCATCCGCGCCACGACGCCGACGTTCCCGAACGACGAGGGCTTTCGGTTCCGCCATCTGCTCATCCGCGATGCCGCCTACGAGTCGCTTCCGAAGGCGACGCGAGCCGTGCTGCACGAGCGCTTCGCCGACTGGCTCTCGGCGCACGAGCTCGTCGAGCGCGACGAGATCGTCGGCTACCACCTCGAGCAGGCGCATCGCTACCGTGCCGAGCTCGATCCCGGTGACCCGGCGATCGAGCCTCTGGCGCAGCGCGCAGCGGGACACCTCTCGGCGGCTGGGCTCGGTGCCATGGACCGCGGCGACTGGGGTGCGACCCGGAGCCTGCTGCGTCGCGCGCGCGAGCTCCTGCCGGAGGGATCCGACGCGCGAGCCGCGCTTGCGCCCGAGCTCTCGCTCGCGCTCCAGGAGACGGGCGAGACGGACGAGGCCGCTCTGATCGCGCGCGAAGCGGCGACCGCAGGCGATCGCATCGTGCGCGCGCGCGGGATCGTGGCCGAGGCGGACATCGTCTCTCTCGACTCCGGTCCCGAGATCGACGCGGCGCGTGCGCGCCGGGACGAGGCCCGCGTCGTCCTCGAGGAGGCGGGGGATGACCTCGGGCTCGCGCACTACTGGCGCTCACGCGGGTACGACTTCTGGGCTCGCTGCCGTTCCGAGGAGGCGGGTGAGGCGTGGCAGCGGGGAATCGAGCACGCTCGGGCCGTGGGGGCGGAGCGGCTTGTCTTCGAGCTTCGGACCTTCGTCCTGAGCGGCGTCGTGCTTGGTTCCACACCGGTTCACGAGGCTCTGCCAGTCGTGCGGAACGCCCTGGAGGAGGCGCGCGAAGGATCGCTCGGTGAGGCCGCGGCAAAGCGAGCGCTCGCGCAGCTCCTTGCGTATCAGGGGTCAGTGGACGAGGCGCGAGATCTCCTGGTCACCGGTGTGCAGACCTTCCGGGAGGCGGGTCTGCTCGTCACCGCGGCGGGGTGGTCGATGCCCCAGAGTGAGATCGAGCTCCGCGCGGGAGACCCCGACGCTCGGATCCGGGTGCTCCGCGACGGATACTCCACGCTCGCGGAGCTCGGCGACCGGTCCTACTTCCCGACTGTCGCCGTCTGGCTCGCAACGGCGCTCGCCGACCGGTTCGCGGACGACGCGGCCGAGATCGAGGCGCTGTGCGCCGTCGCCCGCGAGCGATCCATCGCCGGCGACCGTGCGAACTTCGTCGCTCTCGACTGGCTGGACGCGCGGCTTCTTGCCCGAAGGGCGCAGTTCGGTGAGGCGGAGGAGTTGGCGCATCGCGCGGTCCGGCGTGCGGACGAGACCGACCACTTCCAGCTCCGCGCTCGATCTCGCCTCGCGCTCGCGGAGGTGCTCGCCCGAGCGGGGAGGGCAGAAGAGGCTGCCGTCCAGCGCGGCGAGGCGGTCGCAATCCACATCGCGAAAGAGGACGTCACCGGCGCGGCGGCCGTGCGTGCCCAACTGGAGAGGTTCGGGATCGACGCACCGTGATCGTCATCGCCGGACGCTGCTAACGTCGCGCCATGGAGACCGAGCTTCGCCAGCAGGAGATCGAGCGGCTCGTCGCGTTCGAGCGCAAGTTCGGGAAGGAGGGGCTCACCTTCGACGACGTCCTCCTGCTCCCCGCCGAGTCGCGTGTCCTCCCGAACGACGTCTCCACGGTCACGCGCCTGACACCCCGGATCTCGCTGAACATCCCGATCCTCTCGGCCGCGATGGACACGGTGACCGAGGCCCGCCTCGCCATCGCGCTCGCGCGCGCCGGCGGCCTCGGGATCGTCCACCGGAACCTCTCGATCGAGCACCAGGTCGCGGAGGTGGACAAGGTGAAGCGCTCGGAGTCGGGGATGATCGTCGAGCCCGTGACGCTCGGGCCCGACGACCTCGTCGCCGACGCGCTCGAGCTCATGGAGCGCTACCGGATCTCCGGCGTTCCGATCACCGACGAGGACGGCGTCCTCGTCGGGATCCTCACCAACCGGGACCTCCGCTTCGAGACCGACATCGCGCAGCCCGTCTCCGCGCTCATGACGTCGCGGAACCTCGTGACCGCCCCCGTCGGCACGACGCTGGAGGAGGCGGAGGCGATCCTCCATCGCAACAAGATCGAGAAGCTCCCCGTCGTCGACGCGGACGGGCGCCTCAAGGGGCTCATCACCGTCAAGGACATCTCCAAGAAGGTCAAGTATCCGGAGGCGACGAAGGACGACGGGGGTCGGCTGCGCGTCGGCGCCGCGGTGGGCGTGGGGCCGGACGCGCTGGAGCGGGCCGCTGCGCTCGTCGCCGCCGAGGTGGACGTGCTCGTCGTGGACACGGCGCACGGCCACTCGCACGGTGTCCTCGACGTCGTGCGGAAGGTCAAGGCGGCGCACGAGGTCGAGCTCGTCGCGGGGAACGTCTCCACGGGCGACGGGGCCCTCGCGCTGGTCGACGCGGGCGCGGACGCCGTCAAGGTCGGCCAAGGCCCCGGGTCGATCTGCACGACCCGGATCGTCGCCGGGGTCGGGGTGCCGCAGGTGACGGCGGTGTACGACGCCGTGCAGGCGCTCGAGGGGCAGGGCATCCCCGTGATCGCGGACGGCGGGATCCGCAACTCGGGCGACATCGCCAAGGCGATCGCGTCCGGCGCGGACGTCGTCATGCTCGGCTCGATGCTCGCGGGCACCGACGAGGCGCCCGGCGAGGTCATCGTCGCGCAGGGAGAGCGCTTCAAGGAGTACCGCGGGATGGGCTCGCTCGGGGCGATGAAGGCGCGCTCGTTCTCCAAGGACCGCTACTTCCAGGGGGACGTCGAGGACGTCGAGAAGCTCATTCCCGAGGGCATCGAGGGCCGCGTGCCGTACAAGGGCCCGCTCGCGCCGATCGTTCACCAGCTCGTCGGGGGCCTGCAGCAGTCGATGGGGTACTGCGGCGCGGCGACGATCGACGAGATGAAGCAGAAGACGCGGTTCACGCGGATCACGCCGGCGGGGCTCCTCGAGAGCCATCCGCACGGTGTCACGATCACGAAGGACGCTCCCAACTACCGGCGCTAGCGATGGCCGAGATCGTTCCGCTTCCGACCCCGGACTCGGCGCCGGAGCAGCGCCCGGTCCTCGTCCTCGACCTAGGCGGTCAGTACAGCCAGCTCATCGCCCGGCGCGTCCGCGAGGCGCGCGTCTACTCCGAGCTCGTCGGCCACCGCCTGTCGGCCGAGGAGATCGCGAAGCGGCGACCGGCCGCGCTCGTCCTCTCGGGCGGTCCGGCCTCGGTCTACGAGGAAGGCGCGCCCGAGATCGACTCCGCGATCTTCGCGCTCGGGATCCCGACGCTCGGCATCTGCTACGGCATGCAGCTCATGGCGCGCGACCTCGGGGGCGCCGTCGACCGCACCGGCGTCTCCGAGTTCGGGAAGACGGAGCTCGACGCGCGGGAGTCGGAGCTCTTCCACGACCTCCCCACGGAGCAGACGGTGTGGATGAGCCATCGCGACTCGGTCACGGCTCCCCCGCAGGGAGCGATCGTGACCGCGTCCTCGCCCTCGACGCCAATCGCCGCCTTCGAGAGCCGCGAGCGACGGCTCTACGGCGTGCAGTTCCATCCCGAGGTCGTCCATACGCCGCACGGGCAGGAGATCCTCAAGAACTTCCTGTACGAGGTCGCCGGCGCGCCTCCCACGTGGACGCCCGCGGCCGTCATCGAGGAGCAGGTGGAACGCATTCGCGCGGCCGTGGGCTGCGAGCGCGTGCTCTGCGCGCTCTCGGGTGGGGTCGACTCGGCCGTGGCGGCGCTGCTCGTGCACAAGGCGGTCGGCGACCAGCTCACGTGCGTCTTCGTCGACCACGGCCTGCTCCGCGAGAACGAGGCCGAGCAGGTCGTCGAGACGTTCGCTGGGCACTTCCACGTCCCGCTCGTCCACGTGCAGGCACAGCAGCGCTTCCTCGCGCGGCTCGCCGGGGTGAGCGACCCGGAGGAGAAGCGCAAGATCGTCGGCGAGGAGTTCATCCGCGTCTTCGAGGAGGAGGCACGGAAGCTCGGCGACGTCCGCTACCTCGTCCAGGGAACCCTCTACTCCGACGTCATCGAGTCGGGCGGAGCCGAGGACGGCGTCGCCGCGAAGATCAAGTCGCACCACAACGTCGGCGGGCTCCCCGACGACATGCGGATGGAGCTCGTGGAGCCCCTGCGGCTGCTCTTCAAGGATGAGGTGCGCCGGGTCGGGGAGGAGCTCGGAATGCCCGAGCGGCTGGTGTGGCGGCAGCCCTTCCCCGGCCCCGGCCTCGCCATCCGGATCGTCGGCGAGGTCACCGAGGAGCGCCTTGCGATCCTTCGGCGCGCGGATGCGATCCTGCTCGAGGAGATCCGACGCGCCGACCTCTACCGTGACCTCTGGCAGAGCTTCGCGGTGCTGCCCGCGATTCGCTCGGTCGGCGTTCAGGGGGACGAGCGAACGTACGCCTATCCCGTCGTGATTCGGGCGGTCACCTCCGAGGATGCCATGACCGCCGACTGGGCGCGACTCCCCTACGACGTCCTCGAGCGGATCTCGAGCCGCGTCATCAACGAGATCCCCGGTGTCAATCGCGTCGTCTACGACGTCTCCTCGAAACCGCCCGCCACCATCGAGTGGGAGTAGCCGAGCACGACGACGGGGCGCCCGAGGCGCCCGGTCGTCGAGTGAGGAGGAGGAAGAGCTACTCGCCGTCGAAGCCGTCGGCCCACGACGCGTTCGCCCACGAGGCCGAGCTCCAGGAGGCATCGGCCCACGAGGCCGAGCTCCAGGATGCGCTCGACCAGGAGGCCGAGCTCCAGGACGCGCTCGACCAGGAGGCGCTCGACCACGAGGCGGAGTTCCACGAGGCGTTCGAGCTCGCGTACGATCGCCACGCGCTCGCGTCGAAGGCGTAGAGCTCGGTCGTGGGGTCGAAGTAGCGGAACTGGTTCAGACCCAGGTTCGGGTTTGCCGTTCCCGGTGCGTCCAGCGCCGCGCCCCCGTTCACGACGCCGACTCCGAGCGCTCCCGCGGCGTTGTAGCCAGTCGGCACGGATGCGGTCTGCATGATCGCGCCCTTGACCTGGTCGGGCGTCCAGCTCGGGTTCTTCGCGAGCAGGCTTGCCGCGATCCCCGAGACGACGGGTGCCGCGAAGGACGTGCCCGACATCCACATGTAGTTCGGTGCGACCTGTCGCCAGGGAAACTGCGAGAGCAGGTTCGCGCCGGTCGGCACGGCGCCGATCAGGCGACGGCCGGGAGCTGCCACCTCGGGCTTGCGGAAGCCGTCCTGCGTGTAGCCCCAGGCCGACCACGGGGCCGCGAAGTCGTCCGAGCTGGAGGTCGTGCCGTGCACGTCCGAGGCTCCCACGGTGATCACGAAGGGGTCGTTCGCGGGGGCGAAGCCGACGTTCGACGGCGCGCCGTTCACGGCGTAGTTGCCCGCCGCCACGACGACGGTGACCCCGTTCAGCCACAGCCTCTCGACCGCCTTGTCGAGCGCGTCGTACTGGATCCGGTCACCCCCCGTGTTCAGCGAGAAGTTCGCGACGCGGATGTTGTAGGCCGCCTTGTTGGCGAGAATCCAGTCGCAGGCCGCGATCACGTCGGCTTTGCTGCCGATCCCCGCTCCGTCCAGCACCTTGAGCGAGATGACCTTCGCGTGCGGCTCCGCGCCGGCGTAGCCTGGGTCCTCGCCGGCCGCGATGCTGCTCACGAAGGTGCCGTGGCCGTACGCGCCGTACGTCGTCGGTGCTGTCACGAAGTTCGTGTTCCCGAAGAAGCGGCTGCCGAGCTCGCCGAAGTTCGAGACGCCGGAATCCACCACCGCGATCGTCGGGTAGCTCGTGCCCCAGGGAAGCGCGCCCCAGTTCGCCGCGACGTTCGCGGCCCCCGTCCACAGCTGGCTGTTCGAGTACGCGGTGAGCTGCACCTTGGAGTCCCACGTGATCGACTCGATGCCGTTGTCCTTCGCCAACTTCCCGATCTGCTTGCCGGTCAGCGTCGCGGACGTGCCTGCGATCGAGATGAACTTCCGCTTCAGTTTCGAGTCCGCGGCGGGCGCCTCCTTCTGGACGTCCGCCACCGTGTCGGCGACGTCCGTCGTCTTCTTGCCCGGCTGCGCCTGGACGATCACGTCGAAGAGTCCGTCCGGGTTCGACTCCGCCTCGGCACCGAGCCCGGGAGACAGGTAGACGTCCGACTTCGATCCGGCGGAGGCCTCGACACGCCCGGCACCCAGGGCGAGAACGACGACGAGCAGAACCGTCAGCGTCGCGGGCAGCGAGCCCTTGCCGCCGCCCCAGAGCGCGTTTTCTCTCACTTGGCCGGTCGAGCCTTGGTCGTCGCGCCGGCCCGTGGCTTCGTGCCGCATCAGTGTTGTTCCCTTCTGCCCGAGTGAACGGGCGCCGCAGTGATCGAGAACCACACTCCAAGGTAGGGATTCCGAACGCGGCCAAATCCCCCGGAAGCGGCAGCTCGACCCCTCGTTCGAGCCAACTTCCGCGCGTGGTGCCGCATCCGCGACGGGTGGCCGCGCTTCTCCCCCATTCGAGGGGGGTGCCGGGGAGCGGCGCCACCGATGCTCTGCAGTGGCGACAGAGCGGCCCTAGAGATGACGGTGACGACTTCGGCAGAGCGACGCAGCGGCCTGCCGCTGGCAGCTCAGCTCTACCTGCTCGCGGTCTGGAGCGCGGCGGTGCTGGGATGTGCCTGGACGTTCTCGGCACGGGATTCCATCTCCTCGTCCGAGTGGCGCCTGGCGGTGCTGCTCGCGGCCGGCGCCGCAGTCGCCCAGCTCTTCGTCGTCGTCACGCCGCGCAACCAGTCGTACCACATGACTCCGGTCCTCGTGGTCGCGGCAGCGCTGCTCCTGCCGCCGCCCCTGATCGTGCTCGTCGCGGTCTTCCAGCACGTGCCGGAATGGCTCGTGAAGCGCTACCCGTGGTACATCCAGACGTTCAACATCTCCAACTACGCGCTGTCGGGGCTCGCGGCGCACGGTGTCTTCGTCCTCGTCGAGTCCGCGGGCGACGCGTTGGGCCAGAACCTCCGTTTCTTCCTGGCGGGAATCGCTGCCGCCGCCACCTTCGTCGGCGTGAACCACTCGCTGCTCGCCGTCATCTTGAAGTTCGCGCGCGGGCACACGCTGCGCGGCACTGGCCTCTTCACGCCGCAGAGCCTCTCGACCGACCTCGTGCTCGCACTCCTCGGGGTAGTGCTCGCGGAGGTCTGGCTCGACAACCCGTGGCTCGCCGCGCTCGTGCTCGCCCCGCTCGTACTCGTCCACCGCACACTCGCGCTTCCGAAGCTCGAGGCCGAGGCACGCCAGGATCCGAAGACCGAGCTCTTCAACGCTCGCTACTTCTCCGAGCTCCTCGACGACGCTCTCGAGCGATCGCAGCGCGACGGGCACCCGGTCTCGCTGCTCGTCGCCGACCTCGACCTCCTCCGCGAGATCAACAACGCCTACGGCCATCTCGCGGGTGACGAGGTGTTGATCGGCGTCGCGCGTGTCTTCCGGAGGCACCTGCGCTCCGAGGACGCTGCCGCGCGCTTCGGCGGCGAGGAGTTCGCGCTGCTGCTCCCGGGCATGACCTCGGTCGAGGCCGCAGCCGTCGCGGAAGAGATTCGTGCCTCGATCGCCGACGCGCGGTTCGAGATCGAGACGTCGAGCGAGCCGATCTCGGCGACCGTCTCGATCGGTGTGGCGAGCTTTCCGGGGGATGCCTCGAGCGCCGACGAGCTGATCTACCGCGCCGATGTCGCTGCCTACCGGGCGAAGGCCGAAGGACGCAACCGGGTCGTCGTCTCCAGCGACAGGGCCTCGCTCGAGGCGCTTCTCCCCGAGAAGGCCTCTCGCACGCTCCGGCCCGAGCCGGCAATCGTGACCGAACGCCTCTCGCCGCCGCCGAAGGCGCCGCCCCCGATCCCCAACTACCTCACTCTCTCGGCTCGGCTCCGGGCTCTCGTCGCCGGCGTGAGCGTCGCCGGGGTGGTCGTCGGAGGTGCTGCACTGCTCGGGGGAGGTACGAGCGAGCTCGTGGCGATCGCTGCTCTCGTGGTGTGCGTCGCCGTGGGCCAGGCGCTCGCGCTCGAGGTTCTCGACCACGGGACGATCTCGCTGAGCGCTGTCGGCTCGCTGGCAGGGGCCGCCATGTTCGGTCCCCGCGTCGCCCTCCCGATCGCGATCGCCGTGTGCGCTGTGGACTGGAGCGCCAAGCGCGGCAGGCCACACCGGGCGGCATTCAACCTCGGTGTGATCACGCTCTCGAGCGTCGCGAGCGCTCTCGTCTACGGGCTGGTACCGGCGAGCCCCTGGACGTTCGTCGCGGGAGGAGCTGTCGCCGGAGCCGTCTACTACTCCGTGAACATCGGGCTCCTGACCACCGCCGTCGCCATGGAGACGGACGAGCGCTGGGCGGACGTACTGCGGTCCCGGTTCGCGTGGCTCTTCAGCCACTACCTCGTGTACGGAGTGATCGGCGGGGTGATCGCGGTCGCCTACGACGAGGCGGGCATCCTCGCGCTGTTCGTGTTCGCGGTGCCCCTCATCCTCGTCCGCAAGTCCCAGCTCGACTACATCGCGCACACGGAGGAGAGCGTCCGGAGGCTTCGCGAGGCCGCGAGGACGATCGAGCGCCAGAACGAGTCGCTGATCGGCGCAAACGTCGCCCTGCGGGATCGGACCACGAACGCGATGGAGTCGCTCGCCGCGGCAGTGGACGCTCGTGACGCCTACACCGCCGGCCACTCGCGGCGTGTGCAGGAGATAGCGGTCGCGATCGGGCACGAGCTTCACCTCGACGACTCCGAGCTCGAGTCACTGTCGTTCGCGGCGCTCTTCCACGACGTCGGCAAGCTCGGCGTGCCGGACGCGATCCTCCTGAAGGACGGTCCTCTCGACGACCGCGAGTGGTGGATCCTGCGCCGTCATGCGGAAGAGGGGGAGCGCATCATCGCGCACCTCGGCTTCCTCGCGGACGCGACCCCGGCGATCCGTCACCACCACGAGCACTGGGACGGCACGGGCTATCCCGACCGGCTGCGGGGATCCGAGATCCCGATCGGCGCCCGCATACTGCACGTCGCCGATGCCTTCGACTCGATCGTCACGGAGCGCGTGTACAGGCGCGCGAGGTCGGTCTCCGAGGCACTTCGGGAGCTCCGCGCCGCCAGCGGGACCCAGTTCTGCCCGAGCTGCGTCGGCGCACTGGACGCGCTCGTCGCGCGAGGGGCCCTCGCCGAGATCTGCGATCCTCGTGCTCCCTCGGCTGCGGCGTAGGAGCTCAGCCTGGCGGCGGCACGCTGTCGTCGGGCTGCTGGTCGCGGCGCTGGCTCTCGGCGCATGCGCGTCCGCTCGGGCGAGCGAGCTGGTTCAGGACGCGAACGTGCAGCTTCTCTCGCTGAAGGTCAACGGGGAGGGCGAGGCGCTGCTGACGTACCGGCGCAGCGACGGACGCCTTCGCCACGTGCTCGCATGGGGCGCCCTCAACGCTCTCCCTCCCTCCGAGACGAGGCCGCAGGTGCGGTTTCGCTGGGACTACGCCGGCGGGTGGGGAAAGCTCCGGAACGGACGGTACTGGCGCACCTTCAGGAACCGCTGCCGGCCGTACGACGGCCCACCCCTCGCCATGCTCGTCGCCGCCTGCAAGGCACCGGACGAGACGTACTGGACCCTGCAGGCCTGGCAGCGTCGCCTCCCGCTGCTCGGCTTCGACCCGTGGCTGCCGCAGCACACGGACTGGGAACTCCACCTCGCGCACTGGTCGGATGAGCTGCCCGTGCTCGAGCTCTATCCGAACTGGACGTACGGCGGCCGCTGGCAGGGGGTCTTCGGCCGCTACACGTACCTCGGCCGCCCGATCTTCGGGTTCGGCTCGACCGCCAAGGGTGTTCCGAAAGACATGGACGGACGGAACCTCTACCTCGACACGCTGAACTCGGCGTACGGGCCCGGCTGGAGGCGGGAGGCCGGGATCCTCGCGCACCGAAACACCGGCACCTTCTGCCACAGCTTCGTTCCGCAACGCCCCCCCGCCTCGTATCCGAGCCAGGAGATTCGTCCGGCGGCGGCGGGGGAGCGCTACCGCGTCACGGTCGAGGGCCCCGGCGTGATGCCCGTCATGCAGACGGAGGTGCAGGGTCTCGCTCTCGACGACCTCCGACGGGACCAGGAGTTCGACGCGATCTTCGACCGGGTCATGGCAGGCGACAGGATCTGCGCAGGGGAGCGCTAGGCTCACAGCCGACGAGCCAAGACGAGGGGGTGGCATGAGCGACCTGTGGCAGGACGAGGGCTTCGGCAGCAGCGGCGGCGGCGGCGAGGGGTTCGGGGGCGAGAACGACTGGGACGAGGGCGAGGAGAGCATCGAGACCGACGTCGAGGACGGCTTCGACACGCTCGGCCTCGACGACGACGAGGCGTCCTGGCCCGACGACGAGTCGTAGTGGAGTTCCGCGACCTCCTCCCGCGCCGGCGGATGGCTCGGAACTACCTCCCCGAGCCGGTGCCGTGGGACGTGCTGGAGCGGATCGCGGCAACCGTCCGCCGGGCGCCGAGCGCCGGCTACAGCCAGGGCCAGCGACTCCTCGTCATCACCCGGCCGGAAGGGCGTGCACGCATCGCGGCCTGCCTCCGCGCCGAAGGGTGGGGGGATGTGGACGGCCTCGAGCCATGGCTCGAGAGCGCGCCCGCCCACATCCTCGTGTGCACCCGTGAGGACGACTACCACGAGCGGTACCGCCTGCCGGACAAGCTCGACGAGGGGCAGGAGATCGAGTGGCCCGTGCCCTACTGGTTCGTCGATGCGGGCGCGGCCTTGATGCTTCTCCTGCTCGCTGCGGTCGACGAGGGGCTCGCCGCGGGCGTCTCGGGCGTCCCGCGTCCGGCGGCGTCGGAGCTGTGCGCGTCCTTCGACATCCCAGACGATGTGACGGTGGTCGCCCTCGTGACGGTCGGCTCGCCTGCCCCGGATCCGGGTTGGAGCGCGGTCACGAGCCGCCGCACGCAGCCCCGTCGCGAACCGGCGTCCGTCGTCCGTTGGGAGAGGTGGGCGTCGGAGCCCTAGGAGGACGCGTACGGCCGGAGGCGCCCGATCTCGCGGAGCGGCCTCTGCCGTTCGAGCTCGAGGTCGCGCGTCTCCAGCTCGAGCCGGTCGGCGACGAGCTCCTACCGGCGTCCGCGAGCTCGCGCGGCGCCGGGAGGGCCATGACGACCGGTGGACGGTGTCGGCGGGATAGCCGGCCAGGAGGACGGCGGGACCGACCGCGGGCCGCAGGGGCTCGTACGAGTGCCGCGGCACCGGCTCGCTGAGACGAGCAGCTCGCCCATTCGCGCGCGGCGCTCCTCGGCGGGCTAGCGAACCGCGAAGCCGACGAGCCCCTCGACCGGCTCGTCGGCTGCCTCGACGCGATCGACCCGGGCTCCGCGCGGGCCCTCGCGGCAGAAGGCGACGAGCTGCTCGACCGAGTTCGGCTCCCCCTCGAAGACCGCCTCGACGGTGCCGTCCCAGTTGTTCCGCACCCAGCCCGCGACGCCCGCGGACTGCGCGCGCCGGCGCACGCTGTCGCGGAAGTACACGCCCTGCACGAGCCCGTGGACAACGAGGCGGCGACGGATCACGGCAGGGAAACGATGCCTGCCGGGTCGACCTCGACGTCGACCCGATCACCGGGAGCCGGATGGTCGAGGGCCGCAACGGCGGCCTCGAGCGTCGAGCCGTCGTCGAGCCGGACGACGAGCCGGACGGTAGGCCCGTGGCGCACCGCGGACTCGACGACGCCCGCCCCCCCGTCGGGCGCGAGCCGCACTGCCACGGCCTCGGGCCGGACCAGCTCGCCGCCGACCACGTTGCGGAGGCCGAGGAAGCGGGCGACGTCCTCGTCCGCCGGACGCGACCAGAGCTCGTCGGGGGAGCCGATCTGCGCGATGCGCCCCGCCCGCATGACCGCCACCCGGTCGCCGAGGGCGAAGGCCTCCGCCTGGTCGTGCGTCACGTAGACGGCGGTCACGCGCAGCCGGTCGAACAGGTGGTCGAGGTCTTCGAGCAGTCGGTCGCGCAGCCTCCGGTCGAGGGAACCGAGGGGCTCGTCGAGGAGGAGGACACGCGGCTCGGGCGCCAGCGCACGAGCGAGTGCGACCCGCTGCTGCTCGCCCCCCGAGAGCGTCGCGACGGAGCGTCGCTCGAAGCCGGCCAGGCCGACCAGCTCGAGAACCTCCCGCACGCGCGCAGCGATCCGCCTGCGCGAGTCGCCTCGCATTCGCAGCCCGAAGCCGACGTTCCCGAGCACGTCGCGGTGATGGAAGAGGGCGTGGTCCTGGAACACGAGTCCGACTCCCCGCTCATGTGCAGGGACGCCATCGAGGTTCCTCCCCTCGAGCAGGATGAGCCCCTCGTCGAGCCGCTGCAGGCCGGCGATAGCGCGCAGGAGCGTGGTCTTGCCGCATCCGCTCGGGCCGAGGACGGTCACGACGTTGCCGCCCGCGACGTCGAGCGACACCCCGTCGAGTGCGGCCGTCGGCCCGAACCGAACCGTCGCGCTCTCGACCCGGAGCATCGGCTAGACCCAGCCTCCGCGGCGCACGCGGGCGCGCTCGACGAGGAACGCGGAGACGGCGGTCACGAGCATGAGCACGACCGCGAGGGCATAGGCCTGTGCCGCGTTCAGCTCGCCGGGTCGCCCGAGGAAGCGGAAGATCGCGACGGGCAGGGTCGGCCGTTCGGGTCGAGCCAGGAACACCGTCGCCCCGAACTCACCGAGCGAGATGGCGAACGCAAACCCGGCCGCGACCGCGAGCGCCCTGGACACGATCGGCAGGTCGATCTCGCGCCGTACACGGCCGGGTGACGCGCCGAGCAGCGCAGCGGCCTCGCGCTCGCGCTCGTCGATCGCGCGCAGCGTGGGGGCGACGATGCGGACGACGAACGGGATGGCGACGAGCGCCTGCCCGACGGGGACGATCCACGGTGCCGCGCGAAAGGCGAGCGGTGGCTCGTCGAAGGCGATCACGAACCCGAGCCCCAGCATGACGGCCGAGGCTCCGAGGGGAAGCATCAGCAGGACGTCGAGCACGCGCGTCCGCCCGTCACCGCTCCGGGGGCCGGAGACGGCGAACGCGGCGAGACCGCCGACGACGAGCGCGATGGCGGTTGCGGCGGCCGCATAGACGATGGAGTTCACGACTGCCTCCCAGGGCGCTACGAGCAGGGCGCTCGTCTCGTCGCCGAGCGCTCGGTAGGCGCCGAGGCCGTGTCCACCGCCGACCGCGAGCGAGCGCTCGACGAGGAGCGCCAGCGGCAGAGCGAGGAAGAGCGCCAGGCCGCCGATTCCTCCCGCGACGAGGGCCTTCTCTCCGGCCGTACGCGGCCGCCGGAGGACGTCCCTCTCGGCCCGCAGCTGCCCGGCGACGGCGAGGCGCCGCTCGAGGCGGGTCGTCACCCAGACGGCGAGCGCGACGAACGCGAGTTGGACGAGCGAGAGCAGTGCCGCCGCCTGCAGGTCGTACAGGCGCACCGCCTGGTTGTAGATCTCTGCCTCGATCGTCGCGAACCGGGGCCCGCCGAGAACGAGCACGATCCCGAAGGACGTGAAGCAGAAGAGGAAGACGATCGCCGCCGCCGCGGCGAGCGCGGGCGCGAGCAGCGGCAGCGTGACCTCGCGGAACCGTCTCCAGGGCCCTGCGCCGAGGGTCGCCGCGGCCTCGGATACGCGGGGGTCGACGCTTGCCCAGAAGGTCCCGACGACGCGGACCACGACTGCGACGTTGAAGAAGGCGTGTGCGAGGAGGATCGCCTCCCAGCCCCGCTCGAGCCGCTCGGGAAGCACGGCCAGGAAGGCGAGCGCGACGACCACCGTCGGCAGCACGAACGGCACGAGGACGAGGGCTCGCACAAGGCTCCGTCCGGGGAAGCGGTAGCGGCCGAGCGCGTACGCCGCCGGCAGCGCGATCACGAGCGTGAGGGCAGTCGAGGCGACCGCCTGCCAGAGCGTGAACCAGACGACCTCCCGCGTGAGCGGGTCGGTCAGGATGTCGAGCGCCGTCTCTCCGTTCGTGCCGCGGAGCCCCCGGACGACGATCGCCACCAGCGGGTAGACGAAGAAGAGGCCGAGGAACCCGAGCGGCACGCCGTACGCGAGCACGCGCCACGATCGGGCGGTCAGCGCAGGGCGATTCGCGTCCACTCGTCCACCCAGCGCTCGCGGTTCGCGTCGATCTCCTCCGGCGGGAGCACCAGCGGGTTCGCCGGCACGATCGCGTACTTCACGAACGCAGGCGGCAGCGCCGCGTTGCGGTTGACCGGGAACACGAACATCGAGAGGGGGATGTCTTCCTGGAAGCGCCGCGAGAGCATGAAGTCGATGAGCGCTCTCGCACCCGCCTCGTTGCGCGCCCCGCGAAGGACGCCGGCGAGCTCGATCTGCCGAAAGCACGAGTCCTCGATGACGCCGGTCGGTGCCTCCTTCGGGTGCGGCGAGCGGAAGATCACTTCCGCGGGTGGGCTCGATGCGTAGGAGACGACGAGCGGCCGGTTTCCTCGGCTGCCCGCAGCGCCTGAGAAGCGCACCGTATACGCCTCCTCCCAGCCGTCCACCACGAGGGCACCGTTCGCCCTCAGCCCGGCCCAGTACCGCTGCCAGCCACCCTCGCCGTAGCGGGCGATCGTCGCCAGGAGAAAGGCGAGCCCCGGGGTCGAGGTCGCCGGGTTCTCGACGACGAGCTGGCCGTGGTAGCGCTCGTCGGCGAGATCGTCCATCGAGTCGGGAGGGTTGAGGGAGCGCTCCGAGAACCACCTCTTGTCGACGTTCAGGCACACCTCGCCGTGGTCGACGGGGGTCACCCGGTGCCTCGGGTCGAGGAGATAGCGCTCGTCGACGTCGGACAGTCCCGGTGACTCGTACGGCTCGAACACGTCGCCGTCGAGGGTGCGCGCGAGAAGGTTGTTGTCGACGCCGAACAGGACGTCGCCCTCCGGATTTCCCGCGGTCAGCAGCGCCTTCGTCACGACCTCACCCGCATCGCCGGCCTGCAGGATCTTCAGGGTCAGGCCGCTCTGCTGCTCGAACGCCTTCCTGACGTCGTTCGAGATCGCGAACGAGTCGTGGGTTACGAGGACGACCTCAGTCGGTGTCTTGCTGCCCCCGCAGCCGGACATGGCGAGAGCGAGAGCGAGCGCGGCCACCACGACGGCGACTGTTCCGCCGAGCGCGCTCAGGCGCTTGCAACAGACTGTTGCAAGCTCTCTCACGTGCTGCTCCGATCCGTTGTCGGGAGACGGATTGCGAGGACAACGCCGCTCGCGAGCGTCACCCGGGCCGTGTGCGATACGAACAGGTTCGAGACGCCGCGGCTCGACCCGGGCTCGAGCCGCTCGCCGCGGAGCGGGTACGCGAGGCCTTCCGTCCGGACACCTTCCGCCGGGCCGTGCACCGCGAGGAGCGTGAGGAGGTCGCCCGGCTCGCCGGAGAGTTCGCGCTCGCCGCGAACGACGTGCACGCGCGTGGAACCGACCCGTGCGTCGAGCTCGACGCCGTCGTAGCGTCGCGAACCGAGCAGCAGGATCGCCGAAAGGAGGTGATCGAGCCGTCCAGCGCCATCGCCTGCGAGCACGAGCACGTGGCGCGCACCGAGGGTGAGCGCCAGATCGAGTGCGAGTTCGAGGTCGGTCGCGTCCTTCTCGGCCGGATAGCGCTCGATACGCACCCCCGCTGCCTCGGCTGCGGCGAGAGCGTCCGGCGAGACCGAGTCGAAGTCGCCCACCGCGACCGACACGTCGAGCCCAAGCGCGAGCGCGTGCTCGAGCCCCCCGTCGGCGGCGATCACGCGAGCTCCCAGTGGCACCGCACGTGCGCACTCGGGGTCGGGGGGAGGCCCCCCTGCCACTACCACCACGACCTCGTCCGGCACGCCTTCCTCCGCTGGCATTACCCAGGTCAGGTTCTGCGGGTCGACGGCGCTTCGAGCCGCCCTCTCAGCCCGGTTGCCCCGAGCTCCCCGTTACGCTGACTCCATCCTAGCGCCCTCCGCACTCGTGCACGAGCTGGCGTCCGCACGGATCGGACGCACGTTCAACCAGTACGCGGAGGGGCCGCGCGCCGCGCTCCTCAGGGAGCGCCTGACCGGGTACCTGGAGTCGCGCGAGCAGGCGCGAATCGTGATCGTGGGCGAGGCGCCTGGATATCGGGGCGCGCGCGTGTCCGGGATCCCCTTCACCTCGGAGCGCCAGCTCACCGGGTCCGGCCCCGCGGAGGCGACGGCCACCGTCGTCCACCGGCTGCTCGCCCGGCTCGGGCTCGAGGATGACGTTCTCCTCTGGAACGTCGTCCCGACGCATCCGGGCTCGGCCACGTCCAACCGTCGCCCCAGCAGCCGCGAGGTCGTCCAGGGGCTGCCGTTCACCCGGGTACTCGCCGGCGAGCGGTACGTCGTCGCAGTCGGTCGAACCGCCCATGCCGCGCTCGGCGGGGATCACGTTCGGCACCCGTCCCACGGCGGCGCGGAGGCGTTCGCCGACGAGCTGGTTCAATTGCTCCATCGCGGCGACCTTCTACCCGGTTCGACGTAACACCGTCCTTCTCAGCCTGTGCCTGCTGACTCTCTCCGGAGTGCTGCAGCTCGCCGTCGCCGTCGCGACCATCACGCTCGTCCTTGTCACCGGGATCGAGTCGATCCTCGGTCTCGGGCCGGCGATCTTCCTCACCGCCGGCGCGCTCGCGGCGCTCCCCGCGGGCCGCCTCATGGACCGGCTGGGCCGGATCCCCGTGATCGCGGGCGGGTTCGTGGTCGGCGCGGTCGGGTGCTCGCTCACCGCGCTCGGCTGCGCCGCCGACAGCACCCCCCTCGTCGTGCTCGGATACGTCGGCATCGGATCGATGAACGGAGCCGTGCTACTCGCACGAACCGCGGCTGCGGACATGTATCCGGAAGAGCGCAAGGCGCGGGCGATCTCGTACGTGCTCTTCGGCGCGCTCTTCGGCGCGGCGCTCGGGCCGCTCGTCTTCCGGCCGCTCTTCGCGGGCAAGGACCTCGAGCTCGACGCGCTCGTGCTCCCCTGGTTCGCCGCCGCCGCCATGTGCCTGCTCGGCCTTGTCATCGCTCTCCTCATCCGGCCGGATCCGAGGACGATGGCGCTCGAGCTCCAGCGCTCAGCCGAGAGTGGCGGCGAACCCCCGGCGGCCCCTCCTGCGCCCTTGCGAGAGATCCTCCGGCGACCCGGCGTCCCGACGGCGGTGATGGGGGCGCTGTCGAGCTTCGCGGTCATGGTCGGCGTGATGAACCTCACCGGCTACATCGTGGTCGGCCACCATCACGAGCAGGCGGACGTCTTCACGGTCATCAGCCTGCACATCGTCGGGATGTACGCCCTCGTGCTCGTCATCGGGGCTCTCGTCGACCGGGTCGGTCGGAGGCCGACGCTCGTGTGGGGACTCGGGATCATGGCCGTGTCCACGATCTTGCTCGCCTGGGTGGAGTCGATCGCGGGGACGTCCCTGTCGCTGTTCCTACTCGGGCTCGGCTGGAACCTCTCGTACGTGTCCGCGACCGCGGAGCTCGTCACCCATGCGACGCCGGTCGAGCGTGGCCGGCTCGTCGGAGCCACGGACCTCGCGGCCGGTCTTCTCGGTGCGAGCCTCGCACTGATCGGCGGTGCCGCATACACGGAGTGGGGTGTCGTCGCGGTCGCCGTCGGCGGAACCCTCGCCGTGGTCGTGCCGGCGATCGTGATGGTGGCTGGGCGCCGGTCGCCGCGGCCGGCGCTCGACCCGGCCGGATAGCGGCCTAGACCCGATCCGCGGTCGCGGAGCGTGGCGAGACCTGCGCCGGAGTGCGGATCGGGATGCTGCGCTGCGAGCCGAGCTCGGGAAAGGTGGCCGTCGCCGGACACGATCTCGTCCGCGCCACCCGCGGCTGCGGCTTCGAACGCGCGGTTGCCCGCCGGCTCGGCGCCGATCGCCGAGACCTCCTCGCGCGGGACGACGACCTCGACGGTCGCACGACCTCTTTCGACTGCCTGTCGCGCGCGCTCTGCTGCCCGCCCGAACATCTCTGCGAGCACGCGACCCAACTCGGCGAGGCGGGGAGGAGAGGACACCAGCTCGATGTGACTCTCGGGAAACGAGTCGGTAGGCCTCCTCGGGCGATCCCCCGGGGAAGGTCAATGCCGACACCAGGATGTCGGTTCGGCCACGACCCCACGCCCTCCGAGCCTCCTGGATCAGCCGCTCGACGTCCTCCTCGTCACGGATCTCGAGGCGATGGGCCCGCGTTGCGCCGGAGCGCTGCAGCGACCCGGACGTCTGCACCTCCCCGCAGACGCCGTAGACGCGGAGCGGCTCGCGGACGAGCTCTGGCTGGGACGTGTCTCCCCTCGCGGCCTGGCCGCGGGGCGTGCAGTGGGCGCTCCGACCGAGGCCGACCGGCCCGGCGGGCATTCGTTGCTACAATCGGCCCCCGGCGGACGGAGTCCGCCCTCTTTCTGTGAGATGAAGACGTACACGGCCAAGCCCGGAGAGATCGAGCGCGAGTGGTACCTCGTGGACGCGGAGGGGAAGACCCTCGGGCGCCTCGCGACCCAGATCGCCGACACGCTCCGGGGCAAGAGGAAGCCCGCGTACACGCCGCACGTCGACACGGGTGACTTCGTGGTCGTCGTGAACGCCGAGAAGATCGCCGTGACGGGCTCGAAGCTCGACACGAAGGTCTACTACCGCCACTCCGGCTATCCGGGCGGGATCAAGCAGCGCACGCTCCGCGAGCAGCTCGAGCGGCGCCCGACCGAGGTGATCCGCAAGGCCGTGAAGGGCATGCTCCCGAAGAACAAGCTCGCCGCCGCGCAGCTCCGAAAGCTCAAGGTCTACGCAGGCCCGGAGCACCCGCATGCGGCGCAGGCGCCGAAGCCGCTCCAGACACACGGTGCAGGCTCGACGGAGCCCCCGGCGCAGGAGCGGGAGGCGTGACCGAGTTCGCTCAGTACCTCGGCACGGGCAAGCGGAAGACGTCGGTCGCGCGCGTGATCCTCCGCCCGGGGGACGGCAAGACGTGGATCAACGGGCGCTCGCTCGAGGAGTACTTTCCGCGTGCCGCGCATCGCAGGATGGTGCTCGCGCCGCTCGAGGTCGCCGAAGCCGCGTCGGCGTACGACCTGCGCGTGCGCGTCCACGGGGGAGGCATCTCCGGCCAGGCTGGCGCGATCCGGCACGGCATCGCCCGAGCGCTCGTCGAGGCCGATCCCGAGATTCGCGTCCCGCTCAAGCGACAGGGGTTCCTGACGCGCGACGCCCGCATCGTCGAGCGCAAGAAGGCCGGCCTGCACAAAGCGCGCAAGGCGCCGCAGTTCTCGAAGCGCTGACGTCGCTGGTCGCCCAGGAGGCGTCGGTGCGACAGCGAGTCAGCAATGAGTAGGCGCTACTTCGGCACCGACGGCGTGCGCGGCGTCGTCGGCGACGACCTGACTCCGGAGCTCGTCGAGCGCGTGGCCAGGGCGAGCACGCTCTGGGCTGGAGCGCGGGAGGTGCTCGTCGGCCGGGACACCCGCGGCTCGGGCCCGGCGCTCGAGGACGCAGTCGCGAACGGGATCGTCTCCGCGGGCGGCACCGCGATCCTCGGCGGGGTGCTCCCGACCCCCGCCGTCGCCCTGCTCGCCCACGAGCTCGGCGCGGTGATCTCGGCCTCGCACAACCCGCCGGAGTACAACGGGGTCAAGCTCTTCCGGTCGGGCGACAAGCTGGCCGACGAGGACGAGTCGGCGATCGAGGATCTGCTGGACGCTCCCGCGCCGGGCGGCGGCTCGGTCGAGCGGCTCGAAGTCGGAGGCGAGAGGTACCTCGCGCACCTCGGAGAGCACTTCGGGTCGGATCTCTCGGGCCTGCGTGTCGGGGTCGACTGTGCGAACGGTGCGATGACGGCCTATGCCCCGCGGGTCTTCGAGCAGCTCGGCGCCGACGTGTACGCGATCGGGGTGGACCCGGACGGCTCGAACATCAACGTCGGCTGCGGCGCGACGAACCTCTCGGCCCTGCAGCGGGAGGTTGCAGAGCACGGGCTCGACCTCGGGATCGCGCTCGACGGGGACGGTGACCGGATGCTCGCGGTCGACGAGCGCGGCGAGCCGATCGACGGCGACCAGATTCTCGCGATCCTGGCCCTCTTCCTCGGGGTCGATCGCGTCGCGGTGACGGTCATGACGAACATGGGCTTCCACCGCCTGATGGCCGAGCACGGCGTGCGGGTCACGACGACCCCGGTCGGCGACCGCTACGTACTCGAGGCCCTTCGCGAGGAGGGCGCTCTCCTCGGCGGCGAGCAGTCCGGCCACCTGATCTGGCTCGGGAGCCACGTCACCGGCGACGGGCTGGCAGCGGCGCTGCTGCTCTGCGGAGCCCTCCGTGGGCGAACCCTCGGCGAGGCCGCGGCCGTGCTGCCGCGCTACCCGCAGCGGCTGCGAAACGTACGGGTCGCCCGCCGCGAGCTCACGCCGGCGATCCTCGACGCGGTCGAGCGCACGAACGCGGAGCTCGGAGACAGGGGTCGAGTCCTCGTGCGGACGTCGGGCACCGAGCCGGTTGTGCGTGTTCTCTCGGAAGCCGAAAATGCCGAATATGCAGAGAGAACCTGTGCTAGGATCGCCGCGCTCGTGGAACGAGAGCTCGGCTGAGCCCGACGGAGGGCGCCGCCGGGCTCTTTCGCGTTCGAGGGAGGGCTGATGTGCGGAATCATCGGATACGTCGGATCGCGTGAGTGCAAGCCGCTCCTGCTCCAGGGCCTCGAGCGGTTGGAGTACCGCGGCTACGACTCGGCCGGAATAGCACTGCTCGAGGACGGCGGCCTCGAGTACGTGCGCGCGGTCGGCGTCCTCGAGAACCTGAAGACCCGCGCGAACGCGACCGGCTCGGCCGCGACCACCGGCCTCGGCCACACCCGCTGGGCGACGCACGGCGGGGTGACCGAGGAGAACGCGCACCCGCTCGCCGGTTGCGACTCCTCGAGGTTGTCGATCGTCCTCAACGGGATCATCGAGAACTACCGCGAGCTGAAAGACGGCCTCTCCGCCGAGGGTCACACCTTCAGGTCGGAGACCGACGCCGAGACCGTCACCCACCTGATCGAGCGCTACTACGACGGCGACCTCACGGATGCGGTGCGGCGCGCCTTCTCCGATCTCGAAGGGCACTTCGCCTTCGTCGTGATCCACCGCGAGCACCCGGGCCTGCTGGTCGGCGCCAGGCACCAGGTTCCGCTCGTCGTCGGCGTCGGCGAGAACGAGATGTTCCTCGCATCCAACGCTGCGGCGTTTCTGCGCGAGACACGGATCGTCCAGTTCCCGGGCGACGGCGAGATCGTTGCCGTCCGCCCGGAGGGGGCGCGGTTCTGGCGGCAGGACGGAGAGGCCGTCGAGCACGAGCCGTCCGTGCTCGACTGGGACGACGAGGGCGCCGAGAAGGCCGGCTTCGAGACCTTCATGCTGAAGGAGATCTACGAGCAGCCGGAGGCCGTGGCCGAGACGATCGGCGATCGCGTTCGGCACGGGCAGCTCGTCCTGGAAGGGCTCGGGATGACGGACGACGAGATCAGGGACCTGCGCCGCATCGTCCTCCTCGCCTGCGGAACCGCCTACCACGCGTGCGTCGTCGGGCGCTACGTCATCGAGGAGTGGGCGCGCGTTCCCGTGGAGTTCGACATCGCGAGCGAGTGGATCTACCGCAACCCGGTCATCAACGAGCAGGACCTCGTGATCGGGATCACGCAGTCCGGCGAGACGCGGGACACGATCGCGGCGCTGAAGCTCGCGCGGGAGCGAGGGGCGCGCACAGTCGCGATCACGAACATGATGGGCTCCCAGGTCACGCGCGAGGTCGACTCCGTCCTGTATACGCGAGCCGGCCTCGAGATGGGGGTCGCCGCGTCGAAGACCTTCACCGCGCAGGTCGCGCTCCTCTACCTCGTCGCGGTCAAGCTCTCGCAGATCCGCCAGACGCTGCCGCCCGGCGAGATCGAGTTCATCCTCGACTTCGTCTACAAGCTCCCGGCGAAGATCCAGACGTTCCTCGACGGCCACCACCCGATCGACGAGATCGCCCAGCGCTACCACGACGCGCACTTCTTCCTCTACCTCGGTCGGCACATCGGCCTTCCGGTCGCGCTCGAGGGTGCGCTCAAGCTGAAGGAGATCTCCTACATCCCCACCGAGGCGTACTCCGCCGGCGAGATGAAGCACGGGCCGATCGCGCTGCTCGACGAGGCGACGCCGGTCGTCGTCGTCGCGACGAACATCCACGTCTACGACAAGCTCATCTCGAACATCCAGGAGGTTCGGGCGCGCGGCGCGCACGTGATCGCGATCGCGACCGACGGCAACGAGGACATCCAGCACCACGCCGACGACGTGATCTTCGTGCCCAAGACGCCGGCCTTCCTCCAAGTCATCCTCGCGATCCTCCCGCTCCAGCTCCTCGCCTACAAGATCGCGCGTCTCCGCGGGCTGAACGTCGACCAGCCGAGGAATCTCGCCAAGACCGTGACCGTCGAGTAGCTGCCGTGCACTGCTCGATCTGGACGTACGTCGGTGATCCGGATGACCTGGTCGCGCGCTACGAGGCGCTCATCGAGGAGATCCCCCGCGAGAACATGCGGTTCCACGCGTGTGCCCGTACGCCCGACGGCCTCGTCATGGTCGACACCTGTCCGTCGAAGGAGATCTTCGATTCCTTCGTCGCCTCCCCCGAGGTGCAGGCGCTCTTCGCGCGCCACGGTCTCGACCGGCCGGTCGAACGGGTCGACTTCCCGGTCGTGCGCGCGTACGCCGGGGGTACACGCGTCGACGAGGCGAGCTGACGGCACCATGGCTCACGGACGGGCGGCGCTCCCGGCACGCGGTGCCTGACGCGCGGCTCCACGCGGCCGGTCCCGGCCGAGCGCGTCCGAGGCCGGCGTGCGGCAGGCGACAGACCGCGCTGTCGCGAGCGACCGGGTCGCTCAGTGGAGCGCCCGGAGCGCGTTCACGATCACGGCGACGTCGATGACCTCCTGGAGCAGGGCGCCCGAGACCGGGGGGAGGTAGCCGAGTGCGGCCACGACCATGGCGGAGAGGCTGAGGCCGAGCCCGACCAGGACGCTCTCCCGCGCGATGCCGAACGAGCGGCGCCCGATCCGTACGGCGTCGACCACGCGGTCGACGCGGTCGACGGTGACCACGACGTCCGCGGTCTCCGAGGAGACCGTCGCGCCCTGCGCGCCCATCGCGACACCGACGTCGGCGAGCGCGAGGGCAGGAGCGTCGTTGATGCCGTCGCCAACCATCATCACGGGTCGCAGCCGCTCCTGCGAGCGTACGGCGCGCACCACGTCCAGCTTGTCCTCCGGCGTCTGCTCCGCATACACGCGGTCGACGTCGAGGAGGCGTCCGACCTCGGCCGCGATCTCGGTGCGGTCTCCCGACACGAGCGCGACGTGCCGGATGCCAGCGGCGCGGAGCCCGGCCGCGAGCCCGGCGGCCTCGGGCCTGACGTGGTCTGCCATGACGATCGCGCCGACGAGGCGTCCGTCCACCGCGACGAGGACCTTCGCACGCCCGGCGTCCTTCGACCCGTCGAGCGCCGCCGCGACCTCTCCCGCCTCGGCGTAGCCCTGACCCTCGAGCCAGCGGCTGGAGCCCACGGAGACCTCGTGGTCACCGACGGTCCCGGAGATCCCCTGACCCGGCGTCTCGCTGGTCTCCGACGGAGGCAGGAGCGAGACCCCGCGATCGGCGGCGCCGTGCACGATCGCCTCGGCGAGCACGTGGGCGGAGTGCTGGTCGAGCGACGCCGCCAGTCGCAGCACCTCGGTCTCGGAGAGACCGTCGAGCGGCACCACGCGGTCGATCTCGGGCTCGCCCGTCGTCACGGTGCCCGTCTTGTCGAGGAGCGCGGTGCGGGCGCCGGCGAGCGCCTCGATCGCGGCTCCTCCTTTCACGATGATCCCGGCGCGGGCGGCCCGCGACAGACCTGCGATGAACGCGATCGGTGCGGCGAGGATGAGAGGGCAGGGCGTCGCGACCACGAAGACCGCCAGCGCGCGGACGGGATCGCCGCTCGCGGCCCACGCGATCGCAGCGAGGACGGACGTCACGATGAGGAACACGATCGCGTACCGATCCGCCATGCGGACGAACGGGGCCCGCTGCTCGGCGGCCTCGCGCACGAGTCGGACGACGGCCGCGTACGCGGACTCCGAGGCGGGACGCGTGAGGACGAGGTCGAAGGACTCGCCGGCGTTCGCCGTACCCGAGAGCACGGGCTGCCCCGGGCGCACCGTCACCGGGAGAGGCTCGCCCGTGAGCGCGGCGGTGTCGATCACCGCCTCGTGCCCGGAGGCGACGACGCCGTCGGCCGGGATGACCTCCCCGGCGCGCACGACGACGACGTCCCCGGTCGCGAGCTCCCCGACGGGAACCTCGACGATGGTGTTGCCGTCGCGCCGGTGGCCGATCCGCGGCGCGCGGTCCACGAGGAGTCGGAGCTCACGGCTCGCCCTGCCCTGCGCGTACGCCTCGAGCGAGTTTCCGCCCGAGAGCATCAGCGCGATGATCGCTCCCGCGAGATACTGGCCGAGGACGAGCGCGCCGACGATGGAGACGAGCGCGATCAGGTCGACGCCGACGTCGCCGTGGAGGAGCGAGCGCGCGACTCCGATCGCGAGCGGGATTCCGACGGCCGCCGTCGCCACCGCCCAGACGACGTCGGCTGCGCGCTGCTCCCCCGCGAGCCAGAGGACGCCGCCCACCGCGAGGGCGGCGAAGATCGTCGTCGCGAGCACGAGGTCGAGGCGCCTCCTCATGCGTTCATCCTGCCGACGTGGGCCCGGGGCAGCATCCGCATTCTCCCGAACGACGGAGCGGGAAAGTCACTCCCGCGCCGCGAGCGCACTCCGTTGCGGGCCTCCCGGCGCGGCCGATCGGAAGTCCCGCCTTCACCGAATCGTCAAACCCCAGTGGTACGGTCGAGCGCTTCGCACGCCCGACGACCACCAGGAGGCAACCGATGAGGATCTCCGTCCGGCGTCCCTCGCCTGCGCTCGTGATCGCGTGTCTCGCGCTCGCCGTCGCTCTCGGCGGCACGAGCTACGCGACCGTTCTCAACGTCCCGCGCAACAGCGTCGGCCCCGCCCAGCTCCGGGCCGCGGCGGTCACCACGAAGAAGATCGCCACGGGTGCGGTCACCTCGGCGAAGGTGAGGAACCGCTCGCTTCTCCGAACCGACTTCGCTCCCGGCCAGCTGCCCGCCGGGCCCCCCGGCCCCCCCGGCCCCGCGGGTGCAGCAGGAGCGCCGGGCTTGAGCGGCGTCGAGCGCGTCGAGGTCACGTCGGCGGCGAACTCGACGTCCACCAGGGCCGCGTCCCTGGGATGCCCGAGCGGGAAGCGCCTCATCGGCGGGGGGGCGCGGCTGAACGGGGGTCTCCCGCAGGTGGCGCTCCAGTCGTCCTTTCCCGACAACGACAACGTCTTCACGGCCTCCGCCCGCGAGATCGCGAGCACCGGCTCGAGCTGGTCGCTCACGGTGTTCGCGGTCTGCGCCGTCGCCGGCTAGCTCGTCTGTGCCGGGAGGCTCGGCGCTCTCCCGAGTACGCTGCGCCGCATGAGCGGTGAATCCAGCCCGACCCCGTCGCAAGCGACGCGCGGCGTTCCCGTGCATCGCCTCCCGGACGCCCGGACCGGTGACGATCGCGTCGCCGTCGAGGAGCCGCTCGAGATCCGGATCAGCGGCGAGCCGGTGGCCGTGACGATGCGCACGCCGGGGCACGACGAGGAGCTGGCGCTCGGATTCTGCGTCACGGAGGGCCTGCGGCCCGTCGGGGCGCACCTTCCGGACGACCTCGCCGCGAATACGGTCGAGGTCGAGGCGGACGGGTTCGACGTCGAGCGGCTGCGCCGGAACTTCTACACGTCGTCCTCCTGCGGTGTGTGCGGGAAGGGCGCGATCGAGGCCGTGCAGGTGGCGGCACCGCGCGTCGAGAGCGACCTCGAGCTGCCCGCAGCGGACGTCGCCGCGCTCCCGGCGCGGCTGCTCGCGGCACAGCGGGTGTTCGCCGCGACGGGCGGTCTCCACGCCACCGGGCTCTTCGACGCCTCCGGCGACCTCCTCTGCGTCCGCGAGGACGTCGGCCGGCACAACGCGATGGACAAGGTCGTCGGCTGGGGCTTCCTCCAGGGCCTGCTCCCGCTCTCGGGCTACGTCCTCTGCGTGAGTGGCCGCCTCTCGTTCGAGCTGGTGCAAAAGGCGGCGGTGGGCGGGTGCCCGATCCTCGTCGCCGTCGGCGCGCCGTCGTCGCTCGCGGTCGAGCTCGCCGAGGACCGTGGGATCACGATCTGCGGGTGGGCGAGGGAGGGGCGCATGTCCGTCTACACAGAGCCGTGGCGGATCAAGGCCTGACCGGCACCCCGCTTTCTGTGGACAAGGTGTCAGACACCGACGCGGGACTCTTGGGTGCAACGGGCGTTCTGCTCGTGGGGGGCATGTCAGAAAGGTTCGGGTCTCCGAAGGCACTCGCGCGCTTCCGCGGCGAGACGCTCGCCGAGAGGGCGAGGCGTGTCCTCGCCGAGGTGTGCATCGAGGTGATTGCGGTCGGGAAGGCCGCGGACGCGCTCGACCTCCCGTTCCCCGTGCTCGACGACGGGACCGAGGAGCGGGCGCCCGTCTTCGGCGTCATTGCCGGCCTCCGCGCCGCCGCGCACGACGTATGCGTCTTCCTCCCGGTCGACTGCCCGCTCGTCACGCCCGATGCCCTTCGGAGCCTCGCGGAGGTGTGCGCCGTCCCGCAGGCCGGGCCTCTTCCCGGTGCGTACGCGAAAACGATGCTCACGACGCTCACGGAACGGGTTGCGGCAGGCGAGCTCTCGCTGCGCGGGGTGAACGAGACGGTGCGCGACGTGGACGAGCGGCTCCTCGCGAACGTCAACACGCCGAGTGACCTGCTCGTGGCCGTCGTGTCGGAGTGGGCGGCGGTCCGCGACGACGTGCGGGCTGCCGTCGTCATCGGCTCACAGGCCCGCGCCGGGACGCCTGCCGACCGGTTCTCCGATCTCGACGTCCTCCTCGTCGTCGACCGTCCCGAGGCTCTCCTCTCGGATGCGGCGTGGGTTGCCAGCTTCGGTGAGCCCGTCCTCACCTTCCTCGAGCCGACGCCGGTGGGCGGGACGGTGGAGCGACGCGTCCTCTACGACGACGGCCAGGACGTCGACCTCGCCGTCGTCTCGACCGAGGGTCTCGGTGATCTCCTCACCCACCCCGGGGCGGCAGGAGTGATCCGCCGCGGCTTCCGCGTCCTCCACGACGACATCGGCTTCGAAGAGCTGGTAGCGGCTCTCCCCGAGCCCGCGGCGACCGGGCCGCCCGACGCTGCCGCGGTTCGCGAGCTCGCGAGCGACTTCTGGTACCACGCCCTCTGGACGGCGAAGAAGCTCCGGCGCGGCGAGGTGTACACGGCCATCGATTGTCTCGACGGCTCCATGAAGGCGCGGCTCGTCACGCTCATGAGCTGGCACGCTCGCGCCGTCGACCCGTTTGCCGACACGTGGCACGGCGGCCGTTTCCTCGAGCGCTGGGCCGATCCCGGCGCGCTCGTCGCGCTCGAGCGAGCCTATGCCCGCTACGACGTTCGCGACGTGGCGCGTGCGCTGTGGGAGACGATCGACCTCTTCCAGGGCCTGGAGCAGGAGACGGCTCGCCGTCTCGGTATTACGGTCGAGCTGGACCACGCCGACCTCCGCCGCCGCGTCGCGGAGGTCGTCCCCGATCCACGGCACGCGTCGCCGCTGGGTCCGTGATGTGACGCTGGGGGCTCGGAGGGCGGGAGCCGATCCCGCCGCCTAAGCTCTCCTCGTGGCGGACGCTCCCTGGCGTTGCTCCGAGTGCGGCACGGTCAACGAGCCCGTGGCCAACGCCTGCCGGACGTGTGGACGCTGGCCGAGCGTCTTCGACCTCGAGGAGAGCAAGGTCGAGGTCGTCGAATATCCGCCCGAGGTCGAGCCTGCCGAAGCGCCGATAGTCGAGGCGCCCGAGCCCGAGGTCTACGACGTCGGCCCACCCATCGGCGGCGGCGAGAAGGCAGGAGGCCCCGCGAGGCCGCTCTGGCGGCGTCTCGGGTCGCTCATCATCCCGATCGCCGTCGTCCTCTACATCGTGATCCGGGCGATCGCAGACAGCGGCTAGCGCTCGAAGAGCACCTGGCCGGACTCGACCGCCCGCGTCTCGCCGTGCGCTCTCTCGATCTCGAGGCGCCCGTCGCGCAGGATCTGGAGCGCGGTCGCCGGCTCGCCGTCGACCGTGATCCGGCGGCCGCGGAGGAAGTCGCGAGCGCCGATCTCGCCGTACAGGTCGTCGAGGCCTCCGTGGCGCCAGCCGTCGTAGAGGCGCTCGAGCCGGTAGAGGAGCGAGCCGAGGAGCTGCGCCCGGTTGTGCCGCACGCCAGTCGCCGTCCAAAGCGATCCCGGCGGTGTCGAGGCGTCGGGCGGCAGCTCGTCTCGGGTCTGATGCACGTTGACCCCGATCCCGACGACGACCGTCCCCTCCGAGAGCTCGGAGAGGATCCCCGCCACCTTTCGCCGGTTCAGCATCACGTCGTTCGGCCACTTCACCTGCGCGGTGAGGCCGGTCGCGCCCTCGACGGCCTCGGCTGTCGCGAGCGCGGCCACGAGCGAGAGCTCGGGAAGGTGGCGCCCGGACGGGGGGTGAAGCAGCACGGAGACGAGCACGGAGCTCCCGCCCGGGGCTGCCCAGGGACGGCCCATCCGGCCGCGCCCGCCGGTCTGGTGGTCGGTTGCCGCGACCGCACCCTCCGGAAGACCGGATCCGAGCAGGAGGAGCTGCGTCGACTCGCACTCGGGCTCGTAGCGGTAGGTCGTGCCAAAGCGCCCACGGACGTACGGCGCAACGACCTCGGGCGCGAGCGAGTCGGACGAGGCCGCGCTCATCGCGCGGCGGCGCCGAGCCCGGCCTGAAGTCGCTCCACCCGAACTGCGCTCACCTTGTACTCGGGCGTCCCGATGAGCGGGTCTCCGACGTCGTGCGTCAGCCAGTTCACCTTCTGCTCGGCGAAGTGGAGCGCCATCCACACGAGGCCGGGGAACACCCGGTCCGTGATGTGAGCTCTGGCCTGCAGGTTCCCGCGCCGGGAGACGAGGCGCGCCCAGTCTCCCTCCGCCAGGCCGAGCGCAGACGCGTCTTCCGCCGAGATCTCGAAGAAGGGGTCCTCCTGCTTGTCGGTGATCCCGGATTCGCGCATCGTCATCGTCGCCGAGTTGTAGTGGTAGAGCGTCCGCCCAGTCGACAGGACGAGCGGGTACTCGGAGTCGGGTCGCTCGATCGGCTCCTGGTACTCGACCGGGTAGAACTTGCCGCCGCCCGGTCGTGCAGGGCGCGGAGCGTGGAGGAACTTCGTGTCGGGGCCGCCGATCTCGGTGACGGGCCACTGGACCCCGTTCTCCTCGAGCCGGTCGTAGCGAACGCCGTACCAGTTCGGAGCCAGGTCGGCGAGCTCGTTCCACACCGCTTCGGCGTCCGGGTACTCGGGCCAGTTCCCGCCGAGCGCTCTCGCCATCGCGATCACGATCTCGCGGTCGACCCGCGCTTCACCGGGAAGCTCCGCCGCCGCGCGCACGCGCGAGATGCGGCGCTCGGTGTTCGTGAACGTGCCGTCCTTCTCGGCGAAGCTCGACGCGGGGAAGACGACGTCGGCGTACGTCCGGGTGGTCTCGTTCAGGAAGATGTCCTGGGAGACGAGGAAGTCGAGCTTCCCCAGGCCCTCCTCGACGTGGCGCGCGTTCGGCTCGGTCTGAGCGGGGTTCTCGCCGACGAGGTACAGCGCGCGGATCCGCCCGTCGTGGAGCCCGCTCATCATCTGGTCGAGGCGGTACCCGGGCGTCTCCGGGACCTCGACGCCCCACGCCTCGGAGAACTTCCGCCGGATCTCCGCGTCGTCGACGGGCTGGTAGCCGGGGAGGTACATCGGGTTGGCGCCGGAGTCGTTCAGCCCCTGGACGTTGTTCTGGCCTCGGAGGGCGTTGAGCCCGGTCGACTCGTAGCCGAGGTGGCCGGTCATGAGCACGAGGTTCGAGAGCGACCAGATGTTGTCGACGCCGCAGGCGTGCTCGGTGATGCCGAGCGTGTAGAAGATCGCCGAGTGCCGTTCGGTCGCGTACTCGCGCGCGGTCGCGCGGATGTCCTCGGCGGGCACTCCGGTCATCCGCTCCGCCTCCTCGGGGGTGTACCGGGCGACCACCTCGCGGACTGCGTCGAAGTCCACGGTGTGCTCGCGGATGTACTCCTCGTTGGGGAGTCCCTCCTCGAGGATCGTGTGCATCATCGCGTTCAGGAGCCACACGTCCGTCCCCGGACGGAGCTGGAGGTGGCGCCTGGCGATCTTCGTCAGCCAGATCTTCCGCGGGTCGGCGACGACGAGCGTCGCTCCCGTGCGCACGGCCTTCTTGATCCGCAGCGCGAGCACGGGGTGCGCCTCGGTCGTGTTCGACCCGATGACGAGCAGGAAGCGGGCGTCTTCGATCTCGGCGATCGAGTTGCTGCTTGCCCCTCTGCCCAACGACCTGACCAGGCCGTAGAGAGTCGGAGCGTGTCAGGTCGATTCGCAGGAGTGGACCGAGTTCGTCCCGACCGCCGTCCTCGCGAGCTTCTGGATGAGGTAGTTCTCCTCGTTCGTCAGCCGGGCGGACGAGAGGAAGCCGACCGACTGCGGGCCGTGTTCCGAGATCACCTTCCGGAGGCCGGTCGCGGCGGTCTCGACGGCGTGCTCCCAGGTCGTCGGGTGGAGCTCACCGTCCTCGCCGCGGACGAGCGGCCGAGTGAGCCGGTCCGGGTGGTGGACGAAGTTGAACGCGAACCGGCCCTTCACGCAGAGGTCGCCTTCGTTCGGGAGGTACTCGCTCTTCGAGGTGACCTTGACGATTCGCTTCGTCTGCGGGTCGAGGTTGAGGTCGATCTGGCAGCCGACTCCGCAGAAGGTGCACGTCGTCCGCACCTGCTCCAGCGAGCGCTCGGGCCGGGTCGTGCCCTCCTCGAACTTCTCGTAGATCGCTCCCGTCGGGCAGACCGAGAGGCAGCCGCCGCAGAGCTCGCACTCGGTGTCGAGCCAGGAGCGCTCCCAGGTGGGGACGATGCGCGCGTGCCCGCCGCGGCTCTCGATCGAGAGCGCCGAGCACTGCATGACCTCCTGCGTGTAGCGGACGCAGCGCGCGCAGAGGATGCAAGCGTCGGGGTCGTAGCCCATGAGCTGGTTGCGGTCGTCGTAGGGCTTGCGCTTCGCGTCGGGCAGGGTCAGCGGCGCCTCGACGCCGAGCTCGTTCGCGAGGTCGAGGAGCTCGTTGGGGCGGCCGCCGGGCGTGGCGTTCAGGTGCTCCGAGAGGAGCATCTCGGTCAGCGTCTTCCGGAACTGCGTGACCATGCCGTTCGTCGAGACGACCATTCCCTCGGCGACGCGGATCGCGCAGGCGGGTACGGGCCGCGGTGCGTCCTCGACGTCGACCATACACATGCGGCACCCGCCGTAGGGGTCGAGCTTGTCGTCGTGGCAGAGGGTGGGGACGAACGTGCCGTGACGCGCGGCCGCGTGGACGAGGAGCTCGCCCTCGGGGGCCGTCACCGTCCGGCCGTCGAGCATGAACTCGACCACGGCGCCATCGTACTCGCCGCTCCGGTGTCAGACACCGACGCACGTCAAGAAGGCAGCGTCGCAAGAGCGCCGAAATTCGTCCACACGCTCGTGCCTCTCGTAGTTCGTCTCTACGCTGGCGTCATGGGCCGAGCACCACGAGACTTCACTCCTGGTTGCGTCTACCACGTCTTCTCGCGCGGTAGCAATCGCCAAGCGATCTTTGCGTTCGATTCAGACCGTGTGGACTTCCTCGAGTGCCTGAGCGGAGTGGTCCGACGCTACGAGCTGCGCTGTCTCAGCTACTGCCTGATGCAGAACCACTACCACCTCGTCCTGCAGACGCCCGACGGGAGGCTCTCGCAGGCGCTCAAGGGCCTCAATGGCCGCTATGCGCTGCGCTTCAACCGGCGTCACGGAAGAGACGCCCACCTGTTTCGGAATCGCTTCGGTGCCGTCGCACAAGAGCATGAGCGGCAGTTTCTCTGGACGGTGAGATATGTCGAGCGAAACCCGGTCGAGAGTGGACTCTGCGCCAGCCCCGAAGAGTGGCAGTGGAGCAGTTTCCGTGCGGTCGCTGGGCTGAGTGCTTCACCGCCATTTCTGGATGTCGGAGGCATTCTCTCGTTCTTTGGAGACGACCCTCGTTTGGCCCTGGCCCGCTATCGCGAGTTCGTAACTCGGCTTGATGAGCCAGACGGTGAGCCGGCTGGTGTCTGACACCATGGCTTCCGCCGCCGCAGCCTCCGACGGACGTGTGTCACGCGGCTCGGCCTGCTGACCGCGGCTGATGGACGCCCCGGGCCGCGGCGACCGAGACGGATCCGGGATCAGGCGGCGTTCGGATTGCCGAGCGACGTGAAGAGCTCGGGCCAGTTGGCGATCGCACTGCGGACGGGGACGGGAGCGGCCTGGCCGAGCCCACAGATCGAGGTCTTCTCCATCGCGAGCAGCCACTCGTCCACCTTCTCGCGCGACATGGCCGCGTCGCCGTTCGCAAGCTCTTCGCAGACGTGGTGGAGAGCGCGGTTGCCGATGCGGCAGGGCGTGCACTTCTGGCACGACTCCTCCGCGAAGAACCGCATCGTCTCGGTGAGCAGGCGGAGGGGCGAGTAGGAGGCCGGGAACACCTGCAGCGCCGCGGAGCCCGGCCCGGCCCCGTACTCGCGGAGTCCCGCCCGGGTCAGCGGTACGTCGAGCGCGGACGGCGGGAGGATCCCGCTCGCCGCTCCACCCGGGACGATCGCGCCGACCTCGTCCGTGAAGCCGCCGGCGTACCCCTCCACGAGCTCCCGAGTCGCGAGGCCCGTGCGCGCCTCGTAGCAACCGGGCTTCGCCACGGCGCCCGAGATCGACCAGAGCCGCGTTCCCGCGGATCCGTCCTCGCCGAGTCCGGCCCACCAGAGGCCGCCGTTGCGGAGAATCGCGGGTACGTGTGCGAGCGTCTCGACGTTGTTGATCAGCGTCGGGCGGCCGAGGTAGCCGACCTGGCTCGGGAAGGGGGGCTTGAGCCGCGGCATCGCCCGACGACCTTCCATCGACTCGAGCATGGCCGTCTCCTCGCCGGCGATGTACGCGCCGGCGCCGATGACGAGCTCGAGCGTCAGACCCTCGAGGAGGCCGGCGGCGTGGAACTCCTCGAGGGCGCGCCCTAGCCGGTTACGCGCGGTCCCGTACTCCTCGCGCAGGTAGACGTAGCCCTCGTGGGCTCGGAGCGCCCTCATCGCCACGAGCGTCCCCTCGAGCAGCAGATGGGGGCGGAGCTCCATCACGTAGCGGTCCTTGATCGTTCCCGGCTCGCCCTCGTCCGCGTTGACGACGACGTACGGCGTACCACCCTCCTTCGCGACCGACTCCCACTTGAGGCCGGTCGGGAAGCCCGCGCCGCCGAAGCCCGCCAGACCCGATGCCTTCAGCTCCTCGATGATCCGCTCGAGCGGCGGCGGGTCGCGAAGGACGTCGAGCCCCCCTCGCGCCTCGTAGTCGGCGAGCGTCTCGTCCCGCGTGCCGAGGCCGAGCACAGGGCCGTCGTTCGTCGAGTACGTCACCGCCGGGACGATCTCGTCGCCGCGCGTCAGCACCGGCGCCAGGTCACAGTGGCCGAGGCAGGCGACCTCGATTGCACCGGGGTTCTCCTCGAGCAGGCCGTGCGCTCCACGGCAGTCGCACATCGGGCCCGTGCAGACGCGCACGACGTTCGTCGGCACCTGGAGGAACGAGTAGAAGGAGACGACCTCGTGCACCTCGCCCCGGCGGATACGCATGTGATCCGCGAGCACGTCGGAGAGCTCCGGCGTGATCGGGCCCACCTCCCGGCGGATGCGACCAAGGTTGTCGAGGAGGCGCGTGCGCTCCGTCGGCAGAGAGGGGAGCAGCGTGGAGAGGGCGGCGGCGTTCACGTTGCGATCCTATTCGCGGCTGCGGGAGCGAGACGAGTCGACGCCTCACTCGTCCTGCGGCGGGCGGCGGAGGCGCTTCGTCCGCGAGCGCCGCTGCTTCGACTCGAGGCGGCGCTCTTTCGCCTTCTCGCTCGGTGCCGTCGGCACGCGGCGGCGTGGTACCGCCAGCGCGGCCCGCAGCTTCTCGACGAGGCGCTCGAGCGCCAGCTCGCGGTTCCGCGCCTGGCTGCGCTCGTCCTGCGCGACGGCTCGGAGAACCGGCCCAGCTCGCGCCTTCACGCGCCGCTTCTGAACGTCGGTGAGCGCCGTTGCCGCCTCGACGTCGAGAACGGCCTCGACGCGCGTCGAGGACTTCTGTGCATGCTGCCCGCCGGGGCCGCTCGAGCGCGACACCCGGAACTCGAGCTCGGACAACGGCAGGGTAACGGAGCGCGTGACCCGAATAGACTCACGCTCCATGGCCTGCATTCTGCTCGACATCGACGGCGTGCTGCACGTCTCGGGTGAGCCGATTCCCGGCGCCGTCGAGGCGGTTTCGGACCTGCGCAAGGCCGGCCACGCGCTGCGCTTCGTCACGAACAACTCGACCCGTCCCCGCTCGCGCCTCGCCGCCGAGCTGCGGGAGATGGGCTTCCCGGTACAGAACGAGGAGCTGCAGACGACGCCGAGCGCGGCCGCGCGGGAGCTCGCGGGCAAGCGGGTGCTCGCGCTGACGATGGCGGCGGTCGTCCCCGATCTCGACGCGCTCGAGCTCGTCGGGCACGACGCGGAGGCCGTGCTCATCGGCGGGTGCGACGAGACGCTCGAGCCGAACCAGGTGTTCAGCTACATGAACCTCGCGCGGGCGTTCGAGGAGATCCAGGCCGGCGCGGCCTTCTACTGCCTGCACAAGAACAAGTGGTGGCAGACGAGCCGCGGGCCC
>Ga0233416_10000006_pt1 | contig 70201 bp, 77 predicted proteins | sample Sediment_Towuti__2_FD_188638 | JGI IMG/M metagenome (GOLD analysis project Ga0233416, IMG submission 188638) | Sediment microbial communities from Lake Towuti, South Sulawesi, Indonesia - Sediment_Towuti_2014_0_MG | ecosystem: Environmental > Aquatic > Freshwater > Lake > Sediment | place... | reverse complement strand
CGCGCATATCAGCCGCGACCACCGCGTCGACGAGCTGCCGGGCGCTCTCCCCGCCGACGAAAAAGGCCTGCAAACGCAGGCCTCCTTCGCGTGCACCTTGACAAACCTCACTCCATATCAGCTAATCGCGAAGGTGGGGACAGGTCCGCGGCGACGATCCCGAGGTGGCGGCGAAGCTCAGGATCGAGGAGCGGGAAACTCGAGGCTCGCACTTCTCGGAGGACACGGGAACTTGCGGGACGGCTGGGGGAGACAGGAAACGCCGGGCCGACGACGTTGACTCGGTTGTGGCGGACAATTACGTTGCGACCGTTACAAGAGCCTAGATCCCGATGAACTTCGCCTCGCGTCGCATACGGCTTCACGTCCTATGTTCGGTGCTCGCCTCGGCAGCGAGTCTGGCTCTTGTGGCCGCGAGCTGCGGAGGCGATGGCACCATCGTGTCGAACGAACTCCCCCTCAAACAAGAGTTCTCTGAGTGTCTTGGGTTCAGCATGAACGACGAGGTCGCGACAGTCGACTGTCCTGACGGAGAGCTCCGATTACTCGTCAAGCAGCCAGAAGTTTCGCCGATTCACTTTGTCCCCTTCCGCTTCGACAAGCGACAGCAGACCCTCGTCGTCAGTGCGGAAGCACGTGTACACGAAGTGCAGGGCGAAGCCTGGGGAATCGGCTGCTTGGCCTCGAAGCCAGGAGAGGGCGGACGCGGCTATCTCTTGGCCGTCGTCGCTCAGGGCGCCGCGGGGCTCGTGCGCTTCGAGTTCGGATCCGTGGAAGGCGACCAGAACAAATTCGCAACGCTGCCTGCGCCGGAGGTCGACGTAAAGGAGCCGTCAGCGCGACACATGCTCCGAATTCGTTGTACGAAAACGGACGCGGGCGCAGTGCGCGTCCACGGCTCCGTCGACAACGGCAAGGCGCTGATTGCAGTGGACGATCCGGGGATCGGGCCTTTTACGGGTGCGGTTGCGATCGCCTTCGCTGAGAAGCCGGGCACCGATACTCGCTTCGACAACCTCAACGTGGACGGGACACCTGAGGCGGCACGCGAAGATACACCGGCGCCACGCGAAGTCCCGCGCGGAGACCAAGAGGCACGGATTGAACTCGTCAGAGCGACGGCGGCGAAAACGACCAGATACGGAGAGGTCACCTCGGTCTTCTGTCAAAGCGAATACGCCGGCTGCGTCGTTACCTACAGCGAGATACCGGAGTCTTCGCACGACGACTCGTGTCAGATGTGGTACGTCGAAAACGTCAACGGCAAGGACGTCGCCACCCCCGAAAAAGAGGATCCAATAGAGGGAGGGCACGGGACGTACAGCGAAGACAACCCCAACGTCATCGGGTGTAAGGCAGGCTAGACCGCAACGGGCTCTGTGCGCGCCTTCGAGCGCCGCGCCCTCTGGCTCGCCGAGGACGCGGCCCGCGAGCTGCCGAACCTGGCGCTCTCAGACGCGCTACAGCTCGTCCACCTGTGCGCCGAGCGCGGGTCGCCGAAGTACGAGAAGGCGGCGCTGCGATGGCTTCAGCGGTACCTGAACGAGAGCGATCCGAGCCTGGTGCAGTTCGCTCGTCTCGCTGGCGGACTCGCAGAGCGAGTCGAGTAGCGGCGTCTAGAGTTTGCAGAGCCCACAGCATGCTCTACCACGACGCGAAGGAGACGCACCATGGCAGAGGAGGGAGTCGCCCGCGGCAGCGACCTCGACGCCGTGGCCGCGCTCTACGACGAGACCGCCGGCCCGAGCGGCGTCCGACTCGCGTACGTCAGCGAGTGCTTCCGGACGGTGAAGGTCGCCTAGAGCCGCCGGCGCACGACCGTCCGGCGACCCGCGTCGTGCACGGGCTCGAAGTCCGCAGGAGGAACCGGGCCTGCTTCGGCAATGAGCCCCGCTCCCATGCTGGACGACCGCTTGACAGGAGAACACATGTTCGTATAGAACATGTGTTCGAATGGTCGCGTGCCTCTTCATTCCCGGGTTCGAGCTGAGAGTGGCACTACGGGCGCTTCCGCGGCTCGCGACCTGCCCTGCAGCGCTCGCGCCGGAGGCGGGCGAGGAGCCGCTCCTCGGGCCGGTGACCGCGGCTGCGGAAGCGGCCGGAGCGAAGCCGGGGATGCGGCTCGGCGAGGCGCTCGCCACGTGCCCCTCGCTCGTCCTTGTCGATCGCGACCCCGCTTCGGTGGAGCGGGAGTGGGAAGGAGTGCTCCGGCGCCTCGAGGATGCGGGCTTCGCCGTCGACCCGGTCGAGCAGGGCGCCGTCGTCTTCGAGACGAAGGGCGTCGAGCGGCTGTACGGCGGCGTGCAGCCGGCGCTCGAGCGAGCGCTCGCGGCGGTCGGCTCGGCGTGGGATCCGCGCATCGGCGCAGCGGGGCGGCGCTTCACCGCTCTCGCCGCGGCGAGCGTCGCGCGACCGGGCCAGATCCTCGTCGTCGCGGCGAAGGAGGAGGAGGCGTTCCTCGAGCCGCTGCCGCTCTCGCTGCTGCCGATGACTCCCAACCGCTACGCGGAACTCGAAGGGCTCGGATTGCGCTCGCTCGGAGAGCTGGCGCGGCTCCCCGGCGGGGCGGTCGCGGAACGACTGGGAACGGAGGGGAGGAGGGCATGGCGGCTCGCCCGCGGCGGCCGCAAGGCGCGGGTGCGTGGACGCAGGCCGGCCTCGGAGCTCGTCGAGGCGCTCACCTTCCCCGACGCGGTGGCGAACGAGCTCACGCTGCGACGGGCGCTCGCCTCTCTCCTCGAGCGTCTGCTCGCGCGTCCAGAACGGGCCGGGCGGCCGCTTCGAAAGCTCGCGCTGGTCGCCCGGCTCGTCGACGGCGGCTCCTGGCGGCGGGTGACGACGCTGCGCGACGCGACGGCCGAGGTCGGTCGGCTGCGCGCGGCTCTCGGGCCCAAGCTGCAAGAGCTCCCGTCTCCGATCGTCGAGCTGCGCCTCGAGGCCGTCGAGCTCGCCGAGCACACGGGGCAGCAGCTCGCGCTCGTCGAGCCGGCGGGGGAGGAGGCGGCCGTGCGCCTGCGTGAAGGACTGCGCCAGGTGCGTGCGAGCACGGGGACGGGTTCGGTGTGCGCTGTGGTGGAGGTGGCGCCGTGGTCACGAGTTCCGGAGGCACGGGCGCTCGTCGTTCCGCGGGACGACTGAACGCTCCACGGCCGGCTCTCGTCGAGACCGGGCCGGGTGGAGCGCCGAGGGCCGTGAATCGCGAGCAGGTGACGCTCGTACGCGAGGAGTGGCGAGTCGTCGACCGCTGGTGGACGGAGGAGCCGGTCGACCGGCGCTACTTCGAGGTCGTCCTCGAGGGCGGGCGGAACGTCTGCGTCTACCGCGACGGGGAAGCGCGGTGCTGGTTCACCCAGAACGCCTAGACGGCCTGCTCGACGAGGCGGCTCCACTCGCCGGAGTGCGAGGCCGGGACGAGCACCCACTCACGCATGACGCGTCCCATGCCGGGATCGAAGAGCTCGGCGCCGGGGAGTGCGAGCGCCCGCTCGCGCGCTGCCTCGTCGGTGAGCTTCACCGAGAGCCCGCCGTCCGTCCAGTGGCACGCGACGACCTTGCCGTTCTCGCGCTTGAGGCAGGGCACTCCGAACATCTTCGACTCGCGCAGCGGGTAGCGCGCGGTGACGTCCGCGACGAGCTCCTCCCAGGTCATGCCGGGAACCTACTGCGTCAGCCGCGCAGCGACAACGGCCGTGGGGTCGACGCCGCCGTCCGTGGGCGGGTCGTGCTGGTCGAAGTCGGGGTTGCGCCCTCGGAGGTACTCGCCGAACCCGCACGGCGGTGCGTGGAAGTTGAAGAAGCGCGCGTTCACCGAGCCTGCGTTCTCGAACGAGTGCACGACGTCGGGCGGAACGAGGACGAACGTCCCGGCCGGCGCGGCGAGCTTCTCCGTCCCCGCTCGGAACGTGAACGTGAGCACCCCCTCGACGACGAGGAAGCCGTCGGCGTGGTCGTGGTGGACGTGGGGTGGAGGCCCGTGCTCGCCGGGGCCGTACACGGACTCGGTGACGGCGAGCTGCTCGCTGTCCACGACCAAGAGCACGCGACGCCCGGGGCGGTCGGTGATCGTCTCGGGAGAGTCGGCGGTCGGCGCCACGGGAGGACAGCGTAGTGTCGACGCTCGTCGAGAGGGGCGCTCCGAGGACGTGAGCTACGTCGAGCTGCATTGCCACTCCGCGTATTCCTTTCTCGACGGGGCGTCGCAGCCGGAGGAGCTCGCGGCGCGCGCGGCGGAGCTCGGGTACGAGGCGCTCGCGCTCACCGACCACGACGGTCTCTACGGCTCCCTCGAGTTCGCGCACGCGGCCAAGGCGCTCGGCGTGCGGCCGATCACGGGCGCCGAGGTAACGCTCGACGGCGGCGCCCACGTCACGCTCCTGGTGGAGTCGAGGCGCGGGTACGCGAACCTCTGCCGGTTGCTCACGGCCGCGCACGCGGGCACGCGGCGGCCGGGGAAAGAGGATCGTGAGGCCCTGCCGCCCTCCGTGCCGCTCGAGCTCGTGGCTGAGCTGAACGAAGACCTCGTCTGCCTCTCGGGCTGTGCTCGGCATGGTCTGGCCGTCACTGACCCACATGCCGCCGCTCTCTTGGCTGCGGCATTTGGGCAGCGATTCTACGTCGAGCTCCAGCGCCCGTTCGAGCGGGGGGACGCGCGGCGGCTCGGCCTCCTGCGCGACCTCGCCGAGCACCTCCGCGTCGATACGGTCGTCACGGGCGACGTCCACGCTCACCATCCGCGGCGGACGCTGCTCCAAGACGTCCTCGTCGCGATCCGCTGCCGGACCTCGCTCGAGGGCTGCGAGCAGGAGCGTCGTGGAAACCGCGAGAGCTACCTGCGCCCGCCGAAGGAGATGCTCGAGCGCTTCCCCTTCGACCGCGCCGCCGCCGAGCGAAGCGGGCTTCTCGCCGAGCGGCTCGAGTTCGACCTGACCGAGGAGCTCGGCTACCGCTACCCGGACTTCTCGGACAAGGCCGAGCCGGCCATCCGCCGGCTCGCCGCCATCTGTCGCGGGGCTCTCGACGAGCGCTACCCCGCGTGCAACAGACTGTTGCAACGTCGGGCGCGCGCACGTCTCGAGGACGAGCTCGCGCTCATCGAGGAGCTCGGGCTCGCCGGGTTCTTCCTCCTCCACCACGAGGTGCTCGAGCTGGCGCGGGAGTGCGCGCGCGAGGTGCGGGGAGCCGACTCCCCCCGGAGCTTCCTCCCGCCCGGGCGTGGTCGGGGGAGCTCGGTCGGCTCGATTGTCTGCTACCTCACCGGCCTTTCGCACGTCGACCCCGTCTCGAACGAGCTCTCGCTCGGTCGGTTCCTGAACCGCGAGCTCGCAGCGGTACCGGACATCGACCTCGACTTCCCGCGCGACATCCGCGAGAAGCTCATCGTCGCCGTCACCGAGCGCTACGGGCGGGAGCATGCGGCGCTCGTGGCGAGCTTCGCAACCTATCGCTCCCGCGGGGCGATTCGTGACGTCGGGAAGGCGCTCGGTCTCCCGTTCGCCGAGCTGGAACGGCTCGCCCGTCTCTCCGACGGCTGGGACGCACGGCGGGTGGGGGAGGAGGTCGCACGCCTGCCGGACGGGGAGCGAAAGCTCGAGTCGAAGCGCTGGCGAGCGTTCGCGTGGCTCACCGGCGAGATCGCGGGCCTTCCCCGCCACGTCTCGCAGCACCCGGGCGGGATGATCGTCTCCACCCGGCCGCTGATCGAGCTCGTTCCCGTGCAGCCGGCGGCGATGGCAGGACGTCAGCTCTGCCAGTGGGACAAGGATTCGTGCGCCGACGCCGGCTTCCTCAAGATCGACCTCCTCGGCCTCGGGATGCTCTCCGCGGTCGAGGACTGCGTCGAGCAGATCGCGCGTGTGCACGGTGACGTGATCGACCTCTCGCGCATCCCCTTCGACGACGAGGCCGTGTACCGCGACATCCAGCGTGCGGACACGATCGGCGCGTTCCAGATCGAGAGCCGCGCGCAGATGCAGAGCCTCCTGCGGACGAAGCCCGAGAACCTCGACGACATCACCGTCCAGGTCGCGCTCGTCCGGCCGGGCCCGATCCAGGGGAAGGCCGTGCACCCGTACATCGACGCGCGGCAGCGGCTGCGCGAGAACCCCTCCTACGTGTTCCCGGTCGACCACGAGCTCCTGCGGGAGCCGCTCCGCTCGACGTACGGCGTCGTCGTCTTCCAGGACCAGGTGCTCGAGGTCGCGATCGCGCTCGCCGGCTTCACGGTCGGGGAGGCCGAGGGGCTGCGGCGGGCGATGAGTCGGAAGCGGAGCCTCGACGCGCTCGAGGCCTACCGCGACCGGTTCGTCGAGGGCGCGGCAGGGCAGGGCGTGGAAGCGGAGGCGGCGGATCGCGTCTTCGACAAGCTCGTCGGCTTCTCGGGCTTCGGCTTCCCGAAGGCCCATGCGGCTGCGTTCGGGCTGCTCGCATACCAGTCGACGTGGCTGCGCCACTACTACCCGGCGGAGTTCCTCTGTGCGCTCTTGAACGCGCAGCCGATGGGCTTCTACCCGCCCGCAACGCTCGTGCGGGACGCGCAGCGGCACGGGGTCGAGATCCTCCCCGTGGACGTCAACCTGAGCGCCGCTCGCTGCACGATCGAGATCACGAAGACCCCGCGCGAGCGACCTTGCAACAGTCTGGTGCAAGGATCCGGAGCCAGCGCTACACGAGCTCGCACCGCCTCTCAGCCCTCACCTTGCAACAGTCTGTTGCAAGCAGCTACGGCGGCGGTTCGGATCGGCCTCGACTACGTCGCCTCCGTCGGGACGGACGAGGCGGAGGCGCTCGTCGCCGAGCGGGAGGCGAACGGGCCGTTCCTGGACGTCGCAGACCTCGCCCGCCGGACGCCGGTCTCCTCGGACGGACTCGAGGCACTCGTCAAGGGCGGCGCCTGTGACGGCTACGGCCGTCCCCGCCGCGAGCTCCTGTGGGAGGTCGGGCTCGCCTTCCGCGCGCAGTCGGTGCCGGGGACGGAGGGGGAGCTGAAGCAGCTCCCGCTCGCGCTCGAGCCGACGGCCGAGACGCCTCTGCTGCGCAACCTCACCCGCTGGGAGCGCATGCTCGCCGACTACCGCCACACGAGCATGTCCATCGGGACGCACCCGCTCGCGCTGCTCCGCCCGCACCTTCCCACGGGGACGCTCTCGAGCGCGGAGCTCCACGAGCAGCGGCACGGGAGGCGCGTGGCGATCGCGGGGATGACCGTCGCGCGTCAGCGGCCCTCGACCGCGAACGGCATCGTCTTCATGCTCCTCGAGGACGAGCACGGCCAGGTGAACCTCGTCGTCCCGCCCGGCGTGTACGAGCGGCATCGTGCGACGGTGCGCGCCGAGCCGCTGATCCTCGCCCGCGGCCGCTACGAACGAATCGACGAGAACCGCAACGTCCTCGTCTCGACGCTCGAGTCGCTCGGGCCGCTCGCCCGCCGCGTGGCCGAGAGCGACACGGTCTGGGAGTCGCTTCCGCGGCCGCACTCCTTCGGGCACCGCTGAGCCGTATGCGCCCCGCATGGCCGGGCCTTCCGACCCGGAGCACACCGCGCGCTTCTTCGACGACCACGCGAGCGGGAACGCTTCGCTGCGACGCCGATGGACCGCCTCGCGCTCGAGGTGCATCCGGCTCCTGCGCGAGCACATCCGCCCCGGCGTGCGCGTGCTCGATACCGCAGCTGGGTTCGGGAGGTTCACGCTCGAGCGTCCCCGGCTCGGCGCGACGGTCGTCGCAGGTGACATCAAGCTCGCACAGCTCGCGCTCCACACGGAGGAGACCGCCGAGGTCGAGGCGTCGAGCGAGACGCGCGAGCTCGTCGAGATCCTCGACCGGGTCGTTTCGCCGACGGCTCGTTCGACGCAGTCGTCTGCGAGGGCGGTCCGCCGAGCGACACGCTGGCGAGGCCGACGTCCCGCTCGGGGAGCACCTGCGCGTGACGACGTCCGCCGTCCGCGTCCTCCTCAGCGCCATGCCGCCGCTCGGCGCAGGGCGCGGCTTCTTCGAGGCGCTCCCGAGGCTCGTGCAGGAGTGCGGCGGCGAGCTTCCTCTCGGTGCGGAACGAGGCGTGGGACGACCGCCTCCTCGAGATCGAGAGCCGGGCCCGTCGCGAGCCGGGTACGCTCGACGGCGGGACGCCCAGCGTCGCCATGGTCGAGGAGCTCTAGCCTCCGAGGAAGCCTGCGAGCCGACCGAAGCGCTTGTGCGCCGCCCGGTCGAACGCCAGGCGGTACTCGTCTGCGGCTCGCTCGGCGAGCGTCGCCGCGTACGTCTCGCGGAGCTCGTAGAGCGCCTCGCCGACGGCGTCGGCGACCAGCTGGTAGTCGCCGTAGAGCTCTTCCGACTCGTCGGCGCTCGCGTGCGTCCATGCCGCGTCCGCCCCGGCGGCCTCATCCAGGAGCGCTCGCTCGTCGGCCTCGAAGAGGTCGAGCTGTCGCCGCACGAGCTCGTCGAAGCGCCCGCGCCCGCGGCGGAGCCTCACACGAGCTCACCGTAGAGCTCGAGGTGGGCTGCCGCGGACGCGTCCCACGTGAGCTCCTCGCGGGCCTGCTCCGCACCGCGTCGCACAGCCGCGAGCCGATCCGCGTCCCCGAGGAGCCGGCGGAGCGCAGCCGCCATGGCATCGACGTCGCCGGGCGGGACGACCTCACCCGCGCCGTACCGCTCCACGACCTCACCGAGCCCGCCGATGTCGTAGACGATCGCGGGGACGCCGGCGCCGAGCACCTGCAGGAGCGCGCCCGACAGGTCGATCTCCGCCCGGTACGGAAAGAGCCCCACGGTCGCCTCCGAGAGCGCGCGGCGCAGCTCCGCATCGGGGAGGTAGCCGAGCCGCCACTCCGCCCGAGCGCCCGCCGTCTGCCGGAGACCGGCGAGCGGAACGCGGGGGTCTCCGACGACGAGCAGGCGCGCCCCCGCGACGGCGAGGACGGCCTCCACCGCGTCCTCCGTCCCCTTGTACGGACGGATGAGTCCGAGACAGAGCGCCGTCCCCCCGTCGTCGGCGCGGTCGATCGCCGAGCGGAAGACCGGATGGGGGATCACGTGCAGCTTCTCGTGCGGCACGCCGAACGTCGCGAGCGTGTCCCGCCCGCGGCTCGAGTGCACGACGATGCGCTCGAAGCGCGCGAAGAGGGTTCGCCAGAGACCCGTCTTCGCGGCCGCTCGGCGCGGGACGAGGTCGTGTGCCGTGAGCACGGCGGGGCTCCGCGGACGGAGGAGCCAGCGGTCGAGCTCGGGTGCGCCGATCCACTGGAGATGGAGCACGTCCGGCTTCAGCGCGGCGAAGCGAGCCATCCCGAACGGATGCTCGACGGCCTTCACCGCCAGGCGAAGGCGGGAGGAGCGCAGGCGTGACGAGAGCGGGTAGAACCACTCGCGGGCGAGGTAGCCCTCCGGCGGCGTCACCGCGCCGAACCGGAAGCGCGAGGTGACGAGCTCGACGTCGGCGCCGGCCCGCGCGAGGGCCGCTGCGAGTGAGCGGTCGTAGGGCGGCGTGTACGCGGGAGGGTCGGCGATGACGACGCGCATGGGCGCGAACGTTAGACGGGGTGTCGGCAGAATCCCGCCTGTGACCTTCGAGGAGGCTCGTGCGCAGTTCAGGGTGCTCGAGCGGTACGCGTACCTGCAGGCGGGGAGCGTAGGGCCGATCGCACGCGCCACGGTCGAGGCGATCCGGGCCGAGGAGGATCACGGATGGGCGGAAGGGCGCGGTGGTCTGGCGCAGTTCGAGCGGGTGCTGGCCGCGCGCGAGGAGCTTCGCACGGAGCTCGCCGCGCTCGTCGGCGTCACCGCCGACGAGCTCGTCTTGACCGCCTCGACCACGGACGGCTGCAACATCGTCCTCTCGGGGCTCTCGCTCGCGGCCGACGACGAGGTGATCACGACGACCGACGAGCACTTCGGCCTCCTCGGGCCTCTGCACGCGTCCGGAGCTCGCGCGGTCGTCGTTCCGCCCGACCCGGATCGGATCGTGGCGGCCGTCACCCCCCGAACACGGCTTCTCGCACTCTCGCACGTGCTCTGGACGACCGGGCAGGTTCTCCCGGTTCGCGAGCTTCGTGACGCCACTGCGATCCCGACCCTCGTCGACGGCGCCCAGTCGGTCGGCGCGATCCCGGTCGACGCGAGCGGGCTCGACTTCTACACCGTCTCCGGGCAGAAGTGGCTCTGCGGACCGGAGGGAACGGGGGCGCTCGTCGTCACCGAGCCCGAGGCCCTGCGGGTGGCGAGGCCGAGCTACTTTGCGCAGCAGTCGTACGAGCCCGACGGGAGGTACGAGCCGCGGTCCGGAGCACGGCGCTTCGACCCGAATCTCACGCCCGCCGCGCTCACGGCAGGGCTGCGCACCGCGCTCGCCGGGCGGCCGGAGTGGAGCTTCGATCGCGCGTGTGAGACGGCCGAGCGGTTCCGCGAGGGCCTGCTCGAGGCAGGGTGCGAGGTCGTGATGCCGAACGAGCGCGCGACCCTCGTCTCGTGGCGCGTGCCCACGGACGAGTCCGCGGCGGTCGTCGCGACGCTCGCCGCGGCGGGCGTGATCGTCCGGGACCTGCCCGGCCGAGGCCTCATCCGCGCCTCGGTCGGCTGGTGGACGAGCGAGAGCGACCTCGACCGGCTCGTGCAGGCGCTTCCGCGGCAGGCAAGGATGCGCGCGTGAGCAGTCGGCCGCAGTCGGTTGCCCGTCGGGAGGCCCTGGAGATCACGGAGACGCCATACGGCACGGTTGGCGTGCTCCATGCCGGTGACGAGCTCCGCGCATGGTGGATCGCGAAGGAGCACGAGGAGGTCGATCCCGAGTGGACCGTCTTCTCCCGCGACGACTTCCTGTTCGTGATCCGGGGGGCGCTCACGCTCGAGTTCCGCGACGCGGGCGAACTCGTCCTCGAGGCGGGCGACGCGTTCGTGATCCCGGCCGGGGCGGCCTTTCGGGGCTACGCCTGGCCACGGGACGCGGACGAGCCGTGCGTCTTCCTCGCCGTGTCCAGGGCGGACGTCGAGACGGTGAAGGCGCCGGTCGCGTAGAGTCCTCGCCCCTTGTGCTTCGACCTCGACTCCTCGCCCCCGATCCCGCCGCTCTCGGGGGCTGCGATCTCACACGACCAGCTCGTCCTCGAGGCACGCGACGGCGCTCGCTTCGCCGCCTTCCTCGCAGCGCCCGAGGAGCAGGGGCGCACCGGCGTCGTCATCCTCCCGGACGTCCGCGGCCTGTACCGCTTCTACGAGGAGCTCGCGCTGCGCTTCGCGGAGCGCGGCTCTGCCGCGGTCGCCTTGGACTACTTCGGACGAACGGCAGGGGTGGAGAGGCGAGGCGACGACTTCGAGTGGATGCCGCACGTCGAGCGCACGACCCCGGACGGGATCCAGGCCGACGTCGCCGCCTGCGTCGCGTCCCTCCGCGATCGGGGCTGCGAGGCGCTCTTCACCGTCGGCTTCTGTTTCGGGGGTCGCAACTCCTGGCTCGCCGCCGCCGCCGGGCACGGGCTCGCGGGGGCGATCGGCTTCTACGGGCGGCCTGGCCCCGGGCGGGACGGCTCGCCCGGTCCGACGCAGCGCGCTCGGGAGCTGGAGGCGCCGATCCTCGGACTCATGGGCGGAGACGACCCGGCGATCCCGCTCGAGGAGGTGGAGGCCTTCGACGAGGCGCTCGACGCTGCGGGGGTCGAGCACGAGATCGTCGTCTATCCCGGCGCCCCTCACAGCTTCTTCGACCGCAGGCAGGAGGAGTTCGTCGACGCCTCCGAGGACGCGTGGACGCGCGTCCACGCGTTCATCGACCGCTACTCCTAGGCGGCGTCGGCGGCGGTGCGCAGGCCGAGCTGGCCGGCGATCGGCTGGAGCGCGGCGATGACGTTGGCGATGTGCTCGTCGAGCTCGAGGCCGAGGAGCTCGGCGCCCGCATAGACCTCGTCCCGGTGGACGCCGGCGGCGAAGGACGGCTGCTTGAGCTTCTTCCTGACTGATTTCGGCTCGAGGCCGTCGAGCCCGGCGGGCCGCACCAACCCGCACGCGTGTACGAAGCCCGAGAGCTCGTCGCACGCGAAGAGAACCCTCTTGAGTTGTGTGTCACGGGGCAACGCGAGGTGCTCGGCGTGCGAGAGCACGGACTCGATCAGCTCCTCCGGATACCCCTCCTTGCGGAGGATCGCCGCGCCGTCCTGCGGGTGCTTGTCGAGCGTGGGGTGGATCTCGTAGTCGAAGTCGTGCAGGAGCGCCGTCGCGCGCCAGAACTCCTCGTCCTCGCCGTAGAGTCGCGCGTAGAAGGCGACCGACGCCTCGACCGCGAGGGCGTGGCGCAGCAGCGACTCGCTCGTCGTGTAGCTGGTGAGCGTTCCCCAGGCCTGCTCGCGGGTCGGCCGCATGGCGCAGTACCATAGCCGCCGCCGTTGGACGTTCACACTCAGCCTCGGATCACAGCGCCGTACGGCACGTGGTCGTCCCCGATCTCCGCCGAGCTGGTGGCCGAGGCCGGCACCCGCCTCTCGTCACCCTGGATCGACGGTTCCACCGTGTGGTGGCTGGAAGGCCGCGCCTCGGAGGGCGGGAGGGTCGCGCTCGTCCGTCTCGACGACGAAGGCGCACGGACCGACGTCGTCCCGCCGGACTTCAACGTCCGTACGTCGGTGCACGAGTACGGCGGCGGCGCCTACTGCGTGTGGTGTGGCTCGGCGTTCGTCTCGAACTTCGAGGACCAGCGCCTGTATCGAGTGGATCACGGGGAACCCCCCGTGCCGATCACGCCCCCCGTGGCGGAGAGGCGCCATCGCTACGCGGACGGCCGGATCACCGGCGACGGCTCGCTCTGGATCGGCGTCCGGGAGCGGCACGCGGAGAGCGACCGCTCGCGCGACGTCGTGAACGAGCTGGTCGCGCTCCCGACCGACGGCTCCGCAGAGCCGCGGGTGATCGCGAGCGGTCGCGACTTCTACTCCAATCCGCGCATCTCTCCGGACGGAACGAGGCTCTGCTTCCTCGCCTGGGATCTCCCCTGGATGCCCTGGGACGGCTGCGAGCTCTTCGTCGCGGATCTCGCCGCCGACGGCAGCCTCGCGGGCCTCGAGCTCGTCGCGGGCGTCGGCGGCGCGGAGTCGATCTGGCAGCCGGAGTGGAGCCCGTCAGGCGATCTCGTGCTCGTCAGCGATCGCAGCGGCTGGTGGAACCTCGAGCGGATCCGGGCCGGCGAGCGCACGCCCCTCTACCCTGCCGAGACGGAGTTCGGCTATCCGGCCTGGGCGTTCGGCACCCGCTCGTTCGCCTTCCTCGGCGACGGGCGCATCGCCTGCGTCTACGAGTCCGGCGGCTTCAGTCACTTCGCCGTGCTCGATCCCGAGGAAGGGGTGCTCGAGGATCTGGGCCTCGAGCTCGACTGCCTGGCGGGATCCCCGTTCATCGACGCCGAGGGAACGCAGATCGTGCTCACGGCCGGGTCGCCGTCGATCCCGAACCGACTCGTGCGTCTCGACGTCGGCACCGGAGCGGTCGACGTTCTGCAAACGAGCGTCGAGGCGGCGCTCGACCCGACCCTGATCTCGGCCCCGCGCTCGATCGAGTTCCCGACCGACGGCGGCCTGACAGCGCACGCGCTCGTCTACCCGCCGGCGAACCCCGCGTACGAAGCCCCCGAGGGCGAGCGCCCGCCGCTGATCGTCATGAGCCACGGCGGGCCGACCGGTGGCACGACGCCGATCTTCAACCTGGCTACGCAGTACTGGACGACCCGCGGCTTCGCGATCGTGGACGTGAACTACGGCGGCTCGACGGGCTACGGTCGCGCCTATCGAGAGCGGCTGAACGGCAACTGGGGCGTCGTCGACCTCCGCGACTGCGTGAACGCGGCTCGCTACCTGGTCGCCGCGGGTGAGGCGGACCCGAGCCGGTTGCTCATCACGGGCGGCAGTGCCGGCGGCTACACGACCATCTGCGCCCTCACCTTCACGGACGAGTTCGCCGCGGGGGCGTCCTACTTCGGGATCGCCGACCTCGAGCAGTTCGCGGACGGCGACACGCACAAGTTCGAGCTCGAGTACGAGCACACGCTCGTCGGCCCCTATCCCGAGACCGCCGACGTCTACAGAGCTCGCAGCCCGATCAACTTCACCGACCGGATCTCGACGCCCTTGCTCGTGCTGCAGGGCGCCGACGACAGGGTCGTCCCACCGTCTCAGGCGGAGCTCATCGTCGGGGCGCTCCGCGAGCGCGGGGTTCCGCACGCGTACATCCTCTACGAGGGCGAGGGCCACGGCTTCCGCAGGGCGGAGAACCTCGTCAGCTCGCTGGAGGCCGAGCTCTCGTTCTTCGCCCAGGTGCTCGGCTTCGAGCCGGGCGACCCCGTTCCGAGGCTGGAGATCGAGCAGCTCGCCGGTGCGCGAGGAGAGTCGCGCTGAAGACCGCGAGTAGCATTGCCCGCGCGATGCAGTCCTTCGTGATCGAGGGCGGACGCCCGCTCGCGGGAACGGTCCGCGCCTCGGGCAACAAGAACGGGGCGCTCCCGATCCTCGCCGCGTGCGTCCTCGCCTCCGAGGAGGTGCGCCTCTCGAACGTCCCACGCATCCACGACGTCGAGACGATGCTCGCGCTTCTCGACGACCTCGGCGCCGACGTCGAGTGGCTGGGGCCGAACGAGGTGCGCGTCGACGCCCAGGACGTCTCGAAGACGGATCTCGACGCCGAGCTGGCGCGCGAGATCCGCGCGTCGTTCCTCCTCGCCGGACCGCTGCTCGCACGCTTCGGCCGGGTCGCCGTCCCGCCTCCGGGGGGCGACGTCATCGGTCGTCGCCGGCTCGACACGCACGTGCACGCCTTCGCGGCGCTGGGGGCGGAGTTCGACGTCGACGGCCTCTACGAGCTCTCGACCGACGGCCTCCGCGGTGCCCGCGTGTACCTCGACGAGGCGTCCGTCATGGGGACGGAGAACGCGATCATGGCCGCCGTCCTCGCCGAGGGGGAGACGGTGCTCGGGCATGCCGCCTGCGAGCCGCACATCCAGGACCTCTGCCGGTTCCTCGTCTCGATCGGCGCCGAGATCGGGGGCATCGGTTCGAACGTCCTCCACATCCGCGGGCAGCCCCAGCTCGGCGGCGGCGCGTTCCGCATCGGTCCCGACCACATCGAGGTCGCGAGCTTCGTCGGGCTGGCCGCGGCCACGGGCGGCGAGGTCGTCGTCACCGACGTCGAGCCCGACGACCTCATCTCGATCGTGCCGGCCTTCCGGCGGCTGGGAGTCGAGATGGAGGTCTCCGACTCGGCTGTCCGCGTCCCGCCGGGCCAGGTCTTGCAGATCGAAGACGACGTCGACGGTCAGATCCCCAAGGTCGAGAGCGGCATCTGGCCCGCCTTCCCCGCCGACCTCACGTCGATCGCGGTCACCGTCGCGACGCAGGCGCACGGGACGATCCTCATCTTCGAGAAGATGTTCGAGAGCCGGCTCTTCTTCGTCGACAAGCTGGTCTCGATGGGCGCCCGGATCATCCTCTGCGACCCGCACCGCGTCGTCGTGACGGGGCCTGCCACGCTCTACGGGGAGCGGCTCGAGAGCCCGGACATTCGCGCCGGCATGGCGCTGCTCATCGCCGCCCTCTGCGCGGAGGGAACCTCGACGATCGGCAACATCCGCCAGATCGATCGCGGCTACGAGCGCATCGACGAGCGCTTGCGAGACCTCGGGGCGCGCATCGAGCGGGCCGACCTGTGAGCTCGACGAGCGTCGCGCAGGTCGATCTCGCTGGCCCGGGCACGACGCAGGTCGCTACCGGCATCGCGCTCCTCGACCAGCTGCTCGAAGAGCTGGCTGCAGCGGGGGGCTTCCAGCTTCGCCTGGAGGTGGCTCCCGACCAGCCCGAGGCCGAGGTGGAGCGCGCCGGCGCGGCCCTCGGCGAAGCGCTCCGACCGCTCGTCCGAGCGGGTGAGGCAGCCGGCCGCGGCTCCGGGATCCTCCCGGCCGACGAGGCGCTCGCGATGGTGGTCGTCGAGGCGTCCGGGCGGCCGCTGGTCGTCTCGAACGCCGATCTCACCTCCACGCTCGCGGGCGGGCTCCGAACCGACCTGGCCGCGGCGTTCCTCCACGACCTCGCCGAGGCGGCAGGCCTGACGATCCACGTGCGCCTCATCGAGGGCGTCGAGTCCGAGCACGTGCTGTTCGCGATCTTCAAGGCGCTCGGCCTCGCGCTCGGTCGGGCGTGCGCGACCTCCTAGCGCGAAAGGAGCGACCTCGCATGGCAGACAAGGACGTCATCCGCACCGACAGGGCGCCGGGCCCCTTCCAGGGCGCCCCCTACAACCAGGCGATCCGCGTCGGAGAGCTCGTATTCGTCGCGGGTCAGCTCGGGATCAGCCCCGAGACCGGCCAACTCGCCGGGGCGGGGGTCGCCGAGCAGACCGAGCAGGTCATGGCAAACCTCTCGGCGATCCTCGATGCGGCGGGAAGCTCGCTCGACAAGCTCGTCAAGACGACGGTGTTCCTCATGGATCTCGACGATTTCGCGACCATGAACGACGTGTACGCGCGCCACGTCGGCGACCACCCGCCCGCTCGCTCGACCGTCCAGATCGCAGGTCTCCCGAGCGGAGCGCTCGTGGAGATCGAGGCGATCGGGCACCTCTGAGGCCTCGAGCGGGACGCCGAGTCGAACGCCGCGAGGCGGCCGCGAGGCCCCCGCAGTCTCGCGCGAGCGAGCTCCGGTCCTCGGCGACAATGAGTGCATGCGGGCCGAGCAGGTCATCGCGAGCCACGGGAACACCGACTTCGATGCGTTCGGTGCGATGCTCGCGGCGCGCCTCCTGTATCCCGGCGCGGTCGTCGCGGTGGCCACGCTGAACAGGAACGTCCGCGACTTCTACCGCCTCCATGCGGACGAGCTCGGCCCCGTGTCCGAGGCGAGCCGCCTCGAGCTCGACGCGATCCGGCGACTCGTCGTCATCGAGGCGAGGCACGCATCGCGACTCGGAGAGCTCGAGTCCGTCGCCCTCGATCCCGAGGTCGAGAAGGCGCTCTTCGACCACCACGCCAACGACGAGCTTCCCGGCTGGGTGCATCCAGAGGCAGCCGTCATCTCGAGCGACGGGGCGCTGACGACCACGCTCGTCGGGATCCTCGCGGAGCGGGAACTGCAGCCGTCGCCGCTCGAGGCCACGGCCTTCGCGCTCGGGATCCACGAGGACACCGGCTCGCTCACGTACCCCTCCACGACGCAACGTGACGTGGACGCCCTTGCGTGGTGCCTCCGGCACGGGGCGCTCCAGGACCTCGTCGCCGAGTACCTGCACACGCCGCTCACCGCCGCCGAGCGCGACCTCCTGCACGCGCTCGTCGGCGCGGTCGAGCCGGTCGACGCCCGTGGCGAGGAAGTGCTCGTCGCCGCGACGTCGTGGCCCGAGTATGTGGACGGGGTCTCGAACCTCGCGCACAAGATCGTCGACCTCACCGATGCGCGGACGCTCATCCTGCTCGTCGAGATGGACCGGCGGGTGTTCGCCGTCGTGCGGAGTCGGACCGACCGCATCGACGCCGCGGTGCTCGCGGGTGCCCTCGGGGGCGGCGGCCACGCGCACGCCGCCTCGGCGATCGCCCGGGGCTCCCTCGAGGATGCGCGCTCCCGCATCCTCGGCGCACTCGAGCAGGCCCAGCCCGAGTCGCGCTGTGCACGGGACGTCATGTCCGCCCCGGTTCGCGTCGTCGCACCCGGGGCTGCCGTCAGCGACGCGATGATGCTCTGCCAGCGTCACGACCAGAGTGGCGTCTTCGTCGTGGACGCCGAGCGCCTCGTCGGCAGCGTCAGCCGCGAGGACCTCGACAAGGCGGTCGGCCACGGTCTTGCCCATGCTCCCGTGCGCGGGATCATGAGCGGCCACGTGGAGACGGCGACCGAGGACGCGTCGCTCGCCGAGCTGCAGGCGCTCGTCACCGCCGCCGCCGACGGGCGCGTGGCGGTGCTGCGTGGCACCGAGCTCGTCGGCGTCGTCACCCGTGCCGACCTGTTGCGAGCTCTCGAGGGAGCCGGTCCGGCACCGGCCGTCGGGGGCGAGAGCATCGCGGACGAGCTTCGAGCGATTCCTGCGCTGGCGCCGATCGTCGACGCGGTGGCCGCTCTCGCCGATCGCGCGGAGGGCGTGTACCTGGTCGGGGGAACGGTTCGCGACGTCCTCCTCGGCGAGGAGAACTTCGACGTCGACATCGCCGTCGAGGGCGACGCGATCGAGTTCGGACGCGCGCTGGCACGTGCCCTCGGCGGTCGGGCGACGCCGCACGAGAAGTTCGGCACGGCCGTCGTCTCGTACGGAGACGGAGGGCGGATCGACGTCGTGACGACGCGCACGGAGTTCTACGACGCGCCGGGTGCGCTCCCGACCGTCGAGCGGGCCGGGCTTCGTGAAGATCTCTTCAGGCGCGACTTCACGATCAACGCGATGGCCGCGTCACTCAAGCCCGCCGACCTCGGCCTGCTCGTCGACCCTCACGGGGGGCGGGCGGACCTCCGGGCGGGTGTCGTGCGCGTACTCCACAACCTCTCGTTCATCGAGGATCCGACGAGGATCTTCCGGGGGATCCGCTACGAGGCCCGCTTCGGCTTCCAGCTCGAGGAGCACTCCGCGCGGCTTGCGCGCGGGTGCATCGAGATGGGCCTCGTCGGAGACCTGTCGTCCGCCCGCCTGCGAGACGAGCTCGTGCTCCTGCTCGAGGATCCCGGAGCGGCGGGTGGCATCCGCCGCCTCGGCGAGCTCGGCGTCGACCGGGCGATCCATCCTCGTCTCCGCGCGGACGACGAGGCGGCGACGCTCTTCGCTCGCGCGCTCGCGCTCCGGGACGAGCTCGACGTCGACGTTCCTGCCTGGCGAGTCGGCCTCGCGGTGCTTGCGCGGGAGCTGACTTCGGACGAGGCGTACGACTGGCTCGAGCGTCTCAAGGTGCGCCGACGCGACGTCGAGCGGATCGTCGGCGCGGTGACCGTCGCACCCCGACTCGCCGAGCGGATACGCGCCGAGCCGCTCGAGCCCGCGCAGGTCGTCACGCTCGCCGAGGCGTTCGCTCCGGACGCACCCCTGCTTGCGCTCGCGCGGGAGGAGCTGCCGGAGTTGCGTGACTACTTCGAGCGCCTTCGAAACGTGACGCTGGAGATCGACGGCTCCGACCTCATGGCCATGGGTCTCGTCGAGTCGCCGCGAATCGGCGACGTGCTCGCCGAGGTGCGCAAGCGGAAGCTGAACGGCGAGCTCACGGACCGCGAGTCGGAGCTGGCGGCCGCTCGCGAGCTCGTGGGGTCGCCGAGCGTGCCGTGAGCGTCGCCTCGCCTTCGGCGATCGCCGACCGCTACCGGCGGATCCGGGAGGAGGTCGGCTCTCGTGTCACCGTCGTCGTCGCCACGAAGTACGTCTCCGTGGCAGATCTGGCGTCGCTCGTCGAAGCCGGCGTGGAGGTCGTCGGCGAGAACCGAGCCCAGGATCTCGAGCGAAAGCACGCCGCCTACGGGGACGCCTTTCGCTGGCACTTCATCGGACACCTGCAGTCGAACAAGGTCAAGGTCGTGAACCGGCTCTGCGAGCTCGTGCACTCCCTCTCGTCCGACTCCGCCGCGCGGCGTCTCGAGATACCGGCGCTCCTCGAGGTGAACCTCTCCGGCGAGGAGTCGAAGTCGGGGGTCGCCCCCGAGGAGATCGCTTCCTACGTCGCGCGCTACCCGCTCATCCGGGGTCTCATGACAATGCCGCCCCTGACCGCCGATCCCGAGACGTCTCGGCCCTACTTCTCCCGCCTGCGGGAACTCGCGCTGGCGCACGGACTCCCGGAGCTGAGCATGGGAACCTCCCAGGACTACCGGATCGCCGTGGAGGAGGGAGCCACGCTCGTCCGGGTCGGCGAGGCGCTCTTTCGTCCCTGAGCGGGGCTAGAATCGCGCGGTCATGGGCTTGAGCGACCTCTGGAACCGGACGCTCGTCTACTTCGGCATCGCCGAGGACGAGGAGTGGGACGAGGACGGGCTCCAGACGCACGATCAGCTCGAGAAGAGCTATCGACGACGGAATCGGCAGAACGTTCGCCGGCTTCCGAGCGCAGCGGAGACCGACGAGTGGGCCTCGTCGGAGGAGGCGCAGGCTGTTCCGGCCCAGCGCCGCGAGCGCCCGTCCCGACTCCGGAGCGTCTCCGGATCGGCGCCGGCGAAGGTGCACCTCGTCGTGCCTCGCGCCTTCAACGACGCGAAGCAGATCGCCGACCGCTTCAAGGCGCAGATGCCCGTGATCGTCAATCTGCAGGGCGCCGAGACGGATCTCTCCAAGCGTCTCATCGATTTCGCGAGCGGCCTCACGTACGCCCTCGACGGGAGCATGCAACGCATCGCCGACAAGGTGTTCCTGCTTACTCCCCGCGACGTCGAGCTCTCAGCCGAGGAGCGCGCCCGCGCGCTCGAGCGAGGCGACTTCTACAACCAGGCCTAGGACGCAGGCGTGTCCCTGGTGCCGCCGAGACAGCGCCTCGTGCCGGCCCACGCGAGGGCGTGGCGGTGTCGTAGGAACCTCTCGATCCGCGGCGAACAGGCGTCTGATGGGCGCTTCCGCCTCTGCTGCCGTACTCGCGGACACGGCCTCGGCGCTGCAGAGCTTCGTGACCGTATTCGTGTCGATCTACGTCCTGTTGATCTTCGCCTACGTCCTCCTGACGTGGGTGCGCGTTCCATACTCGGGGCCGGTCGCAGCTCTGCAACGGTTCCTTGACGAAGTAGTCCGCCCCTACCTCGGGCTCTTCCGGGGCCGAATCCCGACCCTGGGGCCACTCGATCTCTCGCCGATCGTGGCCGTCGTCGTCCTGCTCGTTGCGGCCGAGCTCGTCAAACGCCTCATCGGGGCACTGCTGTAGGAGGTCACATGCCGCTCACCCCAGCCGAAATCAGACACCACACGCTCCGCCGCTCCTGGCTCAGACGCGGCTATCGCCGCTCCGGCGTCGACCAGCTGCTCGAGGAGGTCGCCGACAGCCTCGAGGAGGTGTGGCGGGAGCGCGCCGATCTCTCGGACCGTCTCGAGGAAGTCGAGGCCGAGGCGGTGAAGCACCGCGAGCTCGAGACGCTTCTCCGCTCTACCCTCGTCTCCGCGGAGCGCGCCGCGCACGACATGAAGGAGCAGGCTCGCCGTGAGTCCGACCTGATCGTCCAGGAGGCACACGCCGAGGCGCGTCGAGTCACGCGCGAGGCGACAGCCGAGAGGCGGCGCCTCGAGGAGGACGTCGTCAGGATCCGGGCGCAGCTCCGGGCTGCACTGGAGGCCACGGGGGAGTGGCCCGGCAATGCCACCGAGGAGAGCGAGGAGCTGACGTCGACGACTCGTCGGCCATCCCTGGAAGAGATCACCGACAGCGGAATTCGCAAGCTCGCAGGCTAGGCCGTGCCGAGCGCCGGATATCCTTTGGCTCATGACGGAGTCACGGACGAGCCTGAGCCTGCGCGTGATACCCGGCGCGAAGCGCGCGAGGATCGTCGGTCGCTACGGGCGCGCCTGGAAGATACGCGTGACTGCGGCGGCCGAGGCGGGCAGGGCGAACGACGCCGTGCTCGACCTCCTGAGTCGTACCCTTGAGGTTCCGCGTGGTCAGATCGAGGTCACGGCCGGCAAGGGGTCGCGAGACAAGGTCGTCGTCCTCGCCGGGCTGAGCGGCGAGTCGGCCGAGGCGCGGCTCCAGGCAGCAGCGGAGGACGGTCGATGACGATCGACGTCGACCGCATCCGATGTGAGCTCGAGAGCGAGCGTGAGCGCTTGCAGCACGCGCTGAGCGCGGTCAACCACACCGGTTCCCTGATCGAGGAGTCGGGTGACCTGGCGCACGGCTCGGGCGACCACATCGCCGACAGCGCGACCGAGACCTTCATGCGCGAACTCGACGGAGGACTCGAGGAGAACGCCGAGCACCTGCTCGAAGAGATCGCCTCCGCTCTCCAGCGCATCGACGAAGGAACCTACGGTCTGTGCGTGGTCTGCGGGAAGTCGATCGACGAGGAGCGCCTCGCCGCCGTGCCCTACGCGACCCTCTGCATCGACGACAAGCGAGCGCTCGAGCGCGCGTGAGCAGCGCCTGCCCTCGGCCCGTGCTCTCGCGGGAATGCGGGTTTCCCCTGCGGTCTCCCGGTATCCCGGACGCGGCGGGGAGCACGCGGTCTCCGGCGCCGTCTCGCGCTCGTCCGAGCGAGGCCGGCGCATGAGCGAGCCTGCCGCGTCCGAGGCGCCTCGCGCCGAGGTGCGCATCGGCTCGGCGGCGAACGCGCTGCAGCCGATCTCGAGCGCCGAGCGCTCGCTGGCGGCCGGTTCCGCGCAGTGGCTCGCGCTCGTCCTCGTCGCCGCCGCGGCGATCGTCGCCGACCAGCTGACGAAGCAGGTCGTCGGCCGGACGCTCGTCCTCGGCGACAGCGTCGACATCGTCGGGCCGTTCTCCATCCACCACGTGCAGAACTCGGGGATCGCCTTCGGCCTCTTCGGGAGCCGAACGGTCATCGTCATCGGCATCACGACCCTCGCGGTCTCCCTCATGCTCCTGTTCTTCGCCCGCTCGGGGCGGCGGCACCCGGTGCTTCCGGTCGCCCTGGGGCTCGTCCTCGGCGGCAGCGTCGCGAATCTCATCGATCGCGTTCGGCTCGGGTACGTCACCGACTTCCTCGACCTGGTCGCCTGGCCGGCGTTCAATCTCGCGGACACCTTCATCGTCACGGGGGTCGCGATCCTCTTCGGCGCGCTCGTCCTCGCCGACCGGCCGCACCGGATTCACGGGTCGCGCGGTGGCACGACTTCGCTTCTGCGTCGCTGACGCCGAGGCCGGCTCGCGTCTCGATCGGGCGCTCGCGGCCCGGCCCGAGATCGGCACCCGCGGTCGGGCCGAGCGGCTGCTCCGCGAAGGCGCCGTCGCCGTCGACGGGGCGATCCGAGCGAAGAGCCATCGCCTCGAGGCCGGCTCCCTGATCGAGGTCGAGCTCGCCCACGGCGACGCAGGGGAGCTTCGGCCGGAGCCGGCAACCGTGCCGGTCGTCTTCGAGGACGAGCACCTGCTCGTGGTCGACAAGCCAGCCGGGATCGCAGTGCACCCCGGCGCGGGCCGTGTCTCGGGCACGCTTGCCGCGCAGCTCGTCTCGCTGGGCGCGGCCGGCGGATCGGCCCCCGAGCGGCCCGGCATCGTCCATCGCCTCGACCGCGACACCTCCGGGCTCCTGCTCGTCGCCCGCTCGGAGCAGGCGTACACGCTCCTGCAGGAGGCGATTCGCCGTCGCGAGGTCGAGCGCCGCTACCTCGCGCTCGTTCGCGGGCGGCCGCGTTCGCGCACGGGTCGGATCGACGCTCCGATCGGCCGCGATCGGCGCGACCCGACGCGGCGGTCGCTCGACACCGACGAGCCGCGGGAGGCGGTGACGCACTTCGAGCTCGTCGAGCTCACGGCAGCGCATGCACTTCTCGACGTGCGCCTCGAGACCGGCCGCACGCATCAGATCCGCGTGCATCTCGCGGCGATCGAGCTGCCGGTGGCGGGTGATCCGCTGTACGGGGTCGGGGGCGACCTCGGCCTCCCGCGGCAGTTCCTGCACGCGTATCGGCTCCGGCTCGCTCATCCGCTGACGAGCGCAGAGCTCGAGCTCGAGTCGCCACTCCCTCCGGACCTCGTGCGAGCGCTCGAGCGCGCGCGGGGGGAAGGCTGAGGGTCGGTCGCCTGCAACAGTCTGTCGCACGTGGGAGGACGGCTACACTTCGCAGCCGTTCTCCGTCCCTGCGACCCGGCGACCAGCCGAGGCGGGGGTGCCGCAGCTCTCAGGCGCGGTTCCGCCCGGCCCGTCGGCGTACGAACCGTCAACCACACCGGAAAGGGGCTGATCGCGTGTCAGTCGTCACCATGCGGGAGCTGCTGGAGGCCGGCGTCCACTTCGGCCACCAGACGCGACGCTGGAACCCCAAGATGCGCCGCTACATCTTCGGCGAGCGCGGGGGCATCTACCTCATCGATCTCACGAAGACGCTCGAGCTGCTCGAGGAGGCGCATGCGTTCGCGCGGAACGTCGCCGAGCGCGGTGGCACGATCCTCTTCGTCGGCACGAAGAAGCAGGCGCAGGAAGCCGTCACCGAGAACGCGGCGCGCGTGAGCATGCCGTACGTCGCGCACCGCTGGCTCGGGGGGCTGCTCACGAACTGGCGGACGATCTCCGAGCGCATCGCCTACCTGCACGACCTGCGCCGGCTCAAGGCGGACGGCCAGCTCGAGCTCCTCCCCTCGAAGGAGCGGATCGCGATGGAGGCCGAGCTCGAGAAGCTCGAGGCGAACCTCGGCGGCGTGGCCGAGATGAAGAGGCAGCCGGACGCCGTCTTCCTCATCGACCTGAAGAAGGAGGCACTCGCGGTGCGCGAGGCGCAGCGTCTCGGCGTCCCCGTGATCGGCCTCGTCGACACGAATGCGGATCCCGACGAGGCGACGTTCGTCATTCCGGGGAACGACGACGCCATCCGCTCCTGCAACCTCGTCGCTCGCGTCGTCGCGGACGGGATCGCCGCCGGACAGACCAAGGTGACCGTCGCCGAGCTGAGCGCGACCGCGGAGGCTGGTCCCGAGGTCGCCGACGAGCCCGCCGCAGGGCAGCCTTCGGCCTCCGAGCCGGAGCCCGAGCTCGAGCCCGCGGCCGTGTCCGAGGGAGGCGAACAGGCGTGAGCACGACGATCAGCGCATCCCTCGTCAAGGAACTCCGCGACCAGACCGGCGCGGGAATGATGGACTGCAAGCGAGCCCTCGAGGAGACGGGAGGCGACCTGCAGGCGGCCCGTACGCTCCTACGCGAGCGCGGGATGGCGTCAGCGGGCAAACGCGCCGGGCGGGCGACCAGCGAAGGTCTCGTCGGCTTCGTCGTCGAGGACCGAAGAGGGTCGATCGTGGGCATCGGTTGCGAGACGGAGCCCGTGTCGAAGAACGAGGAGTTCCAGTCCTTCGCGACGTCGCTCCTGCGTGCGGTGCAGGCGGACGGCGACAACGCGGTCGAGGGTTTCGAGGAGGAGCGCGTCGAGCTCGTCGCGAAGCTCGGCGAGAACATCGTGATCGCGGGAGCCGAGCGCTTCGACGCCCCGGAGGGGAACGTCCTCGCCGGGTACGCGCATCCGCCCGCGAACAAGATCGGCGTGCTCGTGGAGCTCCGAGGAGGAAGTGAGGAGCTGGCCAGGGAGCTCGCGATGCACATCTCCTTCGCAGCCCCCGAGTGGACGACGCGCGAGGACGTGCCGGCCGAGGTCGTCGCTGCCGAGCGCACGGTCTACGTCAACTCCGACGAGGTGCAGTCGAAGCCCGAGGCGGCACGTGAGAAGATCGTCGACGGCATGTTGGGAAAGCGCTTCTTCGCGGCGACGCCGGGTGGCGTCCTGGTCGACCAGGCCTGGATCCACGAGCCCTCGAAGACGGTGGGCCAGGCGCTCGACGAAGGCGGTGCAGCGGTCGTCCGCTTCGCCCGGGTCTCGGTCGCCGGGTCGTGAGCAGCACCAGCACGGAAGACGCCGTACAGGCGGCCGGCGCCGCCGGGAAGCCGTTTCGCCGCGCGCTGCTCAAGCTCTCGGGAGAGGCGCTGCTCGGCGATCGCGAGTACGGGATCGATCCGACGACGGTCGTCGCGATCAGCCAGGAGATCGCGGCTGTGCACGCGGGCGGCACCGAGCTGGCCGTGGTCGTCGGCGCCGGGAACATCTACCGCGGGATGGCCGCCGCGGCGAGCGGCATGGATCGGGCGACCGCGGACTACGCCGGGATGCTGGCGACCCTCCTGAACGCGCTCTCGCTGCAGGACGCGCTCGAGCGGATCGGCGTCGACACGCGCGTCCAGTCGGCGATCGGGGTGAGCGAGGTCGCGGAGCCGTACATCCGCAGGCGAGCGATCCGCCACCTCGAGAAGGGCCGGGTCGTGATCTTCGCCGCCGGCACGGGGAACCCGTTCTTCACGACCGACACCGCCGCCGCGCTCCGCGCGCTGGAGATCGCTGCGCAGGCGATCCTCATGGCCAAGAACCGCGTGCGGGGCGTGTACGACGGCGATCCGCGCGAGGATCCGACCGCGCGGTTCCTCCCCGACCTGACGCACCTGGAGGCGATCGAGCGCGGCCTGAAGGTGATGGACACGACCGCGCTGTCGCTCTGCATGGACAACAGGCTCCCGATCTACGTGTTCGAGCTCGCCGAGGGCAACATCCGCCGCGTCGCCGCCGGTGAGCGGGTGGGAACGATCATCTCGACCCCATAGGCTGAAGGGAGGGCGCATGGCTGCGATCGAGGACTTCCTCGCCGACGCGACGAGGCGGATGGACCGGTCGATCGAGGCGACGCACGGCGAGTTCAACGCGATCCGAACCGGGCGCGCGTCGCCCGCGCTGCTCGACCGCATCACGATCGACTACTACGGCACCCCGACCCCGCTCAAGAGCCTGGCGTCGATCGCGGCGCCCGAGCCCCGGCTCCTGACCGTGCAGCCGTTCGACCCCGGCTCGATGAAGGCGATCGAGCGCGCGATCCAGGAGTCGGATCTCGGGCTCACGCCCTCGAACGACGGCAAGATCGTGCGCCTCCCGATTCCCGCGCTCACGGAGGAGCGGCGAAAGGACCTCGTCAAGGTCGTGCGGCGGGTCGCCGAGGATGGGAAGGTCGCGATCCGGAACGTGCGGCGCGACGTCATGCAGCACCTGAAAGAGCTCGTCGTGAACGGCGAGGTCGGCGACGACGAGGAGAGGCGCGCCGAGCAGCAGGTACAGAAGATCACCGACGAGCACACGAAGACGATCGACGACCTCCTCAAGGCGAAAGAGGCCGAGATCATGGAGGTCTGAGTCGCCCGATGGCGACTCGCACTCCGGAGGTGGATCCCGCGCACGGCTCCGCGGCCGGGCGTCCGGCTGCCGCCGTCGTCACCGCCGCGAAGAGCGTCGCGATCATCATGGACGGAAACGGCCGCTGGGCCGCGGCTCGGGGAGTCCCGGTCGCCGAGGGGCATCGCGAGGGCGCCCGCGCCCTCCGGCGAACGGTCGAGGCGGCGATCGAGCTCGAGCTCGAGTCCCTCGCCGTGTACGCGTTCTCGACCGAGAACTGGGCACGGCCTGCCGACGAGGTGGAGTCGATCCTCGAGCTCCTCGGCGAGACGATCGAGCGCGAGCTCCCGGACCTCGCGGCGCAAGGCGTCCGCACCCGCTTCTTCGGGCGGCGTGACCGGATCCCGGCCGCGCTGCAGGAGAAGATGGCCGAGCTCGAGGAGGAGACGGCCTCGAACGAGCGCCTCCAGCTCTGGATCGCGTTCGACTACGGCGGTCGCGCCGAGCTCGTCGCGGCGGCACGCCGTCTGCTCGAGGAAGGCGTGCGGCCGGAGGACGTCTCCGAGCAGGCGCTCGCCGCACGGCTGTACGCGCCCGAGCTCCCCGACCCGGACCTCGTCATCCGCACCTCGGGCGAGCAGCGCATCTCGAACTTCCTCCTCTGGCAGTCGGCCTACGCCGAGCTCGTCTTCGACGAGACGCTGTGGCCGGACTTCGGAGAGGAGCAGCTCCGAGCGGCGCTCGACGACTTCGCCCGCCGGGGCCGGCGTTTCGGGGCGCGATGAGCTCGCTCGGGTCGCGGGTTCTCGTGGCGGCGATCCTGCTGCCGCTCGTCATCGGGATGACGTACCTCGGGGACTGGTGGCTCTTCGCGCTCGCGCTCGTCGGCGGGCTGATCGCCCTCTACGAGCTCTACGCGATGGCACGCGAGCTGCGTCCGCTCGTCCTCGGCGGGTACCTCGGACTTGCCCTCGCACTCGTGGGGCTCCAGCTCGGTGGGTTCGAGTGGATGGTGGGGGGCTGGCTTGCGACCCTCGTCTCCACGTTCGTGATCTTCGGCCTCTCCGACGTCAGGTTGTCGGCCACCGCTTCCTTCGGCGTGACCGTGCTCGGCGTCGTCTGGGTCGGCGCGGGCCTCGGCTGTCTCCTCCTCGTGCGCGACATCCCCGAGTACGGGTTCTGGGCGGTCATGGCCGTGCTCTTCACCGTCTTCGCGGCGGACACGGGCGCCTACTTCGTCGGCCGGGCGTTCGGCCGCCGCAAGCTCGCTCCGGCGATCTCGCCCGGGAAGTCCTGGGAGGGGCTCGTCGGCGGTCTCGCGGCCGCCATGCTCATGGCGTTCCTCGTCCTCTACAAGGATCGCGACGAGTTCCTCACGATCCCGCAGTCGCTTGCCCTCGGCCTCGCGATCGCGCTCGCATCGGTTCTCGGCGACCTCTTCGAGTCCGCGGTCAAGCGCGACCTGTCGGTGAAGGACTCTGGGCGTCTGTTGAGAGGGCACGGCGGCATGCTCGACCGGCTGGATTCCCTGCTCTGGGCCGGGCCGGCGGCGTACTACGTGATCCTCGCTTTCGGAGCGGCGTAGTCGTCCCTGAACACGGCGACGGCTAGCCTTCGCCCGTGCGCGAAAGACGAATCGCCCTCCTCGGGGCCAGCGGATCCATCGGCCGACAGGCGCTCGAGGTGATCACGGCGAATCCCGAGCTCACCCTCTGCGCGCTCGCCTCCGGGCGGCAGCCGCTCGACGAGGTCGCTGCCGAGCACGGCGTGGGGCATGTGCAGGTCGGGGGCGACCTGACCGAACTGCTCGAGGCGGCGCAGCCCGATCTCGTGCTCAACGCCGTCGTCGGCTTCGCCGGCGTGGGCGCAACGCTCTGGGCGCTGGAGCGCGGGGTGACGCTCGCGCTCGCCAACAAGGAGAGCCTCGTCGCCGCCGGCCAGCTCGCCGTCGCCGCCTGGAAGCGGGGGGGAGGGCTCCTCCTGCCCGTCGACAGCGAGCACTCCGCAGCCTTCCAGTGCCTGGAAGGGCGCGCTCCCGAGACGGTCGACTCACTCGTGCTCACGGCATCCGGCGGGCCGTTCCGAAGCCGTTCGCTCGTGGAGCTCGAATCGGTGACCGTGGAGCAGGCGCTCGCCCATCCGACGTGGTCGATGGGGCCGAAGATCACGGTCGACTCGGCGACCCTCGCCAACAAGGGGCTGGAGCTGATCGAGGCGCACTACCTGTTCGGACTCGAGTACGGGCAGATCGAGGTCGTCGTGCATCCGACCTCGGTCGTGCATGCGCTCGTGCGCTTTCGCGACGGTGCGTCGCTCGCACACCTCGGGCACCCGGACATGCGGGTGCCGATCTCCTTCGCGCTCACCTTCCCCGAGCGCCGTCCGACGCCCGTGCGGACGCTCGACTTCTCGGACGGGCTTCGCCTCGAGTTCGAGCCGCCGGATGCGGAGCGCTTCCCGCTCCTGACGCTCGCGCGCGAGGCAGGAGAGCGGGGAGGGACGTATCCGTGCGCGTTCAACGCAGCCAACGAGGTCGCGGTCGCGGCGTTCCTGGGAGGTCGGATCGGCTTCCTCGAGATCGCGCGGCTCGTGGAGGACGCGCTCGGCGCCGTCGACGGCGCGCCGGCACGCGATCTCGCGGAGCTCGTCGAGGCCGACGAGGAGGCACGACGGCTGGCGCAGGGGAGGCTCGCGCTCGCATGAGCATCGCCATCGCCATCCTCGGCCTCGCGCTCCTCGTCCTCGTCCACGAAGCCGGACACTTCTTCGCCTCGCTGGCGGTCGGGCTGCGACCGCGGCGCTTCTACGTCGGCTTCCCACCGCCGCTCGTCAAGCGCACGCGGAACGGCATCGAGTACGGGGTGGGGATGATTCCACTCGGCGGCTTCGTGACGATTCCCGGGATGCACCGGCCGATCGCGCACGACGTCGAACGGCGCTTCCATCCCGCGCTGAGCGAGGCGCCGAGCCTCGCCGGCCCCGTCGATCGCGTGAAGCGGGCACTCGACGTCGAGGACTGGGACGGGGCGAGCGTGGCCCTGGAGGAGCTCGATGTCGACCTCCGTGCGCACGAGCTCTCCCCCGGCGCGAGCAGCGCCGCCGAGAAGGGAGTGAGGGAGCTCCGGGACGCGCTCGGCCCCGACGCCTACTGGAAGGCGACCACCTGGAGGCGCCTCGTCGCGATCGGCGCCGGCCCCGCGGCGAACATCGCCCTGACCATCGTGCTCTTCGCAGTCCTCTTCATGACCGTCGCCGGCCAGGCCACGAGGACGGTGGCGGCGGTCGCGCCCGAGCTCGAGTCCGGGAGGCGATCCCCGGCCCGGGCGATCGGGCTCGAGCCAGGAGATCGGATCGTCGCCATCAACGGCGAGAGGATCGCGGCGGGCGAGATCGCCGACACCATCGCCGGCTCGAACGGTGCGATGCTCACCCTCACCGTCGTACGGAGGGGCGAGGAGCTCCGGCTCGGTCCCGTGGCTCCGCGGCTCGTCGACGGCCGCTACCGGCTCGGCTTCGGGCTCGACGGGAAGGGGCTCGGCTTCTTCCCTGCCATCGGGCGCTCGTTCGAGGTCACCGGACTCGTCTCGGCCGAGATCGCGAAATCGCTCGGACGGCTCGTCACCGGCGACGGCCGCAACGAGGTCTCCAGCCCGATCGGGATCACGCGCGCCTCGTCCGACGCGGTTGAGCGGGGCACGGACAGCTATCTCTGGGTGCTCGGGCTCGTCTCGCTGTCGCTCGCGCTCCTGAACCTGCTGCCGCTGCTCCCGCTCGACGGCGGGCACATCCTTTTCACCGTGATCGAGGGAGCGCGCGGAAAGTTCGTGCGGCGCGAGGTCTACGAGCGCGTGTCCGTCGTCGGCCTCGCGGTCGTGCTCCTGCTGTTCTTCGTCGGCCTCTCGAACGACATCGGGAAGCTGTCGTAGGAGTCAGGGCGCTGCCCGACACCTCTGCCGAAGCGCACGACGTGGCCCCAGTTACCCTCTAGCCGTGGCCAGCGAGCTGCAGATCCGGGTCGGCGACGTGCTCGTCGGCGGGGGAGCGCCCGTCGTCGTGCAGTCGATGACGCTCACGAAGACGCACGACGTGCAGGCGACCACCGCTCAGATCGCTGCCCTCGCGTCCGCGGGCTGCGAGCTCGTCCGGGTCGCCGTGCCGAAGAACGAGGACGCAGCCGCACTGCCGCTCGTCGTCCGCCTCTCACCGATCCCGGTGATCGCGGACATCCACTTCAACGCCTCGCTCGCGCTCAAGGCGATCGAGGCCGGCGTGGCAGCGGTGCGCATCAATCCCGGCAACATCGGGGGGCCGGACAGGGTCGCCGAGGTCGTGCAAGCTGCGAAGAAGGCGGGGATCCCGATGCGGATCGGGGCGAACTCCGGCTCGCTGCCGAAGCACCTGGGCGAGCTCGCGCAGAAGGATCAGGCCGAGGCGCTCGTCGCCGCGGCGCTCGAGGAGGTCGAGCTGCTCGAGAAACTCGACTACCGCGACGTCAAGATCTCCGTGAAGGCGACGCACGTCCCGACGATGATCCGCGCGTACCGGATGCTCGCCGCGAAGGTGCCGTACCCGCTGCACCTCGGAGTCACCGAGGCGGGAACGGAGTTCGCCGGCGCCATCAAGAGCGCCGTGGGGATCGGCTCGCTCCTCGCCGACGGCATCGGCGACACGCTCCGTGTCTCGTTGACTGCAGACCCGGTCAAGGAGGTCGAGGTCGCATGGGAGATCCTCAAGGCGCTCGGGCTCCGCGAGCGCGGGCCGGTCATGATCGCCTGCCCCTCGTGCGGCCGCGACAACGTGGGGGTCGAGAGCCTCGCCCGCGTCGTCGAGGAGCGGCTGCGCGCCTACCCGGAGGCGTTCGAGGTTGCAGTCATGGGCTGCGCCGTGAACGGGCCGGGCGAAGCGGGAGATGCAGACTTCGGGATCGCGGGCGGACGCGACGTCGGGTTCGTGTACGCGCACGGCCGCGTGCTGAAGAAGGTTCAGTCCGAGGTTCTCATCGACACGCTGTTCGACGAGATCGATGCCTGGATCGCTGGGGGCATGCAGCGCCCGAAGCGGCTCAAGATGGCCAAGCCGGCCGCGCTCGCCATGGCCGAGGCGTCCCTCATTCCGCTCGCCGACTAGTCTCCGCGGACGACCATGATCGCCCGGCAGTCACAGCTGTTCATCCCGACGCTGCGCGAGGCGCCGGCCGACGCCGAGGCCACCTCGCACAAGCTGCTCGTCCGCGGCGGATACATCCGGCAGCTCGCCGCGGGCGTGTGGACGTTCCTTCCGCTCGGCTGGCGCGTTCACCAAAAAGTCGTCCAGATCGTCCGCGAGGAGCAGGACGCGATCGGCGCGCAGGAGATGCTCATGCCGGTGCTGACGCCGCTCGAGCTCTGGCAGCAGACGCAGCGCGACTACATCGAGGAGCTCTTCAAGCTCGAGGACCGGCATGGACGCGACTACGTGCTCCCGTTCACGCACGAGGAGACGGTCACCTTCCACGCGCGCGAGATCCAGAGCTACCGCCGGCTCCCGCAGATGCTCTACCACTTCTCCGTGAAGGACCGCGACGAGCCTAGGCCACGCGGCGGGCTCCTGCGGGTGCGCGAGTTCATCATGAAGGACGCCTACTCCTTCGACCGCGACGAGGCTGGTCTCGACGTCTCGTTTCGCAAGCAGGAGCAGGCCTACCACCGGACCTTCCAGCGCTGCGGCCTCGAGTTCTCGGCCGTGGCCGCGGAGTCGGGGGTCATGGGCGGCAAGGAGTCGGTCGACTTCCTGGCGCCGTCCGGCTCGGGCGAGAACACGCTCGTGACCTGCGAGAAGGGCGACTACGCGGCCGACCACGAGATCGCCCGCGGAGTTCCGAGACCGCCGGACTTCCCAGACTCGCTGGACGCCCCGAAGGAGGTCGCGACCCCCGGTGTGACGACGATCGAGGCGCTTGCGGTCATGCTCGGGATCGATGCAGCGGCGACCTCGAAGGCCATGCCCGTCGTGAAGGCGGACGGGACGCTCGTCCTCGGCCTCGTGCGGGGCGACGACCGCCTGTCGGAGTCGAAGCTGCTCGGCGTCCTCGGCTCGGACTTCCGCCCCGCGACCGACGAGGAGATTCGGGCGGCATTCGGGGCGGGAGGCGGCTCTCTCGGCCCGGTCGGTGTCGATCTCGAGGTAGTCGCGGACGAGGCGCTCCGCGAGGGTCAGTTCGTTGCAGGCGCCAACCGGGACGGCTGGCACGTGCTCGGAGTGCAGGCCGGACGAGACTACGAGCCGCGCTTCGCCGACATCCGGGAGGCGCAGGAGGGCGACACGTGCCCGGAGTGCGGCGGCGTCCTTCGCTTCCAGACCGCGATCGAGGTCGGTCACATCTTCAAGTTCGGGGCCCGCTATTCGGAGCCGCTCGACGCGACGTTCCTCGACGAGGACGGCCAGGAAAAGCCGCTGATCGGCGGTAGTTACGGCATCGGGCCCGGGAGGGTCATGGCCGCGGCCGTCGAGCAGAACCACGACGAGAACGGGATCATCTGGCCGGCCTCGATCGCCCCGTACGACATCCACGTCCTCGCGCTCCACGGCGGCGCCGAGGAGGTCCTCGCCGAGGCGGAGAAGGTGGCCGCTGGCCTCGACGAGGCCGGGCTCGAAGTGCTGCTCGACGACCGAGACGAGCGGCCCGGGGAGAAGTTCGCGGACGCCGACCTCGTCGGCTGTCCCGTCCGCGTGATCGTCGGAAAGAAGACGCTCGACGACGGCGCCGTCGACCTTCGGCGGCGCGACAGCTCCGGCCAGGGCCGCGTTCCGGCCTCAGACGTGCTGAAATGGGTGTCGGAGGCCTGAATGGCACGACGGCGGAGATACAGCGACGAGCCCTTCGGCCCGACCGTCGAGGGGCTCATGGCGGACACGGGGACGACGTATCGAGGACTGGCCGACAAGTCTGAGCTCTCGGCCGGGTACCTGAACCACATCGTCCACGGCAACCGCCCCGTGCCCTCCAACGACGTCATCGCGCGAATCGCGAGCGCGCTCGGTGTCGAGCCCGAGCACTTTCGCGAGTACCGCATCCGCGTCATCACCGAGAAGCTCGAGCAGATGCCCGAGCTGATCGACCGTCTGTACAAGCGTCTCGGCTAGGCCCGCGGAGCCCGACGGTACGGCTCGACGCGAGCGGAGAGGCCGGACCCTCGAGCCGACCCCGGTGTGCCTGGCTCGGACGGGCGCGCCGCAGGCGGACTCACCGGGCCTGGGAGTCGCTAAGGTGTCTTCGCCACGGGGCGTGGCGCAGCCTGGTTAGCGCGCTAGTCTGGGGGACTAGAGGTCCCGAGTTCAAATCTCGGCGCCCCGATCGAAAAGGGCCTGGAAATCGGGCCCTTTCGGTAAGCGTTCAGCCCCCGTGCAGGGACCCGCTCTGTTGCGCCGAACTTGGACGGTGTGGAGCGGCACGAGGCGGAGGCGATTCTCGATGGTGATCGCGAGACGGCTGTCGCGCTGCTCATGCAGATCGGCGACCTGGTCGAGGCCAACCGGCGGCTCGAGGCCCGCGTCGCCGAGCTCGAGCAGCGGCTGAACCGCAGTTCGCGTAACTCCTCGCTCCCGCCCTCGCAGGACCCGCCCTCGGCGCCGCCCCGCCCGCAGAAGCCGGCGAGCGGGCGCAGGCCCGGCGGCCAACCCGGGCACGAGGGCAGGAGCCGGCCGCTGCTCGCGCCTGAGCGCGTCGATGCGGTAGTCGAGCACTGGCCGAAGCGCTGTCCGGCCTGCGCGCACGTCTTCGCCGAGGACGAGCGCGTCGATGCGGCTGCCCCGCAGCGCCAGCAAGTGTCGGAGCTGCCGCCGATCGCGGTCACGGTGACCGAGCACCGCCTGCACCGGCTCGCCTGCCCGGACTGCGGGCGTGAGACGCGGGCCGAGCTTCCGGCCGAGGCCTCGCGCAGCGCCTTCGGCTCGAGGCTCAAGGCGGCCGTCGCCACGCTCGCCGTCCGTAACCGCGTCTCCCGCCGCGACACGGTCGAGCTCGTGCGCGATCTCTTCGGTGCCGAGCTCTCCACCGGCGCGGTCGACGCGATCGTGCAGGGCGCGGGTGAGGCGCTTCAGGAGCCTCAGGCGCGGCTGCAGGAGCAGATCCGTTCCGCCGGCGCCGTCAACGTCGACGAGACCGGCTGGCGCACGGCCGGCGGCAAGCGCACGCTCTGGGGCGTGCTCACGCCGCAAGCGGCCGTCTTCCGGATCGCTCCCGACCGGCACGAGCGCGAGGCCAAGGCGCTGCTCGGCAACGACTTCCCCGGCATCGCCTGCTCGGACCGCTGGTGGGCCTACGACTACCTCGACCCGGAACGGCGCCAGCTCTGCTGGTCACACCTGGTCAGGGACTTCACCGCCCACAGCGAAGGGCTCGCCGCCCAGAGGGAGTTCGGCCAGGCCGGCCTCGCGATCGCACGGCGGCTGTTCGAAGCCTGGGATGCCTACCGCCAGGACGGCGATCGCGCCGCTCTGCTCGAGCGGATCGCCCCGCTCAAAGACGAGCTCAGGGCGCTCTTGGAACCGGCCGCGCGCAAGAGCACGAAGACCAAGTACCACCGCCTCTTCGCTCGAAACCTGCTCAAGCGCTGGCCTGCGCTCTGGACCTTCACCACCGTCGAGGGCGTCGAGCCGACCAACAACCACGCCGAGCGCGGTCTGCGCGGCGCCGTCATCTACCGCAAGCTCTCCCTCGGCAGCCAGTCCGAGCAGGGCGAGCGCACGATCGAACGGCTGCTCTCCGCCTCTATCACCTGCCGCCTCCAGAAGCGCTCCCTCTTCGCCTACCTCACCGACGTCCTCAGCGCCAACATCCGAGGAGATCCCGTCCCCGCGCTCGCCTGATCAAGCGGGGGCTGAACGCTTACCCCTTTCGTTCTCTCGCGCGAACTCACGAGTGCGAGCTACGCCGTCGGTCGGCACCACCTCGGTGGAGCTCGAGTGCGGCGGTCGGACAAGCCCCTCGGCCCGCCGGCGGCAGAAGTCGTACTCCACAGCGCCAGGATGTCGCTCGGGCAGCCGCGGACTCAGGTCGTCGCCGTCGCGCCCGTCGCTCACGTGGATGCGGCTCGAGTCGTACGCGAGCGGCGTCTTGCGCTCGGCCATCACGAGGAACCCGAGGTTCTCGTAGCGGTCACCGAGGTGCGCGCCTCGACGGCTTCCCCGACTTTGCGCACGGGTTTCTTCAATCCGTGGCTCGGGCGACGGATCCGACGGCGGCGATTGCGCTCGCTCATGCCTTCCAGCAGACTCAGCCGCGTGGAGCCATCCGAGGAGATCCGCCGCGTCATCCAGCGCTGGCTGGCCGCAATTTCCGACGCCGACGCCGACTCCGCGCTCGGACGCCTTTCGGACGAGCCGGGCACGGTGATGATCGGCACCGATCCCGAGGAATGGTGGCGCGGTCGTGAGATACGCGCCATTTGGGCGCGTCAGCTCGAGGAGCACGGCGGCTTCGCCATCACCCTGGAGGGGATCGACGCCTGGGAGGAGGGAACCGTCGGTTGGGCGAGCGTCAGGGTCGCGTTGACGCTTTCTGGGCAAACGCACGATGCTCGCGTGACCCACGTCCTCCATCTCGAGCGCGGCGAGTGGAAGGTCGTGCAGTGTCACTGGTCCCTCTCGCAGCCGAACGAGGCTCTCGGGCTGACGTTGACGCGGACTCTCGAGGAGCTCGAGAGGACGATCGAGCGTGATCGACCCGACCTCTCGAGCACGCTTGCAGCGGACGGCACCGTCACGATTGTCTTCACCGACGTCGTCGACTCGACCGTCCTCACGTCGCGGCTCGGCGACGGCGCCTGGCGGGAGGTGCTCCGCCGGCACGACGCCGTGATCGCGGATGCCACCACCGCCCACGGCGGGAGGGTCGTCGAGACCCAGGGAGACGGATCCATGCTCGCGTTCTCGAGCGCGCGGCGTGCCGTCGCCTGCGCCAGGGCGATCCAGAGCGAGATCGACCGCGTGTTCGCCGACGACTCGCCCCCGATCCGCGTGAGGATCGGTATCCACACCGGCGACGCGATCCACGAAGCCGACCGCTTCTTCGGCACGACGGTGAACTACGCGGCTCGCGTCGCCAGCCAGGCTCTCGGTGGCGAGGTGCTCGTGTCGAGCCTCGTGCGCAGCCTCGTCGCGGGATCCGGAATCGAGTTCCTCGAGGGTCGCGAGGTGGATCTGAAAGGGCTCGACGGCTCACACCAGCTCTTTGCGGTCGACCTCACCTGATCCCAGACCGCCGGGGATCGGCTCCAGGAACGTTCTCGCACTCGCGCAGTCGGGACGGCTCCGGCTCGTCGACGCAGGCTGCCCTACCAGCGCCTTCTCGAGAGCGCGCCGCCGACTGGCCGACGGCCTACGACATGTTCAGGGCAACTGCGGCGCGAACGAGCGCCTTCAGGGCATCCTCGTCGACGCTGTCGCCCTCGCGAAAGTCGATGGCACGCCTGACCTTGCCTTCGAGGCTGGAGTTGAAGAGGCCTGACGGATCCTCCAACGATGCGCCCTTGAAGAAGGTGACCTTCACGACGTTCTTGTACACCTCACCGGTGCAGATGCCGCCGTGGTGGGACCAGACTGCAGTCCCACCGGTTGTCGGTCGTACCCACTTCCACTCTTCGACCACCTCCGGGTCGGCCTGCCCGATGAGCATGCGAATCCGAGACAGGGTCCTACCTCGCCAGTCGTCGAGCTCCCGGATCTTCTCGTCTATCAGCTGAGAGGGCGCCTTGTCTTCCTGCGAGCCGCTCTTCGTCGTCATGGTCGTTCCTCACCTCTGACCTGAGTGTCGCGCGTGTCGGTACTCGAGACCATGCCACACGGAGGAGCAGGGTCTCCTCCGAGTTCACCGAGTGCGCAGAAGCTCCGTGCGGCGGCCGGTCGCCGACCCGCGTGCGGGTGCCCGCGTGCCGCTCAGGTGAGGGTCAGCCCGCCGTCGACTACGACGACCTGGCCAGTCGCAAACGGTGTGCGAGCGAGTGAGACGACGATGTCCGCGACGTCTTCGGGTGTCGCCGCACGACCAAGCGGCGTGCGCGCGACGACCGCCTCGTTCGCTCCCCAGCCCGCCGTCCAGGGTGTATCCACGAGTCCCGGCGCGACCGCGTTCACCCGCACAGCGGGAGCAAGCGCCTGCGCAAGAGTCCGCGTCAGGTGGTGGAGCGCTGCCTTCGAGACGGCGTACGGGAGCGAGCTGCCAGCCGCGATGATCCCGGCGACCGATCCTACGTTGACGATCGCGCCCTTGGCCTCGCGCAACGCGGGCACCGCCGCACGGCCGAGGTACCAGGGGCCCATCAGGTTCACGCCGAGGATCCGCTGCCACAACTCGTCGTCGGCGCCCTCGAGGTCCGCAAACGGGACGCGCCGGGTCGTGCCCGCGTTGTTGACGACGACGTCGAGACGTCCGAACCGCTCCAGCGCGGTCGCGACCAGCCGTCGCGCGTCCTCCTCCCGGGAGACGTCGCCTTGCACGTACACCGCCTCCGGGAGCGAGCGGGCGAGCATCTCGCCTTCCTCGACCGAGCGTGAGGAGTTGACGACCACTCGGGCGCCATCGCTCGCGAACCGCTCCGCGACCGCCCGACCGATACCGCTCGACGATCCCGTGACGACGACGACCTCGCTCACGCCGGCGATCCTACTGCCTGCCTCCACGACCGCTCGGAGGGACGAGACTCCGACCCCGAACGCATCGTCGGCTCCGCCGGCAGGGCAGAGGGTTCCGAGAGCCACAGGCCGCGGCGCGCTCGAGTCCCGGCGCACGCGTGGCGACTCCGTCCGTGCGAGGGCGCGGCGCCGTCGTCCGGCATCGAAGGGCTCAGCGCTCTCGTGCTCGATGAGCACGTGGGCGTGCGCTCGGGGATTGTGGCGAACGCTGGCCCACTGAGCCGATCCCTCTCACGAGACGAGCACGCCCCGCGAGGTTGGCTGCGCGCACTGCTCGGGTCGGTCTGTCCACGCTCGGTACGCCACAACTCGACAAGGGCGCGCGACGGCAGTGCGACGGCAGGCTGAAACCCCGCCTCCCGAGCCGTCGATGTCGGAGGCGGGCTCTCAGCCTTGGGGGGAAGCCTTGCGCCCCGACGCTACGCACGCCGCCACCGGCTCGCCATCCGGGAAGTCACTGATCCTGCGCGCGGAAGCATCCGAAGAGGAAGATGGGCGCGCGGGTCACGATGCGAGGTCACCGTGCATGCACCCCGGAGTGCCCTCTGCCCCTCGTGTGCCGCCAGCACCACGACGTCGGTCGCGCCGACCGTCCGCCGGCGATCGCCGCTCACCGGCAGGTCGTGTAGTCCTGGCCTGGCCCGAGGGGGCCGTCGCCGTAGCCGACTCGCTCCTGCCATGGAAGGCAGTACTGGTTTCGTGCCGAGAGAGCCAGCACCATCGTTCCGAGCAGAAGGACGGCCACGAGGACGGCAACCGTGAGTCGTCTCAACACAAGCGGAATGTTGGACGGAACACCCGAAGGGCGAATCTCCCATTCGAGTGAACTGCGCGGTCGCCCAGGGACGTTCGAGGAACGCGGTGGAGATGCCGCAGCGCACCAGCCGGCCGACCCACGAGCGCCGACCGCGTGGAGAGAGGGAGCGCCTCCCTCGGCGGGGAGAAGTGTCCGTCTGCGCCCTGCGGAGGTCTCGACTGCACGTCCGTCTCGCACCGGTTCGTCGAGACCCCGACCGGATCAGTCTCGGCCGGTGTCGGGCCATGATCGTGGAGTCGGCGGGCGAGCGGGCAGGGCGGCGGACCCTGTCTTGCGTGCCGCGGTCCGGCGAAACGCCTCCGGACGGTGCAGGCGGTCCGAGAGGCCGGCTTCACGATCGACGATCGCCGCGCCGACCCGGGACGGGCGGCAGCCGAGCGCGATTGCATCACCCGAGAGAGTGAGTACAACGAGACTGGGAGAGGTGGCGGAGGACGTGCGCCCGTCCACGGCGGCAGACGGGCGCTCCGCATGGTTCCCGACACCTGGTCGGGCCGAACCGCCAACCTCTCCCGCTCTCGCGCTCCTCCGAGGCCGGCGGGGAAGCGCGGTCAGAGCGAGGTCTGATCTGCGCCGCTGTCGTGCCGAGCGAGCCACGCGAGCAGGTCGGAGACGCTCGCCGTCGCCACACACACGGACGTGTCCGCGGCGCCGTAGTAGATGCGCACGGTGTCGCCGTCCTCGTCGAGCAGCCAGCCGCAGGAGAAGACGACCTGGTCGACGTCGCCGGTGCGCTCGTACGGCGCCTCCGGGCCGAAGATCCACTCGCTCGAGCGCCTGAGCAGGACCTCCGGGCGCTCGGTGTCGAGGAGCGCGAGGCCGAGCCGGTAGATCGAGCCGGCCGCCGTGCGACGGACGCCGTGGTACAGGAGCAGCCAACCCTCCGCGGTGAGGAGCGGCGGGGCGCACAGGCCCACCTTGCCCGCATCCCACCACGCGCCTTCGCGGGCCGGGAGCAGGATGGTGTGGTCACCCCAGTGCCGTAGGTCCGGGCTCCAGGACAGCCACACGTGCGCCGCCGGTCTCGGCGTGGTCGCGACCGGACGGTGGATGAGCGCCCAGCGACCGTCGAACTGGCGCGGGAACAGCGCAGCGTCCTTGTCCTCGGGCGGCATCAGCACGCCGTTCCGCACGTAGGTGCGGAAGTCGCGCGTCGAGGCCAGGCACACGAGTGGGCCGCCGTGCGAGTATCCCGTGTAGACGATCAGGTACTCGTCGCCGACCGTCGTGATGCGCGGATCCTCGATCCCGAAGCGCTCCGGGCCGTCCTGCAGCGGCAGCAGGCTGCGCTCCGGCTCGACGACCCAGTTCGTGTAGCCGTCGGCGCTCCGCGCCACGCAGAGATGGGAGAGGCCGGACCGATCCTCGACCCGGACGAGCAGCAGCGTCTCGCCGTCGAGTTCCACCGCCGCCGGATTGAAGACCGCGTTGACCGTGTGCGGCCACCGGCTGGCGACGAGGATCGGGTTCCCCTCGTAGCGCGTGACGAGAGGCTGACGGCCGTCGGCGTTCATGGGCTCACCTCCCTGGGATCGATCGCTGCCGGACGGAGGATAGGCGGGATGGACGGCAAACATCGCCACACCCGCGATGCTCGACGATGCTCCAAGCCGCCCGGGCGGCGGTGCGACCGTCCCGGTCACGCGCCTCTCCGACGAGCCGATCGTCGCACCAGGCGCGGTCCCCGGGTACGGGCCGATCTTCAACGCGGGCGCCATCCACCACGACGGGCGCTACCACCTGTTCGCCCGCGGTGTCCGCGACGGATACCGGTTGAACGACGGACCCGGGCCGCGGTTCCTCGACTACGTCTCCGACGTGCTCGTCTTCACCTCGGACGACGGACGCACGTATGCGTTCCAGCAGGTGCTCGCCCGCGGCGCGCCGGAGGACGTATACGCATTCGAGGACCCGCGGGTGCAGCGCGTCCGCGGCGGTGGGGTCGACCACGTGGTCATGACGTACACGCGCCTGCCTGCGCCCGAGTCGGGCGATCCCTGGCGGGTCGGGGTGCATCGGCTCGGATACGAGGGCGACCGCTTCTTCCTGAATCGCACGTCGGGGCGCGTGGTGGGCCCTGACGGCGTGCAGGACAAGGACGCCGTCGTCTTCAACCTCTCCGACGGCCGGGTCGCCCTCATCCACCGCGTTCACCCGGACATGCAGCTCGCCCTGTTCGACTCGCTCGACGACCTGTGGCACGCGGACGGCGCGTACTGGGAGGCGCACCTGGCCGAGCTCGAGCGGCACACGATCATCCGGCCCTCACCCGGTGCGCTCGGCGTCGGCGCAGGCGCACCGCCCGTCGCGATCGGCGACGAGTTCCTCCTGTTCTTCCACGAGCGCGACGCGTCGAACCGGTACACGACCCGCGTAGCTCTGCTCGACGGTCGGACGGGACGGGCTGTCGCGGTGCTGGCCGAGCCGATCATGTCGCCCGAGCTCCCCTGGGAGCGGATCGGCGACGTCGACGACGTCGTCTTCGTCCAGGGGGCCGTGCTGCGCGGCGACGGAACTATCTACCTCACGTACGGCGCCGCAGACCGCTGCGTGGGCGCCGCGACCGTCCCGGCGGCCGACGTCCTCAGCGCGCTCCGCGCCGCCGTCTGAGCCGCCTCCGCGGCTCGAGCCGCCTGGAAGGCCGCGATCATCGCCAGCGTCGACTCGGCACCCTCGTTGGCGTTGCAGCCGTCCGGCTCGAGCCCGTCTCGACAGCCTCCGCTCTCCTCGTCGAAGAGGCTCACTCCGACGTCGTTGGCGCCGAGGAACCAGGCCGCCGCGAGGTGCGTCTCGCGCGCCCAGCGCGCATCGCCGGACGCCTCGAGCGCACGCAGACACGCTTCGGCCATCGCGCCCGCCTCGATCGGCTGCTGGTCGAACCCCGGCCGCGGCTCGCCGGGCGCCCAGCCGCCGACCGGAGCGAAGCTGAAGTGGCCGTCGCGCGACTCGACCGCGACGAGCCACTCGAGCAGGGCGAGCCCCTCCTCGAGCAGCGGCGCATCGCCCAGGGCTGCACCCGCCGCGACCAGGGCCTCCGGCAGGAGTGCGTTCGCGTAGGCGAGGCGGTGCTCCGGCCACGCCCACGACGAGGCGCAACGCATCCGGCCGAGGCCGGGCGCGGCGCGCTCGAGCAGAATGCCTGCCTGTTCGTGACCAGGCGTCGCGCCGAGCACCTCGACGGCCGCCAGCACGGCGAGCGCGTTCGACCGCGGCGAGGGCGACGCGTACACGGGCGCGGCCGCCTCGAACGGGGAGAGAGCGCGGCGCCGCTGCACCTTCGTCCCATGCGTTCCCGCCACGGCGAGTGCCAGCAGCGCCCGGCCGACCGTGTCGTCCGACCCGCCCTCGTCGAGCCACTGGCCATTCCGCGCACGCCTGTTCCGGAACCGCCCGTCCGGGAGGGCAGCCTGCTCGACGAAGGCCAGACAGCCGGAGGCAAGACGCGCACGTGCAGGAGGATGACGTTCCTCGCGCACGAGCACGACGAGGGCGCGAGCGACGTCGTCGGTGCAGTAGCCGTTCTCGACCCAGGTCGTCGTCCCCCGGGCGTGCTCGAAGACGCCGAGGTCGTCGCTCAGCCGGAGCAGGTGCGCGAACGGCGGCGGGGGGATCGACAGCTCGAGACCCACGAGGAGCTCTCAGTGTCGCGCGCCGATCCGCTCCGCGACGATACTCGCGGCGAGGCTCGCGTACGCGCGGCCGACCCGATCCCAGGCCAGCGCCCGCGCCTGTGCGCTCGCGCCAGCCGCCAGCGTCGAGGCGACCCCCGGCTCGGTGAAGACCGACCGCAGCGCCGCGGCGATCGCTCTTGGGTCGCGGTGCGGGACGAGGAGCCCCGCACCGCGCTCGAGGAGCTCGACTGCGTGCGGGAACCTCGTCGCCACGACCGGCTTGCCCGAGGAGACGGCCTCGACGAGAACGCCGGAGACGATCTGGTCGCGCGACTCGTAGGGGAGGAGGATGACGTCGGCCTGCCGCGCCCGCGCCAGGAGCGCCTCCTGGTCGAGGTAGCGATCCTCGAACGAGACGAGCTCGTCCACGCCGAGCGCCTGCGCCCGGGCGAGGAGGCTCTCCCGGTACACCTCGCCGCACGCCTTGAGCACCTTCGGGTGTGTCTGCCCGACGACGAGGTAGCGGGGAGGTGGCTCAAGGCTGCTCAGCAGCGCCATCGCCTCGATTCCCCACTCGATCCCCTTCCCCGGGCCGATCAGACCCCACGTCAGCACAGTGCGGTCGGACTGCGGGTTCGCGCGGGCCGGCGGCGGGGCGAGATTCGGCGTTGCGCCGTGCGCGACGTGACGGATTCGTGAAGCCTCGACGTCAAAGAGGTCGAGGAGCCGCTCGCGGGCAGCGAGGCTGAGCACGACGACGGCGGCCGACTCGCCGGATAGCTGCTCCAGGATCTCCCGCTGCCGGGGGGTCGCGCGGCTCGGCACCGTGTGCAGGACGGTGAGAAGCGGGGCCCGAAGCTGCCCGACCAGGTCAATGACCTCGGCGCCGTCCTGTCCGCCGAAGATCCCGAACTCGTGCTGGAGCACGACGACGTCGAACTCGTCGAGCACCGAGGCCGCCTTCTCGCAGGAGTCCGCCGATCCGGCGACCAGCTCGCAGACGACCTCGGCGGGCTGCTCGAGGATGCCGTCCGCGTCGACGCACGCCACCACGCCGGTGCGTCCGCAGCGCCCCGAGCGACGCATCGCGGCCGCGAGCGACCGGGTGAACGTGGCGATCCCGCACCGGGTCGGCGGATAAGTCCCGACATGTGCGATCGAGAGCGATTTCGGCATGCGGCGCTCCTCTTTCGGCGGCATCTCCAGTATTGCGCGCGCACACCGCTTCGAGCCGCGCCGATGGCCGCTCTTTGCGGCAATCTCCACCTCGATCTCGCTCGACCCCGCCGCGTGGCAGCCCTCGCGCGGGTCCGGGCAGAGCTGCCTCGACCGACCGGCCCCCCGTAGCGCGGCGACCGTGTCCCAGACCGTGCACCCGACAGGCCGACCCAGGGCACGGATGCGAGACACGGAGTCAGCGCGAAGCCGGTGCCGAGCCTGCGGGAGCAGCGGGAGCGCGACCGGAGACTCGGGAACCTCATGCGCCCGGCCCGGCCCGGGGACGCCGCGGCGCGTCTGGTGGCGCGAGTCCGAGCCGGACAAGCCCTTGCGTGGGGCGCACGTCGGCCGCTTGCTCGGCGTCGACGGCTCCCCTGCCCGGTTGCTTCGAACCGCAGCCGGCGCTTCCGCGAAGATACGCCCGGTGGGTCGCCGGGAACTCGTCACGTGCGCCGTCGCTTCGGCGTGGATTGCGGTCGCGCTCTGCGTCGACGCCGCGGTCGGTCTCTCCGGCCAGCTCGTGCTGGGAGCGATCACGGCGGCCGTCCTCCTCGGCCTCCTGGCGCTCCACCCGCCGACGATCCGCTACCAGGCACTCGCGGTCGTCGCGATCGCGACGGTGGGGGAGGTGATCGGGTCGATCGTCTGGGGCCTCTACACGTACCGGCTCGAGAACCTTCCCGCATTCGTGCCACCGGGACACGGGCTCGTGTACCTCGCGGGCATGTCGCTCGCCGCGCGTGCGCGCGAGCGCGGGAGGGCCCTCGTCGTCGGCGCGGGCCTCCTCGCCGGGGCATGGGGTATCGCCGGGATCACGGTACTGCCGAGACCCGATGCGTCGGGAGCGCTGGGATGCGCATTCCTGGTGGCCGTGCTCGTCTGGACGCGGCGACCCGTGTACGCCGGAGTCTTCCTCGTCGTCGCCGCGCTCGAGCTGTACGGAACGGCGATCGGCACGTGGACCTGGGCGTGGAGCATCCCGGGGCTCGGGCTCTCCCAAGGCAACCCGCCGAGCGGGGTCGCGAGCGGCTACGTCCTCTTCGACGTGCTCGCCCTCGCGGTCGTGGCGCAGGTCGGGGCGGTCGCGACCCGCCGGCGTCAGTCGAGGAGGGCCCGGAGCACGGCCGCCTCGACGACCGTGCCGCTCCGGATCAGCTCGCGCGCCGAGTCGACCTTGCCCCAGACGTCCCAGAGCAGGAGCCCGCGCGCGATCCCGGCGCCGTCGACGTAGGCGACGACACCCTTCCGGTTCGGCTCTGCCCACTCCTCGACGGTCGCGAGACGCGCGTCGACGTCGCCCACCGCCTCGTAGCCAAGGTCGAAGAGGTCGGAATAGAAGAACGGAAGGTGATCGTAGGGGCGCCCGGCGCCGGCCAGGTTCGCCCCTACGAGCCGTCCGTGCGTGTTCGCGTGATCCTCGTGCTCCACGCGGCGCGTTCCCCCGAGCGTGGGCACCGGGAAGCGGGCAACGTCGCCCGCCGCGAAGACGTCTTCGCGACCTCCTGCACGGCCGTACTCGTCGACGAGGACGCCGTCCTCGACCTCGAGCCCGGCCGCCGCGGCGAGGTCCGTCGCGGGGATGATCCCGAGACCCGCGACGACTGCGTCGGCCTCGATCGTGGTGCCGCCGTCTGTCCTGACGCGGAACGATCCACCGTCGCGGTCGATCCGCGCGATCAGCGTCTCCGGACGAACGTCGACGCCTTTCCCGCGGTAGTACTCGTTCACGAAGGCCGCCAGGCCGGCCGGGAACAGGCGGGCACCGATGCCCGCCTCGGGGAACGCGATCGTGACTGCGCAGCCGGTCGTCGCCAGCGCGGCGGCGATCTCCGAGCCGATGAAGCCTCCGCCGACGACCACGACGCGCACACCCTCGCGGGCGAGGGCGCGCAGGCGGCGGTAGTCGTCGAGCGTGCGGAAGAAGACGACGCCGTCGTCGTCCGCGAGCCGCCGCGGACTTCCCCCGGTTGCGAGGAGGAGCCGCTCGTAGCCGTGCGTCTCGCCGCTCTCGTCCGTGGCCGTCCGCGCATCGAGGTCGAGGGACACGATGCGCCGGCCGGTGCGGACCTCGACGTCGAAGTCCGCCGTCCCGCGCCAGATCGAGCTCTCTTCCTTGCCGGTCCAGAGGGCCTTGGAGAGGGGTGGACGTGCGTAGGGCGGATGCCGCTCGGCGGCGAACAGCCCGATCTTCCCCTCGGGGTCGTGGTCGCGGATCCCGCGACACGCGGCGTCCGCCGTCATCCCACCGCCCACGATGAGGTACCGGTAGGTCGCCATCGGAGTCGATCGTAGCGGCGTCGGTCAGGACCGAGCGCTAGAGTCCCGCCCGGCGTGAGTGGAGCGCGAGTCCCGGCCCTTCTCGGCGCAGTCCTCTGTGTGGCCGCGCTGACCTTCCCTGCCGCCGGCGGATCGTCGGCCGGGCAGGCGTCCGCGGAGCGGGTGGCGATCTTCTACTACCCGTGGTACTCGACCCCTGCGCGGGACGGTGGCTGGGCCCACTGGTACGTCGAGCGCGACGGTGCGCCGGTCCTTTCGACTGCGTACCTGCCGAGCCGCGGCCTCTACTCGTCGTCGAACGCGAAGATCGTCGGCGCCCAGATGCGGGAGATCGCAGCGGCCGGCGTCGACACCGTCGTCGTCTCCTGGTGGGGCTACGGGTCGCCGGAGAACGAGCGGCTGCCACTCGTCGTGCAGGCCGCACAGCGCGCCGGCCTGTCCGTCTCGATCCACGTCGAGCCGTACCGCGGTCGGACGCCGGCCAGAGCGGCGGAGGACATCGCGCGCCTCCACCAGGAGGGTGGCTTCACGGACTTCTACGTCTACGACGCCGACCGGGATCCTGCGACGGAGTGGGCCCAGGCGCTCGAGCCGCTCGCCGGGATCCGGATCTTCGGGCACACCACGCTCGCCGGACGAGCAAGAGCCTCGGGCTTCGACGGTCTCTACACGTACGACGTCGTCACCTGGACGAGCTCGTTCTTCAGGCGTCTCTGCACGCAGGCGCACGCCGCCGGCCTGCTCTGCATTCCCTCCGTGGGGCCGGGCTATGACGCTCGCCTCACGACCGGCCTCCAGTCGATTCGCCCGCGCAACAACGGGGCCACCTACGACCGCATGTGGAAGACGGCCGTGCAGGCCCGCGCCGACCTCGTCGCGGTGACGAGCTACAACGAGTGGCAGGAGGGGACCCAGATCGAGCCTGCCCGGGCGCAGGTGGGACGCCCCAGCTACGAGGGTGCGTGGGGGAGAGTCGGTGTCGCGGCGCAGCGCGCGTACCTCACCGCGACCGCGACCTGGGCCGCCCGGCTCGACGCCGCCGCCCCTCGTCAGTAGAGGGCGGTCGCGAGTCTCCGCCGGTAGGCGATCGTCACCGGATTCTCGTGCCCGAGATCCTCGAAGAGTCCGACGGCCAGTCCCCGGAGCCACTCTCGCCGCTCGGGCGACGCCTCGGGGATCGCGCCGAGGATCTCCTCGAGCGCGCGCTCCTCGTCCCCTTCCTCGAGAGCCGCGACGACCGCCGGCAGCTCACCGCTTCCCCGGAGCTCGTCCAGGATGGCCGTGACGCGCGGGGGCGCGAGCAGCTCGTCGACCCACGCAGCGACCGCGGCAGGCGAGCGTGCCCCGACGAACTCCGCCGTGACGCGGCCGCCCCTGAACCCCTTCACCGCCGGGATGCCCTGGACGCGGTACATGGCGGCGAGCCCCGGGTTCGCGTCGACGTCGACCTTGACGAGGGCGACGGCGCCTTCACGGCGCTCGGCCTCCTGCTCGAGGACGGGCGTGAGGGCACGGCAGGGACCGCACCACGCGGCCCAGAAGTCGACGATGACGGGGGTCTCCCGCGAGCGCTCGACGACCTCCTGCTCGAAGGTTGCCTCGGTGACGTCCACCTCGCCCGGAACGCTACCTTCGTCGCCTGTCATCCCTTGACGACACCCAGCGGGACGAGGCGGGCGACGCGGCGGGCGAGCCCGGCGTCCTCGACCACGCGCACGACGCGGTCGACGTCCTTGTAGGCGAACGGCGCCTCCTCCGCGAGACCTTTCGGCGACGGGCAGCGGACGACGATGCCGCTCGCCTCGAGCTGCCGTCGGAGCTCCCCGCCTCGGATGCGCTTGCGCGCGGCCGTCCGTGACAGCCGGCGGCCCGCTCCGTGGCACGTGGTACCGAACGAGCGCTCCATCGCACCCGGCTCACCGGCGAGCACGAAGCTCGCCGTCCCCATCGAGCCGGGGATGAAGACGGGCTGGCCGACAGCGCGGTACACGGCCGGGATCTCGGGGGAGCCGGCAGGGAACGCGCGCGTCGCCCCCTTCCGGTGGACGCAGACCCGGCGGCCTCCGTACTCCTCCACCTTCGCGACGTTGTGGGCGACGTCGTAGACCTGCCGGGTCGCTTCGGCCGTCTCTCGTCCGAGAACCGAGGTGATGGCGCGGCGCACGCCGTCCGCGATCGCCTGCCGGTTCGCCCACGCGAAGTTGGCCGCCGCAGCCATTGCCGCCAGGTACTGCCTTCCCTCGGGCGAGGATGCGGGAGCGCACGCGAGCTGCCGGTCGGGGAGGTGGATCCGGTAGCTGGCGAGGCGGGCGTCCATCGTCCGGACGTAGTCCGTGCACACCTGGTGGCCGAGCCCGCGCGAGCCCGAGTGGATGAGGATCGTGAGCTGGCCGGGGGCGAGGCCGAAGATCCTGGCGGTCTCGGCGTCCATCACCTCCTGCACCATCTGCAGCTCGACGAAGTGGTTTCCCGAGCCCATCGTCCCGAGCTGGTCGCGCCCGCGCACGTGCGCGCGCTCGGAGACGGCCGCGGGATCCGCTCCGTCGAGGCGGCCCTCCGACTCCGTGTGCGCGACGTCGTCTGCACGGACTCCCGGCAGCGCCTGCGGCCCGTCTTTCAGCACCGCGTCGAGCGATCCTCCCCCGAGGTGCAGCACGCCGTGCTTTCCCGCGCCGGCGGGGATCTCACGCGAGATCGAGTGGACGAGCCCCTCGCGGCGCTCTCCGAGCTCGGACTCGGAGAGGGGGAGGGCGAGGAGGCGGACTCCGCAGTTGATGTCGTAGCCGACCCCTCCCGGCGAGACGACACCGTCGGGGAGCTCTGTTGCCGCGACACCCCCGACCGGGAACCCGTAGCCCTGGTGGATGTCGGGCATCGCGACTGCCGCGCCGACGACTCCCGGCAGCGTCGCGACGTTCTGGAGCTGCTCGAGCGAGCGGTCGCCGCGGATGGCCGCAAGGATCTCCTCGTCGGCGAAGAAGCGCGCCGGCACGCGCATGTCGGCTCGCGCCGTCGCGGGGATCTCCCACGTCGTCGAGTCGATCCGTACGAGCTGCGCCTCAGACATCGAGGACGACCCTCCCGCACCAGACTGCGTTCTCCTGGGCGAAGCGTAGCCGGTGCAGCGTCACGCCCTTGACGAGCGGCCGCGGCTCCCCGCGGCGTCCGCGCACGGTTCCGCTGAGCCGTGTGCCCTCGAGCGCGAGGGTCGCGCTCTCGGCGACAAGCCCCTCGGTGTCCGCCAGGAACACGAGCTCGTCGAGCCAGGCGGCGAGCAGCGCCGGGAGATCGCGGGCGTCCAACGCGACGGGTCGCTCGACGATCTCGCCGCCGCCCGTTCCCGCGAGCTCCTCGAACGCGCGCCGGGCTTCCTCGAAGACGCCCTCGGGCGTCCCCGCCTCGAACTCGAGCTCGAGCTCGGCAGTGTGCTCGACGAAGCGGTACATCGTGTCGAATGTAGCGCCACTCGCTCCCCGCACACGTCGTAGAAGACCGCAAGGCACTCCGAGGATCCTCGCTTGCGACGGTCGCCGGGCGGTGAAGAGACTCACGGAGACGACACTCGCAACAGACGGAGCACCGATGAGAAAGCGCATTGTCATTCTCGGGGGCGGCACCGGCGGCACGATGATGGCGAACCGCCTCCGCCGTCGGCTCGACGAGGACACGGCGACGATCACGGTCGTCGACACCGACGATCGGCACGTCTACCAGCCCGGCCTCCTGTTCGTCCCCTTCGGGCTCGCGGAGGTCGACGACATCGTCAAGCCGCGCCACCGCCAGCTTCGCAGGGGCATCGACTTCCGCGAGGGCGAGATCGACCACGTCGGGCTCGAGCGCGAGCGGGTCACGCTCGTCGACCGCACGGTGCTTCCGTACGACGTGCTCGTCGTCGCGACCGGAGCGACGCTGCAGCCCGAGGAGACCGAGGGCCTCACCGGCCCGGGTTGGCAGGAGCGGATGTTCACGTTCTACGACATCGCGGGTGCCGCACAGCTCGCTCGCGCTCTCGAATCGTTCGACGGCGGACGTGTCGTGGTGAACCTCGTCGACATGCCGATCAAATGCCCCGTCGCGCCGCTCGAGTTCGCGTTCCTGGCGGACTCCTACTTCACGGAGCGGCACATCCGCGGGCGGGTCGAGCTCACGCTCGTCACGCCGCTCGACGGTGCGTTCACGAAGCCGATCGCGTCCGAGCGGCTGGCCGGACTCCTCGCCGAGAAGGACATCACGCTTGTCACCGAGTTCGCCGTCGGCGAGGCCGACGGCGAAGGCGGGCGGCTCGTGAGCTGGGACGAGCGAGAGGTTCCCTTCGACCTGCTCGTCACGGTTCCGCTCCACGGAGGAGCCGCGTACGTCGGGCGCTCCGAGGGCCTCGGTGACGACCTCGGATTCGTCCCGACCGACCCGCGAACCCTGCAGACGCTCGCCCGTCCGAACGTGTTCGCGATCGGCGACGCGACGAACGTCCCGATCTCCAAGGCGGGCTCGGTGACCCACTTCGAGGGCGAGGCGCTGACCGAGAACATCGTGCGCTTCCTTGACGGGAAGGAGCTCTCGGCTGCGTACGACGGCCATGCGAACTGCTTCATCGAGACGGGCTTCGGCAAGGCGCTGCTCATCGACTTCAACTACGAGACCGAGCCGCTGCCGGGCCGGTTCCCGACGGCCGTCGGACCGTTACCGCTCCTCAAGGAGTCGCGGCTCAATCACCTGGGAAAGCTCATGTTCCAGTGGCTCTACTGGCACGCGCTCCTGCCGGGGCGCGACATCCCGGGCATCGCGCCCGAGATGTCGGCGACCGGCAAGGAGCTCGCGCCGGAGCCGGTGGGAAAGGAGGCGAACGACAGATGACGACGATCGAGGTCGGCGGGGTGGCGGTCGAGCGCGATCCGGAGGGCTTCCTCGTCCATCCCGAGCAATGGACGCCCGAGATCGCCGAGGAGTTGGCCCACGAGAGCGGGATTCCCGAGCTCACCCCACGTCACATGCAGGTGGTCGAGTTCATGCGCGAGCGCTACCTCACGACCGGCACAGCTCCCTCGATCCGCACGCTCGGCAAGGAGTCGGGAGTGCCCATCAAGGAGCTGTACCAGCTGTTCCCCAAGGGCCCCGCGAAGCTCGCCGCCAAGATCGGCGGGATCCCGAAGCCGCGCGGCTGCATCTAGTAGGAGGAGACGATGACGGATCTGATCGACGAGACGATCGACCTCGAGCACAGGCTCGCACGCGAGCCGGTTGAGAAGGTCTCGATCGTCATCTCGAAGGGATCGCTGGAAGGGATCTACCCCGGGCTGATCATGGCCAACGGCGCCCGCATGGAGGGGATCGACGCCGATCTCTTCTTCACGTTCTTCGCGCTCGACGCTCTCCGCAAGGACCGCGTCGACAAGATCAAGGTCGCCACAGTCGGGAACCCCGGGATGCACATGCCGACCCTGATCGGTGCAGTGCCCGGCATGTCCTGGCTCGCGACGAGGATGATGGGCCGACAGCTGGAGAAGCTCGACATCCCCCCGATCCACGAGTTCCTGGAGCTGATCCACGACTCCGGGGGTCACATCTACGGCTGCCATGCGACGGTCGAGATGTTCGGCCTGAAGGAGGAGGACTTCATCCCTGAAGTGGACGGAATCCTCACCGTCGGCGAGTTCTACGAGCGAAGCGCCGGCGCACAGATCATCTTCACGTAGGCCGTCCTCACAGCCGGGGGTCGCGCGACCGCGCGGTCCCTCGGCTGACGGAGGCGCCAGGTAGCTTGCAACAGACTGCTGCAAGCGTTGCCAGGCGGTTGCAACTTCTGCGCTGCGTCATCTATGTCGCTTGCAACAGACTGTTGCAAGCGTTGTCATGCAGGCGTTTTCAGGCTCAGGTTCGCCGAACGACGACGTCGGCGGCACAGCCGGCGATCAGCGCAGCCGGCACCCGCTCGAGCTCGACTCCGGCGAGCGAGCGGTGGCCGAGGTCGATCTCGACGTCGGCCCAGGCATCGAGCCCGATGGACCGGGCACCGACGTCCGAGCCGAAGCGCAGCAGCTCGTCGGTCGTGAACACGCTGCGCCGCATCGTCTGGCGACGCGCGGTGCCCTCGAGCTCACGGAGCTCCTCGAACGGGTCGATCCGCACGTTCGAGTCGGATCCGATGCAGATCGCGATCCCGCGCTCGCGAAGTCGATCCGCGGGCACGAAGCCGTCCCCGAGGTCGGCCTCGGTCGTCGGGCACGCGCACACGACGGCACCGGCGGACCGAATGAGCTCGAGCTCGGCCTCGTTCGCGTGCGTCGCGTGGACGACGGTCGTGCGCTCGCCGAGACAGCCGGTGCGCGCGAGGAGCTCGATCGGCCGGCAGCCGTGCTCCGCGAGGCACTCCTCGATCTCGAGCGGCTGCTCGTCGGCGTGAACGTGGAGGACGAGATCGTTGCGCTCGGCGTACGCGCCGATCTCCTCGAGCCAGTCAGCGGGACAGGCGCGGACGGAGTGGGGGGCGACCCCGACGCGGATCCCCGCCTCCGCGAGGGCTTCGACTTCCGAGAGGTAGGCGGCGAGAGACTCCTGGCGGAAGCGTTCGATCGCTCCCCGTGCGTATGCGACATGCAGGAGCGTGATCTCGATCCGCGCGGCCTGTGCGGCTTCCACGGCGGCGAAGGCCTCCGTCGCTCCGAGGTAGTGGAACTCGCCGACGGCGACGAACCCGGCGGCGAGCATCTCGCGGTACGTCGCCTCGTACCTCGAGCGCACGAGCTCGGGGGTCTGGCGCTCGGCCTCGGCGAGCATCGTCTCGCGCCAGCCCCAGAAGTCGACTCCGGCGGAACTCCCCCGGAGCGCGCGCTGGAAGGCGTGGCTGTGCGCGTTGACGAAGCCTCCGAGTCTCAGTGTGTCCGCCACGGGCGGCGACGCTACCACGGCGGCCCGGTCGTTCGGTACCGGCCCGTGCCGGAGCGCCGCGGAGCTCCAGGCATGAACCTCGCGGTCCGGTCGGGGTGGAGCGGAATGCCGGCTCCGGCACGCGGGGGCGAAGCAGCTGCACGTGCAGAGAGCGGGACTGCTTCTCCGCTCCGACCCGAACCGGCTCGCGGTTGGGAGTGCGCCGAGAGGACGCCTTTCTGAATCGGGCTCTCCCCATTCCGTCACGGCTCTCGCGTTCCGTGGTGCTCGAGGGCGGACGCGGGTCCGTCCGCCCTCTTGGAGGCCGCCGATCGCGGAGGCGGTCGTCGCGTGGATCGTGCTCCCGACGTGTGGCCATGGAGATGGTTCTCGGAGAAGGGGCCTAAGCTTCCAGCCGTGTCCGCGGGCGACCTCCGGCAGCACGTACCGAATGCCCTGACCATCGCGCGCTTCGCCGCGATCCCCGTGTTCGTCTGGTTGTACCTCGAGGCGGGAGACGGGCCGGCGTGGGGGGCAGGGATCTTCTTCGCCGGCGCCGCGCTGACCGACCAGATCGACGGCTACCTCGCACGCCGGTGGCACGTCGAGTCGGCCTTCGGAAAGGTTGCCGATCCGCTCGCGGACCGTCTCATGATCGGGACGGCAGCCGTACTGGTGCTCCTCACGGGGCGAATCCCCGCGCTCGCCGCGCTCGTCATCCTCGGCCGCGATCTCCTGCTCGTCCTGGGTTACCGCATGCTGAAACCGAGCGGGTACGACCTCGAGGTGACCTTCCTTGGGAAGACCGCGACGTGGATCCTCTACGCGTCGCTCTGCTTCGTGCTCGTGACCCCGGAAGGGACCCAGTGGCCGCTCGCGCTGCTCTGGATCGGGGTCGCTCTCTCCCTGGTCGCAGGAGCACAGTACGTGCTGAAGGCGTGGCGCCTGGTTCACGGTGGCCCCTCGCTGGGCGGCAGGGACGGCGGCGTGAATCGCGAATGACGACAATGCGTACAGAGTCTCAACCTGAGGTTGACCCCTCGGCTCGACAGGTGCTTTACTCAGGTGACCCTTCGAGGAAAGGCGGCCGGTGGAACCACTACCCGATCTCGCGACGCTGACCGATGACGACCTCCGCGCGATGATTCGCGACCTCGAGAAGGAGGAGGACGAGATCTCCTTCCGGCGCCGCGTGCTGCACGGACGCATCGACATCCTCCGCGCCGAGCTCGTCGCTCGGCTGCGCGAGCAGGTCAGCGCAGGCGAAGCCAAGCTCGCCGACGTCGAGCGCCTGAGCGACATCCTCGCGGGGAAGGTCGGCTCGGCGGACGACGCGTGAGCCACGTCTACTGTCCGGAGTGCGGGTTCCAGAACCCGGAGACCTCGAACTACTGCTCCCGCTGCGGCGCCCTCCTGCAGACGGACGCCGGCTCGGAGACGACCATGAGCTTCGATGTCGAGCACGACGCGGAGGAGGTCGACCTGCTCGAGGCGCTCGGCATCATGGGGCCAGCGCTCATCGTGCGCACAGGTGGCGGTATGGCCGGCCAGTCGTACCAGCCGGGCGAGGGGAGGACGCTCATCGGCCGCTCTCCGGAGTGCGACATCTTCCTCGACGACGTGACCGTGTCGAGGAGGCATGCGGAGCTCCTGCGCGAAGGGGAGACCTTCACGATTCACGACCTCGGAAGCCTGAACGGCACCTACGTCAACCGGCGGCGAATCGAGACCGTGGTTCTCGAGGACGACGACGAGGTGCAGATCGGCAAGTACCGACTGACCTTCCTCCAGCGATGAACCGATGAGCACGGTCGTCACACGCCGCGAGAAGGGAGGAGCCGAGCCCCGGCTTCGCACCATCGGTTCGGTCTGTGAGCAGCTGCGGGAGCAGTTCCCCGACGTCTCCGTGTCGAAGATCCGCTACCTCGAGGACCAGGGTCTGATCTCGCCGAAGCGCACGCGCGGGGGCTATCGCCTCTTCGCACCCGACGACATCGACCGTCTCGAGCGCATCCTCAGGCTCCAGCGGGACGAGTTCCTCCCGCTGCGCGTCATCCGCGAGGAGCTGGACGGTCCCGGCGCCTCGAGCGACCGCGTTCGGCGCAGGACGGTCGGCGTCCTCGATCGAGAGGACGAGATCGACGAGGCGGAGCTGTGCGATCGCGCCTCGGTCTCGCCGGAGCTCGTCCGACAGCTCGAGGACTTCGGACTTGTCGTGTCGCGCACGGAGGGCGGCGAGCGCCTGTACGGCGAGAGCGAGGCCGACATCGCCGTCGCGTGCGCCCGCCTCGCTCGTTTCGGAATCGATGCGCGCCACCTCCGGACGTTTCTCACTGCTGCAGGGCGGCAGGCGGCGCTCGTGGAACAGCTCGTGGCGCCCGGACTGCGCTCGCGAAACCCCGAGCGCCGCAAGGCCTCGCTCGACGAGCTCGAGGCGCTCTCGCGGGTCGCGCAGGAGCTTTCTCACCTCCTGCTCGTCCGCGATCTGCGGGCGACCGTGGAGAGAACGGCATGACGCTCGATCTCCGAGACCGGATCAGGGACGTCCCGGACTTCCCCACCGAGGGCGTCGTCTTCAAGGACCTCATGCCCTTGATCGCGGATCCCGAGTACTTCACCGAGGCGATCCATCAACTCGCCGAGTGGGCGCGACCGCGCACGCCGGACCTCGTACTCGGCGCCGAGGCTCGAGGCTTCATCTTCGGCGGAGCACTCGCGTACGCGCTCGGGGCGGGGTTCATCGCTGCGCGCAAGCCGGGGAAGCTTCCGCGCGAGACCGTCCAGGCGACCTACGCGCTCGAGTACGGGCAGGACAGCCTGCAAGTCCATCGTGACGCCGTCCCCGCGGGATCGCGCGTCATCGTGCTGGACGACGTCCTCGCCACGGGTGGAACCGCGCGCGCGAAGGTCGACCTCGTCGAGAGCCTCGGTGGCGTCGTCGTCGGCGTGCTCTTCGTGATCGAGCTCACGTTCCTCAACGGGCGCGGACGGCTCGAGGGGTACGACGTGCATTCGCTCCTCGCATACTGAGCGCGGCAGCCGCTGCAGGGGCGTCACAACGACAGTGCGGATGCCAGACGGGCTCCGTCCGCTTCGGCGATCGGGCCTCGGTCGGTACGCGGCGATCGACATCCACGGACGCGTCTTCCGAGCAGCCGCGACCGAGGCGACGACCGGCCGACGCTGAGTGTGGCGCGAGCTCACCGACGAGGGTATCGACGTTCGCCCGGCCGAGGCTCAGATGTGCACTCTCCTTGGACGTGGGCGCAGCACGAAGACCGACCGCCTCGACGCGCGTTGGCTTGCGCGTCCGTTGCCAAGGAGATGCTGCCCGAGTCGTGGCCCCGCCCGAGGAGATCCAGCAGCTGCCCGACTGGAAGCGGACGCGCCTTCCCTCCCGCCAGGGATCGTGGGTGGCACGCCGAGAGCCGATTCCCTTCGCATGAGTGCCGCCCTACTCACGCAAGCCGCCCCTGCCGCCTCACAACGCCTCCTCGAGGATGTGTCCGCCCTGGCGGACGAGTCCCCGGAGACGAAGCTGCCCGCACTCGATCGCCTGGAAGCCATGATCGGGCGGGAGTTCGCCGACAAGCTCGTCGCAGCGCTCAGCGACCGCGGCGGGACGCGCCCGTAGCGCCCCGCTACTTCGGGCCGGGATAGTCGCCGCCCCGCTTCCTGACGAACAGGAAGATCCCGGCGGCTGCGACGAGCGAGACGATGAAGGCCTCACCGCCCGGAACGCCGACCGCGAGGGCGCCGAGCCACATGTAGAGGAAGAAGACCACCGACCAGCCGAAGGCGTGGACGCCCTGATCGACGCTTGGGGCTCGAGCCGCCATCGAGCGGGATCCTACCGAGATCAGGTCACCACCTGCACGGCGCGTTCGGCAACACCGTGCGCCCTCGAGACCTCGAGAAAGAGTTCACCGAGCCGGTGGCGCTTTCGTCCACTCAGCCCGCTGACCGTCCGCTTCCGCGTAGAGCCCTCGAGCTGGGCTTCGACCTACTTGCGCTCCGTGCTCGGTGCACTGAGGACGCTACGAGACGAGTCCCTCGCGGTCAAGGGCCTCGTCTACCGGAATGCCGCAATTTCCGCCGAATTTCTTGCCGGCGACCCGTCGTTTCCGCGGAGCGTAGGATCTCGCCCGTGCGCCGCTCCGTCGTATACGGCGTCGCCGGAGCGACGCTAGGCCTCGCGCTCGTCCTGACGCTGCTCGGCGTCGGCGACGATCCGGCAGCGCTGACGGACGGGCAGGCGTTCGTCCTCGGTGTCGTCCAGGGCCTCACGGAGCTCCTTCCCATCTCCTCGTCGGCGCACCTGATCCTCGTACCTTGGACTGCCGACTGGAGGTTCCTCCAGGAGCACGACGAGTTCAACCAGACCTTCGACGTGGCCCTCCACCTGGGCACGCTCGTCGCCGTCATCGCGTACTTCTGGCACGACATCGCCCGGTACCTGGTCGCGTGGGTGAAGAGCCTCGGCCGCCGGCGCATCGACACGCCCGACGCGCGGATCGCGTGGTTCGTGTTCGTCGCGACCATCCCGGCGGCGATCGTCGGTTTCCTCGGTGAGGACGCGATCGCGAACCACCTCGGAGATCCCTGGCAGATCGCGATCCTCCTCGCGGTTTTCGCCTGCATCCTGTGGTGGGCGGACCGGTCGCCGCAGGATCGTCACATGGCCGACGTCGGGCTCCGCCATGCGCTCGTCATGGGGTTCGCGCAGGCGCTCGCTCTCGCTCCCGGCGTGTCCCGATCCGGGATCACGATCACGGCGGGGCGGTTCATGCGGCTCGACCGGGACGCCGCTGCCCGGTTCTCGTTCCTCCTTCTCGTGCCGACCGTGCTCGGAGCAGTGCTGCTCAAGGGCGTGAAGGACGTCCTTCTCGGCGACCTCCCGAACGGATGGCACGGGCCGTTCGTCGTCGGGACGCTGGCGGCGGCGGGGAGCGGACTCCTGGCGATCGACTGGCTCCTCGGCTACGTCCGATCACACACGTACGGAATCTTCGTCGTCTACCGGCTGGTGCTCGCCGCGCTCATCGTCTTCGCGATCGTCACCGGCATCCGTGCAGCGACCTTCTAGCGAGCCGGATTGCGATCCCGTCCCGCCCTCCTCGCAGCGTGCGGCGCCGTCGCGATCGCGTTCACCGGCGTCCTCGTGCGGCTCGCGGCGGTAGCGCCTGCCACCGCTGCCTTCTGGCGTTGCGTCTACGCCCTGCCGCTGCTCGGAGGTCTCGCGCTGTGGGAGCGCCATCGGCACGGCCCGATGGCTCGACGCGCTCTGGTGCTGGCGACGGTCGCCGGTCTCTTCTTCGCCGCCGATCTCGAGTTCTGGCACCACTCCATCGCCGCGGTGGGCGCCGGCATGTCCACGGTCGTGGCCAATCTGCAGGTCATCGTTGTCGGCGTCGTGGCCTGGGTCGTGCTCGGAGAACGCCCGAGCTCACGCGTGCTCGCCGCCGGTCCGCTCGCGCTCGTGGGCGTCGCGCTCATCGGGGGCGTAGGCACCAAGGACGCCTACGGCGACGACCCGGCGCTCGGAGTGCTCTTCGGGCTCCTGACGGCGATCTCCTACGCCGGCTTCCTGCTCGTCATCCGCGAGGCCGGGCGAGACCTGCGCCCGCCGGCAGGTCGGATGTTCTTCGCGACTGCCTCCTGCGCGGCCGGGATCGCCGTCGTCGGGGTGCCGCTCGGCGAGCTCGCGCTCGAGCCCAGCTGGCCCGCGCACGGCTGGCTCCTGCTGCTCGCGCTCAGCGGACAGGTCGTCGGGTACCTCGCGATCGCGGCCTCGCTGCCGCTTCTCCCCGCAGTCGTGACCTCGATCATCCTGCTCGTCCAGCCGGTGCTGAGCGTGCTCCTCGCGGCCTGGCTCGTCGAGGAGAGACCGTCACCGAGCCAGCTCGGCGGCGTCGCTCTCGTGGTCGCCGGAGTCGTCGTCGCTACGACCGGTAGCCGTGCCGAGCGTGCCGCAGGCGTACCGGCAGAGGCGTAGCGGCTCGGGCGGCGCTCTCCCGCTGCGAGCGACTCTCCGGGAGCCCATCCGATCGTGAGCGGCGATCAGGGCGTCCCCCGATGCGCCGTCCGAGCAGCGGGGACACGATAGGCGGGAGGAGGTACAGATGATGATCAGCTTGATCGTCGCTTCCTTAGGTTTGCTACTAGTGTCACTTGTGCTCCATGGCGCCAGGTACGAGACGGGTCGGCGGCCGTCGCAACCACGAAGCTTCGGATATAGCGCGCGCCGGATCGGACTGGGGGTGTTCTTCGTCTCGATCGCGGTGAACGCCGCGCTCGGGATCTACGCAGTCGTAACACCCGAATTCGGAGACACAGAGGAGAAGCTCCTCCTGACCTCGCTGTGCGTCACGGGGGCCGTGCTGCTCGCGCTCTGCTGTGAGCCCGCGTGGGAGCGCAGGCTGCTCGGCCAAGTGCCGACTGCAGGGGCGCTGCTCGGCGCAGCCGCGTTCGTAGGCCTGATCGTCGGAATCTGGACCGAGACGGACAACGAGACCCTCGCCAACCTGCTGTGGTCGACGTTCGCGATCGCCATCGCATGCACGGTGGCGAGCGTCGTGGCCCTCCCGCGTGCCCGCATCGGCGTGCCGGTGGCGCACACGCGGGCGCTCACGGTCACGCTCGGGCTGCTCGCGGTCGGGGCCGTCGTCGTGATCGCCACGATCTGGATACAGCCGAGCGAGGAGACGGTCGGGGACATTACCTCCGACTTCTTCACCATCGGTGCCGCCTGCCTGCTCGCGAGCCTCCTGACCCTCGCGCGTCTCGCGCCCGGGCACCGCTGGGTTCTCACGGCCACCCTCGCGTTGCTCACGCTCGGGGGGGTCATGCTCGCGATCCTGCCCTGGCGTGACGACGGCGGCTTCTACGTACGCGCACTGGGGGTCGTCCTCATCGCGTTCGCAGCGTTCGCGCTGACCGTGCCCGTGCTGCACTGGATCGACCGCGGCGCGGCCGCCGCTGCCATCGCTACGGCGGAGGTGCGGTTCTGCCCGCACTGCGGGAAGCTGCTCGAGGGCGAACTCGGCGTCGAGCTCGAGTGCGCTCGGTGCGGGAGGGGGTTCACGGTCATCGCGACCGGCTCAACTTGACATAACGCACGTTCTCGTGCATCGCGGTCAGCCCTCCGTAGGAGTCGAGGCCTCTCGTCAGGCCCGTGAAGGGACGCAGACGAGTGTGACGTCGCACTTGTAGAGCGGACCGAGTTCGGGTTGAATGTGCGTCGACAGGCGCGAGGGCTGGAGGGCTCGTGGAGACTGGGGAGTCACCCTCTTGCGTTTCACCGCGAGCGGAGAGGTCCTCGCGCCTGGTTGTGCCCTCTGCGAGGAGCCGCCGTGTCTTCCGCGAGCGAGCGATCCCGGGTGGCGTTGTCGGAGGACAGACGTCCGTGCATGCGGCCAGTCGCTACGTGACTCGCGCGGGGGAAATGTGGCTTTTCCCCCTAGACACGGAGCGGCGAACGCGAGAGGATCGAGACGACGGCTAACTGCGTCCCCTGCCGCGCGTGACCCAAGTCGACATCGAGCACATCCTCGCGTTCGAGGAGATTCGCCTCTTGGTCGAGCAGGCCGAGCAGGTCGGCACGATTCGTGCGTCCGACCTCGCGGAGCTCGCGGAGGCGTACGAGCTCACGGAGCTCGAGCAGGATGCTCTTCTCCGGGAGCTCGACCAGCGCAGCATCGAGATCGTCGAACAGCCCCCCCATTCCGAGACGGTTGCCGCCCTCACGGCGCCCGTCGAGACGACGACTGATGCGCTCCAGCTCTTCTTGCGCGAGGCGGGACGCCATCAGCTCCTGACCGCCGCGCAGGAGGTCGAGCTCGCGAAGCGCATCGAGCGCGGCGACATCGATGCGAAGGAGCGGATGATCCAGTCGAATCTCCGACTCGTCGTCTCCATCGCCAAGAACTACCGAAATCAAGGGCTGCCCTTCCTCGACCTCATCCAGGAGGGCACGCTCGGTCTCATCCGCGCGGTCGAGAAGTTCGACTGGCGGCGCGGGTTCAAGTTCTCCACGTACGCGACGTGGTGGATCCGACAGGCGGTCGCGCGTGCCCTTGCCGACAAGGCGCGCACCATTCGGATGCCGGTCCACATCGTCGAGCGGCTGCAGAAGATCAACCGCGCCGACCGTCAGCTCTGGACCCAGCTCGGACGCGAACCGACGCTCGAGGAGATCGCCGACGAGGCGTCGCTCACGGTGCAGCAGGTACTCGAGGTGCGGGCGGCGGCACGGGCGTCAACGAGCCTCGATGCCCCCGTGGGAGACGGCGAGGACGCCGTGTTCGGCGACTTCGTCGCCGGTGAGGAGCCCCTTCCGGAGGAGACGGTCGAGCTTACGCTCCGGAGCGAGGCGCTCAGGCACGCGCTCGCCTCGCTCCCGGATCGGGAGCGAGAGGTCGTGGTCATGCGCTATGGGCTCGCGGGTGCCGAGCCGCAGACGCTCGAAGAGATCGGGCGGCGTCTCGGGCTGACCCGGGAGCGGGTGCGCCAGATCGAGCTCGAGTCGCTGCGTCGCCTCGCGAGCATCCGCGAGATGCAGTCGGTGGATTGATCTCGCGCCGGCGACGGCGACGCTACGAGCGAAGGTAGAGCTCGAGCCCGGGTGCGATCGCGCGCAGCTCGCGAAGCGCGCGGGCCTCGAGCTGCCGCACGCGCTCTCGCGTGATGCCGAGGTTCGCGCCCACCTCCTCCAGCGTCCGCGCGCGGACTCCATCGAGGCCGAAGCGCTCGATGATCACGCGGCGCTGCCGCGGCTGGAGCTTGTCGAGAGCGTCGAGGAGCTCTGACGCACGCGCGTGGTCGGCGGTCTCCTGCTCGGGCTGCTGCGCGTTCAGGTCGGGGATGAGGTCGGAGACGTTCGAGTCGCCGTCGCCGATCGGCGTCTCCAAGCTCACCGGATCGAGAACGAGATCGAGCAGCTCCTGGACGCGCTCGGGCGTGATGCCGATCTCGGCCGCGATCTCCTCCAAGGAGGGATCGCGGTTCAGCTTCTGTCCGAGCAGTCGGCGCGTCTTCGTGACCTTGCGAACCTGGTCGGCAACGTGGACGGGGAGGCGGATCGTCCGACCCTGCTCGGCGAGAGCTCTCGAGATCGACTGCTTGATCCACCAGGTCGCGTACGTCGAGAGCTTGAACCCCAGCCTGTAGTCGAACTTCTCGACCGCGCGGATGAGACCGAGATTTCCCTCCTGGATGAGGTCGAGGAGCGGAACCTCGGCCCGGGTGTAGCTACGGGTAATGGACATGACGAGCCGAAGATTCGACTCGATCAGCTTCCGCTTCGCGGCCTCGTCGCCGGCATCTTTGCGGCGCGCGAGCTCGCGCTCCTCGGCAGGCGTGAGCAGACGCCCGTCCCCGATCTGGCGGACGTACAGCTTCAGTGGGTCGTCGGGGCTCGGGCCCGCGAGATCCGGTCGCTCGCGTGAGGTCGCGCCCTCGTCCGGCGGTGGTGCCTCGTCGTCGGCGCGATCGAAGAGGTGCTCCGCAGCGTAGCCTTCCACGCCGCATCTATCGACCGCACCATTGCCTCGCTTGAGGGATGACAGCTCCTGCGAGGGATTGGCGGCTCGACGGAGAAGCCGCGAGCTAACGAGCTCCTCATATCCGACAGGTACGTTTACCTTCGTCCGATCAGCCAGGTTCAATCAGCGAGCGCATGTGCGGCATAGCAGGCTTCTCCCTCAATCCTGACTCTCGCGTGGACCGCACGCTGGTCGCAAAGGCGCTTCTGGCGGGCATCGCCGAACGCGGGGCCGACGCCGTGGGCTACGCGCATCGAGGACGGCTCGCGGAGGTCGAGGTTGCGAAGCTGCGCGGCGGTGCCAGCACTCTGCTCGACGAGCTCCGGTTGCCGGCGACGACGACCCAGGCGCTCATCCATGTTCGTGACTACACGAAGGGCCATCCCGAGATCGAGGCCAACAACCATCCGATCCGGCACGGGGCAGTCGTCGGGATTCACAACGGAGTCATCCAGAACGACGATGAGCTCCTCGAGCGATACGGGATCGAGCGCCATACACCGGAGATGTCGGTCGACTCCGAGGTCATCTTTGCCCTGATGCAGCGCCGTAGACACAGTGCGCGAGCTCTCAGCGAGCTGCGGGGCACGATGGCGGCGGCGTGGCTGGACGAGCGCGACGACCCGACGCTCTACCTCGCCCGCGGGCGCCTCCGACCCCTCTGGGTCGGACACAGCAGGCACGACCTCTTCTTCGCTTCGACCCATCGCGCGCTGACCATCGTCGGTGCCCTCCTGCAAACGCGTCTCCGCCTGATCGAGCTTCGCGAGGGTCGGCAGCTGCACGTCGTCGCGGGCCGCATCGTGGGTGCCCGTCGCTTCCGGCCCGACCGGCGCTACCGCGAGAAGGACTCCCTTCCGCCAGTCCGCACGCCGCGCGAGGCCGTCTTCTGCTTGGAGCAGCTCGCGGCGCTCGCCTCAGTTCCCGCCGCGTAACGTCCCGTCCGGACGCACGTCGACGCCCTCCTCCACCAGGCGGCGCCGGACGAGGAACTGGAACGCAGTCCACGCCCCGCGCGGAACGTCGAGCAGCCGATAGACCTGCCACTCGGAAAGCAGCACGCGGCCGTCGCGTTGGGCCTCCGCCCAGTCGGCCATCTTCGGGAGGCGACCGAGCTCGCGCGCAAGTAGGGCGCCCTGCTCGACGGCTCGCTCGAGCCGTTCCTCCCCCTGCAGGATCTCGAAGCCGGCCTCTCGAAGCGCGTTCGCGAGCGATCCGAACGTGTGCGCGTAGAGCGATGCGGACGGCCGAGAGCGCCTTCTGGCGGCGAGGTCGCGCGCCGTGGGCGTGCGGCCGAGCTCGGCACCGAGCTCCCGCAGGTGCTCGAGGAGCTCCTCTCGGGTGAGGAATCTCCGGGGAACGAGTCCCGCCGCCCGCTTCGCCGCGTTCCACGTGCCGAAGTGCTCGATGACCGTCTGCGGGTGGACGCGGGCGTCCACGTCAGCCGCGAACTCCCGCATCGTCGGGGATCGGCCGAGCCGTTCGGCCGCAGACCGAAGCTCGGCGAGGATCTCCTCGTCCGTGTAACGGCGTCGGAGCCCCGCGCGGAACGCTGCGAGCTCCGCCTCGTCGATGTGGACCTGTGGACTCTTCCGAGAGCGAGGTCGAGTCATCTTGCAAGAAGCTTAGAGCGTTCTGAGAACTCTGCAAGCTGCTCAGAGCGGATGCTCCCCTCCCCCGGGCCGGTACGCTCGGCCGCGATGGGTTTTCGGCTGCAGCTCGAGCTCGGCGCTGCGCGCCTGGCCGGCGCGCTTTCGCGCGCGGCGCGGCGCGGCGGCGGCACCACCATCCCCGGCAAGCTCCTGTGGCGGATCGATCCGGGCGCGGTCGATGCGCTCGCGGAGCGGCTTCCCGGGGGCGTTGCGCTCGTCTCGGCGACGAACGGGAAGACGACGACGACGACGATGGCAGCGGAGATCCTCGGCCAGAGTCGGTCGCTGGCCTGGAATCGCGCAGGCGCGAATCTGCTCTCCGGAATCGCCTCGGCGCTCGTCGCAGGACGGGGCGCCGAGCTCGGGCTCTTCGAGGTCGACGAGGGAGCGCTTCCCGAGGCGCTCGCGCGGACCCACCCGCGTGTCGTCACCCTCGCAAACCTCTTCCGCGACCAGCTGGATCGCTACGGCGAGCTCGAGATCGTTGCCGAGCGGTGGCGTGCGGCTATCGCCGCCCTTCCCTCCGACGTCGCGTTGGTCGTCAACGCAGACGACCCGATCGTGGCCGACCTGGCGGACGAGCGACAGCAAGCGGTTCGGTACGGGCTCGATGATCCACGCCATGCGCGGCCGTCCCTCCAGCATGCCGCCGACTCGAAGTACTGCGTGCGCTGCGGGAATCCCTACGCGTTCGCCGCCGCGTACGTCGGCCATCTCGGCGACTACCGGTGCGCCGCGTGTGGCCACCAGCGTCCTCCGCTCGACGTTGCCGCGCGGGAGATCGAGCTGCGCGGGCTCTGGTCGTCCCGCTTCCTGCTCGCGACTCCACAGGGAACCCAGGAGATCGAGCTCGCCCTCCCCGGCCTCTACAACGTGTACAACGCGGTTGCGGCGGCCTCGGTCTCGCTCGCCCTGGGAGCCTCGCTCCCTGACATCCACGCCGGTCTGGAACGGTTCAGCGCCGCGTTCGGCAGGTTCGAGCGGGTGCCGGTACAGGGGAAGTCGGTGGTTCTCTTGCTGATCAAGAACCCCGCCGGGGCGAACGAGGTCGTGCGCACGCTCGAGACCGGTGTTCCGCCGGTTCTCGTCATCGCGCTCAATGACGCGATCGCCGACGGTCGGGACGTGTCCTGGATCTGGGACGTCGACTTCGAGCCCCTCCTGGCACGCGTCGGTCATGTCGTTGCGACCGGCGAGCGCGCGGCAGAGCTCGGGCTGCGCCTGGTCTACGGCGGCCTCCCCCCCGAGCGACTCGAGGTCCTCCCGTCGCTCGAGCGAGCGCTCGACCGCGGCCTCGGGCTCGTAGAGGCCGGAACCGAGCTCGTCGTTCTTCCCACGTACACCGCGATGCTCGCCCTCCGCGCGATTCTCGTCGACCGCGGCCTGCTGCGCCCCTACTGGGAGGAGCGGCCAGCGTGAGGATCCGTGTCGGGCACCTGTATCCGAACTACCTGAACATCTACGCCGATCGGGGCAACATCGCAGTTCTCACGCGTCGCGCGATCCTGCGCGGGTACGAGCTCGCGGTTTACGCGATCGGGCCGGGCGAGACCCTCGAGCCGAGCGCATACGACCTCCTCTACATCGGGGGCGGCCAGGATCGAGAGCAGGCGCTGATCGCGCCCGACCTCGCCGCGAAGTCGGACGCGCTCCACGAGGCAGTGGCGCGGGGCGTGGCTCTCCTCGCCGTCTGCGGCGGCTACCAACTTCTCGGCCGCGCGTATCGGGGTCGCGACGGCAGCGTCATGCCCGGGGCGGGCGTGTTCCCGCACGAGACGGTCGCCGGCGATACCAGGATGATCGGAGACGTCCTGCTCACGTGCGAGCTCGAGCCCGGCGAGCAGCACGAGCTCGCTGGGTTCGAGAACCATGCGGGCCGGACGCTGCTCGATCCAGGCGCGACGCCGCTCGGGCGTGTGGTGTACGGGTTCGGGAACGACGGCTCGTCCGGGATGGAGGGCTGCCGGGTCACCAATGCGCTCGGGACGTACCTCCACGGACCTCTGCTTCCGCGGAATCCTTGGCTCGCGGACTGGCTGCTCTCACGGGCTCTGGCACACGCAACGGCAGGCGCTCCGCCGGCGCTCGCGCCGCTGTCCGACGAGCTCGAGGCTCTGGCGTTTCGCGTTTCGGCGGAGCGAGCGCGTCGACGCGGAGGTCGGCGCTAGGAGCGGGGTTCGACGGGGCACCCCAACCCACCACCCGCTGTCAGCGTAACCAGAAAGTCCGCGCGCGTGGTTCACGAGAGCGCGAACAAAGCGCGTCGATCTATCCCGTTACGGTATCCACATCTCGCCGAGGTACACGGCCGGATCGCCCGGCTGCCAGCGTTGGAGGAAGCGTTGGAGCGGAGGGTGGAGCACGATCGTGTCCAGCTCCGCTCGCCGAAACGCACGGTGGCCGTGCACCGCTGAGTCCCGCGAGACCACCTCCTCGAGCGACCCGGAGACGTCCGCCGCGAAGATCACGTGCACGACGTGCTTGCGAGACGCCGACCCAGGCGGCGCGATCGACTCGACGATCGCAACCGGCCCTTCCAGCGCCACCTCGGCGCCCTCCGGGAAGAGCCCTGTCTCCTCCCAGAGCTCGCGTCGGAGAGCCCGGACGAGACTCTCACCCTCCCGCACACCCCCACCCGGGAGGAGCCAGACCTCGCCCGTGCTCTTCTGGTGGCGGAGAAGGAGGATCCGTCCGCGCCAGCGGAGGATTGCCGAAACCCGGATCCTCGGCTCCATCGCTAGTGGGCGGACGATCCGAATCCGAGCTCGCCGCGCTCGCTCGCCGCGAGCTCGTCAACCTCGACGAGACGAACACTCGCAACCGGAGCGACCACCAGCTGCGCGATCCGCATCCCGGGCTCGACGACGAAACGGGCCTCTCGATCGGTGTTCAGGAGCACGACGTGGATCTCTCCGCGGTAGCCCGAATCGACGAGCCCGGGCGAGTTGACGACACCGATCCCGTGCCGAGCGGCGAGCCCCGAGCGAGGCTGTACGAACCCCGCGTAGCCCTCCGGGATCTCCACGGCGATTCCCGTCGGGATGGTCGCACGCTCTCCCGGGCCGAGGACGGCCGACTCGCACGCGCTGAGGTCGAGACCAGCGTCACCCGCGTAGGCCTGGCTCGGAAGCACGGCCTCATCGCGCAGCCGGCGGATCGCGACCTCGATCATCGCGCGCGAGCCTCGAGGTCGCGTTCCTCCACGACGAGGTACCGAGCGAAGCGTGCGGTCTCGGCGCGAGGCAGGCGGGCTCGGATGCGGACCCCGTCGGCGGTGTCCCGGCGCTCCGTGATCGGCGCCCCGAGCCCGTAGAGCTCGGCGAGCGCGCGCCCCTCCGAGTAGGGAAGGAGCAACCGAACGTCTTCGAATCGATCCGAGAAGAGCTCCGCGATACGGGCCTTGAGGCCTCCCAGCCCCTCGCCGGTCCGGGCGGAGACGCGGAGCGCCCGGGGAAACGTGTTCGCGACCCGGCGGCGCGCGAGTGGTTCGAGCAGGTCGACCTTGTTCAGCACGAGCTCGAGGGGGATGTCGTCCGCGCCGATCTCGGCCAGAACCGCGTTCACCGCCGCGATCGTCTCGTGCAGACGCCTCTCGGGAAGTGAGGCGTCGACCACGTGGAGGATGACGTCGGCGACGAGCGTCTCCTCCAGAGTCGCGGCGAAGCCCTCGACGAGTTGGGTCGGGAGCCGCTGGATGAAACCCACCGTGTCGGTCACGAGGTAGCGCTTGCCGTCGTACAGGAACCCCCGCGTCGTCGGATCGAGCGTCTCGAAGAGGCGATCGTCGACCGAGGCGTGCGCCCCCGTCAGGGCGTTGAGGAGCGTCGACTTTCCGACGTTCGTGTAGCCGGCGAGCGCGATCGTCGGAGAGCTCGTGCGAACGCGCTCCTTGCGGCGGGTCGACCGCTGCCCGCTCAGGCCACGCAGCCGGCGCCTGAGCAGCGAGATCCGGGTCCGTGCGAGACGCCGGTCGGTCTCGAGCTGGCTCTCGCCTGGGCCTCGCGTCCCGACGCCGCCCCCGAGCCGCTCCAGGTGCTGCCACATGCCGCGCATGCGCGGGAGGTTGTACTCCAGCTGGGCGAGCTCCACCTGGAGCTTGCCCTCGGCGCTGCGGGCGTGCTGGGCGAAGATGTCGAGGATCAGCTGCGTCCGGTCGACGACACGGGCCTTCAGCGCATCTTCGAGCGAGCGTTGCTGTGTCGGGCTGAGCTCGTCGTCGACGAGCAACACCTCTGCGCCCACGCTCGCGTAGGCCCGCTCGAGCTCCGCGAGCTTGCCCTTGCCGACGAACGTCCGCGGATCGGGTCGTGCACGGTGCTGGACGAGCTCCGCGACGGGCTCGACGCCCGCCGTGTGGGCGAGCTCGTGCAGCTCGGCGAGCTCCACCGAGCCGTCGACGCCCTTCGGGAAGACTCCGACGACGAACGCGCGTTCCGGCTCCGCCCCGGGGGCGGGATCGGGCTGGCGCGCAGTCACCGCGGGATTATGCCGCGGTACGCTGCGCCGGTGACCGCGCTTGCCGACCGCCTCGCCGCGCGGACGCTCGAGTTCGTGAACATCGCGTCGCCGAGCGGAGGCGAGAGCGAGGTTCGCGAGTACATCCTCGCCCTCGTGCCCTCGGCGTACGACTGCGAGTACGCGGGGGACGAGGCCTTCCTCTTCCTTCCCGCGCGCCGGAAGGGAGTCCCGCTCGTGCTTCTCGCCGGCCATTACGACACCGTCCCCCCGCAGGGCAACCTCCCGGGCAGGCTCGAGGCCGATGCCGTCCATGGGCTCGGGGCGAGCGACATGAAGGGGGGCCTCGCGGTCGCGCTCGAGCTAGTCCGAGACGGCGTGGAGACTCGTGGCCGCTACGACGTCGGACTCCTCCTGTTCGGACGGGAGGAACTCCCTGCCGACCACAACCCGCTCCCCGCCCTTTTCGCCGGCTCGCATGCCGTCCACGAGGCAGCGCTGGCGATCGTGCTCGAGCCGACCGACCTCGAGATCCACGCGGGCTGCCTCGGCAACCTCGTCGCCCGTCTGGTCTTTCACGGGAGGAGCGGGCACTCCGCGAGGCCGTGGCTGGCGGACAACGCGATCGGACACGCGATCCGGGGTCTCGAGCCCCTCTTCCGAGTCGAGCCGCGCGTTGCGGTCGTCGGTGGGCTCGAGTTCCGAGAGGTCGTCTCCGTCACGCGCCTCGAGGCCGGGATCGCGGACAACGTCATCCCCGACACGGCGACGGCGACGCTCAATCTCCGGTTCGCGCCGGATCGGACGACGGCGGAGGCGGAGAGCCACCTCCGCGAGCTCGTGCCAGGATGGGCGACGCTCGACGTCGTCAGCACCGCTCCGGCGGGAGCGGTCGCGACGGACTCGCCGCTCGTGCAGGAGCTCCGCGCGGCCGGCGACCTCGTCATCGGCGCCAAGCAGGCGTGGACGAACGTGGCGGACTTCACCGCCCGCGGAATCCCCGCCGTGAACTTCGGCCCCGGTCACACGGCGTACGCCCACCATCGCGACGAGCAGGTCACGGTCGCCGCGCTCGTCCGCGCCTACGAGACGCTCTCGCGCTTCTTCGCACGCTCGATCGGAGAAGATGGGCTCTGATGGAGCTCGCACGGCGCATCGACGAGGCGTGGGAGACGGGGGAGCTCGACGCTCCCTCGATCGAGCAGGCGATCGCCCTCCTCGATCGTGGTCAGGCACGTGTTGCGGAGCGGGCCGGGGACGAGTGGCTGGTCAACGAATGGGTCAAGAAGGCGATCCTCCTCTACTTCCGCCTGCGGAAGGCCGAGCCGA
>Ga0233416_10000005_pt1 | contig 72368 bp, 79 predicted proteins | sample Sediment_Towuti__2_FD_188638 | JGI IMG/M metagenome (GOLD analysis project Ga0233416, IMG submission 188638) | Sediment microbial communities from Lake Towuti, South Sulawesi, Indonesia - Sediment_Towuti_2014_0_MG | ecosystem: Environmental > Aquatic > Freshwater > Lake > Sediment | place... | reverse complement strand
AGGCGCGCGTCACGCAGTGTCACCGGATGAATGTGCGCAAAGCCGCCCTCGGGATTGACGGCGAGGATCCGGTCGGAGAGCTCGTGCGCCCCCTCGGCTGCGACATACGCACGCTGCAGCTCCAGCTGGCACGCGCGGGAGAGCGGATAGCTGGCCGAGTACCACGCCACGAACACGAGCGACCCCGCGATCGCCTCCTCCACCTCCCGCGTGATCGGGTCGAACACCCCGATCTCCCGCTCGTCCAGAAACACCCGTACACCACCGCGCTCGAGCTCGGCGTGCAACTCGCGGACGCCGGCGTCCTTATCGACGGACGCGTGCCCGAGGAAGACGTCGTAGGAGGCCTCCACCGAGCTAACGTTAGAGCGACGACCCCAGCTCGACAACTTGCGGCGTCGGTCGCTCAGCTCGAGCGGGACGAGCCGGGAGGCTCTCTCGGCGGCGGCGACTGGAGCTCGGCGACCCGCGAGAGCAGATCGAGCGCCTCCTCCGTCTCTCCGAGCTCCCTGAGCACCTCAGCCAGGCTCCGGATCAAGGAGAGGGTCGTCGGATGAGCCGCCCCCAGCTTGTCCGAGGCCGTGTCGAACGCCGCCGCAAGAAGCTCGCGGGCGTCCTCGAGATCACCCTGCGCCCGCAGCGTCTCGGCCAGGTTGCCCTTGCTCGTCAGCGTGTCCGGGTGCTCCTCTCCCAGCACCCGCACAAACGCGGCCAGCACCTGCTCCTCGAGCGCCCGCGCGCCGGCGAGATCACCCTGCGCCGATAGCGTCTCGGCCAGGTTGTTCTTGCTCGTCAGCGTGTCCGGGTGTTCGGGAGATAGAGCCCCACCTGCTTGCGCAGCTGCCTCACGAAGGCGCGCACGAACGCGTTGGCGTCCTCGTCGTCCGTGCGGCGATAGCTGACGAAGCAGCTGTTCGCGGGTCCCACCGGGTCACGGTAGCGCATCCGCCGCGCGACAGCATCGCGACCGGCGGTGTGAGATCATCGGGGCCGACAGGATGCCGCGCCGCGCCCAGTTCAAGGTCTCGCTCAACCTCCCGTTCGGCCTCGGCGGAGTCGAGCAGACGTGGGAACCTGACGACGACGAGCGCCGTGCAGCGTGGGAGTTGTACGTTGAGCTCTGTACGCGGATTGCGACCGTGCCGGCAAAGGCCGAGACTGGGCTGCAGCGCGAGGCGCTCACGTCTCTCTACACGCTCTTCGGAACGACGAGGGAGATCCTTCGCCGCTACGGCCCAGGTGTCGCGAAGCCGAAGGGCGACGGGTCCGCATCTTTCGGAATACTCGCCGTGACTGTGCTCAACAGCGCGCTCAGGCCGCTGCTTTCGGCTTGGCATCCGCTCCTGCAGGACCGCGAGGATCAGCGCCCGCCGGAGGTTACGCGTGTCGACTGGGAAAGATCGTGGGACCGGATCGACGAGCTCAGAGACGCTATTGAGCAGGTGCGCCGAACGGTGGATCAGTACGCCGAACTGCTCGCCGAAGTTGCCGATGTCCCCCCGCTGATCAGCACCGGCACGCCCTAACTGCGTTCTTAGCCGCTCGCCGACCTGCTCACCGGTACGCCGAGCGAAGTCTTCATCGCCGACAAGGGAGTCTGGGGACGTGCCTACTCCGAGCGACTGGCCACGGACGGCATGCGCTAGCTCACCCCGCAGCGCACCCGGAGCGAGGCGAACGCAGGGCGGGAGCGTGCTCTCGCCTCCACGCGGCTGGTGATCGAGAGCGTCTTCTTCAGCCTCAAGGGGCAGATGCGGCTCGAACGCCATCTCGCCAAGACGCCCGCCGGCTTTGCGGTGCGTATCGCCCAGCGCATCCTCGCGCTCACGCTCGGCATGCCCCTCAACAGGCTCGCCGGACGTCCAGCACGGGCGCTGGCGGGCTATGACGGCCGCTGATTCGACCTTAAGCCTCTAGCGCGACATCGCGCGCTCGACCGCCTCCTGCTCCTCCGGCGAGAGCGCAACGGACGAGCGCCCGCGGTCGAGGTCCTTCACGTAGATCCGCGCATAGTCCCGGCCCTGGATCGCGGTGACCACGAGTCCGCTGCGCGTCGCATCGAGGAGCGCCACCGACGCCGACTGCTGGCCGCCGGTGCCCTCGTAGGCGTCGTAGCGGACGACGGCGGTGTTCGTCACCGATCCGTCCACGCGGCGGTCGACTCGCGACAGGCCCGCCGCGACCTCGTCGGTCGCGCGGTAGAGGTCGTCGATCCGGCCCTGCAGCGCGACCGCGAAGTCCAGGAGGTCGTGCGTGTCACTCCCGACGACGACGGCCTGCCGCGTCCGGATCGTCGAGAGCCTACGCCAGAGCAGGAGCGCGACGAGCAAGGCGAGCGCCGCGACCACGCAGGCGGCCACCGCTACCGCGAGCGACGCCGTCACAGGGTGAAGATGACGGGGTACTCGTACGAGTTGTTGGCGAGGTTGGTCTCGCCGGGCACGGGATCGACGTCGACCTTCACCGTGGTCTTCTCGCCGAACGGGACGAGCGCGCCGACCTTGAACGTCACGACCTTCGTCTCACCCGGGTCGATGATCGGAATGACCGCCGTCTTCACGATCGGATCGGGCTGCTTCGGGATGGTCAGCGTGACCTTGATCCGCACCTCCTGGCTCTCTCCCGTGTCCTCCACACCGACCTCGAACGCGAGATCGTCGGTCGCCTTGATGGTCGTCTCCGTCGTGAGCGAGAGCAGCTGCCCGCTCGGCAGCGCCTTCGTGTAGGCGATCCCGCTCCCGTGCAGCCCGGTCGGCGTCCCCCCGGTCGAGGCGCCCTGGATCCGCTGCCAGATCGCAGCCAGCGCACTCTGCGCAATGAGGTCTCCGGTCGTCACGAACTCCGAGGACGGCGGCGTGAGCCCCTCGATGCCCTCGTCCTGGAGCACCGCCTCGGCCGGCACCTGGAAGGAGTCGGTCCAGATGATGTCGCTGGCCTCGAAGCGCTTCGCCGGCTCGAGCAGCTGCTCGCCCGCGACGCTCGCGTCGGTCTCGTCGGCCGTCTCCTGGAACGCCCGCTGCAGACCGGTGAGCCCGTTGACCCGATACCGGAGCGCTTCGACAGCGCCCTCGTTCGGATCCGCCATCGCTCCGGGCGGGCGGAGCTCCTCCGCCCGCTGAACCTGGTTCTCGGCGATCTGAACATACCCGCCGAGCTTTGCGTCCAGGTCCTCCTGCTTCAGGCCGGGTGTCGTGAGGAGCGTCCCGAGCTGCCCGCCGAGCTTCGCCGAGGCATTGCCGATGGCGCCGATCTCGGCGAAGTAGTCGGCGTAGCGATCACGCTTTGCGCTGGACGTACAGCCCTCGGCCCAGACGACGAGGATCACGACGACGAGGATCCCGAGCGCGACGAGGGCGATGAGCCGCAGCAGCGGCGTGGCGTTGCGCGGCGGTCGGAAGCGGGGCCCCCCGCGCCGACGGCGCTCCGGCTCTTGCGGCGGGGACGCCCCCGGCTCGTCCCAGCTCGGAGACTCCTCCTCGTCGAAGAAGTCGAAGTCGAGGATGTCCTCGTCACGCGTGCTCATTCACGTCCCTGGCCGCACCGGATCGCCGCCACTCTAGACGAGCCGGAGGAGCGCAACAGGCTGCGAGGAGTTCCACGCGTCACGGCTAAGAGAGCAGCCACCGTGCCGTCCGTCGCGATCGCCCCGTCCACCCGCGAGCTCGTCCTCGGTCGCTACCGACCGGTTCGCCCCCTGGGGAGCGGCGGATCGGGCTCCGTCTGGCTCGCCGTCGACGACCGGAACGGGCTCGACGTGGCCCTCAAGATCATCCCGCGGGAGGGAAAGGCCGCCGCACGCGCCGAGCGTGAAGCGCTGGCCGCCCGCCGGCTCCGGCACGAGCGCTGCGTGCGTGCGTACGACGTGGGGCACGACCCCAGTCACGTCTACATCGCCTACGAGTACATCCCCGGCCGGACGATGCGCGACGCGATCCGTGCAGGGACGCTCTCGGAGGCGGACGCCGTCGAGGTCGCAGCCCAAGTGCTCGACGCACTGGCGCACGCCCACCGCACCGGGATCGTCCACCGGGACGTCAAGCCGGCCAACATCCTGCTTGAAGACCGCGCCGAGATCGCCGCGCGCCTGCTCGACTTCGGACTCGCCCAGTTCGACGGCGCGGACACGCTCACCGCGGTCGGCGACATCCCCGGCACGCTCGCCTACATCGCGCCGGAGCGGCTCACGGGGGCCGATGCGACGCCGGAGAGCGACGTCTGGTCGGTCGGCGTCGTGCTCTGGGAGGTGCTCGCCGGACGCCATCCCTTCTGGGGCGTCCCGCTGCAAGAGGTGCCGCGGCAGATCGAGGCGGGCGCACCACCGCTCGCAAGCGAGCGCAGGGACCTCCCCCGCCGACTGCTCGCGGCCGTGGACAACTCGCTCTCGCAGGATCCCGCGGCCCGTCCCCGCGCCTCCGCGCTCGCGGTCGACCTCAGGAGCTCGCTGAAGGCCCCGGTCCGCCGCTCGCGGGAACCCCGCGGAAGCGAGCCGGCGACGTCCCCTGCACCCGCCGCGGTCCACGCGCGACAGCTCGTTCCGGTCGGCCTCGCCGTACTCGGCGCCGTCCTCGGTGCGACCCTGCTTCCGTTCTGGCCGCCGCTGCTCGTCGTCGCGATCGCTCTCGCTGCGGGAGTCGCGGCGTGGCTCGATCCCCGCGTCGCCCTGGCCGTCGTCCTCGCGGCGCCGGTGTTCCCGCTCGGCAACGTCGCTGAGAACGCCGCGCTCCTGTACGGAGCGTTCGCGCTCGGGTGGCTCGCGCTCATGTGGCGGGACGCGCGCCACGGCCTGCTCTTCGTCACGGGCCCGCTCCTGGCGGGCCTCGGGCTCCTCGCGGTCGTCCCGATCGCCGTACTGCCGGGACGGGGCGTCGTCCGGCGGGCCGCGCAGGGCGCCGTCGCCGTGCTGGCGGCCGTCCTCGTCCTCGGAGTCGACGGAAAGGACCTCCCGCTCGTCGGGCGGCCCGCCGAGCACGCCGGCATCGCTCCGCTCGACGGCATCGACGACGTCGCGCGAGCGGTCTGGGCGTCGCTCCTGGGGACGCCGACGATCCTGGCCGCGGCGGTGCTCGCAGGTGGCGCGGCTGCGCTGCTGCCGTGGGCGCGCCGGCGCTCACGGTTCGGCGTCGGCGTCGTCGGATTCGTGGTCACCGCAGCGTCGGTGCTCGCCGGGGCGGCGATCGGTGCGACGGTGATCGCCGTCGCCGTGTGGGCGATCGCCGCGGCGGTCTTCGCCGCGCGCCGCTGAACGCCCACGGCCGCAACGGAAGCACCGGAGCGACCTCTACACTCGTCGCGGAAACCGTCCGAATGCCAGTGCTGCGCAGCATCGAGTCCAAGATCGAGGGCCTGTTCGAAGGGGTGTTCGGGCGCGCTTTTCGGACGCACGTGCAGCCGATCGAGCTCGCCCGCAAGCTCGTCAAGGAGATGGACGACCACCGAAACGTCTCGGTGTCCCGCGTCTATGCGCCGAACGAGTACACGGTCTACCTCGCACGCGACGATCGCCGCCAGTTCGCCGGGTACGAGAACTCCCTCGTGGGCGAGTTGGAGGAGTACCTCGCCGAGCATGCGCGTCGGGAGGGGTACGAGCTCCGGGGCGGTGTCCAGGTGATCGTGACGAGCGACGACGACCTCGCGATCGGCGAGTTCGGTATCGCGACGCGGTTCGTCACCTCCGAGCCGGAGGCGGCCATCGTGGCGCCAGAGCCCGTGCCCGCAGAGCACCTGGCGCCCGTCCCCGTGGAACCCCCCGCACAGACGATGGTCTACCGAGTGCCCGCGCCGCCGGCGCCCGATCTGCCGCCGGCCGAGCCCGAGCGGGAGATCGTCACGCTCACCGTCGCTGGCCGCTCGCACGTGGTCGCCGAGTCGGTCGTCGTGCTCGGACGCTCGCGCGACGCCGGCGTCCGTGTGTCGGACGTCAACGTCTCGCGGCGGCACGCCGAGCTTCGCCAGGAAGGCACCGCGTACTGGATCGTCGACCTCGGCTCGACGAACGGAACGCTGGTCAACGGGAAGCGGACCGATCGTGCACGGCTGCGCGACGGCGACCGCATCACCCTCGGCTCGACCGAGATCGTGTTCGGGCGCTCGTTACCGGCGTCGTGAGGGCCGTGGCCGTCGAAGCCCTGGCGACGGACGAGACGCTCCTCCTGCTGAAGATCGGGTTCCTCGTCCTCCTCTACGGCTTCATCCTCTTCGTCGCCCGCAGCGCCACGAAGGACATCGCACGGGCCCCCGAGGAGAGCATCGTGCTCGGCGCACGCGAGGCGTCCGCGCTCCGCGCAGAGCACGGCGTGCGCCCCGCGCGGCTCTCCGTGCGGGCGAGCCCCGCGCACGAGCGCGGACAGACGCTCGAGATCGCAAGACCGACGGTCGTGGGCCGTGACTCCGGCAGCGACATCCGGCTCGAGCGGGACGAGTACGCGTCTGCCCGGCACGCGCGGCTCGAGCCTCGACTCGACGGCCTCTGGGTGAAGGACCTCGGCTCGACGAACGGGACGTTCGTCAACGGTGAGCGCATCACCGCTCCGCGACTCCTGCGGACCGGCGACGTCGTGCGCATCGGGGAGACCGAGCTCGAGGTGCAGCCGTGAGGATCGGCCGGACGGCAGGCCTCACGGACACCGGTCGCCGCCGGCTCCGTAACGAAGACGCGTACGTCTGCCGTCCGCCGCTCTTCGCCGTCGCGGACGGCATGGGCGGAGCGCGAGCCGGAGAGGTCGCGGCACGGCTCGCGGCCGCCGCGCTCGAGGAGGCGGAGGGCGCCGCTCGCGGCGAGGAGGGCGTGTCGCGGCTCATCGCCGAGGCGAACCGCCGGATCTGGCAGCGCGCCGTCTCCGACCCGGCGACCGCCGGGATGGGCACGACCGCAACGGCGGCGGTGGTGGACGAGCAGGCGGGCACGGTCGCGATCGGGCACGTCGGGGACTCGCGCGCCTACCTCCTTCGGGACGGTGCGCTGGAGCAGCTGACGACCGACCATTCGCTCGTCGCCGAGCTCGTCCAGAGCGGCGTCCTGACGCCGGAGGAGGCCGAGCGCCATCCCCAGCGCTCGGCGATCACGCGAGCACTCGGCACCGAGCCGACGGTGCAGGTCGAGTCGCTCACCGTCCGGGCCGAGCCGGGTGACCTCTTCCTCCTCTGCTCCGACGGTCTCTCGACCATGCTCGGCGACGACGAGGTCGCCGCGGCGATCGAGCGCGCCGGCGGCGAACCCGCCTCCGCGGCCGAGGCGCTGGTGGCGCAGGCGAACTCCCGTGGCGGCGAGGACAACATCACGGTCGTGCTCTTCGAGCTCGTCGAGGGCGAGCCCGAGGCGGAGCCCGACCCGGCAGGCCCGACCCCGGGAGAGGACGAGCCGTCGGAACCGACCGAACAAGCCTCGGCTCACGCCGCCGGGGACGTCCGCACGCACGGGGCGGGGTCCGGTGGCCGTCTCCTGTCGCTCGGGCTCATCGTCGCGCTCCTGGTCGTCGCCGTGCTCGCCCTCTACTGGGGAATCTCGCGATGAGAGCGCGGTCACGCGAGCTCTTCGGGCTCGTCGTCGCCGGGCTCATCGCGAGCGTCGCGCTCGCGAGCGTGACGCTGGCACGGGACTCCGAGCTCTCGCCGGGAGCCCTGACCTGGGGAGCGCTGCTCCTCTGCCTGTACCTCGTCGCGCACGTCGTCGTGCGGGCGACGGCGCCGTACGCCGACGGGGCCCTCTTGCCCCTCGCGGCCGTCCTCACGGCGTTCGGCGTCGTCTCGATCTACCGGCTCGACACCGCCGACGGATCGCGGCAGGCGGTGTGGGTCGCCGTCGGCGTGGCCGTCCTCTGCGCCGCGCTCGTCGCGCTCCGGCACGACTACCGCGTCCTCGAGGCGTACCGCTACCTCTTCGGCGTCTCGGCGGTCCTGCTGCTGCTGCTCCCTTCGATTCCAGGCCTCGGTCAGCGCGTCAACGGCGTCCGGCTGTGGGTCGACGTCGGCCCGCTCCAGTTCCAGCCGGGGGAGCTCGCGAAGATCTGCCTGATCGTCTTCCTCGCGGGTTACCTCCGCGAGAAGCGCGAGGTTCTCGCACAGGGACGCCTCAAGGACGTGGGGCCCCTCCTCGCGATCTGGGGAGCCGCGATGCTCGTCATCGTCCAGACGAACGATCTCGGGAGCGCGCTCCTCAACTTCGGGATCTTCCTCGGAATGCTCTACGTGGCCACCGGCCGCGCGCTCTTCGTGGCCATCGGTCTCGGGCTCTTCGTCGCCGGTGCCGCAGTCCTCTACAACGCGATCGAGCACGTCCAGGAGCGGGTGACCATCTGGCTCCACCCGTGGACGGACGAGAAGGTCTACTGCGCGCTCAACGGGAGGCTCGAGCTCCGTCAGGACTGCGCCTCCTACCAGCTCGTGAAGAGCCTCTACTCGATCGCGAACGGCGGCTTCGGGGGGACTGGGCTCGGCCGGGGCACGTTCGAGAACACCGACGGCACGACGCTTATCCCCTACCTCCGCACCGACTTCATCTTCTCGGCCATTGCACAGGAGCTCGGGTTGATGGGCGCGGCGGCCCTCCTGCTCGTCGTCATGCTCTTCGTCATCCGGGGCATGCGCGTCGCAGTGCAAGCGCAGGACGGGTTCTCGAAGCTGCTCGCCGCGGGACTCACCTTCGGGTTCGCGCTGCAGGCCTTCATCATCGTGGGCGGCGTCCTCCGCGTCGTGCCCTTGACCGGAATCACGCTCCCGTTCGTCTCGTACGGGGGCACGAGCATCGTCGCGAACTTCCTCCTCCTCGCCGGGCTGCTGCTCGTCTCGAGCCGCGCGAACAGGCCACGCTAGGTGAACCGCCAGATCGTCCGTCTCACGTACGTCGCCATCGCGCTCCTGACCGTGCTCGTGGTCGTCACGACGTACTGGCAGACGTGGGCCGCGGCGAGCCTCGCGGCGCGGCAGGACAACGCAATCCGTCGGGTCGCCGAGTTCTCGATCGACCGTGGGCTCATCTTCGCCTTCGAACCGCGGCGGCGCCTCGCCCGCAACGTCGAGCGGGACACCGACTCGAGGACGCTCTTCTTCCGCCGCTACCCCTACGGCCCGCTCACGGCGCACGTCGTCGGCTACTCGACCGTCGGGCGCTCCCGCACCGGCCTGGAGCGGTCGCTGAACGACTACCTGACCGCGTCGAACGCGAACCTCTCGACGCTCGTCGACCGGGCGCTCGACGAGCTGCGCGGACGGCCCGTCCAGGGGAACGACGTCGTGACCACGATCGACCTCGACGCACAGACGGTCGCGCTCGACGAGCTCGGAACGAGCTGCGGCGCCGTGGTCGCGCTCGACCCGCGCACGGGGGAGGTCCTCGTCATGGCCTCCTCCCCGAGCTTCGATCCGAACCGCGTCGAGGACGACTTCGACAGCATCTCCAAGATCGCTGCCGACTGTCAGCCCGCCGCGCCGCTGCTGAACCGCGCGAGCGCGGGCCTGTACGTCCCCGGCTCGACGTTCAAGGTGATCACCGCGTCCGCGGCACTCGAGTCGAAGAAGTTCACGCCGGAGTCGACCTTCGTCGATCCCGGCTACTGCACCGTCTACGGCAAGCGCGTGAACAACTTCGACACGACGCGCCCGTTCGGCACGATCACCCTCGCCGACGCGCTCACCTACTCGGTCAACTCGGTCTTCTGCAACATCGGGCTGAAGATCGGCGCCAAGCGCATCCTCGACACGGCCAAGCGCTTCGGCTTCTACGAGCGCCCACCGCTCGAGACCCCGGCAGAGGAGCGCCTCGCGAGCGGTCTCTACCGGAATGGAAGGCTCTACTACCCCAAGCGCGACTCCGACGTCGACGCGGGCCGGATGGCGTTCGGGCAGGAGCGCATGCTCGTGACCGCGCTCCAGAACGCGATGGTCGCGGGAGCGATCGGCTTCGGGGGGAAGCTCATGGAGCCGCACGTCGTCGACCGGATCGTGGCGCCCGGCGGAAAGGTGATCGAGAAGGGGCGTCCGACCCTCATTCGCCGCGCCGTCAGCAAGGAGACCGCCGACGCCGTGGCAACCATGATGCGGCATGCGGTCGAGCGGGGCACCGGCACTGCCGCCCAGATCTCCGGCTACTCGATCGGCGGCAAGACGGGGACGGGCGAGACCGGCGTCCCCGGTTCCAACACGACGTGGTTCATCGCGTTCGCCGGACGTGACGAGGAGAGCCCGCCAGAGCTCGCGATCGCGGTCGTCCTGCAGAACCAGAGCGGGACGGGGGGCACCACGGCCGCGCCGATCGCCCGCGCGATCATGCAGGCAATCCTGCGGGGCACGGAGAATCCCTAACCTCTAGGCTGATGTCGATCCAGGACACCCTCTCCGGAACGCTCTTCGCAAGTCGCTATCGCATCGCGCGCAAGCTCGGCGGCGGCGGCATGGCCGACGTCTACCTCGCCGAGGATCAGGAGCTCGGCCGTCGCGTCGCAATCAAGATGCTGCACGGGCGCTACGCGCACGACGAGCAGTTCGTCGAGCGCTTCCGGCGAGAGGCCACGCACGCGGCCGGCCTCTCCCATCCGAACATCGTCTCGATCTTCGACCGCGGCGAGGCCGAGGGCACGTACTTCATCGTCATGGAGTACGTCGAGGGGAAGACGTTGAAGGAGCTGATCCGCTCGCGCGGTCTCTGCCCGATCCCGGTGGCGATCGCGTACACACGGCAGATCCTGTCGGCGCTCCGGTACGCCCATCGCCACGGCGTCGTCCACCGCGACATCAAGCCGCACAACGTCATCGTCGACCCCGAGGGCGTCGTGAAGGTGACCGACTTCGGGATCGCACGCGCGGGTGCCAGCCAGATGACCGAGGAGGGGGCCATCATCGGGACGGCCCAGTACCTCTCGCCCGAGCAGGCGCGGGGAGCGCCTGTCGACCAGACCTCAGATCTGTACTCGACGGGGATCGTGCTCTTCGAGCTCCTGACGGGCGAGGTGCCGTTCACCGGCGACAGCCCTGTCGAGATCGCGATGAAGCACCTCTCCGAGGTGCCGCCGCAGCCGTCGGACCTCCGTGCCGACGTCCCCGCCGACCTCGACCTCGTGGTCGTCCGCGCCCTGGCGAAGGAGCCTGCCGACCGCTACCAGTCGGCTGCGGCGATGGACGCCGACCTGGAGACAGTTGCGCGCGGCGGCCGAGTCGCCGCGGAGACGGCCGACGCCGCGACGATCGTGCTCGCAGGCGAGCGGACGGGCGACACGACGGCGGTGACGCAGCTGCAGCGACGCGGGCAGGCGCCTCCGCCGCAGTACGAGCCACCGAAGCGAGGACGGTCACTGTGGCCGTGGCTCGTCGGCATCGGCGCCTTGCTCGCGATCCTCGTCGGCGGCTGGTTCTTCTACGACTCGATCCAGGGTCAGCTCAGCGAGGGAACCGTCGCCGTTCCCTACGTCGTCGGGCTGCAGCAGGCCCAGGCCGTGAACCTCATCACCGACAAGGACCTCCTCCCGCGCGTACGGCGGGTCGCCAACTCCGACGTCGAGGAGGGAGTCGTCTTCTCGCAGAACCCGACCGAGGGGACGAAGGTCGACAAACAGACGGTCATCCTCATCGACGTGTCGTCGGGGAAGCCGGAGGTGCAGATCCCGAGCGTCGTCGGCCAGACCGTCGAGGACGCGGTCGCCGAGCTCACGCGGGCCGGACTCGACGCGCGGGTGGTCGAGGTGTTCTCCGACCAGGATCCCGGCGTCGTGACCGCCCAGTCACCGGCCGCAGGGACGGTGGTCGTGGAAGGCACCCAGGTCCGCATCAACGTGTCCAAGGGCTCCAAGCCCGTGACCGTGCCGAACGTCGTCGGCGTGCCGTACGACCAGGCGGCCGCGGAGCTCGGTCGCGCCGGCTTCAACGTCACGCGAATCGACGTCGAATCCGAGCTCGCGGCGGGCATCGTGGTCGACCAGGAGCCGATCGGCGGCTCCGAGAGCTCGAAGGGCTCGACCGTCACGCTGTCCGTCTCCAAGGGGCCGTCGACGAGCGCGATACCCGATGTCACCTCGCAGGACGTCTCCATCGCGCAGACGACCCTCGAGGCTGCCGGTTTCCGCACCCGGGTCGTCCTCGAGGACGTCGACGACCCGACTCTCGACGGCATCGTCATCTCCCAGGATCCGATCGGGGGCCAGCAGGCGAAGCCGAACTCACTCGTGACGCTCTTCGTCGGCCGCTTCGCAGACACCACGCCGACCAACCCCACGCCCACCCCCACGACGACGACGCCCACGTCGTGAACGCGCGCGTCCGCGTCGCGATCATCGCGGGCGGCCGGTCGAGCGAGCACCAGATCTCGGTTGCCTCGGCCCGATCCGTCCTGGCCGCGCTCGATCCTGGGCGCTACGAGACGACGCTGATCGAGATCGGCCGTGACGGCCGCTGGGCCATCGCTCGGCGTCAGGGACGCCTTTCCCGAACGGAAGACGAGCCGGTCGTCGAGACACTGCCGATCGTCGCCGATCAGCCCCCTGCCGCCCGCGCACTCGAGAGCGTGGACGTGGTCATGCCGGTTCTGCACGGGCCCTTCGGCGAGGACGGCACGGTGCAGGGGCTGCTCGAGCTCGCCGGCGTTCCCTACGTGGGCGCCGGCGTCGCGGCGTCCGCGCTGTGCATGGACAAGGACCTGTGCAAGGCCGTGCTCCGCGATCACGGGATACCGGTCGCGCGCAACGTGACCCTCCGCGAGGGCGATCCGATCGCGCATCCCTTCTCGTACCCGGTGTTCGTGAAGCCGGCACGGCTCGGCTCGTCTGTCGGCATCTCGAAGGTGCACGGCGAGAGCGAGCTCAGCGGAGCGGTGGCGCTCGCCCGGCGGCACGACGACAAGGTCCTGATCGAGGAGTTCATCCCCGGCGTCGAGGTCGAGTGCAGCGTCCTTGGCAACCGCGACCCGATCGCATCGGTCGTGGGCGAGATCGTCGCGCACAACGAATGGTACGACTACTCGGCCAAGTACGACGAGGGTGGCATGGAGCTCGTGATCCCCGCACGTATCAGCGCCGAGAACGCCGAGCGCGTCCGGGCGCTCGCGGTCGAGGCCTTCGTCGCGACGGAGTGCGAGGGAATGGCACGCATCGACTTCTTCGTCCGCCCCGACGGCGAGGTCGTCGTCAACGAGATCAACACGATCCCCGGCTTCACCTCGACGAGCGTGTACGCAACGCTCTTCGAGGCCTCGGGCATGCCCTACGCCGAGCTTCTCGACAGGCTCGTCGAGCTCGCTCTCGAGCGCCACGAGCGCAAGTCGCACCTCGAGTACTGACTACACGCCGGCGACGAGGCGCGGGGTCAGCGCGCGATGCCACTCGAAGCCGAGCGCGGCGAAGCGATCGTCGGCCTGCTGCAGGAGCTCGTCGTCCCCCCGGGCCACGCCGAGCGCCCGGAGCGCGAACGGCTCGAGAACGAGGCCCGGCCGGACGAAGACCGGGGCCTCCCGCTCGACGAGGTCGAAGCGCCCGAAGGCAAGCGCATCGAGCCGCGCGGCCATCGCGCCTGCCCCCCGGACGAACCCGCGCTCGACCGGAAGCTGGAGCAGCTCGGCGGCGGAGCTTCGATCACCGCGCTCGAGGGCAATGCGGAGGCGCGGCCCGCTCAGGTACGAGTCGTACCCCGTGCCGCCGATGCGATCGGCGTCGCGCTCGAGCTCGGCGGCACGAGGCTCGTCCCCCTCGCACAGCTGGGCCACGGCGCAGAGGAGCAGGCCGCGGGGGTTACGCACGCACGGCGTCGCGAGGTTGGCCGCGACCGCGTTCCAGACACGCTCCGTTTGCGCCGCGACGGTGGCCCAGTCGCCGAGGACGTCGCCGAGCTCGAGAACGAGCGAGATGGCGCGCACGCGGTGGTGGGGAGACAGCCGCCTCGCGAGATCCTCGTGCAGCTTCGCGAGCTGACGCGCCTCGTCGAATCTCCCGACCGCGGCCGCGATCGGAGCGCTGCTCTCGTATGCGTCGCAGAGGTGGTCGGGGTCGTCGACGGCATCCAGCAGCTCGAGCCGGCGGTCGCTGAGCGCCGCCGGGGCGTGGAAGTCCCGACGCTCGAAGGCGGCAACGCTGCACGCCGACAACGCGTAGGAGCGGAGCTCGATGCTCCCGAGCTCGTTCGCGAGCTGACGCGCCTCGTCGAGGTTCTCCGACGCCGACTCGGGATCGACGTTTGCCCTCGCAAGGACGGCGCGCAGGCGCGCCTCGGACGCCGGAGCCGCGGGCAGTGGACGTCTTCGAGCAGCAGGACGGCCGGTCGCTCTGCGGCGATCTGCTCGACGAAGCGAACAGCGGCCTCGTGGAGACGCTCGCGCGCGTCGAGCGGGTGCAGGTCGCGGGCGACGTCGAGGCCGTGGGCCAGCCCGAGGATCTCGAGGCCCTGGAACCGCCGGAGCAGATCCTCCGGTGGATCGCCCTCGCGGATCGCGAGCTCTTCCCGAAGCACCTCGCCGAGCGGCCAGTAGGTGATGCCGTCGCCATATGCGAGGCAGCGCCCGGTGCGGCGAACCGGTGGGGGCGACTCCAGGACGAGCAGGCTCAGCAGCTCGCCGACGAGCCGTGTCTTCCCGACCCCGGGCTCGCCCACGATCGAGACGAGGTACGGCTCTCCCTGCGCGACGACGCCGTGGAAGGTCGCCCTCAGCAGCTCGAGCTCGCTCTGGCGCCGGACGAACACCTGAGGCAGCCGAGGATCCTGCGCGGACGCATGAGCGTGAGCGCGTGCTACGGCGGCCGGGCCCTGACTCCGTGCGGCTTCCCCTTGGCGTCGACGAGGCGCGAGTCTCCGAACGCGAACGCCGCTCCGGCCGCTGCGACGGTGCGCCCGCCGACGAGAACCTCGCGGGCGCCGGCTGCCTCCTCCGGTCGCTTTCCGACGTTGACCGCGTCTCCGGTCACGAAGGAGCCGCCCTCGCGGCCCGGGCCGATAACGACCTCTCCCGTGTTGACCCCGATGCGCAGAGCCAGCTCGGGGAACTCCTCGCGCATCCGCCGCTGCATCGCCAGCGCCGAGTGCAGCGCCCGCTCGGCGTGATCCTCGTGCGCCGTCGGCACACCGAACGCCGCCAGCACGGAGTCACCGGCGAACTTCTCGACGACCCCGCCGGTGCGCTCGACCTCCTGCGCCAGAACGCCGAAGAGACGCCCGATGAGCGCGCGTACGCGCTCGGGGTCCTCGCCCGAGCCGAGCGCGGTCGAGCCCACGAGATCGGCGAAGAGAAGCGTTGCCAGCTTGCGCTCGTCGGCAGCGATGGCTGGGGGTGGTGGGACGGCCGAGCCGCACGACGAGCAGAAGCTCGCTCCCTCGGGAAGCGGAGCTCCGCAGGCGCCGCACGCGCTCATGGCCAGGAAGTCTCGCTGAGCGACGAAGGCGTCGCTACCCGAGAACGGCCTCGAGCGCCTCTTCCCAGACGACCAGGCCCTCGTCCAGCTCCGCGTCGGAGATCGTGAGCGGGCACAGCACTCGGATGCAGTTGCCGTAGACACCGGACTTGAGCAGGATCAGGCCGCGGCGAAGCGCCTCGTCGATCACGGCCTCGGTGAGTGCCGGGGCAGGAGACTTCGTGCCGCGGTCGTGCACGAGCTCGATGGCGAGCATGGCGCCGAGCCCGCGCACGTCGCCCACCGCCGACCAGCGCTCGCGCCACCCGAGCATCCGCGCACGGATGGCGTCACCGACGACCACCGCTCTCTCGACCAGCCCCTCGTCCTCGAAGACGTCGAGGACTGCAGCAGCCGCGGCAAGGGCGACGGGGTTCCCGATGAACGTGCCGCCGATCGCGCCCGGGTGCGGATCGTCCATGAGCGATGCGCGCCCGACGACCGCGGAGAGCGGCAGGCCCCCGGCGATCGACTTGGCGAGGACGAGCAGGTCGGCCTCGACGTCGAAGTGCTCCATCGCGAACATCCGGCCGGTTCGCCCGAACCCCGTCTGCACCTCGTCTGCGACGAGGACGATCCCGTGCTCGTCGCAGGTCGTCCGCAACCCGGCCACGAACTCCGGCGGTGCCGGCAGGAAGCCGCCCTCGCCCTGCTGGGGCTCGAACACGATCGCCGCGACGTGATCCGGCGGGACGTGCGCCGTGAAGAGGCGCTCGAGGGCATGGAGCGCGACCTCCGAGTCCGGCCCGCGATACGCGTTCGGGAAAGACGTCCGGTACACCTCGGGCGCGAACGGCCCGAGCCCCTTCTTGTACGGGTGGGTCCTGGACGTCATGGTGAGCGCCAGCAGCGTCCGGCCGTGGAACGCACCCTCGAACGCGATCACCGCGTGCCGCCCCGTGGTCAGACGTGCGAGCTTCACGGCGTTCTCGACCGCCTCTGCGCCCGAGTTGAAGAACGCCCCGCGCGTCCCGCCGCTGATCGGAACGAGCGTCCCGAGGCGCTCGGCGAGCTCGACGTAGCCCTCGTAGGGGACGACGGTGAAGTCGGTGTGCAGGAATCGCTCGCTCTGTTCGACCACGGCCTCGACGATGCGAGGGTGGTTGTGGCCGACGTTCGCGACGCCGACTCCGCCGACAAAGTCGAGGAACGTGTTCCCGTCGACGTCGGTGATGGTCGAGCCGCGCGCCCGCGCGGCGACGATCGGCTCGTGGACGATGAGCGGGCGCGCGACCGCCCGGCGCTCCCGCTCGAGGATCGCCCGGCTCCGGGGACCGGGGATCTCCGTCCGCAGCTCGATCGCCCGCGTCGCCGCCACGCGCGGCAGCCTATCCGCTCGGCCCGCGCGAGAGGCATCCTGTCCGCGATGGAGGCGCACGACCTCGCGGACGACCCGCTCGCCCAGCTGGCAGCCTGGCTCGAGGAGGCTCGAGCGCTCGTTCCGCTGGCCGAGGCGATGGCTCTCGCGACCGCCGACGCGCACGGCCGACCGTCCGCGCGGATGGTGCTCCTCCGCGGGATCGACGAGCGAGGGCTGACGTTCTTCACGAACAAGACGTCGCGGAAGGGTCTCGAGTTGAGCGTCAACCCGTTCGCGGCGGTCGTGCTGCACTGGTGCGAGCTCGGCCGCCAGATCCGCGTCGAGGGACCGGTCGAGGAGGTGTCCACCGAGGAGTCGGAGACGTACTGGAGCTCACGGCCTCGGGGGAGTCGCGTCGCGGCCTGGGCCTCGCCACAGTCGCAGCCGCTCTCGGGCCGCCACGAGCTGGACGCGAAGGTCGCCGACACGGAAACGCGTTTCGGCGACGGCGAGATCCCCCTTCCCGAGTTCTGGGGCGGGTACCGCGTGCTCGCGGAGCGCATCGAGTTCTGGATTCAGCGAGACGACCGGCTGCACGACCGCATCCGCTACGCGCGGTCGAGCGACGGCTGGCGCCGGGAGTACCTGGCCCCGTAGCGCAGCCAGGCGCCTACGGCGCGAGCACCCCGTCCGTGTAGACCCCCTCGGCGTTCCAGAGCAGGAAGCCCTTGGCCCCGCTGCGGCGAGCGGCGTCGATCTGCGCCCGCACCTCGTCCAGCGTGTACTGGTGCGTGAAGGAGAAGTCCTGCACCCACGGCACCAGGAGGGCGTGCGTCCCGCCGAGCCGGCGCTCGAAGCGACGAAGCGCGCGCGCCACGGTCTCGCCCGGATTCCTGCTCGGATCGGGGAGTCCGAGCTCCCCCGGCCCAAAGAGCGAGGGATACGTCATCGGGTAGACCGTATCCAGGTAGGGCGCCATCCGGGCTGGAAGCTGCCCGATGCCGAGGTCGCGCGCCGCGGAGAGGCCGAAGACCGCGGCCGAGATCCGAACGCCGTGCGGCTCGAGACGGCGCGCCGCGTAGCGCAGGAAGGCGGGGATGGCCTCGCGCTTCGCCAGGCCGCCGCGATTCCGGAAGACGGCCGCCCCGACCTCGCCGTCGGACGGGAAGCGAACGTAGTCGAACATGATCTCGTCGAAGCCGGCGCGCGCGGCCGCGACTGCGAGATCGACGTTGTACTCCCAGACCCGCCGGTCGTACGGGTTCGTCCAGCCGAGGCCCGCCGCATCGCGCCACACGGAGCCGTCGCTCCGGCGAACCGCGAGGTCCGGGCGAGCGCGTGCGAGCACCGGATCCTCGAAGGTCACGATGCGCCCGATGAGGTAGACACCGCGCTCGTGCACGTGCCTCGCAACGGCTCGCGCCTCGTAGAAGTCGCGGGCAGCACCCGCCGCGACGGCCAGCGGCACCGACTTCGGCACGAAGCCGACCTGACCGTTCTCGTCCTTGACATCGAGTTCGAGCGCCGTGAGCCCGTCGCTCCGGAGGTCGAGGTACTCGCCGAGCTTGCCCTCGAGCGACGCGAGACCCATCGTCACGTGCACTCCTCGGAGCTCGATCGGCAGGGCCCGCGGGCCGGATGTCGGCCGCAACGGGATCGCTCCCAAGCTCGTTGTGTCGACTCCGCCACCGCTCGCTCCGACGTAGCGCGCGCCGCCGCCGAGGAGGACCACGCCGGCGAGAACCGCGCTCAGCGCGACGGCGCCACGCCGACGTTTCCGTCGCCTTGCCGCAGCGCGCCGCTCACGAAACCGCTCGTTCGGCTCGATGGGTGGGAAGAGCATGGACACCCGCGATCTGGACCTTATCGCAGGCCGAGCGCCGCGCAGTCTGCTCGGGACGGCACCCGTAGAATCGCTCGGTGGTCCTTTCCGACGGAGCCATTCGCCGCCTCATCCTCGACGGTCGCATCGGAATCGAGCCGTACGACCCGGACCTCATGCAGCCGTCGAGCCTCGACGTCCGCGTCGACCGCTTCTTCCGGGTCTTCAGGAACTCGCGCTATCCGTACATCGACGTCAAGACGCAGCAGGAAGATCTCACCGAGCTCGTCGAGGTGACTGGCGACGAGGCGTTCATCCTCCACCCCGGCGAGTTCGTGCTCGGGTCCACGCTCGAGCGCGTCACGCTTCCCGACGACCTCGTGGCACGCCTCGAGGGGAAGAGCTCGCTGGGAAGGCTGGGTCTGCTGATCCACTCGACCGCGGGGTTCATCGATCCCGGCTGGGACGGCCACGTCACCCTCGAGCTCTCCAACGTCGCGAACCTCCCGATCACGATCTATCCCGGCATGAAGATCGGACAGCTCTCGTTCGTCCAGCTCTCCGAGCCCGCCGAGCGTCCGTATGGGTCGGCGGAGATCGGCTCGAAGTACCAGGGTCAGCGCGGGCCGACGCCGAGCCGCTACTGGCAGAACTTCCGCCCGGGCTGACCTACGTGGGCGAGCAGTCCGGCTCGTCCGGCTCCCCGATCCGATCAAGCAGCCGCTGCAGCGCTTCGAGCTCCATCCGGTCGAGCCGCGCAGCGAAGTACGCGTCGACCTGGGCCAGGTGGGTCACCGAGGCGGAGCGGAGCTTCTCGAGGCCGCTGTCGGTCAGGACCGCGTAGACGACCCTCCGGTCGGACGCGCAGGCAGCGCGCTCGACGTAGCCGCACTCTTCGAGCCCGTCGAGGAGTCGCGTGATCCCCGACGCCGTCAGCAGCACCTTTCCCGCGAGATCGACGCGGCGCATCCGTCGGTCGGGTGCGCGTGCGAGCCGGAGGAGAACCTCGTAGTCGGAGATCGTCAGGCCGTGGTCGGCGATCAGCTGCGCATTGAGCCGCCGTGTCGCCCCGGCGTGGGCCCGCAGCAGAGCAGCGAAGGGACCCGTCCCAACCGATTGCTCACTCAATACTTGACTACTCATTATTCTTCATCTACAGTTACCTGCGTACTCAATAATAGCGCGCACAAAGGAGCGTGTCCCATGTCCATCCTCGCAGAGTCCTCGGCCACCGTCATCCCGACGGGCACGTGGGCCATCGATCCGAGCCACTCGACAGTCGAGTTCCACGTGCAGCATCTCGGTCTCGCCACCGTGAAGGGCCGCGCGCCCGTCGTCAGCGGAGCGATCGAGGGAGGCGAGCAGCCGTCGATCCGCGGAACGGTCGCCGCGGCGAGCCTCACGACCTTCGACGAGAATCGCGACGCGCACCTGCAGTCGCCGGAGTTCTTCGACACGGAGCGCTATCCGGAGCTCGCGTTCGAGTCGACGTCCGTCGCCGCGGAGGGCGACGAGCTCGCCGTCGAGGGCGAGCTGACGATCAAGGGCGTCACGCGGCCCGTCTCGCTGCGCGGACGGTACGTCGGGATCGCATCCGACCCGTGGGGGAACGAGCGAATCGGCATCGACCTCGAGGGCGTCGTCGACCGCTCCGCCTGGAACCTCACGTGGAACGCCCCCGTCCCCGGAGGTGGGCTCCTCCTTCCCGATACGGTCACGCTCGTCGCGACCTTCTCGGCCGTCAAGGTGGTCTGAAATGCTGATCCTTGCCATCGCGGGAAGTCTTCGGGCGGGATCGTTCAACGCGGCTCTGGCCCGGGCGGCAGCCGGCGCGGTGCCGCCTGGAGTCGAGGTCGACCTCTACGACCGGCTCGGTGACCTGCCGCCGTTCGACGCGGACGCCGACGGCACCGAGGCACACGAGGCCGTGCAGGAGCTGAGGTCGCGGATCGAGAGCGCGGACGCGGTCCTGTTCGTGACACCGGAGTACAACGGCTCCGTGCCCGGCGTCCTGAAGAACGCGGTCGACTGGGCGTCGCGGCCGCGCGGTACCGCCGCGCTCCGCGGGAAGACGGTCGCGGTTGCCGGCGCCAGCACCGGTCAGTACGGCGCGCTCTGGGCACAGCAGGATCTGCGTCGCATCCTCGGCATCGCCGGAGCCCGCGTCCTGCCGGGCGAGCTCGCCGTGTCGCGCGCGCACGAAGCCTTCGACGGAGAGGGACGGCTCACGAGCCCGTATCTCGCGCGGCGGCTGGAGGATCATCTCGCGGCGCTCGCAGCCGAGGCGGTTCCGGCTCTCGCGCGAGCGGCCTGAGAACGCCGAGGGGCCGCCTCGGGCGGCCCCTCGGGACGGATACCAGCGCTGGATTGGTAGAGGCGCTTCCGGCACGGCAGCTCTGGGCGAGATGTCGCGCGGCGCGAGATGCGAGCCCCCTACGCTGGCTAGGCGATTCCCGGTGGTCCCGGGGACACGCCTCTACCCGCTGGTACCTCCACTGCCCGTACTGTCATCGCTCAAGCCGGACCACCTCCTTTCCGCGGTACCGTCAAGGATACGCACTCTGCCCGGATGGAGGAAGGGCCGCGCAGCACGAGCCGCATCCGTCGCCTGGATGCTCTGGATGACCTCCGTCCGCAATCCCGACCGCGGCCTCCGCGGCCCGATGACCGGGGTCAGCCGGCGAACCCGAGGACGACGGACAGCTCGAGCCCCCGGTCGAGCGGCACGGTGACGCTCGAGAGCGCCGGGTCGCTCTGGCGAGCGGCCGAGTACGCCGCGAGCGTCTCGGCGTGCGACAGGACGTTGTCGGCGACCACGAGCGCGCCGGGCTCGAGGAGTGGGCGTACGATCCCGAAGAGCGCCTCGTAGTCGTCCTTCTCTGCGTCGAGGAAGACGAGGTCGAACGTGTCCTCGGCCGTTTCGAGCGTCGCGAAGGCGTCACCTTCCACGAGGTCGGCCCATTCGCCGAGCCCGGCCTCCGCGACGTTCGCGCGCCACGCAGCACACTTCGTCGGATCCTGCTCGAGCGAGGTGAGCCGTCCGCCGAGCACACGCGCTCCCGCTGCGAGCCAGATCGACGAGTACCCACGGGAGCCACCGATCTCGAGCACCTCGATCCCCGCCTGCGACGCGGCCAGCGCGAGCAGGAAGCGGCCGGTCGCTGGCAACACCTGCCGCGACCGCTGCAGCGCGGGCACACCCGCCGCACGCTCCGCCGCGTCCTCGTCCTCGAGGCGCGCGAGAACTCTCCCTACGCGCTCGTCGAGCACTAGTCGGGAACCTCGACCAGGATCATGCCGTCCTTGATCGCGACCGGATACGTGGGTACCGCCTCCCACGCCGGGAGCGTCATCGGGATTCCCGACTCGAGGTCGAAGCGCGAGCCGTGGCGGGGACAGACCACGACCCGCGCCCCGGCATCCCAATCCCCTTCGCAGAGCGGCCCGTCGTCGTGCGAGCAGCGATCCTCGATGGCGTAGAACGTGCCGTCACAGTTGTAGACGCCGACCGTGCGGGCGCCCGCCCGTACGAGCCGCATCGCCCCGGGAGGCAGCTCGTCGACCAGCCCGACCTCGATCTCAGTCACCGGCTCCTCCTCCTCGACCGCGGGTCTCACTCCAGCACGAGGTCGCGACTCGACGTCCCCCACTCCTCCGGGAGCGGAGTCCCGCGCGCCTTGTGGAGAGCGAGCTTGAGCACGCCGAGTCCAAGGATCGCGCACTTGAGGCGTACCGGCGTCAGCGGGATCCCGAGCTCGTCGAGGAGCTCGTCCTTCGGCATCACCGCGACCTCCTGCGCCGTCCGCCCCTTGACGAGCTCGCTCAACATCGAGGTCGCCGCCTGGCTGATCGCACACCCGCGGCCGTCGAACCCGATCTCCTCGATCACGTCTTCCGGGCCGAAGCGGACGGACACGGCGATCTCGTCGCCGCAGAGCGGGTTCTGGCCCTCCGCCAGCGCGTCGGCCGGATCGAGGAGACCGTAGTTCCTCGGACTCTTGTAGTGATCCAGGATGAGTTCCCGGTACAGCTGATCGAACTCCGACATCGCTACCCGAGTGACTGCTTCGCTTTGCGGAGGCCGGCGACCAGCCGGTCGACCTCCTCCGGGATCGAGTAGAGATAGAAGCTCGCGCGGACCGTCGCAACCACCCCGAGCTTCGTCATGAGCGGCTGTGTGCAGTGGTGACCGGCGCGGACCGCGACACCTTCCCAGTCGAGAACCTGCGCGACGTCGTGGGGGTGCACGCCCTCGACGTTCAGCGAGACGATCCCGGCGCGACGCTCGGGCGGCGGGCCGTAGGTCGAGACCCACGGCAGCTCTCCGAGCAGTGCGAGCGTGTACTCGACGAGCTCGCGCTCGTGCCGCTCGATCGCGTCCAGGCCCATGTTCGACACGTACTCGACGGCCGCACCGAAGCCGACCGCCTCGGCGATGGCCGGCGTCCCGGCCTCGAACTTGTAGGGGAGCTCGTTCCAGGTCGTCCGCTCGAGCGAGACCGAGCGGATCATCTCCCCGCCCAGATTGAACGGCCCCATCTCCTCGAGCAGCTCTCTCCTGCCCCAGAGCGCGCCCACCCCGCTGGGGCCGCACATCTTGTGGGACGAGATGGCAAGGAAGTCGCAATCGAGCGCCTGGACGTCGACGGGGCGATGAGGGGCGGCCTGGGCAGCGTCCACGACCATGATCGCGCCACGCTCGTGCGCCCACGTAGCGAGCCGCTGAACCGGGTTCACCGTGCCCAGCGTGTTCGATACGAGGTTCGAGGCGAGCACCTTCACCGCACCGGTACCTTCGATGGCGTCGAGCTCGCCCAGGTCGAGCTCGCCGTGCTGGTCGATCGGGATCGCACGGAAGGAGGCACCCGTACGCCGAGCGATGTACTGCCAGGGCACGAAGTTCGAGTGGTGCTCGAGATCGGTGACCACGACGACGTCGCCGGGCCCGAGGTTGTCCAAGCCCCAGGCGTACGCGACGAGATTGAGCGCCTCGGTCGCACTCCTCGTGAAGACCAGCTCCCGCTCCGAAGGCGCGTTGACGAACGTCGCGACCCTGCGACGAGCGCCCTCGTAGCCCGCCGTCGCTCGCTCCGCGAGCCGGTAGACGCCGCGATGGACGTTTGCGTACGAGTGCTCGTAGAACTCGCGCATCGCGTCGAGGACCTGACGGGGCTTCTGGGTCGAGGCCGCCGAGTCGAGGAACGCGACGGGCTTCCCGTTGACGAGGTCGTCGAAGACGGCGAAATCCGCCCGTAGGCGATGCGCATCCAACGTCGTGGCAGCTGTCACGGCCATGGGCGCATCGTACCGCCGGTGTTTCGGCCTACCCGAGGTCGACTCGACCGTTCGTCACCGCTCGCTCGGCGGCTCGCCTGACTCGTCGCGTGTCCTCGAGCACCCGCGCGAGGAGCGAACAGACCCGCTCGATCCGGCTCCGCTCCGAGAGATCCCCGAGCAGGTCGAGCTTGTCGCTCGCCGGGAGCTCGACACGTCCGGCGAGGACGTAAGACAGCTGCGGCGCCCGCGCGTCCGGCAGCTGCAGCTCGCTCTCCGTCAGCTCCAGAAGCTGCTCGAAGAGGCCCAGCGCACGAGTGATCGACTCGTCGCCCGCGGCTTCATCCTCGTCCTCGAGAGCCGTGACGAGGCCTGTTTGGTAGCTCCTACCGCCCGTGAGCTCGTGCAGGCGGATCCGCGCGGCTCCCTCGACGACGATGTTCAGCCTCCCGTCGGGGAAACTCGTAAGCACCTGGACGACGCGAGCCCGCGTACCGACCTCCCGAATCCCGCCCTCGTCGGCGAACACCAGTGCGAACTCGGAGTCGTCCGCGATGCACTCTCCGATCAGCTCCTTGTAGCGCTCCTCGAAGATGTGGAGCGGCAGCTGCTCTGTCGGGAGGAGCACGATCCCGAGTGGGAAGAGCCCGATCTCGATCACACCGACAGCCTACGTATCGCGTTCCGAGACGCGAGACGGGGGCCGCCACTCAGGCGGCCCCCGTCTCCGTCGACGATCTCGTCGAGCGAGTGCTCTAGACGAGCGCCTTGAAGAAGACGTCCAGCTTCTCCGCGGGGAAGGTCTCGGTCTTGATGACCTCCAGCATCCCGATCTTCGCGAGCACGCGGAACGCGGTCTCGTTGTCCGGATACTTGACGATCGCCAGGAAGTCCCACGGTCCCATGACCGCGTAGACGTCCTCGAGCGTGCCGCCCTCCTCCTCGATGATGGCCTTCATCTTCTCGAGATACTTGGGGGCGTCGTGGAGCTTCTCTTGCCCCTCCTCGGTGAGTCGAATCAGCCCAACGTACGTGAACAATCCACACCTCCTTGGGTGGGTTGGCTGGATTCCCCATCGACCGTTCCGGAGGCCGCGGCACGCCGCATCGGGGAATTCCCTGATCCCGCGGCCGACGCCGGCTCAGGGGGTGCGCTCGAGATCCAGCGCGTGGGAGTTGATGCAGTAGCGAAGGCCCGTCGGCTCCGGCCCATCCTCGAAGACGTGGCCGAGATGGCCTCCACACCTCGCGCACAGGACCTCGGTGCGGATCATGCCGAAGCTCGCGTCGGTCTCCGTCACGACGCTGTCGAGCGACGCCGGCTCGAAGAAGCTCGGCCAGCCGCTGCCGGAGTCGAACTTCGTCTCCGACCGGAAGAGCTCCGCGCCGCAGCCGGCGCAGCGGTAGACACCGTCGGCGTGCTCGTCCCAGTAGGCGCCGGTGAACGCGCGCTCCGTCCCCTTCCGGCGGAGAATCTCGTACTGCTCCGGCGTCAGCCGTGCCTGCCACTCCTCGTCCGCGAGCTCCAGCCGCTCGCTCATGACTCGGGGATGCGTGCCTCGAGCGCCGCCGCGAGCGCGTCCCGGACCGGCTCGAGGTCGACCCGGTCGAGAACGTCCTGGAAGAAGCCGCGAACGATCAGCCGCTCCGCCTCCGAGCGGGTGAGCCCGCGCGCCATCACGTAGAAGAGGAGCTCGCGGTCGACCTGCCCGAGGGTCGCGCCGTGCGTGCAACGGACGTCGTTGGCCATGATCTCGAGCCCCGGGATCGAGTCGGCGTGCGCGGCCTTCGAGAGCAGGAGGTTGCGGTTCTCCTGGTACGCGTTGGTCTTCTGCGCGCCCTCCTCGACCCGGATCATCCCGCGCCACACCGCGCGCGACTCGTCACGAAGCGCGCCCTTGAAGGCGAAGTCGGAGGTCGTCGAGGGAGCCATGTGCTCCTGGAACGTGTCGTAGTCGAGGTGCTGCGTGCCGTCGGCGAAGTAGGCGCCGGTGACGCGAGAGGTGGCCCCGGCGCCGGCGAGGTCGTTCTGGATGCGGATCTTCCCCTTCGCCGAACCCAGGCCGCCGGCGACCCAGTCGAGCTCGGCGTCGCGCTCCACGCGTGCGTGGTGAGACGCGAAGTGCCACGTTCTGCGAGAGACGTTCTGCACGGACACGTACTCGACCTTCGCGCCCTCCTTGACGACGATCTCGACCGCGCCGTTCGTGTACCCGGCGAGCTCGAGCGAGGCCGAGGTGTACTCCTCGATGAGCGTGAACCGGCTCTCGGGCTCGGCGACGACGAGGAGCCGCCAGAAGAGCGATCCTCCCTCGACCGTGTTCGCCACCCGCACGTAGAGCGGCTTCTCGAGGACGACGCCGCGCGGGACGTGCACGAGCAGCCCATTGCGCCACATCGCCGCGTTGTGGGCCGCGAACTTCTCCTCCCAGCCCACGAGCGAGTAGAGGAGCTCGTGGTCGTCTCGGAGCGGCTCGAAGCGGACTCCCTCCGGCACCGACACGATGTCCAGCCGGCTCTCGTCGACGTGCGCCGAGCCGGAGACGTCGAGCTCGAGCATGGTCGGCGGAGGAACGGTCTCGACCGCGCCGTCCCCCGTCCAAGCCTCAGGGTCGAAGCCCGAGAGGTCGGTGAAGCGCCAGTGCTCGTCGCTCGTCGTCGGGAGCGGGAGCGCGCGGTAGCGCTCGAGCGCCTCAGCCCTCGCCACGTCGCCTCCTCGGCGCGCAGCGGCGGCGAAGGCCCAAAACGTCGCCGTCCGGGTCGCTGACGAACCCCTTGTGACCGACGCCCGTGTCCTCGACGCCGATGATCTCCGCCCCCGCAGCGCCCGCTCCCCCGACAGCCGCGGCGACGTCCCGTGCCCGCCGGGCCGCGCCGGCCAGGTTGGGGGCGAACTCCACGCCGGCGGGCTCCTGGCGCGAGAGGCCGAAGGTCACGCTCGGCGCCTCGACCTCGCCTTCGGCGTACTCGCTCTCGGGCAGACCGAGCACGTCGCGGCCGAAGGCGACCGCGCGCTCGACGTCGCGCGTCGAAACGAAGATGAAGTCCACCTGCTCGACCCGCATCAGGGCGCGTACCGGCGGTGGAGCATGAAGACGTTGCCGTCCGGATCCGTGAAGTGGGCCATGTGGCAGAAGCCCGTGTCGAACGTCTCGCCCCGGAACACGACGCCCCTGGACTCGAGCTCGTACCGCGCCTCCTCGACATCGGGCACGCGGAGCGCCATCGGCGCCGTGTGCGGGCCGGTGAACTCCTGGCCCACGTTCGTAGGGTCGAGCAGGTAGAGGAAGGCGTTCTCGCCGAGCCGGAACTCGGGCCACGCGCCCTCGCCGGTCTGCTCGAGGCCGAGCACGTCACGGGAGAACACCGTCGAGCGCTCAAGATCCGTGACCGGCACCGAGACGAAGTCGGTGCGCTCCACGATCAACCGACACCTCGCAATCCGCTCGCGGACTGCGAGCTATCCAACAGAGCCCTCCATCTGCAGCTGGATGAGGCGGTTCATCTCGACCGCGTACTCCAGCGGGAGCTCCTTCGTGATCGGCTCGACGAAGCCGGAGACGATCATCGCGGAGGCCTCGGCCTCGGAGAGCCCGCGGCTCATCAGGTAGAAGAGCTGCTCCTCGCCGATCTTCGAGACCGTCGCCTCGTGACCGAGCTCGACGTCGTTCTCGTCGACCTGGATGTACGGGTACGTGTCGGAGCGCGAGTCCTCGTCGAGGATGAGCGCGTCGCACACGACCTTCGACTTCGACCCCACGGCACCCTTGCCGACCCGCAGGAGCCCCCGGTAGCCGGCGCGACCGCCGTCCTTCGAGATCGACTTCGACGTGATGACCGACGACGTCCTCGGTGCGACGTGGACGACCTTGCCACCGGCGTCCTGGTGCTGCCCCGTGCCCGCGAAGGCGATCGAGAGCACCTCGCCGTGCGCGCCCTCCCCCATCAGCCAGATGGCGGGGTACTTCATCGTCACCTTCGAGCCGAGGTTGCCGTCCACCCACTCCATGGTCGCCCCCTCGTATGCCACGGCCCTCTTGGTGACGAGGTTGTAGACGTTGTTCGACCAGTTCTGGATCGTCGTGTACCGACAGCGCCCGCCGCGCTTGACGATGATCTCGACGACGGCGGAGTGCAGGGAGTCGGAGGAATAGATCGGAGCCGTGCAGCCCTCGACGTAGTGCACGTACGCGTTCTCGTCGACGATGATCAGCGTCCGCTCGAACTGGCCCATGTTCTCCGCGTTGATCCGGAAGTAGGCCTGGAGCGGCATCTCGACGGAGACTCCCGGAGGCACGTAGATGAACGAGCCGCCCGACCACACCGCCGAGTTGAGGGCGGCGAACTTGTTGTCGTTCTGCGGGATGACCGTTCCGAAGTACTGCTTGACGAGCTCCTCGTGCTCGCGCAGGCCCGAGTCCATGTCGAGGAAGACCACGCCCTTCGCCTCGAGGTCGGCCTGGAGTTTGTGGTAGACGACCTCGGACTCGTACTGGGCGCCGACGCCGGCCAGGTACTTCTTCTCGGCCTCCGGGATGCCGAGCTTGTCCCAGGTGTCCTTGATGTCGGCGGGAAGGTCCTCCCACGTCTCCGCCTGCTTCTCGGTCGGCTTGATGTAGTAGTAGATCGAGTCGAAGTCGATCCCGGAGAGGTCGGCGCCCCAGCCGGGCATCGGCCGCTCGAGGAAGTAGTCGAGGCTCCTGTGCCGGAACTCCCGCATCCACTCCGGCTCGGCCTTGTGCCCCGAGATCGCTTCGACCAGCTCGTGCGAGAGACCGCGCGCGGACTTGAAGACGTAGTGCTCCGGATCCGACCAGCCGTACTCGTACTCGGCGCGGATGTCGCGGACGACATCGGTCTCGTGCGTGCTCACGCGCCCTCACCGCCTGCGCCGTTGCCGTTCGTGGAGAACGCCTCGTAGCCCTCGGCCTCGAGCCTCGCGGCGAGCTCGGGCCCGCCCTCGGCGACGATACGACCGTCCATGAAGACGTGGACGAAGTCGGGCTCGATGTAGGAGAGGAGCCGCTGGTAGTGGGTGATGAGAAGCGCACCCATGCTCGGCCCGACGAGCTCGTTCACCCCGCCCGCGACGATCCTGAGCGCGTCGATGTCGAGCCCGGTGTCCGTCTCGTCGAGAATGGCGAGCTTCGGCCGAAGCATCGCGAGCTGGAGCACCTCGACCCGCTTCCGCTCGCCCCCGGAAAAACCGTCGTTGACGTAGCGGGACGCGAGCTCCCGGGAGACCTTGAGCCGCTCCATCGCCTCGGTCAGGTCCTTGCGGAACTCGGGGATCGGGATCGGATTCTCTTCACCGCCGGCACGGGCCTTGCGGATCGCGTTGATCGCGCTCCGGAGGAAGCTCGTGACGGTGACGCCTGGGATGGCGTGGGGATACTGGAACGCGAGGAAGAGGCCCCGCTGCGCGCGCTCGTCCGTACCGAGCTCGGTGACGTCCTCGCCCTCGAGAAGGATCTGGCCGTCGGTGATCTCGTAGGCGGGATGACCCATGAGGGCATAGGCGAGCGTCGACTTGCCCGATCCGTTCGGGCCCATGATCGCGTGCTTCTCTCCGAGGTCGACGGCGAGATCGACGCCCTTGACGATCTCGGAGCCGTCGACGAGGGCCACGTGCAAGTTCTTGATCTCGAGCTGAGCCATGCGGATACAACCTCACTCAGGGTCGGTGTTTGGGCAGGCTGGGCGCGCTCGGGCATGGTAGCCGGAACACCTCTGCTTGCCCGAGCGATGCTATGGTGCGTCCGTGCCATTCGGCATCTCACTTCCCGAACTGCTCATCCTCCTCGTCGTCTTGCTGCTCGTCTTCGGGGCCAAGCGGCTGCCCGAGATGGGCCGCTCGCTGGGCAAGGGGATGCGGGAGTTCAAGGACGGCGTCTCCGGTGTCGAGCAGACCGTGACGACGACGGCCCCGGCACCACCCGCGCCGGAGCTCTCGTCCGGGTCCTCCGAGCAGCTGACGACGCCCGACGCGTCGAGCGTCGAGACAGAGCGGGAAGCCGTCCGCTAGAGCACATCGATGCCAATCCGGTGGCTGCCACGCCGTCTTCGCCACGGTGAGGAAGCGACCCTCGTCGAGCACCTCGACGAGCTCCGGACCCGCCTGATCATCGTCCTGGTCGCGATCATTCCGGCGTTCGTCGCCGCGTTCGTGTTCCACACGCAGATCATGGAGTGGCTCACAGGCCCTCTCCCGAACGACAAGCAGCTCGTGACGCTCGGCGTGACGGAGCCGTTCACCACCTCGGTGAAGGTGAGCTTCATCGCCGCAATCGCGCTCGCCCTGCCGGTCGTGCTGTGGCAGTTCTGGTCATTTCTCGCGCCAGCCGTCGAGCCTCATCTCCAGCGCGTCGTGCTCGGCTTCGTCGTCTTCGCGACGGCACTGTTCGTCGCCGGCGTCGCCTTCATGTACTGGATCGTCCTCCCGCGAGCCCTCGACTTCCTGACCTCCTACGACGACGAGATCTACGACATCCAGATCCGCGCGAGCTACTACTACACCTTCGCGGCGATGACGCTGCTGGCCGGAGGTCTCGCGTTCCTGATGCCGATCTTCGTGCTCGCGCTCGTCCGGCTGCGGGTCGTGACGACCCAGCGGCTGCGCAGCAATCGCCGGGTGGCGTACGTGCTGCTCCTCGTCTTCGCGATCCTCCTGCCGACCGTCGATCCCGTCTCCCTCGCGTTCGAGACGATCCCGCTCGTCCTGCTGTTCGAGCTGTCGATCTGGCTGTCGGTGCTCATGGAGCGGCGCTGGCAGCGTGGCTGGGACGAGGACTTCGCCGAAGCCGGACTCCTTTGAGGACCCTGAGCGCAGACTGGGTGGTGCCCGTCGAGGGGCCGCCGATCCGAGATGGCGCCGTCGCGATCGACGACGGCACGATCACAGCGGTGGGCGAGGCATCCGAGCTCGGGCGGGACCAGCACTTCCCAGACGCCGTGATACTCCCGGGGTTCGTCAACGCGCACAGCCATCTCGAGTACGCCGTGTATGCGGGCTTCGGCGATGGGCTCGCGTTTCCGGACTGGATCGGCCTCCACATCGAGCGCAAGCGGCGGCTCGACGAGGGGGAGATGGAGGCGATCGCGCGGATGGGCGCGCTCGAGTGCCTGCGATCGGGGATCACGACCGTCGGCGACTGCAGCTTCAGCGGCGCGGCTGCCGTGGGCTGCGCCGATCTCGGACTGCGTGGAACCATCTTCCTCGAGGTCTTCGGAGAGAGCGCCGACGTCATCCGCGAACACTTCGAGCCGATGCGCGACCGCGTCTCCGGCCTGCTCTCCGACACGGTGCAGCTCGGCATCTCGCCGCACGCGCCGTACACGTGCACGACGGAGCTCTACCGCGCCGCCGATGAGCTCGGGCTCCCGATCGCAACTCACCTGGCCGAGAGCGACGCCGAGACCGAGTTCCTCGAGACCGGCACGGGAGCCTGGGAGGCGTTCGCCGAGCTTCTCGTTCCGCCGCCCGGGGCGACGGGGATCCGCGCCCTCGCGGAGGCGGGCCTCCTCTCGGGACGCGTCCTCGCGGCGCACTGCGTCCAGGCGGACGCCGAGGAGATCGCGCTCCTCGCCGAGTACGACGTGGCCGTCGCCCATTGCCCCCGTTCGAACGCGTTCCTGGGATGTGGGATCGCGCCGCTGTCCGAGCTCCGCACCGCCGGGATTCGCGTCTGCATCGCGACGGACAGCCCGGCCTCGACGCCCTCCTTCGACATGTTCGGCGAGATGCGGACCGCTATCGCCGTCGCCCGTGCCCGCGAGCGGCGGCCCGGTGCGCTGACGGCGGCCGACGCGCTCGAGCTCGCGACCCTCGGAGGCGCGCGAGCGCTCGGGCTCGACGGCTCGCTCGGCTCGCTCGCCGCCGGCAAGCGCGCCGATCTCGTCGTTCTCTCGCTCGCCGGAACGCCTTTCGTGCCATGGGAAGATCCTGTTACGGGATCCGTTCTCGGTGGCTCGCCGGAGCGCGTCGTCGCTACTCTCGTCTCGGGCGAACCGCGGTATGAGAAGGGAGGGAAGAGATGGCTCGAGCTGACCGACGCCGCGCGCAACGCGCGAGACCGGCTGCTGTCCGCAGACAGGACGTCGTGATCGAGGACACCATGTTCTTCCCCCGACTTCGCAGACACGCGAAGTGGATGTTCCTCTTCCTCGCCCTTGCCTTCGCGCTCGGGTTCGTGGGATTCGGCGTCGGTGCGGGCGGCGTGGGTGTCGGAGACATCCTCCGCGGCGGCGGCGGCGGCGGCGTCCCGTCGATCTCCGACGCGGAGAAGCGGACGTTCGAGAACCCCAAGGACGCGCGGGCATTCCGCGATCTCGCGACCGCGTACCAGGCGGCGGGGCGAAACGACGAGGCGATCCAGGCGCTCGAGGACTACTCGAGACTCCGACCGAAGGACACGGACGCGCTCCGGGAGCTCGCCGGCCTCTACCTGACGAAGGCCTCGCAAGCGCAGCAGCGCGCGCAGATCTACCAGTACCGCTCCGACTACCTCGCCCCGGGAGGAGCGGTGGACAGCATTATCCAGATCGGCGGGCAACCTCTCGACCCGGGCCCGATCTCGAGCGCGGTGACGTCGAGCCTCCAGACCGAGATCAGCGTCGCGCTCTCCGAAGCGCAGTCGGCAGCGGCGAGTGCCGTCGGCGCCTATCGCCGGATCGCCGAGGCGAAGCCGAAGGATCCGAGCGTCCAGCTCGAGCTCGCACAGGCCGCACAGAGCGCCAACGACACGGCCACGGCCATCGCCGCGTACGAGGGCTTCCTGCGCCTGGCGCCCGACGATCCGACGGCACCGGAGGTGCGACGCCTGCTGAAGCAGCTTCGCTCGACCAGCACGACGGGTTAGACTCGCCCTCCGTGAGGCTCCCCGCGCTCCTCGCCGCCGCAGCTGCGGTCGTACTCTCGCTGGCCCTCGTCGGCTGCGGCACCGGCGGCTACACGGGCCGTGGAAGCCAGGGCGCGGGAAAGGCGCTCTTCGTCAAGGCCTGCGGAGGCTGCCACACGCTCGCCGCCGCGGGAACGGCAGGCACCGTCGGCCCCAACCTCGACGATGCGTTCGCGCAGGCGCGCGACGTCGGAATGACGTCGGCGACGTTCACGCAGGTCGTCGCCCAGCAGATCCGCCACCCGATCACGGCGCCCTCCACCGGAGCGCCGGGAATGCCCGGTCCGGACGGAACGCTTCCAGCCTGTGGGGACGTCGAGGGCGACGCGTTCTGCGTCGAGGATCAGGACCAGGCGATCGACGACATCGCCACGTATGTCGGCGCGGTCGCGGGGACCGGCGTGAGCGCCGAGAAGCCGACGGGTGGAAAGCCCACCGACGGGAAGACCATCTTCACCTCGACACCTCCGGGGTGCGGGGGTTGCCACACGCTCGCGGACGCCGGGACCACCGGGACGATCGGGCCCAACCTCGACCAGACGAAGCCGTCCAAGGCAACGGTCGTCGACCGCGTGACGAACGGGAAAGGTCAGATGCCGTCGTTCAAGGGCACGCTCGATCCCGCGCAGATCGAGGCGGTCGCGGAGTACGTCTCGTCGAGCGCGGGCAAGTGACGCGGGCGGGCTGGCGCCCGCGCGACTCAGCCCCGGCTCCGAGCATCCACGTCGGCGACGACGTGAGTCACCGGCACGTCGAACCGAGCGCTGGCCGCATCGACGACTCCGCCCTCGAGCCAGCTCGAGCGCCCGGGAGGATGCGTCGAGATGACGATCTCGTCGGGCTGGAACGTGCGTACCGCGTCGTCGATCGCCTGCAGCGGATCGCTGTCGCCCAGCTCCCCGTGCGCCTCGACCCCGACCGACGCGAGTCGAGCAAGGGTGGCGTCGAGGCGCTTCCGGGCCTCGGCTCGCGCCGCGTCCTCCGCGGAGGTCGACGTCTTCCGACGCGTGTCGACCGCCGGACAGACGACGAGGAACCGCGCCGGCTGCGTGAGGGCCAGCGTGCTGATCGCGCTCATCAGTTCGTCACTGCCGAGCGTCTCGTCGGCGACGACGAGGATGCGCGCAGCAGCCGGCTCACCGGTGTGATCGGCGTTCCCCGGTGACTCCCGCCGACGCTGACCCACGTACATCCAGACCGCGGCCGCAGAGAGCGCGAGGAAGGTCACGAACCCGAGCAGAGCGCTGATCCACGAGGTGACGACGATGAGCGCGAACGCTCCGATGGTGACGAGCAGGAACCGAAAGGCCGCGGCCTCGCTGCGAAACGGGCTCTCCACGGCGTGCGCCTCGTCAGAGGAGGTAGACCGTCGTGTAGACGACGATCCACATCACGTCGACGAAGTGCCAGTAGATCCCCGGCAGCTCCACGCCGTGGTGGTGCGCGGGCGAGTAGTGACCGCGGAAGCCGCGGACGATCACCATCGCGAGCAGGGTGAGACCGACCGCGACGTGCGCCCCGTGGAGTCCGGTCAATCCGAAGAACACCGACGCGAACGCTCCGTCACCCGTGTTGAACCCGACGTGCAGGTACTCCACGACCTGGGTCAGGAGGAAGGCCAGCCCCATGAGGAAGGTCAGCACCATGCCCGCGAGGAAGCCCACGCGCTGCCCGCGCTTGATCGACTGCAGCGCCCAGTGCATCGTGAAGCTCGACGTCACGAGGATGCACGTGTTGACGCCCGCGACGAACACGGGGAACTCGTAGGGCTCGGGCGGCCACGTGTCGGGAGCGCCCGGATTGACGACACGGACGAAGAAGTATGCGGCGAAGAACGACCCGAAGAGCATGATCTCGGAGCCGATGAAGAGCAGGATCCCGAGCGTCCGTGCATCGACGCGCGAGCTCTGGTGCGCGGCTGGCGGCCCGTGATGCTCGTGCACTGCCCCGACGTGAGTGCTCATGCGGGCGCCCCCGCGCGCTCCTCCACGACGACGTGGTGAACGGGGAGACCGGTCTGCGAGCGCAGCCGACCAACGACATCGCGTCGGAGCCAGCCCGAGCGCTCACCCGGGAAGGTGGAGACGATGATCTCGTCGGTCCGCTCGTCCTCGACGGCCTCCATCGCCGCGGTGAACGGGTCCGGATGCGCGATCTGCCCGTGGACGTCGATGCCCTCCGAGCGGAGGATCGCGAGGGCGCCGCGGAGCCGGCGCTCGGCCTCGGTGTGGTCGCCGCGGGCGGGGTCGCTCTGCGGACACACGATAAGGAAGCTCGCCGTTCCTTCCCGTGCACGCACGCGGATGCGATCGAGCAGAGGGGCACCCAGCACGGTCTCGTTCGCGACGACGAGGACGTTCGCGCACGCGCGCGAGGAGACGTCGGAGACGACGTGCTCGACCGGCCGGTCGCCCGCCACCTTGCGGATCTCGCCCACGAGGTCCTTGCGGAGCCAGCCCGACTTCGTCTCGGGATGCGTCGAGACGATGATCTCGTCGATCTCCTCGGAGGCGAGCACGTCCCTCACTGAGGGGAGCGGGTCGTCGTCGAAGACACCGCCGTGCGCGGGGATCCCGGCCTCGCGAAGCGCCTCGAGAACGCGCTCGAGCCTGCGGCCCGCCGCTGCCCGCCGAGAGTCGCGATAGACCACGTATCCCTCGCGCGGCTGGGTGACGGGGGCGACGACGGTGACGCGGATCGAACCCCGCTCCGCTCGGCGGCGGACTGCGTCGACGAGCTCGGTTCCGACGAGCGTCTCGTTGGCGACGACGAGCACCGAGGTTGCGTCCGCGGCCGTCATGCCGGGACCTCCTGAGCCTCCCTCGCCGGCCGCAGGATCGCGTGCCTCGCACCCGGAACCCCGTACTCGTACGGGCCGCCGACGACCTGCGGAATCTCGTCGAAGTTGAAGACCGGCGGCGGCGAGGAGACCTGCCACTCGAGGGTCTGCGCGCGCCACGGATTGGCCTCGGCCACGGGCCCGCGCGCCCAGCTCACGACGACGTTGTAGACGAAGACGACGAACGAGGCGCCGAGCCCGAAGGATGCGACGGAGATGATCAGGTTGAGGTCGCCGAACGCCTCGCTGTAGTCGAAGACCCGCCGCGGCATCCCGCGCAGCCCGACGTAGTGCATCGGGAAGAACGTCAGGTTGAAGGTCACGAACGTGAGCCAGAAGTGCCACTTCCCGAGCCGCTCGTCGTACATCCTCCCCGTCATCTTCGGGAACCAGTAGTAGATGCCCGCGAAGATCGTGAAGACGGAGCCCCCGAAGAGCACGTAGTGAATGTGGGCAACCACGAAGTACGTGTCCGAGGCTGCGATGTCGATCGGCACCGACCCGAGGTAGATCCCGGACAGGCCGCCGACCACGAACATCGTCACGAAGCCGAGCGCGAAGAGCATCGGGGTCGTCAGGTGAATTCGCCCGCGCCAGAGGGTCGCCACCCACGAGAACACCTTGATCCCGGTCGGAACGGCGATCAGCAGGGTGGAGATCATCATGGGCACGCGGAGCCAGTCCGCCATCCCGGCGACGAACATGTGGTGAGCCCAGACGGAGAACCCGAGGACGAGGATCCCCATGAGCGAGAGCGCCATGAGTCGGTAGCCGAAGATCGGCTTCCGCGACATCGAGGAGATGACCTCGGAGACGATCCCGAACCCGGGCAGCATCATGATGTAGACGGCCGGATGGCTGTAGAACCAGAAGATGTGTTGGTAGCCGAGCACGTAGCCGCCACCCTCGGGGACGAAGAAGCTCGTGTGCATGATCCGGTCGAACAGCACGAAGAACTGGGAGCCGGCAATGAAGGGGGTCGCGAGGACGACGAGCAGTGAGGTCGTGAAGTTCGCCCAGACGAGGAGCGGCATGCGCCAGAAGGTCATGCCCGGCGCGCGCATCGTGATGATCGTGACGAGGAAGTTGAGCGCGGTCAGGATGCTCGAGGCTCCGGCCCACTGGACGCCCATGTTGAAGAAGGTCTGCCCGAGAGGCTGACCCTCGGCGAGCGGCGCGTATCCGGTCCAGCCCGCCCCGAACGCGCCGCCGGGTGCGATGAAGCTGGCCGTGAACATGATCCCGGCGATCGGCAGCAGCCAGTACGAGAGCGCGTTCAGACGTGGGAAGGCCATGTCCGGCGCGCCGAGCATGAGCGGCACGGCGAAGTTCGCGAGGCCGGCGAAGGCGGGGATGATGAAGAGGAAGATCATCAGCGTCGCGTGCGCGGAGACGAGCCCGTTATAGGTCTGGGAGTCCATGAACTGGAGGCCCGGCTGCGCGAGCTCGGCGCGGAAGAGCATCGCCATGAGCCCACCGATCGTGAAGAACACGAACGTCGTGACGAGGTACTGGATCCCGATCACCTTGTGGTCGGTGTTGACCCTGAAGTAGTCCTTCCAGCTGGTCGCGCCGTGACCCGAGTGATCCTCGGGTCGCGTCGGGCGGCCGCTGACGTAGTAGAGCCAGTAGTCGAAGGCGCCGATGCCGGCGAGGAACCCGATCGGCGCGGCGGTCAGCGCCCCGACGACGAGCACCACCTCCGTGTTCCAGACCGGATCCCAGCTCCACCACCAGCGGAGCAGGAGGACGAGCAGCATGCCGAGCACGAAGCCGGCAGCGCCCATCCAGACGCCGCGGACGAGGCCGGGACCGAAGACCAAGCGCCACGCCGGGCCACGGGGCGGCTCGTAGTGCGGCGGGTACTCGGTCACGGGCGTCTCGTCGTGATGTGTCGCCGTCATGCGCGCTTCTCCTTCACCCAGGCGTCGAACTCCTGCTGCGTCACGACGCGCGCCCTGGCGCGCATCGTTGCATGCCCGAGCCCGCACAACTCGGCGCAGACGACCGCGAACTGGCCGGTTCGCGTGGGCGTGACGAGAATCGTCGTCTCGATTCCCGGAACAGCGTCCATCTTCTGGCCGAAGTTGGGGACCCAGAACGAGTGGATCACGTCGACCGACTCCATCGTGAACTTGGCCTCCCGATCGACCGGAAGCACGAGCTCACCCGAGGTGAGGTCGCCGTAGTCGGGGTAGGTGAACTTCCACGCGAACTGCTGGCCGATGACGCGCACCTGGAGTGGCTGCGGACCGGCCTGGCCGTTCTCCGAGAGGACGACGGCGCTGACGATCCCGAGCGCGATCACGAGCAAGGCCGGAACCGCCGTCCATGCGATCTCGAGGCCCGTGTTGCCGTGGATCGGCGGCCCGTCGCGGTCGTCGTCGCGTGGGACGCGCCACTTCCAGACCGAGTACACCACGACCGCGGTGACGAGGGAGAAGATCGCGATCGACATCACCGTCGCGAACCAGTAGACGTCCTGGATCCGATCGAACTCCTCGCTGGCGGAGGTCGGCAGCCACTGGAAGCGCACGGCGACGAGCGTCACGGGCACGGCGATGACAACACCGAGCGCCACCAGGTGGACGATGGCCTTGCGCACCGGGGCCGAGCCTACTCAAAGCGCAGACTCTCGTGGGGTCGAACCGAAGAGACCGACAACAGCCTCTCGTGGCCCCAGCTGGGGGTCTCGATGCTCGCTCGTCCCGCGCTCGAGCGTGTGCGAATGCCTCGTACCCCGCTCTCCGGTCACTCGTTCGCGTGAAGGAGATGACCCGGGAGGGGGAGCCATCCGGCCCTGAATACCTCGATCGTGTGCATGCGGACAACCACGCTGCGGCCTCATGAGCGACCTCTCGACACCAATCGGCCTGACGGCTCCCCGCGCCGCGGAGGAGGTCTCGCTTCCCGCCCGGCACGTGCTCCTCGTCGCAGCGCTCGTCTGCATCCCGCTTCCGCTGCTCTCGCTCGGAGCGATGGTGCTCCCGCTGCCGCAGCTGCTGGAGCGGGCGACGGCGACGTTCGTCTCCTTCGCAGCGCCCTCGGACGGCGACGGCAGCGTCGTCCACGAACGCCCGCCCGCCGATTCGCTGCAGATCCGCTACCCATCCGGCGAGTCTCGGATCACCGTGACGCCTCCCGCGGCGCGCGCAACGCCCCAGAGTGCGACCCGCTCTCTCCCTCACGGGACGCCTGCCCTGACGCCGCCGGCGAGGACCGGGCCGCGGGCTGCGCAACCCAGGCCGGTGTCGAGGGCTGCCGCACCCGAGCCGGCCGGGCCCGGCGGAGGCGAGGCAGCTCCGAAGGCCACCGCAGCCCCCGCCGACCCTCCGATCAGCGGGAGCCCGCACGAGGGCAGCCCGGGCGGCTCGAACGATCAGGGCGGACAGGGTGGAAAGCGAGGCCAGGACAGCGAGTCCCCCGCTGCCAAGGACGCCACGACCTCGTCGCCTCCCAGCACGACGGACGGCAAGGGGGCAGGCTCCGGAACCGGCGGCGTAGGCATCGCACCCGGGAAGGGCGGGAAGGGAGCCGATGGATCCGGCACCTCGGGTGGAGCGGGGAGGTCCGGCGGCGGCAAGGGCTCCGGCGGTAGCACGAACGCCGGCGGCGGCAAGGGCTCCAGCGGCGGCAAGGGCGCCGGCGGTAGCACGAGCGCCGGCGGCGGCAAGGACTCCGCAGCGGTTGGCGGGTCGGGAAACTCCGCAGGGGCTGGTGGGGCGAGCGGATCGGAAGGATCCGCCGGAGCCGGCGGAGCCGGTGCCCCGCACGGGAACGGCTCACCGGCGGAAAGTCCGCCCGCGAGCGACGGCGCCCCTCCTGGAGCGCGACGCCCGTGACACGATGGGCTCGCGAGAATCGCGAGACCGGGAGAGGCTCGCTCTTCGCGGTCGAGCGGCCCCCGCGACTCGTCCTCCGCTTCGCAGCAGTGCTCTCCTTCTCGCTCGCCGTCGCGTCGGCGGTGATCCTCGTCGTCGTGCACCACTTCGCGCTCCGACAGTCCGAGCGCGCAGCGACGCATCACGCCGGTCTCCTCGCGTCGGCGCTGCTCCAGCGCGAGGTGACCGCTCGCGACTTCGACAGGCGGGTGTCTCCTGCGCGCCGCTCCGAGCTCGACGCGCTCTTCCGGACGTACGTCCGGGCCGAGGACGTCGTCGGGATCTCCCTCGTCCGAAGCGACGGACTGGTCACCTACTCGACCGATCACCCGAGCATCGGCACGATCGCCTCGCGCACTCTGGCAGCGGAGGCCGCGACCGGAACGATCGTGAGCCGACAACGGGCCTCCGGAACCTCTCTGGGCGGCGGAGGCGAGAAGACCCTGGAGACCTACGCCCCCGTGTCACCCGCGGCGAGCCCGGGGGCGGCGCTCGTCGCACAGTCGTACGAGCCGATCGAGGGAGCAGCGCGGTCGGCCCAGCTCCGGGTCGGCGCCGTCCTCGAGGCGCTCCTGCTCGTTCTCCTCGTCGTGTTCGTACCGCTTCTCGTCCGCGTCACCCGGCGGATCAAGGCACAGATCGAGCACATCCACCGACAGGCGTACCACGACGACCTCACGGGGCTGCCGAACCGCGTACAGCTCTTCGAGCGCCTCGAGCTGGCGGTGCGCCGCGCCGCCGCACGCGACAACCATCTCGCCGTGCTCCTCCTCGACCTCGATCGCTTCCGCGAGACCAACGAGACGCTGGGCCACGACGCCGGCGACGACCTACTCCGCCAGATCGCCGAGCGACTCGGCGCCTGGATCGACCCAGGGCAGCTCCTGGCCCGCCTCGGCGGAGACGAGTTCGCTGTCGCGACCGAGTACCGCGAGGAGAAGGAGGTCGACGAGATCGCCCACGAGCTTCGCTCCGCCATCGAGCCGCCCCTGACCGTCGCGGAGGTTCAGATCGCCGTCGACGTGACCATCGGCGTTGCGCTCTTCCCGAGGGACGGCCGGGACGCGGACACACTCCTCAAGCACGCCGAGATCGCCACGCACACGGCGAAGCAGTGGCGCGTTCCCCTGCTCGCGTACAGCCCTGCGGTCGATCCTCACGATCCCGAGGAGATCGGCCTCGTCGCCGCCCTGCGCGAGGCGACGCGGAACGGGGAGATCCGGCTCCACTACCAGCCGAAGGTCAATCTCCAGACGGGCGCGATCGTCGGGCTGGAGGCGCTCGCGTACTGGCAACACCCGACCCGCGGGCTCCTCCCGCCCGGCGCATTCGTACCCGCGGCCGAGAGAACCGGCGCGATCCGCCACATCTCCCGCGCCATCCTCCCCGCGGCGGTCGAGCAGCTCGCGAAGCTCGCCGAGCTCGGCACCGATTGCAGCATCGCCGTGAACCTGACCGCGATCGACCTGCTCGACGTCAAGCTCCCCCGCAGGCTCGAGGCCCTCCTCCGCAGGCACGGCGTCGATCCGGGCCGTCTGTGCGTCGAGTTGACCGAGAGCACGGTCATGGCCGACCCGGAGCGCTCGCAGTCGATCCTCGAGCGAATCACGGCGACCGGCGTGCGCATCGCCATCGACGACTTCGGCACCGGGCACTCCTCCCTCTCGTACCTCAAGACCCTGCCCGCGAGCGAGCTCAAGATCGACCGCAGCTTCGTCTCCGACATGATCGTGTCCCGTCAGGACCGCCTGATCGTCCTCGCCACGGTCCGGCTCGCCCAGAGCCTGGGACTACGGGTCGTCGCCGAGGGAGTCGAGACCGAGGAGGTCCGGAACGCGCTGCGCGAGATCGGCTGCGACTTCGCGCAGGGCTACCTGTACGGCCGCCCCGGGCCGATCGAGGGGATCGTGTCGGCACTGCCCCGCTCGTCCCAGGTGGCCGCGTAGCGGTCTCTTCGACGCCTCGGGCGGGGGGCTAGACTTGGCCGTCCGGGCCGTTAGCTCAGCTGGTAGAGCAGGGGACTCTTAATCCCAAGGTCGAAGGTTCGAATCCTTCACGGCCCATCAGGAAAGTCCTGGAAACGAGCTATGTGCGGTGCCCTTCTGCCAACGCGGAGGGCTAGGGGGCAACAGAGGGGGCAACACGAGCCCGAAGGCGCGCTTTCGCAGGAAGCGCTCGTGGCCAGCGCCCCCTCCGGCTGTCAGTCGATTGGCTCGACGCCTTGCTGCCTGAGCCGCTCAAGACCTTCCCTCATGGCCTTCAGCTCCTCAGGGGAGTGCCCCTGCCAGTCCACGACCTCGCCGATGACGCGCAGTGGCTCTCGAGAGCGATACGACTTCGTCGGATTGCCCGGGAACTTCGTGTCCGTCAGATTGGGATCGTCCTCGATCGAGCCGACCGGCTCCACGACGTAGATCCTGCCTCGCCCCTCGCCGAGCGCCAACTCCGTCCCCCAGGTAGCCGCATCCAGCGTGCCGGTCAGGTAGACGTAGGTCGTGCTCCGATCGAGCCTGCCGAAGTTGGCCCTGTGGCCGGGCTCGATCAGGTCTCCGGTGGTCAGCTCCGCCTTCGTGCCGTGGAAGAAGCGCGCCACACCGGTCCCGCGGCACGCTGGGCAGCCCTGCCCGCGGCACACCGCACATGGGTGGGACACAACAAACGGGCCGGATTGGCGGCACCCTTACCGCGATTCACATCGTCACCGGATGTCATCGGCTCTCCCCTTGCGGCGGCTGGCGCACCGGACATCCTGCTTGAAAGGGGCACGGACGAACAACAGCCTATTCCGAGCGCTTCATGCTGACACCGCCGTTGAGGCGATCGCCGCGTATTCCCTGGATGGAGGTCGTTGGGATCAGAAGACCGGGGTATGACGACGCGTCGAGCTGTTCGATTGGTCGGGATACGTCACGAGTCCGTCACACCACGAGCCGTATCGCTAAGAGCCGCAACGGCCGCAACATCCGGCCGTACTCCCTCACTCTCACCCACGAGCCGGACGGCCTTCTGCCTGACAAGTACCCGGGAACCGTGCTCACTGGCTCCGATTTCGCTCTGCTGAGCAGCATCGGGTGGCGTCGGGTCCTGCGACACGACGGCGAGAGGAGTGACCACGATGGCCGAGACGAAGAGGACGACCGCCGAGGAGGTCGTCGGCCACCTGCTCGAGGGCGAGGGTCTCGACTTCCGCGCGAATCGCTCACCTGGGTCCGCCAGCAGCTGATGGAGGCGGAGGTGTCGGAGTTCGGATCGGATGTGCGCGGGTACTTCGACGACATGGAGTGGATCGCCGCGCCCTACGGCACAGACGGTCGCACCGTCTCCTCGCTCGTCCATACGGCCGAGAGGGCGTCGGCAACCCGAGCAACGTCGTCCACGGCCCGGTGGTCAAGCTCACGACCGGCGACACCCGCCCGTGGGGGTTCTCCTCAGCACCTCCACCGACCTCGTCCGCTGGTCGACCGCGAAGCTGATCGCTCCAGAGCCGCTTCTCCACGGCCACGGGTGCGAAGGCGACAGCGTCCAGTAGCCATCGCTCATCGACCTGCACAGCACCTCTCCCGTCTTCGCGACGGTCGGCGAGACCGCCTCCCTCTCCTACACCCGCGGCGGGGAGGGCTGCGCCCAAGGCTGTAACCGCGATCTCGCCCGTGTGCCCGTGCGCTTCTTCCAGTAGACGCAACGTCCACAGCATGCGCCACGCACTCGTGCCCCGAACGTTGGTCTCGGGAGCTGGGACTCGTTGGCGCGGGGGCGGCGCGCGTCGCCGCCGGTTCCTGCCATGGAGAAACGTGCAGTCTCGCCAACCGGGAGCACCAGCCAGGTCCGGACTCGCACTCCGCTTCGCGGGGTGGCCGCCCCGCCCGTTAGGCGGGAGGTCAAGTCGGCGACTGCAACGGCGGCTGACCTCGTTACCGAAGACACCAGGCTGGCGACGGCCTCAGGCGGACCGACCCGCCGAGTCTCACAGTTCCTTGAACGTCGCACACCTGCGCGGCTGCGAGCTACGGTGACCGCCCACATGAGACTGCTGGGACTCAGTGGGCTCGTCCTTGCACTTACGGCGTGCGGTGGATCGAAGTCGGAGCTTTCTCCTGCATCGAAGCCTGATCCGAAGCAGCTTGTCGTCCGGCTATCGGATCTTCCAGCCCAGTACAGTCTCGTCGCGGGAGAGACGAGGCCGACAACGACGGAGCTCATTCTCTCGGATCCGTGGTCGACGGGCCTCGCAGCCGAACTCCAGCGGCAGCGTGTGTCGGGGTTCAAGAGGGCCGTTTGGAGCCCCGGCGGCCGGCGTATCGAGTGCTCCTTGGCCGTCTACCGCTCGGTCACTGCCTCACGGCGGGTCTTCCAGGTTCTTGGGGAGCACTTCCGCGCCTTTCTCGCACGGAACCACATTGGGAAGCAACTACGAGGAGGCGAAGACACGGGGCGCTCGTACCGGTTCGACCTCGGTCGTCTGAACGGGTTCGCGGTCAGTTGGCGAAACCGGACTATCCTCGCGAACTGCGCGGTCCTCGGAACGGGGCAGGTCGATCGCCGCGAGCTCACGGAGGTCGTGGCCGCCCAGCGTCGTCGGATCGCGACCGCGATGGGGTGACACGGACCCGGATCGACCCATCCGGAGAGGCTGCGCTTCGGCTCGGTCAAGCGAGATCAGCTTCAGTGCGCGAGTGTGACCAACTGTCCCTCGAGCGGCACCGGTCTCCTGTGCCGGCAGAGAGTACGCGACTTCCCCGATGCTCCGGCTCGCGCAGGATGGCAAGTTGGATTGGAGGCGCGGGATGCGTGGTCTTCGTGTGTTGTTCGCCGGGTTTGTCGTACTCCTGGCGAGCGCGGCCGCCTCATCCGAAGGCGGGACCGAGGCGCATTGGGTCATCACCGACCTCGGCCCCGGCGCGGCCGTCGACATCAACGAGGCAGGCCAGGTCGTCGGCGGTGGTGCGTGGATCTGGCAGAGCGGGAAGAAGACGCAGCTGGGCACGCTCGGAGGTCGCAGCAGCAGCATCGTCGCGATCAACGACCGCGGCCAGGTGATCGGGGGAAGCGAGACCGCAGAGCCCGTGCGCGTGCACGGGTTCATCTGGCAGAACGGCAAGATGACCGACCTGGGCACGCTCGGTGGTCGCCGCAGCGGTGCCCGTGCCATCAACAACCGCGGTCAGGTCGTCGGCGACTCGACGACGAGGAGTGGCACCTCCCACGCGTTCCTCTGGCAGAACGGGAAGATGCGCGACCTCGGCACCCTGGGCGGCCCGAGCAGCATCGCCCTCGCGATCAACGACCGCGGCCAGATCGTCGGCAGCTCCGACACGAAGTTGAGGGAGCGAAACGGCGCCTGGATCCAGCACGCCTTCGTCTGGCAGAACGGGAAGATGCGCGACCTGGGCACGCTCGGCGGGGACTACGGGGCCGGAAGCAGCGCTGTCGACATCAACGAAGCAGGCCGCGTCGTGGGATCGAGTTGGAGCTCGACGATCTCCTACGGCCAGTGCGGCGCGGGCGTGCACGCCTTCCTCTGGCAGAAGGGCAAGATGCGCGACCTCGGCACGCTCGGCGGCACGATGCCGACGAGCGCGGCCGTCGTGCTCAACGACCGTGGCTGGATCATCGGCAACAGCCCTGCCTCCTGCACCGCGCATCCGTTCCTGTGGCGCAACGGCAAGATGATCAGCCTCGGCGCGCTCCCCGGCGGTCACCGCGGTGGGGCCGGCGCCATCAACGAGCGCGGCCAAGTGATCGGGAGCGGTGACACAAGATCCGGCCGCTGGCATGCCTGGGTCTGGCAGAACGGGCGGATGACCGACCTCGGCCTCCTCACTCCCACCAGCTCGTGGAGCTCCCCAGCTGCGATCAACGAGCACGACCAGATCGTCGGTGGCTCCACGACGGCCCGGGGCACGGGGCGGGCCGTCCTCTGGACACTCGCAGCCGGCACGTAGAGCTTCGACCAAAGGGAGTGCGTTCTCTCCTGCGCAAGCGTTCGGACGTGCCCCTCGAACGAGCCTTGGCGCGGCCGTCAGGCGACCTCCTCGAATGTCCCGACGAGCTCGGCGACTCGGTAGCCCTGCTTCCGGACGAACTCCCCGAGCTCATGAGCTCGCTGGACGACCGCGCTCCGCTCAGGCGTCCCCGCGACCGAGATCCCCCGTCCCCGTCCGAACTCGAGACGTCCTTCGTCCCGAAGGACTCGCAGCGAACGGAGCGCGGCGTTCGAGCTCGAAGCTAGGAGAAGTCGCCGAGCGAGAGCGGCGGCCCGAGGATCTCGGCACCATACGCGGCGAACAGGCGCACTGCCTCGTCCATCGGCATCACCGCATCGGTCGGGGGCTCCGAGCCGGTGACCGGAACGCCCAGGCTGACGAAGACCTGTTCGATCCCTCCCGGGCTGGCCGTGACGAGCATGCGCGCCCGCTCCGAGCGAACGACGTAGGCGTGAGCGATCCCGCGGGGGCCGAAGAGGTAGTCGCCTGCCGCGAGGTCGATCCGCTCGCCGCCGACGAGGAATGTGACCTCGCCCTCGAGGACGTAGAACGACTCGTCCTCGTGGTGGTGCAGATGCAGAGGGGGCCCGGTGCCGATCGGATCGTCGGTCTCGATCTGCGAGAACGCGTGGCTCTCATCGGCACCGCCTGCCTTGACGGTGACGCGGCCGCTCTTCCACCAGACGTCGGCGAGGCCCTCGCCGGATGCGACGCGGTAGGGCCTGCTGAGGATCTCGGCCATGTCTTTGTCCTCCTTCGAGTCGAGGTACCTGTCGGAGCAGAGACTCGCCCGTTCTGGCTATTCCTGCAAGGAAGATATGGCATCGATATCATGCTCTGGAGGAATGGAGCTGAAGCAGCTTCGCGTCTTGCAGGCAGTCGGCGAATTCGGCTCGTTCTCCCTTGCCGGCGACCGCCTCGACTACACACAGCCGGCGGTATCGAAGATCGTCGCAAGCCTGGAGCGAGAGCTGGGGACGGCGCTGGTCGACCGCAGCATCCGACCTCTGCGGCTGACGGAGGCGGGGAGCGCGCTGGTCGGGCGCGCGGCCGCAGCATTCGAGCAGATCGCGGCCGCCGAGCTCGAGGTGGAGGCGATCGCCAACCTCTCCGCCGGCAGCTTGCGGGTAGGAACGTTCTCGAGCGCAGGTGCCGCGATGGTCGTCGACGCACTACGCGCCTTCCGTGAAAGCCACCCTGCCATCGACGTCTCGATCACCGAGATCGGGATGCCCTCCGCTGTCACTCGCTCGCTCCGCCGCGGTGACCTCGACCTCGGCGTCTCGTTCGACTACCCGGAGATCGGCGACGTGTTCGGCGACGACCTCGCCTTGATCCGTCTCCTCGACGATCCCTTCGACGTCGTCCTGCCACGCGGGCACAGGCTCGAACGCAAGCAGGCGATTCGCTTCGCCGACCTGGGTGGGGAGAACTGGATGCTCGGAGACTTCGGAGCCGACAGCCCCAGCTTCCGGATGATCGACCGCCGCTGCCGCGAGGCGGGCTTCGCCCCGAAGGTCGCCTATCGCATCAACGACTGCCAGATGGCGCAAGCGCTCGTCGCCGCAGGAGAAGGCATAGCGCTCCTCCCACGCCTCATGCTCCGACCGGCAAACGCTGGCGTCGCGATCAAGCCGCTCGCCGCCGACCCTCCCACTCGCCGCGTGTCAGCGCTCCGTCTGTCAACCAGATACTTGACCCCCGCAACGGAGCGCTTCCTCTCCCTTCTCGTGGAGGCCAGCACGGAATACGGCGCCACGTAACGGGAGTGAGGGTGAGGAGGTGCCTCCGTGCGAGTGCCACCACGGATTCCCGGCGGGGACGTCGACGTTCAAGAGGGTGGGTGGGCGGTCGTCCGAGCGAGCGTTCGGGACCTCCCCCGAGGCGCGGTGGTCACCAGCGGCGGAAACTGAGCTGGGCCAGTATTCGGGAAGACCCGTGAGGCTCAGCGCGCACGCGGATGACGCGAGCGGCGCCTCGACCGAGAATCGGTGTGACCAGGGGCCCACTCGACGTCGCAGGAGGTATGACACGAGGGCGACCCCGTGAAGGCACACGACGACAACACCGCCGCGAAGCGTCTGCGCGAGTGGTGGCGATCTCCCCCACGATCCGGGATGCAGCGCCTGATCGCGCCCCCGGAGTACCGCCACCTTCGTGCCTTTGGGATCACCCGCATTCTCGGCGGCACTGTCGCGGCCGCCGCGGGCATTGTGTGCCTCTCGTACGAGGCCTACGGATGGGCAGCCTTCTTCCTGCTCATCGCGGCCCTGAATCTCACCGCAGGCTACTGGGAGCTCGCCATCGCTCGTTCCCAATCGTCCCGCGCCTGACCTCGCACGGGCGGCACGATGCCCGTACGCACGCAGGCACCAGGAACCGGAGGCATCAACCGGAGCAGCGCATACCTTGTTCGCGGCCACATACCCCGAGCGGACATCAGCAGGTCAACGAGCGAACACGAGCGCTGCCGAGGTCAGCCGAACCACTCTGGCTCAACCAGCGGGTTCGCCCGTCTTCTCGATGGAGCATGGGCCGCACGTCGGCCACTCTCAATCCCAAGGTCGAAGGCTCGAATCTTCATGGCCCATCTCCCTCCGTGCGAACGCGCTGCCCTCCCGCCGTTCACGCGTCACGGCGGAGGTAGGCGAGCACCGCGAGAACCCGCCGGTGTGTATCGGGGCCCGCCTCCAGGCCGAGCTCGAGGAAGATCTGCTTGACGTGCGCCTCGACCGTGCGCTCGACGACGACCAGACGCTCGGCGATCGCGCGATTCGAGAGCCCCTCGGCGACCAGGGCGAGAACCTCGCGCTGCCGCGTCGTCAGGTTCGCGAGCGGGTCTTCGCGGCGTTTGCGGGCGAAGAGCTGCGACACGATCGTCGGGTCGACGACCGTCTCGCCGTCGGCGATCCTGCGGAGGGCGTCGATCAGCACCGCGATGTCGAAGACGCGCTCCTTGAGCAGGTAGCCGACCCGCTCCGGATGCTCCTCGAGCAGGCGCAGCGCGTAGCCGGGCTCGACGTAGTGGGAGAGCACGAGAACGCCCACCTGCGGGTGCTCGGCACGGATGCGCTGGGCGGCGACGAGACCCTCGTCGGTGTGCGTCGGCGGCATGCGGATGTCGACGACGGCGACGTCCGGCTTGGAGGTGGCGACCCGGCGCAGCACGCCGTCGGCGTCCTCGGCCTCTCCGACGACGTCCACGGAGGCCTCGCGGAGCAGCCGGACGATGCCCTCCCGAGTGAGCATCACGTCGTCGGCGACGACTACGCGCACGGGATCTCCACCCGCAGCAGGTTCGGCGCCGCGGTGAGGACGCCCCCGAGCGCGCCCACACGGTCGACGAGCGACGCTTCGACAGCGTCACGCGGCTCGCCGTCGTCGGTGACCTCGACGACGAGCGCCTCCACCGCGCGGTCGACCTCGATCCGCGCGTGCGTCGCTCGCCGAGACGCCGCGCTGCCGATGCTCTCGGCGACGGTCACGTATGCGGCCGTCTCGACGGGGTCCGGACAGCGCGCGTCGTCGGTGACGTGGAGCTCCACGGGCACCCGTGCGGTGTCGGCGAGCGACCGCAGCGCAGCCGCCAGCCCGGCCTCGGTCAGGATCGCGGGGAAGATGCCGTGCGCCAACTCGCGCAGCTCTTCAAACGCCTTCTGCGCCTGGGCCTCTGCGGAGGCGAGAGTCGTCGCCAACTCTCGGTCGCGGTCTGCTCCGAAGGCGGCACGAGCGAGCCGCAGGTCGTACGTGAGCGCGAGCAGGCGCTGCTGGGCGCCGTCGTGCAGGTCGCGCTCGAGTCGGCGCCGCTCGGCGTCTCCTCGCTCGACGACGCGGGCGCGCGAGGCGCGCAGGTCCTCGAGCTGAGCGAGCACCTCTGCGCGCAGCCTCTCGTTCTCGACGGCAAGCTTCGCAGCGGAGCCGATCTCCCGCTCGAGCGCCGATCGGTCGAGCAGCGCGGCGTCGTGGACGACGAGCGCGAGCTCGCGATCCTCTCGGACGACGGAGGTGACCGCGCGCCCGCCACCGGGCGCCGGCACGGCGGCGGGCTTTCCGTCGCCGCCGACGTAGCGCCCCGAGGAAAGCCGGTACGCGATCTCGAGCGTAGGGTCGCCGACCGCGGCGGCGAGCGCGCCTTGGAGCGCCCCCGGCGGCGGAGTCTCCCCGAGCTCCGTCACCAGCCGCCCGACCGCCGCACGCGTCCGCGCGGCGCGCAGAGCCGTCACGACGAGCGCCGCGGCCAGCGCGGTCACGGCGAGCGCTCGAGCGAGGAAGAGGGACGAGAACTCGGAGCTCCGCGGGTCCTCGAGCGGCGTACGCAGAAGTGCGGCCGCCGTCGCGGCCTGCACACCGCCCACGAGCGCCCCAGACACGAGGAGTGGCAACAGCGGGCGGCGAGCTGCGGCAGTGGCACCGAGAGAGCGTGCGACCCCGGTCGCGAGCAGGAGAACGCCCGACAGCAGGAGAGCGACGAGCCAGACCCTGCCGAGCGCACGGGCCAGGCCGGGGTCCTCGTGGACGAGGAAGACGTTATCGAGGCAGTTCCGCCAGCAGTACAGGTCGAGGACCGGGTTCCGCACGAGCGCCCACCCGATGCCGACCCCGAGGGCGACGGCATAGCCGACCACGACCATGGCCCACGCCGCTCCCGGCGCGACACGTCCACGCGGAGCGGCGAGGACGAGGTGCAGCACGAGGACGCCGAAGAGAGGCAGCGTTACGGCGCCGACGCTGCGGGCGAACGCCGGGCCTCCGTCCCACCCCTCCCAGTCCGGGGCGAACCAGACGACTCCGGCGAGGGCCGCCACCGGGCCGAGCCGGCTCGTCGCCGGCTCCAGCCAGGCGATCAGTCCCGCGGCGAGCAGCCCGAGGCCTGCCGCGAGATCCGCTGCGTGCGCGACGCCTGACACGCCGGCGTAGGTCCTCGGCGGGAGTCCCGAGCGAGGCAGCGTGGCGGTCGCGACCGCGAAGACGACGGCCGCTCCCGCGGCGAGGTGCGGTAGACGCCAGCGCTAGACGGAGACCTGCGCCACGACGCGACGATTGTGACATGACGCGCTTGGGAGCACACTGTGGGAAGCCGTGGTCCCCGTCAGGAGAGTCGTGTGGTGCGCCACGATGCGGCACCGGAGGCACCGCCTTAGGCTCGTCGCCGTGACGTCTCCGATCCGAACGGCCAGGACGACCCGGTCGGCGGTCAGATCTGCGCTCGCGCTCGCGTCGACGCTTGCCCTCCTCGCCGCGGGCTGCAGCGGTGGTGGGAGCCGCGATGCGGCCGACAAGGCGGGCGGCTCGAGCGCGCCGCTCGAGCTCCGGCTGGCGGCGGCGTTCGGCAGCGCCGACCAGCCGGAGGCCCGCTACGCCCGCGAGTTCGCCACGCGCGTGGGGAAGCTGTCCGACGGACGCCTTCGCGTCCGGGTGATCTTCGGCGCGGAGGGGGCGAAGTCGCCGAACGTCGAGACCCTGATCGCCCGGCGCGTCCGCGACGGCAGCTACGACCTCGGCTGGATCGGCGCACGAGCCTGGGACGAGCTCGGCGTGACAAGCTTCCAGGCGCTCCAGACTCCCTTCCTGGTCACGAACTACGCCCTGCTCGACAAGGTCGTAAGCGGGCCGATCGCCCGGGAGATGCTGGCCGGGCTCGACGGACATGGCGTCGTCGGCCTCGCGTTGATACCCGGCCTGCTGCGGCACCCGTTCGGCCTTCGCCGCCCACTGCTCTCGCCCCGCGACTTCGCCGGGGCACGCATCAGGGTGATCCCGTCGCGAGCGACCGATGCGCTCTTCCGCGCCCTGGGGGCGACACCGGTGCACGCCGGAAGCGCCGGCCTCGACGTCCGGGCCCTGAAGATCGGCGGCGGCGAGGCATCCTTCGCGAATCTGCCGACCGGTGCGATCGCCTCTGCCAACATCGTCCTGTTCGCGAAGGCCTTGACGATCTTCGCCGGCGAGCGCGCGTTCGCCCGGCTGACGAGCGAGCAGCGCGACATCCTGCGCCGCGCAGCGGCCGCGACCCTCGCGGGCGCCGCGAGCTACCCGGTGCGACAGTCGATCCGCTTCGAGGGAGAGCTCGTAGGCCAGTGGTGCAGGTTGCGCGGCCGCACCGGCTACACGGCGCTCGCGACGCCGGCGGAGCTCGCCGCGCTCGCGCGAGCTGCACAGCCGGTGGTCGAGAGCCTGCAGCGGGACGCCGAGACGAGACACTTCATCGCGGAGATCCGCAGGCTGAGCGCCGAGCTCCCGCCGGCGCCGCCGATCACGGCTCCCGCGTCGTGCCTGAGCAGCCCGCGCAACGCTCGCAGCAGCGCGGTGAGCCGGCCGCCCGGGTTCCTCGACGGCACGTACCGCTGGGTCCTGACCGCCGCCTCGGCGCGCGCGAGCGGCCAGACTCCCGGCCCCGACCTGCCGCTGGTCGGCACCGCCGTGCTGCGCGGCGGCACCTGGGCGTTCGCCGGAGAGGATCACGACGGCGGAACGTTTCGCGCCAAGGGCGACCGGCTCGTCTTCGACTGGCCCCGCATCGCCGGGCGCCTGACGTTCACCTTCAGGCGCGACCGGGACGGCACGCTCCACCTGAAGCCGGTGCTGCCCATGGATCCCGGTGATCAGTTCGTCTGGTCGGGTGCGCCGTGGCGTCGGATCGGGCCGCCGATCGACCTGAACCCCTAGCCCCGCGCGCCCGCGGGCGAGCGCGCGACCGGAAGCTCGACGGTGATGCGTGTGCCGCCGCCTCGCGGGCTCTCGACGAGGAACGTGCCGCCGAGCGCCCCGATGCGGTCGGCCAGCCCGTTCAGACCCGTTCCGTCCGCGGGGTCCGCACCGCCGACACCATCGTCGCGGACGTCGACGACGACGCGGCCATCCACGACGACGACGTGGAGATCGACGCGTGAGGCCGAGGCGTACTTGGTCACGTTGGCAAGCGCCTCGGAGCAGGTGAAGTAGACGGTCGCCTCGACGTCGGCAGGCAGCGTCTCCGGCGACAACGCGAGCTCGACGGGCACCGGGCACCGGTCGGCGAGCTCCCCGAGCGCCCCGGCGAGGCCGCGCTCGGCCAGCTCCCGCGGATGCAGGCCAGCTGCGAGCTCGCGGAGATCGGCGAGCGTCCGATCCAGTCGCTCCTCGACAGCCTCGAGCCGGGCGGCGGCATCGCCGGTCGCCCGCTGACGGGCGCGCTCGAGGACGAGACCGAGAGCGCGCAGGCGGCGCTCTGCGCCCTCGTGCAGGCGCGTCTCGAGGCGGCGACGCTCGTCGTCACGCGCCCGCAGGAGGCGCAGGCGCGAGGCGGCGACTGCGTTCACCTGCGCCCGCACCTCGGCCTGGAGCTCGGCGTTTGCGGCGGCGAGCCTCGCCGCGGCCGCCACGGCCTCGAGCAGACCCGGGTCGTCGAGGACAGCGGGATCGTGCACGAGGACGGCGAGGGGGCGGCCTTCCCGCTCGATGCGTGTAACGGCGCGACCCGACCCGGGCGCCGGAGGCTCGAGACGGCGACCGGCAGCGTCGACGTAGGCTCGGTCCTCGGGGAGCCAGTACGCGACGGCGAGGGTCGGGTCGCCGAGCTCGCGAGCGAGAGCGTCGCGCAGGGTCCCCGACTCCGTCCCACCGATGTCCACGACCAGGTCGGTCACAGCCGCGGGCTGCCAGCGCGGCCTGAGGAGGCCCGCGAGGAGACCGCCAGCGAGCACGATGAGCGCTGCTTCGTACGCGAGGAGCGTACGGTTCTGGATCTCCGGGGTCGCGACGGCGAGGCGAAGGGCTGCGTCGGCAGCGAGAACCGCGGCGAGGAACGTCGTCGCCCTGAAGGCGGCGAGGCGCTCGCGCCGTCGGCGCCCGGCGGCACGGAGGTAGCTCCAGCCGACGGCCACGACGAGGAGGCCGGCGAGGAGGATCGTCGCGGTCTCGCTCTTCCAGACCGGCGTGAGCACGGCCGCCGCGTACCCGTAGGCCACGACGACCCCGTCGACACGCCCGACGACCCGGCCGCGCGGATACGTCGACACGAGCTGCACCAACGGACCGCGGTGGAGGTAGAGCGCGTGCGCAGAGAGCCAGGCGATCCACGCGACGTCCGCGGCGGCGAAGTTCGGCGCAAACCACGCGAACCCGGTCGCCGTCATGAGCAGACCGCTTCGGCTCTCCGGCCGCCGCTCCCACGCCACGAGACCGCAGGCGATCAGCGCCCAGCCGGTGGCCAGATCCGGCAGCCAGTGCCGCGGGTCGCTCCACTCGAATGCGACCCACTCGGCGAGGACGCCGAGCGCAGCGGCGGCGGGCCAGAGCGCACCTCGAAGCCGTCCCATGCCGGCTCAGTCGACCAGTGCCGCCAGCGCGGCGCCCGACATCTCGCGCTTGGAGATGAAGCCTCGCGCCGCGGACCGCTGGAGCCGTGTGCCGTATGCCTCCGCCTCGCGGCTCGAGACCAGGACGATCGCAGGTGGAGCCTCGGTGGCTGCGAGCAGCTCGGCGACGGCGAAGCCGTCCAGGTCGGGCAGCTGGATGTCGAGCAGCACGACCTCGGGTCGCAACCGCTCGACCTCGACGACGGCCGTCTGCCCGCTGGCCGCCTCGCCCACCACTCTGAAGCCCTCCGCCTCGAGCAGGGCCGCAGCGGCCTCGCGGAAGTCTGTGTGGTCGTCGACGATCACCACGGTCGGGCGCACGTGCTGATCGTGGCAGAGCGGGCGAGGAAGCGCATTGTGGGCAGCCGAACTCCCGCGCCCGAGAGTGTGAGGGTGACCCTGCACCGACTCTGAGGGCCGCACGGTTCTCCGCGCACTCGGCCGCTCCTAGCCTCGGAGCCAGTGTTCCCCGACGGCAAAGGAGCGATCATGAACAAGCCAATTCGACGACTCGGGATCGTCGTGCTCGTGACGGCGGCAGCGATCTCACCGATCGCGCGGGCGGGGAGCGCGGAGCCCGCCTCGCGGCACGCAGGCCCCTGGTACACCCCGCAGGAGCTGAAGGCCCTCGTCGCGTACGGCAACGCGTCGTTCGCCGACAAGACGGAGCTGCTCGCCGGGCGCACGAGGGTCGACAGCACGGGTGTGGGCCGCCACGTCCGGCTCGCAGGCCCCTGGTACGCCCCGCAGGAGCTTACGCGGCTCGACGCCTACGCCAACGCGAGGTCGGCGCAGAAGGACGTTGCCGCGTTGCGGCGGTTCCGCGACCGGTCCGACCCCCGAGGCTTCGACTGGGGTGACGCCGGCGTCGGCGCCGGCGCCGGCGTCCTGCTCGGCGCGGCTCTCGCCGCGCTCTGGTCCTCGCGGCTCCGCGGACAACGACGCCTGCGCCATACGTAGCTCGCCGTCATGCCGCCCACCAACCGCACGTCCACAGGGAGGGAGGTCACGACACGCAGCCTCATCCGCACGAGATCGCGGGAGAGCGCGCCCGACCGGAGCACCACGCGCTCACGGCATCTCAACGACCTCGCGAGGAGGACACATGAAGCGCACACTCGTGGTACTCGCCGCGATCGCCGCGCTGGCGCTCGCGGGTTCCTCGGCGGCCGCGCCGCCGGTCGTCAACGTCGTCAACGTGCAGAAGGACGTGACCGACACCCAGCCGGACGTCAATCCGTGCACCGGCAACCCGGCAAGCACGAGCAGCGTCGGACGGCTCACCGTCAAGATCACGAAGCTCGCCGACGGCACGATCCACGTGCTCTTCACGATGCACGGCGACCTTTCGGTCGACTCCGTCGACCCCGCCGAGGCCGACTACACGGGCTACTGGACCGAGTCGAACACGTTCAACGGGGCCAACGGCAGCGCCACCGGATCGTTCACGTTCACGCCCCACGTGGACGGCACGGACGGATCCCGGCTTCGCTACCACTACAACGGCCACATGACCGTCACCGCGAACGGCGACGTGACCGTCGAACTCGACCGCGCCGTCCAGCACGTGGACTGCGCGTAGGCCGCCACGGGGAAGGGCGACGCCTCGCCGTCCTTCCCCGTCCACTGCACGGCGGCACGGGATCGGCGGCGCACACGCCGCCACGGGGGCGGGCAACCAGCGGCGCTGTCACGGCGGCGACGCCCCGCCGCCGCCGCTGCGACCCGCGCCGACATCGGCATCGGTAGTTGCCCGAACGCGGCGCCCGGCGATCCCCGATGCCCCGGCGGCGAGGGGGAGGGATCATCGGCATGGGATGGAGCTCCTCGACCGCAGCGGGCTCGGCTCGACGCCCGACCCGGTCTCGGGCGATCCCTGGGCGTCGATTCGTCGCGTGCGACGTCTCCGGAGCCCGGGATGACGTCGAGCCGGGTGCCGCGCCGCGTCCCCGTCGCGCGGCGCAACCTCCTCGCCGAGAAGATGCGCCTGCTCATGTCGGTCGGAGGCGTGGCCTTCGCCGTGCTGCTGATCCTCCTCGTGGCGAGCCTCTACCGCGGCTGGAGCGCCGCGGGCGGCCTCTTCGAGGAGCTTCCCGGCGACATCTGGCTCGCGCAGGAGGGGACGAGCGATCCCTTGCGCACGAGCTCGTTCCTTCCCTCGGACGCGCTCGCGGCCGTGGCTGCGGTGCCCGGCGTCCGGGCTGTCGTGCCCGTCTACGCGCGACGGGTCGCGCTCGAGCCGGGGAATGCAGAGCTCAACGTGTACTTCCTCTCCCTGGCGGTGCCGCCGACCGTCGGCCTTCCCGCCGACCAGCAGCGGTTCCTGCCGACGCGCGGCTCGATCGTCGTCGACGCGGCCCTCGCCGACGAGGCCGGGCTCGAGGTCGGGGACACGCTCGACGTGCTCGGGCGCCCGCTCGTCGTCGCGCGGATCGAGGAGGGCGGCAATCCGCTCTTCTCGATCGCGTTCATGAACGCCGCCGACGCGCGCGAGCTGCTCGCCCTCCCCGGCCACGTCAGCTTCTTCCTCGTCACGACCACACCTGGAGCCGATCGCGACGAGATCGCGCGCGTCGCCGCCACGGCAGTTCCCGGGAGCGAGGCGCACACCGCCGCCGACTTCGCGAACGCGACCCGTGACCTCGTCAACCAGGGCTTCCTCCCGGTCGTGGGCGCCCTCGTCGGGATCGGCTTCGCGATCGGCGGCGCGGTGATCGCGCTCACCATCTACACGGCGACGATCGAGAAGGCGCGCGACTTCGGCGTCCTCAAGGCGATCGGAGCCGACGACCGCTTCGTCTACCGGATCGTCGTCCAGCAGAGCCTCGGTGTCGGCGCGGCCGGCGCGCTCCTCGGCATCGTCGCGTCGAGCCTCGTCGCGACGCTCATCCGGCGGGAGGTCCCCGAGTTCGTCACCGACCTCCGCCTCCTCGACGTGATCCTCGTGTTCGCGGTCGCGGTGCTCGTCTCGGCCGTCGCCGCCCTCGTCCCCGTGCGACGGATCAGCCGGATCGACCCGGCGATGGTGTTCCGGGCATGAGCGGCGACCGGCCTCTGCTGGACGCGTCCGGCCTCGTGAAGGTCTTCGGGAGCGGCCGGACGGCGGTCCGCGCCGTCGACGGCGTCGACCTCGCCACCGACGCGGGCGAGATCGCGCTCGTCATGGGTCCCTCGGGCTCGGGGAAGACGACGCTCCTGACGATGATCGGAGGCCTCCTGCACCCGACCGAGGGGCGCATCGAGGTCGACGGAATCGAGCTGACCGGTCTCGGCCGGCGCGACCTCGCCCGCTTCCGGCGGGAGACGGTCGGCTTCGTCTTCCAGACCTTCAATCTCCTCGAGACGCTCACCGCACGGGAGAACGTCGAGATCGCGCTGAACGTCGCGGGCGTCATGGGAGCTGCGGCACACGAGCGCTCGACCGAGCTGCTCGTCGCCGCGGGGCTCGAGGAACGGCTCGAGTTCCGCACGCGCGATCTCTCCGGCGGGGAGAAGCAGCGAGTGTCGATCGCCCGTGCGCTCGCGAACCGCCCACGACTTCTGCTCGCGGACGAGCCGACCGCCAACCTCGACTCGCGCAACGGGCGCGAGGTGATGGATCTCCTCCGTCGGCTCGCAAAGGAGGAGGGCTGCGGGGTCGTCGCCGTGTCGCACGACGCGCGGCTCGAGGACGTCGCCGACCGCGTGCTCTGGCTCGAGGACGGCCGCATCCGCACGCACGAGCTGCACTGAGAGCCGCTCGGCCGTGGTGCGAAGCCGCGGCACACCGGCGCTCGGCGGCCGCGGCGGCCGACCCTCAAGAGCGCACGCCGCGTACGAGACCGAGACGGCCAGCACTCGAGGACGACGCGGTCGAGATCGTGCCCACACGTCGCCCGCTCGGCGCGCCTGGGCCGCCGGCAGGCCGCCCGCGGTCGCTGCCGGAGGCACGATGCAGGCGTGAGCTCGTGGCCGTCCACGCCGGAGGAGCTGATCGCCGTGCAGCTCCGCCTCGCGATCGCAACCCCCGAGCCCTGGACTCCCACGCCCGCAGCCCTCGTCGGCGGCTGCTTCGTCTGCTTCGCACGCGGCGCGCACGGCCCCGGCTCGAGGGGGGATCGGGGCTGGGCGGCCGCCTCCCTCGGAGGCGAGGTCGCGGTCGTCCGCGGGGCCGCGGGCGCTCCCTACGAGGCCGGACTCTTGGCGCTGCGCGAGGGGGCGCTCCTTGCGGAGGCGGTGGCAACGCTGGAGGGCGTCCCGGACGTGCTGCTCGTGAACGCGACGGGGCGCGACCACCCTCGGCGGGCCGGCCTCGCCCTCCAGCTGGGTGCGGCTCTCGGCGTCCCGACGGTCGGTGTCACCCACCGCCCGCTGCTCGCACGGGGAGTCTGGCCGGCAGACGAGCTCGGCGCCTCGAGCCCGCTGCTCGTCGACGGCGCGCGCGTCGGCTCCTGGCTGCGCACCCGGCCCGGCACGAGACCCCTCGCGGTGCACGCCGCGTGGTGCACCCATGCGGACGCGGCCATCGAGCTCGTCCGCTCGGTGACCCGTGGGGCGCGCACCCCGGAGCCCCTTCGTGCCGCCCGCCGCGCCGCACGCGAGGCGCGGGCGGCCGACGAGCCTCGAGGTCGGGGGCGTGACGCTCCCTGACGATGCGGGACGCGTCCTCGCGGCTCAGAGCCCGAGAGACGAGAGGAGCTCCTCGGCGATCGCGAGCGACGAGGTGGCCGCGGGCGAGGGAGCGTTCCGGACCCAGACCGCGTTCCTCGCGACGTCGAGCCGGAAGTCGTCGACGAGGGCCCCGTCCCGGTCGACCGCCTGCGCCCGGACGCCGGCCGGCGCCGGGACGACGTCGTCCGCGCGCAGCTCCGGCACGTACCGACGAGCCTCCTCGACGAACGCCCGCTTGCTGAGCGACCGCACGACCTCATGGGCTCCGGAGGCCCAGTGGCGCCTCGCCACGCGCCACATGCCGGGCCACGTCACCGTGTCCCAGAGATCGGCGGCGCTGACGTCGCTCCTCCGGTACCCCTCCCGCGCGTAGGCGAGCACGGCGTTCGGCCCGACCAGGACCGATCCGTCGACCGTCCGCGTGAGGTGCACGCCGAGGAAGGGCAGCGACGGGTCCGGCACCGGGTAGATGAGCCCGCGAACGAGGTCGCTGCGGTGGGCGCGGAGGCGCCAGTATTCACCGCGGAACGGCACGATCCGAGGCTCCGCGAGCTCGCCGGATGCGCGCGCGAGCCGGTCGGCGTGGAGGCCCGCGCACACGAGGACCCGGTCCGCCTCGAGACGCGTCCCGTCCCCGAGCTCGACAGACGGGCGGTCGCCGGCCAACGCGATCCGACGCACCGGCGTGCCCGTCCGGAGGTCGGCGCCGCCGCCCCGCAGCTCCGCGGCGAGCGCGCCGCAGATCATGCTGTAGTCGACGATCGCGGTCGTCGGGGAGTGCAGCGCGGCAAGCCCCACCGCGTGCGGCTCGAGCGATCGCAGCTCCGCGGCGTCGACGAGCCTGGACTCGACCACACCGTTGGCGTGTGCGCGCTCGAGGATGCGCTCGAGCCTCGGCAGCTCGTCCTCCCGGGTCGCGACGAGCACCTTCCCGCACTCGTCGTAGGGGAGCTCGTGCTCGCGGCAGAACGCGCGGAGCAGCTCGCCGCCCCGCCGGCAGAGGCGTGCCTTGAGCGACCCCGGCTCGTAGTACAGGCCCGCATGCACGACCCCGCTGTTGCGGCCCGTCTGGTGCTGCGCGAGCGACGCCTCCTTCTCGAGAAGCACGACCTCGGCATCCGGCCGCTCCCGGACGAGGAGGCGTCCGGCGGCCAGCCCCAGGATCCCACCTCCGACGATCGCTACGCGCATCAGCCTCCCGTCTTCCGATCATCGCCTCGACATCCGGCCGGCCTCGAGGCCCGCACCGCCCGTGCCGAAGCGTAGTCGTCTCCCCGCAGGCGCTGGCGGCACCCGGGCAGACCGGGCTCAGGCCGAGCCGCCTCCCTCGCTCGTCCCGCGCACGCTACCCGTCACCAGGCGCCCCCCGGTCAGATCGAGTGCGATCCCGAGCTGCAGCCGTTGGCGGTGGCGGTCGGTGTGGAGCAAGGCCACGAGCTCGGATCCGTGGAGCGCCACGATCTCGCCCTGGTAGAGCGCCGTCTCCGCACCCATGCGGACGCGGCTCTGCTCAAGCGCGACGCCGCCGTCAGCGAGCGGAACGCCGCGCAGGTAGATCTCGAGGTGGTCGTGGGTGCCCCCGTGCAGCGCACCGTCGATACGGATGGTCACGCGCCCGGCCCCGTCGACGGGCTGGACATCGACCGAGCCGCGGAACCCGGCTCGAAACGGGAGGGTCACCGTGCCGGGCACCACGGCAGGAGCAGCGCCGACGCCTGAGCTCGAGCGAAGGACTGAAGCCGTGCGGTTGCCTGCGACGCCGCCGGCCCGTGCTCCCCAGTGCGGTGCAAACGGCCCGACGACCGCCCAGGCCGTGACCGCAAGGAGCGCGAGCCCGCCGACCGCCGCGAGCACCCGCCGCGGACGGTCGCTCCGAGCCGGGGCGACGAGCAGACGCCTCCCGGCGAGAATCCCGACGACGAGCAGGCTCGATCCGTAGAGCAGCGGCGCCCACACCGTCCGGGTGTCGCTGCCTGTTCCGAGGCCGTGCACGGTCGCGGCACCGTAGACCCCGTACGCCAGGAGGTGGACGCCTCGCCAGGCGCGATGGCTGATCCTCGCCCGCAGCTTCGAGCTCACCCAGACGGCGAGCAGGAGGTAGAGGGCGACCGCGCCCAGCCCCATCCAGAGAGGTCGGTAGTGGGAGGCGAGCGGGACGAGCAGCTCGGCGAGGCCGAAGCGGGTGAAGGGGTCGACGGCGACGGCGACCACGTGGACGGCGATGAAGACGAGGGCGAGCAGGCTGAGATAACCGTGCAGCTCGTTCGTCACCATGCGCGGCCAGCGCGGCGTCTGCCAGCGGTTCCTGAGCACGAGCCCGGCCGCGACGGCCAGGGTGAGCAGGACGTACGCGAGCAGCCCACCCGCCCGCGCCGTGTCCCAGGTGATCGCACTCCAGGTGGTCACGCGGCCTCCGGAACCGGAGACGGCCACGGCCCGATGTGCGCGCGCGTGCCGTCGAGCCGGGTGAGGCTACCCGCAAGGCCGTTCTGCCGGAGGAAGTCCGCCCCCCGGCGAGGCCCGAGGACGAAGGCGGCGGTCGCCCCGGCCTCAGCCGTCGCGCACGTCGAGGCCGCGACCGTGACCTCGTACAGGTCGCTCTCGACCGGCTCGCCCGTGCGAGGATCGACGATGTGGTGCCGCGGAGTCGTGCCCTGGCGCCACCTGCGGCGAGCGATACCGGACGTCGCGAGCGCTCCGCGGACGAGGGAGACGACCTGCGCGCCCGGCTCCATGCCGACCAGCACCGGCCACGCGCCTCCGTCCGGGGGAGTCCCGCAGACGGCGAGATCGCCGCCTGCGCTCACGAGCGCGCCCTCCACTCCCCGAGTCCCGAGGAGATCGATCGTCGCGTCCACCGCCATGCCCTTCGCGATCCCGCCGAGGTCGAGGGCGCACCTCTTCGGCAGGGTGATCGTCCGCGAGGCTGCGTCCAGGACGACGTCCCGCCAGGCTCCGCCGGGCGTCGCAGGCGTCTGCGTCGCACGCCCGACGCGGGGCATCTCGTCGAAGGACCGGTCGTACCCGATCCGCACCTGCTGGCTGCCGAGGGTGGGGTCGAATGCGCCGTCCGTCGCGCGAGCGGCCTCCACGGCCACGCCGGCGACCCTGAGGAGCAGGCGGCTGACCGCAACCGGCTGCCCGGCTCGGGCGTTCAGACGGGAGAGCTCGCTGTCCGGGAGGAACCGGCTGAGCCGCAGCTCCCAGTCCGCGAACAGCGCGCGAACAGCCAGGACCGCAGCCTGGTGCCGCTCGGGCAGGAGGACGTGAACATGCGTCCCCATCGCCGGGAAGCGAAGCGATCGTATCCCGGCAGGCTGGACGAGCTCAGGAGACACTCGACTGCGCCACCGGCGGCGGCGCAGATCCCAGATCCTGCGAGAACGTCGGCGCCGCGTCGTCGAACGAGAAGCCGCCGCCACCCTGATCGAAGAACGTCCTCGGTGCGCCTGTCGCAGCATCCGAGCGGGCGCCCCCGCTCGCCGCGCCGCTCGCCCCGCGCACGACGTGCTGCGCGGCGAGAGCGAAGAGTGCCGCGAAACCGGCGACCGACGCAATCGTGATCCGCCTCTTCAGGTGATCGGCACGGGCGAGGTGTCGTCGCCGCGTCAACGCGGGGTCTGCGCTCGAGGTCGACACGCTCCGAGGGTAGGGCAGGTGTCTAAGAAGGGGGTGAGAAGGAGCGCCGTCTCCGCACGGGCGCTCGGAACCACCTCCTCCCCCGCCGAGCCCCCGTCGGACGCGGCCGGAGGAACCGGCGGGGATCAGGCGTCGCCGACCTCGACCGACTCGAGCACGACTCCGTGCGCCGCGTCGCCGGTGAGGCTCTCGCCCACCGTCGCGTCGACCTCGGAGGCCTCGGCAAGCGTGCCGCGCGTTGCGTCCAGCCAGTGCTCCCGGAAGTGCTCGGGGGTGAAGTGGGAGAGCGCGCCGAGACGCACGCGGATCCGGACGACCGAGGTCGCGTGCTCGCCCTCGGCGACCGAGAGCACCTTGCGGACGAGATCGTCCATCAGCGCGCGCTCGTGCACTGCTCCTCTGCTCCGAGCTCCTCGAGCACCGCGGCCACGAGGTCGTCGAGCGCGCGGGCGACCGCCGGAGTCAGCTCGTCTCCCACTCCGAACGCGTGCCCCTCGAGCCCGAGCACGACGGCGCGGCGAGGCGCCCGGCCGAGCTCCCGTCCGAGCGCGAGCGCGTCGGCGACGCCCACGGCGTGGGTCGAGGCGAGCCCCACCTCCCGGGGGAGCGGTCCGCCCCCCACGTCCAGGCGATAGAGCGTCCCGGGGCGTGCCTCCGTGGTCACGGCGTCAACGATCACGAGCGTGTCGAGCTCGGCCCACTCGTCGATGAGGCGCGTTGGCTCGTCCGCGCAGTCGAGCACGGACGCACCGGCGGCACGCAGGCGGTCGGCGACGAGCGGCCCGACCGCGTCGTCGCCGCGGAACGGGCTCCCGAGGCAGACCGCCGCGCTCCTCAGAGCCGCTCGACCTCGAGCCGGAGGAAGTGCGTCGCGCACGAGATGCACGGGTCGTAGTTCCGGATCGTCTGCTCGCAGACGTGCGCGAGCCGGTCGTCGGGAAGGTCGAGCGAGCCGCGAACGACGCCGACCAGATCCTCCTCGATCGCCTTCTGGTTCTGGGCGGTGGGAGGGACGATCTTCGCGTCGCGGATGAAGCCCTCCTCGTCGAGCTCGTAGCGGTGCCAGCAGATTCCTCGCGGGGCCTCGGTGCAGCCGCAGCCGGTGGCGGCACGCGGCACGCATGCGACCTCGGGCGGAGCAGGTGGCTCGTACGACGCAATGATCCGGAGTGCCTCCTCGATCGCATACAGGGTCTCGACGCCGCGGACGAGGATGCTCTTGAACGGGTTCCGGCAGACCGGCCCGAGGCCGACCTCCTCGGCGGCCGCCTTCGCCGCGTCCGAGAGCTGCTCGTGGTTGTTCGCGTACCGCGCCAGGGGCCCGACGAGGTACGCCCCGACCCCCTCGAGCGTCGAATGGAGGGCGTTCGACCGCTCGACGTGGCTCTCCGTGAAGTGCCGCTCGTACTCCTCCACCGGGATGTCGAGACCCGTGCTCGAGACGATGCGGCCGCGCTCGATCGCATACTCGGCGGGCTGGCGCAGCGAGACGAACGCGTAGTCCCGCTCGTAGTCGGGGAAGTCGAAACTCGCCGTCCAGCGCAGGAGCCCGAGCGCGGCTTCCCTGGCCCACTCCAGCTCGGGGACGAGCGCTCGCAGCTCGGCGGGCGTGGACGCACGGTAGAAGCCACCGACCTTGAAGTTGACGGGATGCACCTCCCGGCCTCCGATCACGCGCATGAGCTCGTTCCCGGCCTTCTTCAACCGGAGGGCGAGCTCGACGAGGTCGCGGCGGTCTCGCGCGAGCTCGACGGCGCCGTCGTAGCCGAGGAAGTCGGGCGCGTGGAGCATGGCGACGTGGAGGACGTGGCTCTCGATCCACTCGCCGCAGTAGATGAGCCTGCGGAGGAGGCGGATCGGCTCGGTGAGCTCCACCCCGCACGCCTGCTCCATCGCCGCCGCCGCGCCGGCCATGTAGGCGATCGGGCAGATGCCGCAGATCCGCGCGGTGATGTCGGGTGCCTCGGTGAACTGCCGGCCGCGAAGCAGCGCCTCGAAGAACCGCGGTGGCTCGAAGATCCTGAACTGCACCTCCTCGAGGGCGCCGTTCCGGACGCGCACGAGCATCGCACCCTCCCCCTCGACGCGAGCGAGGTAGTCGGTGCGGATCTCTCTCGTCTCAGCCACCCGCGATGCTCGCCTCCCTGAACGCGGGTGCGTTCACGTTGAAGGTCCGAAGAGCACGCACGAGCTCCGCGTGGTCGACGCCGAGCTCTCGCCACTGGCGCGCGAGCGCGTTGACGTTGGGCGACTCCATCGGGCCGAAGCATCCGTAGCAGCCGCGTGCGTACGCAGGGCAGATGGCGCCGCAGCCCGCCTGCGTGACGGGGCCGAGGCACGGCGTTCCGTGCACGACCATCACGCACGGCGTCCCCCGCGCCTTGCACTCGGTGCACACGCTCGTCGACGGAAGCCGGGGCTTGCGGCCTGCGAGCAGCGCGGACACGGTCTCCACGAGCTGAGCCTTCGAGACGGGGCACCCGCGGAGCTCGAGGTCGACCGTGACGTGGTCGGCGATGGGCGTCGAGGTGTCGAGCGTCGAGATGACCTCGGGCGACGCGTACACGAGGGGGATCCACTTGCGCACGTCCGCGAAGTTGCGGAGCGCCTGGATCCCGCCCGAGGTCGCGCACGCGCCGATCGTGACGAGGAGTCGCGACTGCTCGCGGATCTCCCTGATGCGCTCGACGTCGTGCCGGGTCGTCACCGACCCCTCGACGAGCGAGACGTCGTACGGCCCCTCGACCGCGCGGCTCGTCGCCTCGGGGAAGTACGCGATCTCGATGCCCTCGGCGATGGCCAAGAGCTCGTCCTCGCAGTCGAGCAGCGAGAGCTGGCACCCGTCGCAGGAAGCGAACTTCCACACGGCCAGCGTGGGCGTGGCGGGGACGGCGCTCACAGCTCCCGCACCCCCGTCAGCGGCGTCATCTCGTCCGCGCGGAAGACGGCCCCGTCCCTGCAGACGAGCACCGGGCCGAGCTGGCAGTGACCGCAGTGCCCGACTCCGCAGCGCATGTTGCGCTCCATCGAGATCCAGATCCGGTCGGGCGACACGCCGCGGTCCATGAGCTCGCGCACGACGAGGGTCATCATGATCTCCGGCCCGCACACGAAAGCAACCGCGCTCTCGGGATCGATCATCGCGCCGGGAATCAGCATCGTGACGAGCCCGACACGCCCGTGCCACCCCGAGGCGGCGGCGTCGACGATGACGTCCACCTCGGCGTCGAGCCGTGATCGCCAGCGCTCGATCTCGTGCACGTAGAGGAGATCGCGTGGGGTGCGCGCTCCGACGAGGACGCAGAGCGCTCCGTAGTCCTCGCGGTGCGCGAGGGCGTGGCGGATCGCTGGCCGCAGCGGGGCGAGCCCGATCCCGCCCGCGACCACCAGGAGGTCGTGGCCCGCGGCCTCGGCGAGCGGCCATTCGTTTCCGAAGGGACCACGGACCCCCACGACCGTGCCCTCGCCCGCCGCGCAGAGCGCTCGGGTCACCGGGCCGACGGCACGGATCGTGTGCGTAAGCGGACCTGGGCCGTCGTGGTCGCCACTGGTCGAGATCGGCACCTCGCCGACCCCGAAGGCGGAGAGCATGTCGAACTGGCCGGCGCGTGGCTCGACGGTCTCCGCGAGCGGGTCGAGCTCGAGCGTCCAGGTGTCGCTCGTCTCCTGCACGCGGGAGCGCACCCGGTACGGCACCGGGAGCACGGCGCCCTGGAGCGACGTCTCAGCCGACGAACGTACCGCCATAGACGTCCAGAAGTCGGAAGCGCGTGTGCTTCAGTCGATCGATCATGACGGCGGCGAATCGCTGCATGAGGTCGTAGCCGAGTCTCGTGTCCTCGGTGCTCTTCCCACGCAGGCACGCCCCGTCGAAGGCGATGGCCCGAACGTTCTCGACCGCGCGGGCGTCGTAGTGCCAGTGGTAGGGAGGGAAGAGCCACGACCAGCCGACCACGTCACCCGGCTCCGCCGTGTCGATCACGATCCCCCCGCGATCGGGCGTGTGGAGCTCGAGCGACACGCGGCCGCGACGAACCAGGTAGAAGGTGTCGGCGTCGTCGCCCTCGCGGAAGAGGACCTCGTCGACCTTGAATCCGATGTTCCAGGCGCAACCGGCGATGAGCGCAAGGTCCTCGTCGGTCATCCCGGCGAACACCGGCGACGAGGCGATGAGCTCAGCGAGCGTCTCCATGCTCGACCTCCGTCTTCCCGACACGGATCGCGGCCAGCTCCTCGGTGACGTCGATGCCGACCGGGCACCACGTGATGCACCGGCCGCACCCGACGCACCCGGAGGTCCCGAACTGGTCGACCCAGGTGCCGAACTTGTGGGTGAGCCACTGTCGGTAGCGCGCGCGCGGCGAGCGGCGCACGCTGCCCCCGTGGATGTACGAATAGTCCAGCGAGAAGCACGTGTCCCAGACGCGCCAGCGCTCGGCCGACCCGTCCGCGAGGTGGGTGACGTCCTCGACCGAGGTGCAGAAGCAGGTCGGACAGACGGCGGTGCAGTTGCCGCACGTGAGGCAGCGCTCCGCGACCTCGGCGAAGCGCGGGTGCTCGAGGCTCGCCGCGAGAAGCGCCGGGAGGCCCTCGGCGTCGAGCTGCCGGCCCATCCGCCCCGCGGCGGCGTCCGTGACGGCGAGCGCCGCCGCCCGATCCTCGGAGGAGGCGGCCTCCGTCGGAAGCGACTCCAGCAGCGTCCGTCCCCGCTCCGACCCCGCCTCGACGACGAACCGGTGCCCGCCCTCGAGCACCTCGGTGAGCGCGAGGTCGAAGCCCTCGGCGGCGCGCGGCCCGGTGCCCAGCGACGTGCAGAAGCACGTCCCTCCCGGCACGCCGCAGTTCACGACAACCAGGAAGGCGCCGTCCCGGCGCGCCGCGTAGTCGTGCTCGACGTACGCACCCTCGAGGAAGACGCGGTCCTGGATCGCTATCGCGCGGAGATCGCACGGACGGGCGCCGAGGACGGCGAGCGGACTGGTCGGCGGTGGCTCCGGCTCGAGCGCAGGAGCTGCCCCGTCACCCGCGGCGGTCGCTCGCCACAAGCGGACGTGCGGCGGCAGAAGCTCCTGCTTCACGGAGTGCGGCCCGACCGCCCATCCGAACACGGCCTCGTCCTCCCGCCGCTCGAGACGGTAGTGGGCCGCACCTTGCTCCGCGGTCCAGCCGTGGGGCAGATCGTCGGCGGTCCGGAGTTCGTCGAGCACGATCGCCCCGTCTCGCACCGTGGGACCAACCACGCGGTAGCCCGCGTCGAGAAGAGCATCCACGAGCACCCCGAGACCCTCGGGCTCCAGCACGCGAGCCTCGGAGTCGACGGTGCGTATCTCGGACGTCATCCGCCCCGAGCATAGGAGCGGGTGCTGCAGCCGGACATCCGCACTCGCCACGTCCACGCTGCGGCATTCCCGCACAGCCCGCGGGATCGCCCACGTTGCACGGGAAGGCCCGAAGCGGCACCCTTGGGTACGTGAGGGATGCGCTCTCCGACACCGTCGAACGTCGGCGAATTCGCGTGCGCGGGGTCGTGCAGGGGGTCGGCTTCCGGCCGTTCGTGTACCGCCTCGCGACCCGCGGACACCTAGGTGGATTCGTCCTCAACGACGGCGACGGCGTCGTCGTCGAGGTGGAGGGCTCCACGGACGCGCTGGACGAGTTCGTCGAGGCGCTCACGCTCGAGGCCCCGCCGCTCGCGCGCGTGGCATCGCTCACGAGCGAGCGCACCGCTGCGCGGGGGGAGCAAGCCTTCGTCGTCGCCGAAAGCGACGCCGCCGGACGCTCCGCGCTCGTTCCGCCGGACGTCGCGACGTGCGACGCCTGCCTCGCCGAGCTCTTCGACCCGGCTGATCGGCGCTACCGCTACCCCTTCCTCAACTGCACGGATTGCGGGCCGCGCTTCACCATCGTCCGCGGCGTCCCGTACGACCGCCCGCTGACCACGATGGCGGGGTTCCCCCTGTGCGCCGACTGCCGCCGGGAGTACGAGAATCCGGCGGATCGCCGCTTCCACGCGGAGCCGATCGCCTGCCCCGCGTGCGGACCGCACCTCGACCTCCCGCTCGAGGACGCCGTCGGCGTGCTCCTGGACGGGGGTATCGTCGCGGTGAAGGGCCTCGGCGGCTACCACCTCGCTTGCGCCGCGGAGAGCGAGGAGGCGGTGACACGCCTGCGGGCTCGCAAGAGGAGAGAAGAGAAGCCGCTCGCGGTCATGACGTCGGACCCTGGACGGCTCGCGAGGCCGACGCCCGCCGAGGAGAAGTTGCTCCGCTCGCGGGCGCGACCGATCGTCCTCGTGGCGCGTCTCCGCGGCGCGCCGGTCGCGGAGTCCGTCGCGCCGGGGTCGCCGTGGCTCGGGCTCATGCTGCCGTACACACCACTGCATCACCTGCTCTGCGCCGACAGCGGCCGGGCGCTCGTGATGACGAGCGGCAACCTGACCGACGAGCCGATCGCGGTCGACGACGCGGACGCGCGGCGACGACTCGGGGGCATCGCCGACCTCTTCCTCACGCACAACCGCCCGATCCACCGGCGCTGCGAGGACTCGGTCGTGCGCGCGGCCTTCCCGATCCGGCGCTCCCGCGGGTACGCACCGACCGCCCTCTCGCTCCCCGTCGCCGCCGACGCGCCGCTGGTCGCGGTCGGGGCCGAGCTCAAGAGCACGTTCTGCGTCGCGCGCGGGAACGAGGCCTTCCTCTCGGCCCACCTCGGCGACCTCTCGAGCGAGAGCGCCTACGCGGCCTTCCGTGCGGATCTCGCGCTGTACCTCGACATGCTCGGCGTCGAGCCGGCAGCCGTCGCCTGCGACCTCCATCCCGACTACCTCGCCACCCGCTGGGCATGGGACCAGGGCATCCCGGTCGTCGAGGTGCAGCACCACCACGCGCACGCGGCGGCCTGCCTCGCGGAGCACGGCGAGACCGGCGCGGCGCTCGCCGTGGTGCTCGACGGCACCGGCTATGGGCCCGACGGGACGATCTGGGGCGGCGAGGTGCTGCGCTGCGACCTGTCCGGGCTCGAGCGGGTGGCGCACCTCGATCCCGTTCCGCTGCCCGGTGGCGAGACGGCCGTGCGCGAGCCGTGGCGCGTCGCCGCCGCGTACCTCGAGCGCTCGGGGCGCCCGGTGCCGTGGGCGCGCTGGGAGCTCGTCCGCCAGAGCCTCGACGTGAACGCCCCGCTCTCGTCGGGCGCGGGGCGTCTCTTCGACGCCGTCTCCGCGCTGCTCGGCGTCCGCGAGCGCGTGAGCTACGAGGGCCAGGCCGCGATCGAGCTCGAGCACCTGAGCGGCGACCGGCAGGCGGCACCCTACGAGTGCCGGATCGAGCACGGAGTCGTCCACGGTGCCGACCTCGTCGCCGCGGCGCACGACGACCTTCGCGCCGGCCGTGAGCGGGCCGAGATCGCCGCCGCGTTCCACGAGGGCGTGGCGGCCGCGTTCGCTCGGGCCTGCACAGAGGCGGGCGGCGCCGCCACCGCCGTCCTCTCCGGAGGCTGCTTCCAGAACGTGCGCCTGCTCGAGTCGCTTCGCCGCCGGCTAGAGGCGGAGGGCCTGCGCGTCCTCACCCACACCGCGGTTCCGCCCAACGACGGCGGAGTGAGCTACGGTCAGGCGGCTGTGGCCGCAGCGAGGCTCGCGCCATGTGCCTAGGGATCCCTGGACAGATCGTCGAGGTCGTCGATCGCGAGGGGGGCCTCGCGACCGTCGACGTCTCCGGCGTCCGCCGCGCGGTGAGCGTCGCGCTCGTGGACGAGCCGGAGGCGCCGATCGAGGTGGGGGACTGGGTGCTCGTCCACGTCGGGTTCGCGCTCGCCCGGATCGACGAGGCGCAAGCGCGGGAGACCCTCGACCTCCTGCGACAAGGGGCAGAGCTCCAGCGGGAGCTCGACGAGATGCGGCAGGGGACGGTCACGTGATCCCCAAGCCCGAGCGCTGCCTCACGTGCGGAGACGTCGCGGTCGCCGCGCGCGTGCGAGAGGTCGACGGGCTCGAGGCGGTGATCGCGGTCGGCGACCTGACGGAGCGCGTCGCCATCGAGCTCGTGCCGGACGCCCGGCCCGGCGACGTGCTCCTCTGCCACGCCGGGATCGCGCTCGAGCGCATCGAGGAGCACACGGCGTGAAGTACGTCGACGAGTACCGCGACCCTGAGCTCGCTCGGGGCCTCGCAGCGGAGATCCGCTCGCTCGTCACACCCGGCGAGGTCGTGCGCGTCATGGAGATATGCGGGGGACACACGCACGCGATCTACCGCCACGGGCTCGAGGAGCTGCTGCCGCCCGAGGTCGAGCTCGTCCACGGGCCGGGTTGTCCGGTCTGCGTGATCCCCATGGGTCGCGTGGACGACGCGATCGCGATCGCGGAGACGGAGGGCGTCACGCTCGCGACCTTCGGGGACATGCTGCGCGTCCCCGGCGGCCGCGGCTCGCTCCTCGAGGCCAACGCCCGAGGCGCGGACGTGCGCATGGTCTACTCGCCCCTCGACGCGCTCGAGCTCGCGCGGCAGGAGCCGGAGCGGCACGTCTGCTTCTTCGCGATCGGCTTCGAGACGACCGCACCCGCCACGGCGGTGACGCTGCTCCGCGCCCGGGCGGCCCGCGTGCCGAACTTCTCCGTCTTCTGCAACCACGTCCTCATCGAGCCCCCGCTGCGAGCGATCCTCGAGACGCCGGGACTGCGGGTCGACGCGTTCGTCGGCCCGGGTCACGTGTCCTCGGTGATCGGAACCGACGCGTACCGCTTCATCCCCGAGGAGTACGGGCGGCCGATCGTGGTCTCCGCGTTCGAGCCGGTCGATCTCCTGCAGTCGATCGCGATGCTGCTCCGCCAGCGCGTCGACGGTCGCTGCGAGGTCGAGAACCAGTACACGCGGGTCGTCCGGCGAGAGGGGAACGCGCGTGCGCTCGCAGCCATCGCCGAGACGATGGAAGCGCGCGAGGACTTCGAGTGGCGGGGGCTCGGCCCCCTTCCGCGGAGCGCGCTTCGCATTCGCGACGAGCTCGCGGCAGTGGACGCGGAACGCCTCTTCGCGCTCCCGGGCGCGCGGATCGAGGACCCGAAGGCGTGCCGCTGCGGCGAGGTGCTGACGGGGCAGCTCAAGCCGTGGGAATGCGGCGTCTTCGGAACGGCCTGCACGCCGGAGCGGCCCCTCGGCACGTGCATGGTGTCGAGCGAGGGCGCCTGCGCCGCGTTCTTCTCCTACGGCCGGCTGCGACTTCCGCGAGAGGCTCGGGTCGGTGCCTGAGCCGCGCCGGCGACGGCCGGTGCTGCGCGACGAGCGGATCACCCTCGCGCACGGCGCGGGAGGCAAGGCGACACGCGACCTCGTCGAGGCGCTCTTCGCCGAGGAGCTCGACAACGAGGCGCTCGCTCCGCTCGGGGACAGCGCGGTCGTCCCCTCGGTCGCAGGGCGTCTCGCCGTGACGACGGACAGCTACGTCGTCCGCCCCCTGGAGTTCCCGGGCGGCGACATCGGCGAGCTCGCCGTCTACGGCACCGTCAACGACCTCGCCGTCGCCGGCGCGCGCCCGCTGTGGCTCTCCGCCGGCTTCGTCCTCGAGGAGGGCCTGCCCGTGGCACGGCTTCGCGGCCTCGTCGCCTCGATGGCCGATGCCGCCCGCCGGGCCGGCGTCGCCGTCGCGGCCGGCGACACGAAGGTCGTCGAGCGAGGGAAGGCAGACGGGCTCTACGTGACGACCTCGGGGGTGGGCGCGCTCGAGCACGACCTCGCGCTCGGCCCCGAGCAGGTACGGCCCGGCGACCGCGTTCTCCTCTCCGGCACGCTCGCCGACCACGGCATGGCGGTCATGATCGCGCGCGGCGACCTCCGCCTCGAGGGGGACGTCGTGAGCGACACCGCGCCCGTGCACGAGCTGACCGCGGCGCTCCTCAGGCTCGGTGACGCCGTGCGCTGGATGCGGGACCCCACCCGCGGAGGACTCGCGACCGCGCTCGCCGAGCTCGCGTCGCAGTCAGGTCTCGCGGTCCGCGTCCGGGAGGCGGCTCTCCTGGTGCGACCTGCCGTCCGGGCCGCCTGCGAGATCCTCGGCATCGATCCCCTGTACGTCGCGAACGAGGGGAAGCTCGTGGCCGTCGTCGACGCAGGAGCGGCGGCCGACGCGCTCGCCCTCCTCCGCGCGGATCCGCTCGGCGCCGACGCAGCCGAGATCGGAACCGTGGAGTCCGAGCCCCCAGGGCTCGTCCTCCTCGACACGACGCTCGGCGGGAGCCGCATCGTCGACGTGCTCGTCGGCGACCCGCTCCCCCGGATCTGCTGAGCTCAGACCGTCGAGACCCGTGAGCTCCCGGCGCGCTCGAGGAGCTCGGCGGCCTGCTCCCGCATCTTGAACTTCTGCACCTTGCCGGTGACGGTCATCGGGAACGCGTCGACGAA
>Ga0233416_10000003_pt1 | contig 90231 bp, 86 predicted proteins | sample Sediment_Towuti__2_FD_188638 | JGI IMG/M metagenome (GOLD analysis project Ga0233416, IMG submission 188638) | Sediment microbial communities from Lake Towuti, South Sulawesi, Indonesia - Sediment_Towuti_2014_0_MG | ecosystem: Environmental > Aquatic > Freshwater > Lake > Sediment | place... | reverse complement strand
ATCGAGTCAGCCGCCGCCTTCCCGAGTCTCAACTCACAACCGGACGACACCTCCCGAGCATGACATTGAGTGCGGGAATGTCGCTTGAGGAGACGAGGGAACTTGCACCATGCTCTCGACGCGACGAGCCAAGCTGCATTGTCGCCAGGATCGCGCCGGCTCAGGTATCGGCAGGAAACGCCTCTCCCGTTGCGCGGATCGTCTCAACGCCCCATCCGGCGTCCGCTCCAGAGGGCGTAGTCCAACGGGAGACGAGAGCCTCCGCCCACTTCGCCCAGCGCACTGTCGCTGCCTGCTGCTCTCCGAGCAGGCGGGCAACGAGAGCGCTCAAAGCGAAGCGATCCGGGTTCTGACCCTCGCCCGCCTCGTAGCGATCCGCGATCTGCTGCCAGTGGTCGATCAGGGCGGCGGCCTCGTCACGCAGTGCGCTAATCGCCACCAGCATGTCCTCGAGCGTCCCGTTCTCCGCGAAAAAGATCTTCAGCAATGCCTCCGACTCGTAGCGTTGGCGGCTACTGGGTGACGCAAGCCATGCAGCAAGCGCCGCTCGCCCGGCTTCGGTGATCGAGTAGACCGTACGCCGTCGCCCGCCTCGCCATTCTTCGCGCGCCGCGGCCAACCCGGCAGCTACGAGTCGTTTGGGCTCCGCGTACACGTTGCTCTCGGCACGCGGCCAGATGTAGTGGAGCGAGAGCCGCATCTGCTTGGTCAGCTCGTACGTCGAGTGGTCGCGTATCGCGAGCACGGAGAGCACGCCGTACGAAGTGGTCGTCAGGGCGCGCTCTTGACTTTTGCTCTCAACAGGAGTATTCATGTGCTCCTACCAGGAGTATAAGGCGAAGGAGAGACGATGAACCTTGGCCAACCCGTACTTCGAGTTCCGACGCGCGACGAGTCGGCTCTCGAGTTCGCGAGTCGTCTGGCGGTGCCCGAGGACGTCGCTGCGCTCACCGTGCTGATGGATCGGGCGATCGCGGAGCTGCAGCGTGCGTTTCTCGACGAGGCGCAGATCGCCTCCAGCCGAGCGATCATGGGCATCGACACCCAGCTCATCGACGACGGGACGTACTTCGTCGTCGAGTCCGGCACCGACATCGCCGGATGCGGCGGCTGGAGCCGTCGCGGCACGCTCTATGGCGGCAACCACACCCCGGGGCGTGACAGCCATTTGCTCGACCCGTCCGTCGATCCGGCGCGCGTTCGCGCGATGTACACGGCTCCCGCGTATGCGCGCCGTGGGGTCGGACGCCTGGTCCTGTCGTTGTGCGAGGCGGCTGCAGCGGCGGAGGGGTTCACGAGGCTCGAGCTCATGTCCACGCTCTCCGGCGAGCCGCTGTACACGGCGTACGGGTTCCGCCCGCTCGAGCGGGTCGAGGACTCGACCGGAGGGGTGCCGGTGCCGCTGGTCAGGATGGAGAAGCTGGTCGATTCGAGCCTGCTCAGTTGAGTGCCGAGAACCTCCAACGGTTGGGCCGACACTCGTCGAGAGGTCGGGGAGGTACACGTTGCCTGCCCGAGTGTGCGGAAATGTCCCTTGAGCTAGCGCTCAGACCCCGGTGCGACCGGAAGGGGATCGCCGCCTCCGGGAGACGAGTTCGCGCGTTCCGCGGCCACTGCGAGGGCGATCTCGTACTCGTTCGCGGAGATCAGGACGAGGCCAGCTTCGAAGTCCGCCTTGGCCTGTGGCGAGTCGATACGAGGCAGCACCGCACTCATCGGTACGGATGGGTCCCACTCGTTGACGTGAGCCAGCAACACTCCGCTCGAGCAGTTGCCTGGGTAGGCCTCTGTCTCGGGCGGTGTCCAATCACGAGCCGCGGAAGCCAGCTCGGCATGGCCGATGAACTCCCGCTCGGGTGCCCCCAGGTAGATGAGGACGAGGTTGCCAGGGGCAAGCGCGTTGCGATACCGCTCGTCGTCGCTGACGCCCCACATCCCGAGCCGCATGAACGAAGCCGCTTGATCACGCGCCGGTAGCCCGGTCGCGGCGTCGCTCTTCACGAAGTTGAAGATGTAGTGCGCCATCTCCGGAGCGTATCGCCGACATCGAGGGTCGGTTCCGCACCCAATGGAGGGCACTGCCGCCTGCGCGAGCGTCCTCTCGCTTGAGAGCGTTCTGTCCTTAGCCAGCTCACGAAGCACCCCCTGGTAGCCCAGCGGCTTGAAGAATGGGGTGTCTTGCCCCGGGACTACCAGCCGAGCTAGCCTGACGCGGGCCTCCTCGCCCACGAAGGGCGCAGCTCCACGCTATTCGGGTGGCTACCGCAACCAGCGCACGACTGCCCACTCGTGCGCGATCTTGCCACTCTCGTCAAGCTCATCCACGACGATGAGCTCTCCGTTAGCTTCTTCCCCGGGCACACCGAAGGTGTGGGTGGCAGCCACGAGACGGCCTGTCTGGATAACGTCACCAACGTTGTCTCGCCAGCCCATCTGCCGGAAGTAGTCGACCCCCTCCTGCGTGCGCATGAGGATCTGCTCCCGCCCCTTGGTCACCAAGTGACCTCCAGGAACCATCGGGTCAAGCTCCTCCATGACCGCGTTCTCGGCGTAGAAGGCCGCCGCAGCTTTGGCGTCGTATGCCTGGTAGGCCGCCGAGCTCTGAGCCTTGAGCATGGCCACGACCTCGCTCGATGCGCGGTTCTGCGGCTCGTTGCGAGTGGCCCGATCGATGGCTACCCACGCGCCCAACGCCAGAAGCGCCACTGCCAGCCCGATGACCAGAAGCCACGGGTTGAGGTGCCGACGCACATGAGCTCGAGGGAGATGTGTCGTTGTCGACACAACAATCACCTCCTCTCCTTCCTCCATCATCACTGCGCAGACGCGATCGGCCATCAGGGAACTCGCGTAGAACCGCTACGAAGCGGAGGACGGGTGCGAGCGCCGGGAGTTCCGGCTGCGCATGGCACAACGCGCTGTGTGTTTCACCTAACGAAGCACCTCGACCAGACCGGAGTCTCCGAACGCGTGACCGGAAGGCGCTTCGCAGACCCGAACGGCCTCCCGCACCGCGCACGGGCGACGTAGGAGACGGCGACGCCGGGCCGTCTCTGAGGTATGCTCTGCGAGTACCGCTCGCCGGCTGGAGGCGGGCGAAACCCTTGGGAAAGAGCAGCACAGCAGCACGTGCTGCGTGAATGCACGAGGCAACCATCATCCCGACCTCGACGTCGGACACATTCGAGAAGCTGGCTGCGGACGCGAGGCGCGCAGAGGCGTGGTTCGGAGAGCCGTTCCTGCATCCCGGCGAGGACGCCGCCGTCGCGCTCGCACCCGACACCGCGCGGCGCGCGGCGCTCGACGACGCGCTCGCAGAGATCGACGCCGGGCGCTCCGCGCCCTCGGCGCGCTGGAAGGTGCGCTACGGGCTCATGCTCGGGCTCGAGCGCATCCTCACCGAGGCGACCCCGCACACGGCGGCCGGTACGGAGCTGCGCCGGCACCAAGTCGACGCGCTCGCCGGGATGCTGACCGAGCTCATCGCTGCGACGCAGCGCTCCGCCGACGAGAACGGCAACGGGAACAGCAGCGCGAGCGTGCACGGCAACGGGTCCGGGAGGGGGGCGGCCGCCGAGATCGAGCTCGAGGAGGAAGCGGAAGACGACTACGACGCCGGCTTCGTCGAGGAGGAGCTCGAGGTGGAGCGCCCGGGCTCGGATCCCGGAGCGGTACGGCGGTACCGCTTCCGCCATCCGACGGCGTCCGGCAAGACCATCGCGGCCGCGGGCTTCGTGGAGGCGGCGCGAGGCCTCGGCGTCCTGATCCTCACCCACCGCCGCCTGCTCGTCTCCCAGTTCACCCGCGACCTCACCACCGAGGGATACGGATCGCGCTTCACGCCTGCCATCCTCGAAGGTGCGCCAACGCGGCCACGCAACCCGATCACGATCCAGACCTATGCGTGGTTCGCGCGGCACGGTCGTGAGCTCGATCGCCAGGCGTACCACCTCGTGATCTGTGACGAGGCGCACACCGCACTCGGCGAGAAGACGAGCGCCGCGATTCGCGCGTTCCCGGAGCCGCTCTTCATCGGCATGACCGCCACCGAGCAGCTGCTCGCGAAGCAGGTCTCGGACGTCTTCCCTGCCTCGGTCGACGACCTCCCGCTCAGCGACGCGGCCCGCAGAGGGCTCATTGCTCCGCTGCGCAACCTGCGGGTACCTCCGGCCGCAGCCATCAACTCGGTTCCGATCGTCGGGGGAGACTTCGAGGAGCGTGCGTTGGCGGCGGCTCTCGACCACCAGGCGCTCAACCAGGCGGCAGCGAGCCTCTATCGCGAGCGCTTCGGCTCGACTCCGGGCATCGTGTACGCAGCCGGAGTGGAGCACGCGTACAACCTCGCACAGGAGTTCCGTGCGGCAGGGCTCAAGGCCGAGGCGGTGTCGGGTCGAACCCCGCCGGCGAGGCTCGCGGAAACGCTCGCGGCCTACGAGCGGGGTGAGATCAACGTCCTCATCAACGCTCAGCTGCTGGCCGAGGGTTGGAACTCCCCACGCGCGACCGTGTGCATGCACCTCGCGCCGACCGCGTCCCGCCGCGTCTACCAGCAGCGGGTCGGACGGATCATGCGCATTCACCCGCGCAAGGAGGCGGGCATCGTCGTCGACTTCGTCCCGAAAGGCGCGACCCACAACGAGCGCGTCGTCTCCCTGCACGCGCTGCTCGACGCCGACTTCTACCGGGAAGGGGCACGCGTCACGCCCGCTCCACGGCGCCGGCAGCAGCGTCGCTTCCGCCGCAAGCTCTCACCCGTGCCCTGGCTCGTCCCGGTGACGCCCGACGTCGGGCGCCGGCTCACCGTGATCCAGCGTGAGTGGCAGCGAATCGACCCCAAGTACCTCGACGCCGACGAGCAGCGGTTCTGGGCGACGATCGCCGGCCGCCAGATCCGCTTCGACCAGCGCGGCGAGTTCGCGCGCAAGTTCACGGAAGGTCGGGCGAGCAAGGGCGCGCTCGAGCAATTCCTTTCGACCTGTGCCGCCGAGAACCCGAATCGCCGCCTCCGCATGACCGCGCTCCTCGACCGCGTGGCGACCCCTGTCGAACGCGCCGACTTCGACGACCTCGTCACGCTCGTCACGCAGGCACCTACCTGGGAGAAGGATCGTGCTGCCGGCGTCCGCGTCCTCCTGCGCGCGATCGGCGAAGGGAAGCCCCTCGCGCCCGAGCAGATCCTCGCCCGCTGGACGTGGCGACTCGCGCGTGCCACCCGAAAGATCCAGGATCGCCGGGTCTCGACCGAGTTCCCAGAAGCCAAGCGGCTGCTCGGTGCCGCCGCGAACTCGCGCGGGTACCGACACGAGGAGAACGTCAACCGCCTCGTTCAGGTCGCAGCAGCGATGCCGCTCTCGGTCGGCGCCGCGCTCCTCGCGTCGGCCGACGGCTACACGCCGCGGGCCAACGCCACTCTCGATCGTGCGCGAGAGGAGCTCGGAACCATCGCCGAGATCGCGAACGCGCTTGCCGACAACCTTCCCGAGCCGAAGCTCACGGCGAGGAGATCCCGTCGGCGCCGCCGGAAGCGGAGAGCGCCGGTGCCCGAGGGACAGATCGGGGAGGCCTCGGGGGACGGTGCCGGCGACGACTCAAAGGGCAAGGCGATCGCGCTGCCGCTCGACGAGCCCGGAGTCGTCGAGGAGGTCGCCGCACCGTCCGAGGACGTCGCCTAGCGCGAGCGACTCCGAGTTCCCTCCGCCGCGCGGGAGCGCGGACGCCTCTCTGCGACCGGGATGGGGTCTGTCCGGTCCCGCCGCGGACTCGTCAGTGCGGCAGAGTCCCGGCACGTGACAAGCCTGAGCCGCTAGTCCGGAGGCAGGCGCGGGCCAGAGGCGGCATCGTCCCCCTCCTCCCGCTCGCGGAGGAAGCGCGCGATCTCGGCCGCCAGCGCGTCGCCTGAAGGGAGCTCGTCGGACTCCTCGAGCAAGTCCAGCGAGTCGGCACGCCGCTCCAGCTCCTCGACGTAGGCGAGCGTGTCGGCATCGGTCGCGACTGCCTGGGAAACCTGCTCCACGTACTCCGCCGCCGCCTCGTCCAGCTCGTGCACGTCGATGTGCGTGCCGAGCACGCCGGAGAGTCGCTCGCACAACGCCTTCGCGGCAGGAGGGCTCGGTGCGAGCTGAACGTAGTGCGGCACCGCCGCCCAGAGGCTGACGGACGGAATCCCGGCCCGCCGGCACGCGTCGAGGAGGACGCCGACGATCCCGGTCGGGCCCTCGTAGCGCGAGAGCTGCAGCCCGAGCTCCTCCACGAGGTGCGGATCGGTCGCAGCGCCCGTGACCGGCGCGGGCCTGGTGTGCGGAACGTCGGCGACGAGCGCGCCGAGCGTGACGGCCAGCTCGACGCCGAACTCCTTCGCGAGATCGACGACGAGCTCGCAGAAGGTCCGCCAGCGGTAGTTCGGCTCGACCCCGATCAGCAGAATCGCATCGCGATCCAGCTCCGGGATGCGGGCGTGGAACAGCGTGTTCTCGGGCCACTCGATTCTGCGCGTTCGGCCCTCCTCGAGCGAGACCGTCGGGCGTGTCGACTGGAAGTCGACGAACAGCTCGGGATCGATGTCTGCGAACTTCCGCGCTCCCCACCGCCGCGCGAGGTAGCCGGCGGCGAGCGTCGCCGCCTGACCGCCGTCGTTCCAGCCGCGGAACGCTGCGATCAGCACCGGACGCTCGAGCGTCGGTCGCTCGTGGATGCGCAGCTCTCGAGCCACCGGAGAAGCCTACTGACGTCGCGCGAGCCGGGCAGGTGGACGCCAGAGCACATATGCGAGCACCAACGAGAGCGTCCAGATCGACGCCGCGAGAAACACATGGGCAAGGACGAGACCCCAGGGCAGCGCGTTGCGGTACTGCACCTCTCCGAGAACCGCCTGGGCGAAGAGCACGACGAGGAGAGCTCCCCAGAAGGCGAGAACGCCTGGATAGCGCCGCCGAAGTCGCCAGAGCAGCACGCCGACCACGAGCACGCCGATCCCGAAGAAAGCGGCAGCGCGGACATGGACGTAGACGGTGTCGGCGATCTGAATGCCGAGGCGCTTCACGTCCTGACTGGCACCGGGATGAGGTCCCGAGGCCGTCGCGACCGCTCCCGTCGCCACAAGCGCCACGCACAGAGGCAGGCCGACCCACGTCACGGTCTGCCGAAGCCACGACGACCCGACCGGGCTCGCGAGGCGGTCGACCAGACCCCAGGCCTCGAGGACGACCACGACCGCCAGCCCGAGCACCGTCATCCCGAGCAGGAAGTGCGTCATGACGGCGAGCGGGTGGAGCTCGAGCGCGATCGTGACTGCCCCCATGGGGATCTGGGCGACCGCGACGAGAAAGGCGCCAAGGGCGGCGATGCGGGCGCCACCTGGGAGACCGTCCACCCGCCGGGAGGCGAGCCACGTGAGGAGCGTCAGGACGATCCCCACGAGCGCGACCATCCGATTGCCGAACTCGACGAAGGCATGGAAGCCCTGCTCCGGATACGGCTTGTCGCCACACCGCGGCCAGTTGTCGCAGCCGAGGCCGGATCCGGTGAGTCGGACGAATGCGCCGGACGTGATGACGAGAAAGACGGCGGCGAACGAGGCGATCGAGAGCTGGAGAAAGCGCGCAGGAGCGAGCGCGCGCGCGCGAACCGCAGCGATGCTCACGACCGAAACTCCACCCCCGCACCGCATTCGACGGCGCCGACCCGCGCCACGAACTGCCCGTGCGCTGCGAACGCCGCCTCGAGCACCGGAGCACGGTCGGCCGGAAGCGAGACGAGGAGTCCGCCCGCCGTCTGCGGGTCGTACGCGAGCGCCTCGAGCGGGCCGTCCACGTGGCTCTCGACCTGCGCAAAGACGAACTCGCGATTTCGGCGATCGCCCCCGGTGGTCACGCCTGCGGCGGCGAGCTCGAGCGCCCCGGGAAGCGCCGGAAGCGATCGGGCCTCGATCACGACGCGGACGCCGCTCCGCGATGCGAGCTCGTACGCGTGACCGAGCAGACCGAAGCCAGTCACGTCCGTCACTGCACTGGGCGCGAACGGTCGGACGAGGTCGGCCGCCTGCTTTTCGAGCGTCAGCATCGAGTCGACCGCCGCCTGGAGCGCGCCGTCGGGTGCGACGCCGTCGCGTACGGCCTGGAGCACGATCCCGGTGCCGAGCGGCTTCGTCAGCAGGAGCGCGTCGCCGGGACGAGCGCCCGACTTCGCCCACACCGCCTCGGGGTGGACCGTGCCGACGACCGCCAGCCCGTATTTCGGCTCCGCATCCCGGATCGTGTGCCCGCCGGCGAGGATCGCACCGGCCTCGGCTACGCGCTCCGCCGCCCCCGCGAGAATGTCGGACAGGATCTCGACGGGCAGATCCTCGGGAAAGGCAGCGACGGAGAGCGCCAGGAGCGGGCTTCCCCCCATCGCGAACACGTCGTTGAGCGCGTTCGTCGCCGCGATCGCACCGAATGTGCGCGGGTCGTCGACGACCGGCGGGAAGAAATCCACGGTGAACACGAGCGCGCGCTCGTCGTCCAGGCGATACACGGCCGCGTCGTCGGCGGGATCGAGGCCGACGAGGAGGTCCTCTGCGTCGGCTGGCACGATCCCCGACAGCAGTGTCTCGAGGCGGGCGGCCGCGTACTTCGCAGCGCACCCTCCCGCCCGCGCGAGCGCCGTGAGAGGAACGGTCTCCACAGGGGGAACTGTAGGCGGAAGGAGTATCGACGGACACGGCGAACACACGGGGCGGAGAGATCCGTCCCCTTCTCCTCTCCCCTGACGAACAGCGGCCGCTGCCCCCTCGGCGGCCGCTGGCCTTTCCGGAACAGGTGTGGGCACGCGGCCAGGTCTCGTCCACCCGCAAGGCCTGCCCCCCGTAGACTCGCCAGCGTGAGATCGGCGCTGGTCACCGGAGGCTCGTCGGGCATCGGGCTCGCACTTGCGCGGATGCTCCGCGGCGAAGGCTACGACCTGACGCTCGTCGCGCGACGACCGGGCCCGCTCGAGGAGGTGGCGAAGGAGCTCGGCGCCCTCGCGGTGCCCGCGAACCTCGCCGACGCAGACGAGTGTGTGCGCGTGGTCGCCGCCCACGCCGAGCGCTACGGCGGCCTGAACGTCCTCGTGAACTCCGCTGGCATCGGCATCGGAGGGGCATTCTCAGCCCAGGACACGAAGAGGATCGACCTCCAGCTCGACGTCAACCTCCGGGCGACTCTCGTCGTCACCCGAGAAGCGCTGCCGCTGCTGCGCGCCTCGCACGGCCACGTGATCACGCTCGCCTCGATCGCCGGGACGATCCCGACGCCGGGCCTCGCGGTCTACGGCGCGACGAAGGCTGCGCTGATCGCCTTCACCGACTCGCTCAACCGCGAGGAGGCCACTCACGGCGTCCGCGCAACGGCCCTCTCGCCCGGATTCGTGGCGACGCGAATGACCGAATGGACAGAGATCCCCGAGGAGGAGCAGATCCAGCCGCAGGACATCGCCGCGCTCGTCCGCACGGTGCTCGGTCTGAGTCCGCATGCGCGTGTGCCGAACATCGTCGTCGAGCGGCTCGGCGACAGCGTCTGACACCGTGGCTGCGACGGCGGCCCGCCGTCGCCCACGCCCGGGTACGGCGTCAGCGTTCGATCGGGACGTCGACGAGGTTCCCCCACTCCGTCCACGAGCCGTCGTAGTTCTTGACGTTCTCGTAGCCGAGCAGCTCGCGAAGGACGAACCACGTGTGGGCAGAGCGCTCGCCGATGCGGCAGTAGGCGCGGATCTCCTTGTCGGCCGTGACCCCGTGCGTGCCGTAGATCTCCTGAAGCTCCTCGACCGACTTGAACGTACCGTCGTCGCGCACCGCCGTCGCCCACGGGATGGATCGTGCACCGGGGATGTGGCCCGCTCGCGACGCTCCCTCCTGCTCGTAGCCGGGAGGCGCGACCAGCTCACCGGCGAACTCCTGCGGACTGCGCACGTCCACGAGGACGACGCCGGGATCGTCGAGCCCCGCCAGGACCTCGTCCCTGCGCACGCGGATCGACTCGTCGCGATCGCTCGCCGTGTAGACGACGGGCGGTGATGTCGGCGGGGCGGTGGTGAGGTCGCGCCCCTCCTCGATCCACTTCTGCCGCCCGCCGTCCAGGATGCGAACGTCGTCGTGGCCGTAGACCTTGAGGTACCAGTAGGCGTACGCGGCGAACCAATTGTTCTTGTCCCCGTAGAGGACGACCGTCGTCTCGCGCATGATCCCGCATGCTCCCAGGAGTCGCTCGAACGTCTCCTTGGAGACGACGTCGCGGACCCGGGGGTGCTGCAGATCTTCGCGCCAGTGCAATTTCACTGCGCCGGGGATGTGACCTTCCTCGTAGAGGTCCGGATCCTCGTCCACCTCGGCGACTGCAATCCGGGGATCACCGAGCCGCGCGGCCAGCCACTCGGTCGTTACGAGCGCACCGGTGGTCGAGACGCTCATGCGCACCTCTCTTCGTCGTTCGCGTCGAGCCTACCAGCCCTCATCCGATCAGCTTCTCCCGCACGGCATCCTCGAGCTCTCGTGCTGAGACGACTCCCTCGTAGCGCTCGACAATCCGTCCGTCTGCGCCGACGAGGAAGGTCCAGGGCTCGGTCTCGAGGCCCCATTCCTTCATCCAGGGGTTGAATCCCTTCGCCGGGTCGTTGTCCTCGTACACCTCGGCGTGGATGAAGCGGACGCCGCTGTCCTCGAGCCTGTGTGCGACCTCCTCGACCACGTCCACCACAGGGCCGCAGGTCCGGCTCGCGCAGTACTTCGGGGTGGCAAAGGTGACCACGAACGGCCTCTTCGCGCGGATCGAGTCCGCGACGGAGTACTTCAGCAGCGATGCCTCCGGCGGCGTCCGTGTCGTCAACGCAGCGTAGTCCCCGCCGGTGGACGAGATCGTCGGCGTCTCCGATCGGGGCGCCGGATCGCCGACGTCCGGCACCGGATCCTCCTTCTGCACGACGACGTTCCCCAACGCCTGTATCGGCGTGCCGGCCCCCTCCGGCTCGGCGAGAAACCAGTACGTCCCCGCCCGTGGCAACGGAAATCGCGCAACGTAGATGTGTGTCGCATCGGCCTCGGCCTGTCCGGGGATGCCGATCCGCTCGAGCTGAGCGGTCGTCTCGAGGAACGGTCTCGCCTTGAGCCCCTGCGCGACCCAGACACGTGCTGTCGGAAGCGTGACCGGACGCCCGTCCGCGTCGATCACGAGGAACGAGATCCGCACGTCGCCCGGCTCGTGCGTCTGTGTGCCGTCAACGACAGCAACATCATCGCCGGGAGCCCTCCAGAGCTCCTCGACCGTCTTGCCGCCTCCGGGCTCCGCAACCGTCGTCGAGTCACTATCCGACCCGCCACATCCAGCGAGCAGCAGACACGACAGCACGACCAGTGCCGCAGTGAGGCGCATACGCGCCCGAGTCTAGCCTCGGTCCCCCTAGAGGCCGTCGGGCCACGAATCCAGCCCGAATTGCCCGAGCCACGCGGCAAGCGCAACGAGATTGACGAGCAGTAGCAGCAGTCTCGGCTTCACGGTCACCTCCTCTCTCTAGAAGCGGATTTCCTGGAGCGCCTCGGCGGCGTTCCGATAGAGACGCGCGGCCTCGCGGTCGTGACCACGACGCGCCGCGAGATCCCCCAGTGCGACCCATGCCTCGGTTCGATGACTGATCGACTCCATCTGCTCAGCGGCAGCGTCAGCTGCCCGGAAACAGTGTTCCGCCTCGTCCAGGCGCCCGCGCTCCATCAATGCCCGTCCAAGCACGAGCTGTGAAGGACTGACCTCGTGCAGGTAGTCCTCCCGGCCGTCCAGCAGCGCAAGCGACTTCCTCGCGAGATCGTCCGCCTGGTCGTATTCGCCCCGGTTGAGGTGAACCCTGGCAATCCCCTCAAGCGCCTGCGCAGCGTCAGCCGGGGAATCGGAATCGAGCGCCCGTGCATAGGAAGCCTTCAGGTACTCGACCGCGTGCTCCTCGTCTCCCAGCATGAGCGTCAGGCCGCCGAGCAGCAGCTGTAGCCGCCCGACGTTTCGCTCGTCGTTCACCTGCTGGCACAGCTCCTTCGCCCGCTGCGCGTAGCTCCGCGAGAGAACGTAGTGCCCCTGGCGCTGAGCAATCAGCGATGCCTGCACGTACGCGCGCGCGATCGCTCCGCGGTCGCCCATGTCCTGCGCGAGCTCGAGGGCCCGCTCTGCGTCGTCATGCGCGGCCACGTAGTCGCGCAGCCGCCGGTAGCACCGCGATCGCCACTGCAGGATGTCCGAGCGGAGGATCCCGACTGGTTGTCCCGATTGGTCGGCGAGGGCGAGAGCCTCGTCGAAGAGCGCGATTGCCGACGAGATGCTGGAAAGCTTGTACCGGCAGACGCCGAGCCGGAGGAGGACGTCCGCGCGATCGACGTCGGAGAACTCCGGGCGCTCGGCAATGTCACGCGCCCGCTGAAGGAGATCGATTCCTTCGCGCATCCGGCCGAGCTCTTGCAGGACCCAGGCTTCGCCTGTCAGCGCCCGCAGCGCGAGCGCCGGGGAGCCTGTCTCGGCAACTGCCGGCCGCGCCTGCCGAAAGACCTCGACGGCCTCCTCGTCACGATGTGCCGCGGAGAGGGCCTCGCCCTGCTCGAGCAGCGCCTCGATCCTCGTCCGCTCCTCCGTGGAGACCCCGGACGCGAGGAACCCAGCATCCACGCCGAGTCGCGCAGCAAGCCACGCGATGGTCGACTCGGTGGGGCGCGTCTTCCCGCGCTCGATCTGGCTGATGTACTCCTTCGAGAACCGTTCGCCTGCGAGGTCCGTCTGCGTCAGTCCGGCAGCGACGCGACGCGAGCGAACGCGCTCGCCAAGGCGTGCAGCGGCTGGCAGTGCGGCGGGGGTGGCGGTCTGATGCATGCCCATTTCAGTCAATCCGGTTTTCGGCCCACGCGCCCTCCCCCGGTTGGGGGATGTGCGACTGACCGTTTGGAGTCAAGTAAACATAGCGAAGATCACTTGACCGAGCTACTTGACAGACTTGGACGCGGCTCCTATAGTCAGGCTCACACCGCAACCGATCGGACGCCAGATCGGATGCGCGGGCACCACCGCCGGATCCGCTGGCGGGCATCAGGCGAACGTGGCTGGGCCGCAGAGCCACGATGAAGCCGGCTCGCCGCCCCGGGAAGGGGTCGCCTCGAACGGGAAACGCCCCCGGAGCCGCAGCCGGGGGCGTTTCCGTCTCGTGGGGCGAACAGGCTGCTCGCCTGGGTACGCACTCCCCAACCGCCTCCGTGGACACCGCCGGGCCGCGACCCGTGGCCATGGGCGCCCTCGAGCGCTCGACGCTCTACGCCGCCGGTTCGGCGGCGGTGTGGCGTGTCGGCTCGTCGGTACTCCCGTGTGGACGCACGAGTGCGAAGGCAACGACTGCACCTGCGAGCGCGATTCCCGCGGCGACGCGCAGCGCACTGTCGAATCCGCTCATGAACGCCGCGGGCGTCCGCTGGCCGGCCGCCTCAGCTGCAACGATCGCGCCCATCACCGCGATCCCCATCGTTCCGCCCACCTGACGCGCGCTGTTCAGGACGGCGGAGCCGACGCCCGCCTTGGCTACGGGAACCGCGCGCGTCGCGGCCGCCGCGCTCGGCGTCATCGTCAGCGCCATGCCCACCCCGCCGAGGATCAGCGCCGGGAAGAGCTGCCAGTAGGACGCGTCCTCGCCCAGCCGCGAGAAGAGGAGCAGCTGCAGCGCGACGAGCAGCATCCCGACGGTCATGAACCCGCGCGAGCCGATCCGATCCGTCGTGCGACCTGCAAGGGGCGCGATCAAGATGATCAGGATGGTCATCGGGAGGAAGGCAGCGCCCGCCTGCAGCGCGGAGTAGCCGAGGATGTTCTGCATGTAGAGCGAGACGAAGAAGAACACGCCGAACATCGCGAGCGCGGCGAGCATCACGACGAGGTTCGAGCCGGTGTACGTGCGATTCCGGAAGAGCTCCAGCGGGAGCATGGGGGCGCGCTGGCGACGCTCGAGAGCGACGAACCCCACGAACGCAACGGCCGCGACGACGAAGGACCCGATGATTCGTGCGGAGCTCCAGCCGTAGCTGTTCGCCTCGATCAGGCCATAGGTCAAGGCGAAGAGCCCCACACCCGACAATGCAAGCCCGGGGAGATCGAGGCGCTCGTGGGTCTCGTCGCGGGACTCGTCGATGAAGACGTAGCTCGCGCCTATGCCGAGGATCCCGATCGGGACGTTGATGAAGAAGATCCAGTGCCAGTTGGCGTGCTCCGTGATGAGGCCGCCCACGAGCGGCCCGAGCGCGAGGGCGAGCGCGGAGACCCCGGCCCAGATCCCGATCGCCGTTCCCCGCCGCGCAGGAGCGAACGTGGCGGCGATAATCGAGAGGCTGGCCGGATTCATCAACGCCGCACCACAGCCCTGGAGAGCCCTCGCCCCGATAAGCATCTGGCTCGACTGGGCGAGCCCGCAGAGGAGCGAGGCAGTGGTGAAGATCGCGATGCCGAGCACGAAGATCCGACGCCGCCCGTAGGCGTCCGCGACCTTCCCGCCCACCAGCATGAAGGAGGCGAACGTGAGCGCGTACCCGGTGACGATCCACTGCAGTTCGGAGAGACCGGCGTGGAGATCGCGCTCGATCGACGGCAAAGCGACGTTCACGACGGTGTTGTCGAGCATGATCATGAAGAGGCCGAACGCAACTGCCGCGAGCGTGAGCCACTGCCGATTGTCCTCTGCAAAGATCCTGGCCCTCATGCCAAGTCCATCCTTCCGACGTGACCGGTAGCAGAGACAGTAGCCAGAGGTCTCCCGACTACACGTGGGTACCGACCGAGGAGCAGCTCGCGTACGCGAACGTCGTCCGCCTTGCCGGCTCGCTCGGGTGCGCCGACTACGGCGAGCTGCACCGGATCTCGATCGAGGAGTCGGACCGCTTCTGGCGCACCGTGGTCGCCGACCTCGGCCTCCCGCTGGCCCGGCACTGGGACGCCGTGCTCGACGACTCGCGAGGCATCGAGTGGACGACGTGGTTCCGCGGCGCACGGTTGAACGTGGCGACCGCGTGCGTCCATCGCTGGGCCGTCGAGACGCCGGATCGCGAGGCGGCGGTCTGGACTCCCGAGGAAGGCGAGCGGCGCTCGCTCACGTGGGCGGAGCTCTCACGAGAGGTGCGCCGGCTTGCCGAGGCGCTCGCGGCACTCGGAGTAGGAGAGGGAGATCCCGTGGGCATCTTCCTCCCGATGTCGCCGGAGGCGGCGGTCGCCTCGCACGCCTGCGCCCACATCGGCGCCGTGCAGGTACCGATCTTCTCCGGTTTCGCAGCCCCGGCCGTCGCGGCGCGGCTCGCGGACGCCGGAGCCAAGCTGGTGCTCACGGCCGATGCCTCGTATCGACGAGGACGGCTGGTCGAGATGAAGAGCGTCCTCGACGAGGCGATCGCCGACGCGCCGAGCGTCGAACGGGTCGTCGTGTGGCAACGTGTCGGCGCAGGTTGCCCGATGACCCCGGGTCGCGACCTCTGGTGGGAGGACGTGGTCGCCGACAGGCCCGGCGTGCTCCCACCGAGCGAGGTCGAGAGCGAGGCGCCGTACCTCATCGCCTACACCTCGGGGACGACGGGAAAGCCGAAGGGCGCACTGCACGTCCAGGGAGGCTTCCTTGTCTCGATCGCACGCGAGACCGCATATCAGGCCGATCTGCACCCCGGGGACCGCGTCCTCTTCGCGACGGACATGGGCTGGATCATGGGACCCTGGACCGTCACGGGCGGTATGGCCTGCGGTGCGACCGTGGTCTTCATGGAGGGCGCGCCCGACTATCCAGCCGAGCGGGTCTGGCGCATCGTGGAGACGGAGCGGGTCACCATGCTCGGCGTCTCGCCCACGCTGGTGCGGGCGCTGCTGCCCCACGGCGACCCGACGGCCGACCTCACGTCCCTGCGGACGGTCGTGACGACTGGCGAGCCGTGGAACCGCGGGCCGTACGACTGGCTCGACGAGCACGTCTGCGGCACGGGCCGCATCCCGATCGTCAACTGCTCCGGCGGAACCGAGGTCGGAGCGTGCTTCCTCTCGGTGACGCTGATGCGACCGACGAAGCCTTGCTCCCTCGGCTTCCCCGCGCTCGGCGAGGACATGGACGTGGTCGACGACCATGGCCGCTCGGTGCGGGGGGAGGTGGGCGAGCTCGTCTGCAGGCGAGCGTGGCCGGGCATGACCCGGGGGATCTGGGGCGACCCGGCGCGCTACGTCGAGACGTACTGGACGAGGTTTCCCGGGATCTGGACGCACGGTGACTGGGCGTCGATCGACGCCGATGGCTACTGGTACCTCCATGGTCGCTCCGACGACACCCTCAACATCGCGGGCAAACGCATCGGCCCTGCGGAGCTCGAGTCGGCAGCGGTCGGCCACACGGCAGTCGTAGAGGCGGCGGCGATCGGCGTCCCGCACGACGTGAAGGGCGAAGTGGCGTGGCTGTACTGCGTGCTCGCCCCGGGCGCGGAGACCACGGCCGAGGAGGTGACCGCGGCGGTCACCGAGGAGCTCGGCAAGGCGTTCGCGCCCGACCGCGTGGTGTTCGTATCCGCCCTCCCAAAGACCCGAAGCGCCAAGATCGTCCGTCGAGCCGTTCGGGCGCGGGCGCTCGGGGAGGATCCCGGCGACCTCTCCACGCTCGAGAATCCCGAGGCTCTCGAGGAGATCGAGCGTGCCCGCTGACCGGCTGCACGGAGTCGCGCTCGTCACCGGCGGCGGACGTGGCATCGGCGAGGCGATCGCGCGCGAGTTGAGCAATGCCGGCATGTGCGTCGCCGTGACGGGCCGCACGGCCGCACAAGTCGAGGCCGTTGCCGCGGCGGTCGGCGGCCTCGCGCTCGTGGGAGACGTGAGCCGCGCCGATGACGTCGAGCGGTGGGTGGAGCACACGGAGCGCGAACTCGGGCCCGTCGACGTCCTCGTCGCGAACGCGGGGATGGGCAACCCGGACGGCGCGACCTGGACGGTACCGCTCGAGGACTGGTGGCGCGTGTTCGAGGTCAACCTCCTCGGCGTGCACCTCTGCTGTCGGGCGCTCGTGCCGAGGATGCTCGAGCGGGGAGACGGCCGGATCGTGATCACGGGTAGCGGCGCCGCATATCTTCCGGGCTCGCGCGGCACCGCGTACGCCGCGAGCAAGGCCGCCGTGTGGCGCTATGGGGAGACGCTCGCGAACGAGCTCTGCGATCGCCTTCCCGTCTTCGTGCTGAGCCCAGGGCTCGTGCGAACCGCAATGACCGAGGACGCCTTCGGCGACGATGCCCCGTGGACGCCCCCCGAGCTCGCCCCGCAGCTCGTCCGGGTCCTGGCCTCGGGACGGGCGGACGCGCTCGCGGGCCGCTACCTGCACGCGGAGCACGACGACATCGAGGACCTCATCCGCAGGGCGGACGCGATCGTCGGCGACGACCTGAATGCCATCCGTCTCCGCCGCTGACGTAACGCCGTGTGAACCGACGCATTCCCTACCCTGACGCACGTGCCGTACTTCATCTGTCCGAACTGCAAGCAGCGCTCGGTCGACCTCGACGGCTACGAGGGCTTCTCGACGCAGGCGGTCCAGTGCCGGAGCTGCGGCTTCGGGTTCCTGTTCGAGCTGCTCGAGGACTACTACCCCGCTCCCGAGACCGGCTTCGTCGTCTGCGACCGCGACACGCGCATCCTGGCCATCGGCCGCGGAGTCTTCGAGCTGACGGGCTTCACGGAGGCGGACCTCATGGGCCGTGACGTGGTCGGGGCGCTCGCGCTCTCCGACGCGTCTCCGATCGACGTCGTGCGGGAGTGGGGCGTGCGCAAGCTGGGACAGGAGCTCGAGATCCGAACCAGTGCCGGGATCGAGAAGCGCGTGACGGTCGATCTCTTCCCGGCGTACGACGACGACGGCGGGCTGCTGCTCGCGCTCACTCCCCGGTAGCGCTCCCGTCCCGGCGCCGAGTGGTCGCGGAGGGGTGCGCCGCGCGCCGTCAGCCCGTTCCGCCCACCGCGACGCGAGGCGCGATCCAGACCTGCTCGGCGATCGCGAGGAGCTCGCCGTCGGCCGCGAACAGCGCCGTACCCGCAAAGAGCTTGCGGCCGTCCTCGCCGAGCGGCCAGGCAGCGACGGCACACGTCTGGCCCCTCTCGGGGATCCGCTCGACACGAGCGGTCATACGGCCGAGCACGACGTCCCCTCGCCCCTCCGCCCCGACCGCGAACGCCCCGGGGCAGTCGATGGCCGCCCACACGAGCTCTGGTCCGGTCTCGTCGAGGGTGACAGGCGCCGCGTGCAGAGGCTCTCGGCCGGCGACGAGGCCCACCCGGATGGCGAGGCCATCTCCCTCTTCGCGTAACCCGCACACGAAGCACTCCCGAAACTCCGGGGTCCACCCTCGCACGTGGTGCTCGCGTGCCGCTTCGGCGGTCGCGAGGTCGACGGGAGCCGGAGCGTCGAGCGCGAGCGCCGCGGGACGCGCCTCGGCCACGAGGTGGTCCCCGTCGAGGAGTCTGACGGTCTCACCGTGGCGCTCTACCGCCAGGGGCCGTTCGAGCGGCGGCGGCAGGCGGAGGGTCACCTCGACCTCCGCGGCGTCGACGAAGGCCGCGAGCCGCCCGCAGGCGTAGCCTCCGTTGGCGGAGGCGAGCGGCCCTCGGAAGCGATACGGGAACGTGATCTCCACAGACCAGAGCCTAGTTAGACTGCGGTTTGTGACTGAGAGGCGAAAACCTTGAGGCTCGCGCTTGCCCAGATCGACACCGTCGTCGGCGACCTCGAGGGGAACCGCGAGAAGATCCTCGAGCTCATCTCCGAGGCACGCTCTGCACACGCGGATCTCGTCCTCTTCCCGGAGCTCGCAACCACCGGCTATCCGCCCGAGGATCTCCTCCTTCGCCCCGCATTCGTCCGCGCCGCGCGCGAGTCCGTCGAGGAGATCGCCGCCGCCGCCGACGGGATCGTCGCACTCGTCGGCACTCCCTGGTTCGAGCTCGATCTGGCCAACGCCTGCGCCGTGTGCGCTGGCGGGCAAGTGCGGGCGGTGTACTCGAAGCACTACCTCCCGAACTACGGCGTCTTCGACGAGCACCGCTACTTCGCGACCGGGCGCGACCTCGTCCTCCTGCGGTTCGCGGACACGAGCGTCGGGCCAACGATCTGCGAGGACATCTGGCAGCCCGGACCGCCGGCGACGGATCTCGCGCTCGCGGGTGCGCAGCTCCTCGTCAACCTCTCCGCATCGCCGTACCACGTGGGCAAGGCCGAGGAGCGGGAGGAGATGCTCGTCACCCGCGCCCGTGACACGAGCGCGTACCTCGCCTTCTGTAACCTCGTCGGCGGCCAGGACGAGCTCGTCTTCGACGGGCACTCGGTCGTCCTCGACGACTCCGGCGAGGTGATCGCGCGCGCGCCCGGCTTCGAGGAGCACCTCCTCGTCGTCGACGTCGAGCCGGCCGCTGCGATGGGCCGCCGGCTCCGCGACGTCCGCCGGCGGGAGCTCGACCGAACACGCAACGCGGTGCCCGAGGTCGAGCTCGTCGAGCTCGACCCGGCCCGTGCCGCCGACGGCGAGCTCACCGCCTCGATCGCTCCGTTCGAGCCCGAGCTCGGGCAGATGCGCCGGGCCCTCGTTCTCGGCCTCCGGGACTACGTCGTGAAGAACGGGTTCGAGGAGGTCGTGATCGGCTTATCGGGGGGCATCGACTCCGCCCTCACCGCAACGCTCTGTGTCGACGCGCTCGGGCCGGACCGGGTGCATTGCGTGTCCATGCCGTCGCGGTTCAGCTCGGAGGGAACCCGCACGGACGCGCACCGCGTCGCCGAGAGCCTCGGCTGCGCCCTCCGGGAGATCCCGATCGAGCCGGCGGTCATGGCGTTCCACGACGCCCTTGCGGACGAGATCGACGGCGGCCTCTCCGGGCTTGCGGCCGAGAACGTCCAGGCGCGCGTCCGCGGCATGCTGCTCATGGCGCTCTCCAACACGTACGGCTGGCTGGTCGTCTCGACCGGGAACAAGTCCGAGCTCGCGGTCGGCTACTCGACCCTCTACGGCGACATGGTCGGCGGCTTCTCGCTTCTCAAGGACGTGTTCAAGACCGACGTCTACCGGTTGGCCGAGCACCTGAACGAACGGGCCGGGCGGGAGCTCATCCCTCGCAGCATCATCGAGCGAGCTCCGAGCGCCGAGCTCCGCGAGGGCCAGCGTGACTCCGACTCGATCCCTCCGTACGACGCCCTCGATCCGGTGCTGGAGGCGTACGTCGAGGAGGACCGCTCCCGCGAGGAGCTCCTCGACGAGTTCGACCCCGAGGTCGTCTCGCGCGCGGTGGGGCTCGTGGACCGTGCCGAGTACAAGCGCCGTCAGGCGCCCCCCGGAGTGAAGTTGCGCCCGAAGGCGTTCGGGCGCGACCGCCGGACGCCGATCACGAGTCGCTGGAGGGATTGACCGGCACATCCGTAAGTGATAACTTACGGTAAGTGTCTGCTTACGCTCATCCTCTGGACGCGCTGGGCGACCCGACGCGCCGGCAGGTCTTCGAGCTCCTTCTCGGAGGGCCGAAGTCCGTGGGAGAGCTCGCAGCCGAGCTCCCCGTCAGCCGGCCGGCGGTCTCGCAACACCTGCGCGTGCTCGAGGGAGCGAGGCTCGTCACCCATCGCCCGCAGGGGACGAGGAACGTCTACGAACTCGACTCGGCGGGAGTCGCGGTGCTCCGCGACTGGGTGGACGGGTTCTGGAGCGAGGCACTCACTCGATTCAAGGCGGCAGCAGAGGCGAAAGGAGAGTCAGGATGAGCGACGCGCTCGTGATCGAGGTCGTTCGCAAGACGGTGACCGTCGACTGCGCGGTCGAGGAGGCGTTCCGCATCTTCACGGCGGACGCGCTCTCCTGGTGGCCGGTCGAGTCCCACTCCATCCACGAGACGGTTTCGGCGATCGTCTTCGAGCCCGAACCGGGAGGCGACGTGTACGAGGTCTCGACCTCGGGTGAGCGGGGCCACTGGGCGACCGTGCTCGAGTGGGAGCCCCCGAGCCGGCTCGTGCTCGCGTGGAACGTGAAGAAGGCGGAGAGCGTGCCGACTGAGGTAGAGGTGCGGTTCCTGCCCGCGGGCGACAGGACGCGCGTCGAGCTCGAGCACCGCGGCTGGGAGCGCCTCGCCGAGGGCGCGGCCAAGCGGGAGAGCTACGACAGCGGGTGGAACATCGTCCTCGGCCGGTACCTGGATCGGGCCGGCTAGTCGCTACCGTCGGAGGGCTCCTCGGACGGGCCGTGCCCGAGGAGCTCGCGGACGAGCCCTGGGAGGCGGCGAGGCGCGAAGAGCGCCCCGCTCTCCTCGAGCTCGGACAGCGTCCACCAGCGGATCGCGGTCATGCTCTCCGCCCGGAGCTCGGCCCACGAGAGACACGGCGCCGGCTCGAAGCCAGAAACGCGCACGAGGTAGACGCGCTCGAGCTCGCCGTCCCACCGACCGCCGCCGAGCGGCAGGTGAGCCGTCCGCGTCCAGACGTGAGTGCCGAGGTCGAAGGAGTCGAGACCCGCCTCTTCGAGCAGCTCGCGGCGAAGCGCGTGCTCCTCGCTCTCTCCGGGCTCGATCCCGCCCCCCGGGGTCACCCAGACCGCCTGCTCGCCAGAGCCCATGCGGACGAGGAGGACGCGATCGCGCTCGTCGAGGACGAGTGCGCGGACGGCGCTGCGGAGGCGGCGGCCGCTCACGAGACGAGATCGTGCAGCAGCCGGAACCAGCGGAGCCGCTCCTCCCAGGACACGGCTGCGTTCGCGGGCGACGTGGACGGGAGCACGAAGAGCGCCGTCTGCGCGAGGGCGTCGCGCTGGAGGCCGAGCTCGCAACGCCTGCGGAAGACCCCCTGAAAGGCGGCCTTCCCGACGAAGGCGAGGATCCGGGGAGAGAGCGTCCGCACGAGCTCCTCGAGCCGCTCACGCGCACCCGCGAAGTCCACGGCGCGGAGCTCGCCCGATCCGCGGGTCGTCCTCCGGGCCGCGTTCGTCAGGCCGATCCCGAGTCCGAGAAGCTCGAACTGCTCCCGAGGCTCGAACAGACGCGGTGTGAAACCCGCGACGTGCAGGAGCCGCCAGAAGTCGTTGCGCGGGTTCGCGAAGTGCGCCCCGGCCGCGGCGCTCACCCGCCCGGGGTTGATGCCGCAGAAGACGACCCGAACGCCCGGTCCGAGGATGTCGGGGACTGCCGAATCGGTCAGGCGGCCTCGGCGTCCCGCGCGTCGAGTCGCAGCTCGAGCAACGTGCGTAATCGCTCCCCGACCTCGACCGGCTCTGGAGGCGTCGCACGGATGCGCGGCAGCACCTTCACCGTGTCCTCGGTGTAGCGCCACCCGTAGCAGCGCTCGTAGCACTCGGCCTCGCTGAGCGTCCGGAGCCGCTCCACGGACCCGCAGCCTAGGCGAGGATCCGGACGGCGGGGGTAGGCTCACGGGGATGTCGACCCGTCCCCGCGTCCACGAGTTCGACGTCTCGGTTGACCGGGACCGCGTCGCGTACAGCGCCCTCGGAGGGAGCCCGCTGCCGAGACAGGTGGAGTGGTGGGCGGAGCACTACGTGCTCGCGGGACTCGTTCGGTGCACTCTCGCGAGCATGGACTACGCGGCTCGTCGCGCCGGCGTGAACGCGATCGGCTCCGGCTCGGCCCACGGAGTGGTGACGAGGCGCGAAGAGGACGGGCGCTACGCGTTCGTCGAGATCGACGCGAGCTTCGACGTCCAACTCGCTCCCGTGCCGGATCGGGAGGCGCTCGAGACACTCCTGGCGAAGGCGGAAGCCGGCTGCTTCGTCGGGAACTCGCTGACGGCGAAGCCCCGCTACCGCTGGGTCGTCAACGGCGAAGAGATCTCGTGAGCATCGCGACGCTCGACATCGCCGCCGTTCGGTCGCGGTTCTCGGCGCTCGGCCGTCAGCTTGCCTTCTTCGACGGGCCCGGCGGGACGCAGTGCCCGGACGAGGTGATCGACGCGATCGCCCGCTACCTGCGCGAGTCGAACGCGAACGTCGGCGCTCCCTTCGAGACGAGCCGACGGACCGTCGAGCTGGTCGACCTCGCCCACGAGCACGCGGCGTCATTCCTCGGCTGCGAGGCAGACGAGACGGCCTTCGGGCAGAGCATGACCGCCTTGAACTTCCTGCTCACGCGGGCCTTTGCGCGAACTCTGCGCCCCGGCGACGAGATCGTCTACACGGCTCTCGACCACGACGCGAACGTCTCCCCGTGGCTGGAGATCGCCCACGACATGGATCTCACGGTCCGCGTTGGAGGACTGACCGAGGATCTGGAACTCGACTACGCTGACCTGGAGCGCCAGCTTTCGGAGCGCACGCGGGTGGTGGCTTTTCCTGCCGCCGCGAACTCCGTGGGCACGGCGCCCGACGTCCGCCGCGTCGTCGAGCTCGCGCATTCGGCAGGCGCGCTCGCCTGGGCCGATGCCGTCCACTACGCGCCGCACGGGCCGATCGACGTCGCGGCCTGGGACGTCGACGTCCTCATCTGCTCGCCGTACAAGTACTTCGGGCCGCACATGGGCCTCGCGTACGGGAAGCGCGACCTGCTCGCGTCCTGGCGGCCGTACAAGGTGCGGCCGGCTGCCGACTTCCCGGTCGGGCACCGGTTCGAGCTGGGGACGCTCCAGCACGAGCTGCTCGCAGGCTTCGTCGCAGCGGTCGACTACGTGGACTCGATCGGGTGGGACGCGATCGTCTCCTACGAGCGTGCGCTCGGGGAGCGCTTCCTCGCCGGGCTTCCCGACGGGGTCGAGTTGTACGGCCTAAACGGCATGGATAGACGGGTTCCGACGTTCTGCTTCAACGTCCCCGGACGGACGCCCGAGAACGTCGCCAGGGCGTTGGCCGAGCGCGAGATAGCGGTCTGGCACGGCGACTACTACGCGGTCGAGACGATGAAGTACCTCGGCCTCGCAGAGGGTGCCGTCCGGGCGGGGATCGTCCACTACAACACCGAGGACGAGATCGACCGGCTGCTCGCCGGCCTCGCCGAACTCGCGTGAAGCTCCTCGTGCTCGGCGGCCCGAGATTCCTCGGGCGAGCGGTCGCCGACGCCGCCCTGACGCGCGGGCACGAGCTGACGTTCTTCAACCGCGGGCGCACGAACACCGACCTCTACCCGGATGTCGAGCGTCTCCTCGGCGATCGGACGGGCGACCTCACCGCGCTCACCGGACGGCGCTGGGACGCCGTCGTCGACACGTGCGGATACCTCCCCCACGTCGTTCGCGCCACGGTGGAGACGCTTGCCGACTCGAGCCTCTACTGCTTCGTCTCGAGCATCTCCGTGTACGCCGACTTCAGCGTCTCTGTCGACGAGGAGAGTCCGGTCGCTCCGCTCGGCGAGCACTCGCTCGAGGAGGTCACAGGTGAGAGCTACGGACCTCTGAAAGCGCTCTGCGAGGACGCGGTGCGGGATGTCCTCGATGGGCGGGCACTCGTCGTCCGGCCAGGGCTCATCGTGGGGCCGCACGACCCGACGGGGCGATTCACGTACTGGCCGCACCGCATCCGTCGCGGCGGCGAGGTCCTGGCCCCGGCGCCACCCGACCGCGTCACGCAGTTCATCGACGTGCGTGATCTCGGCGACTGGCTGGTCGATCTCTGCGAGGGGCACGTGACCGGGACGTTCAACGCCACGAACGAGGGCGTGACGTTCGGTGAGCTTCTCGAGCGCTGCCGCGCTGTCACGGGAGAGGCGACCGAGGTCACGTGGGTACCGGACGAGTTCCTGCTCGAGCAGGGCGTCGGAGAGTGGATGGAGCTGCCACTCTGGATCGCGGACCCGTCACTCGCGTACGCGGATCGCGTCGACGTGCGTCGGGCCCTCGGCGCGGGCCTGCGATTCCGCACCCTCGAGGACACGGTCCGCGGTGCACTCGAGGCCGCGGAGACGACCGACTCTGCGGGGCTGAGCGTCGAGCGAGAGGCCTCGCTGCTCGCGGAGTGGCATGGCCGCGGGTAAGGACTACTCGGACACGCCGCTCTCCAAGAAGCTCGGCGCGAGGCCCGGCGCCGGCGTCGTCGTCTTCTTCACGACGAGCCGCGAGCAGCTCGAGCGCCGCTTCGAGGTGCTGAAGGCGACGCTCGATCCCTCGGACGGGCTCTGGATCGCATGGCCGAAGAAGGCGGCGAAGATCGAGGGTGACCTCACGTTCGAGCTCGTCCAGGAGATCGGTCTCGCGCACGGGCTCGTCGACAACAAGTCCGCCGCGATCGACGAGCGCTGGCAGGCGCTCCGCTTCGTCTTCCGCCTGAAGGACCGCTAGTCCGGATCGGTGAAGCCGTGCGCCTTGCGAGCGCGGTTCCACGGCTCCTGGTCCCACCGGATCAGGTCCGGGTCGATCCCTCGCGCCTCGGCGAGATCCACGGTCAGGCGCTGGAAGCGGACGATGTCGACGACGGGGTCGCTCGTCGGGATGAGCTCGGCCGTGCAGCCGATCTCGCCGAGCGCCCTCATCACATCGAAGGCTCGCTCGGCCGCGCGACCTTCTCCCTCGAGGACGAAGACCCGGACTCCGGGGTCGATCGCGGCGAGGTGCCCGTGGAGGAACTGCTCGGTCTGGTGCGCCTCGGCCGCCACGTAGGCGCCCTCACGGAGCTTGAGCGTTGCCTCGAGGGCCGTCGCCGTGTCGCGCCCGGCGCCGACGACGGCGAACCGCTGGTGATCGGAGACGTCGAGAGGCTCGTCCGCGAGCTCCCGCTCGACCGCGTCCGCGAGCCAGGAGACATCCTCTCCCTGTAGGGCGCGGCCGGCCGCGACTGCGCACGAGTAGCTCACGGTGTGGCAGTAGCTCCTCTCCACCTCCGGTGTCACGACCACGACGTGGTCGACGGCACGGCCGATCGGGCTCTCGGGCGCACCGGTCACGAGCCAGGTCTCCCCCCTGAACCGCCGGACGGCCTCCAGCGTGAGGGCGGTCTCCCCCTCGTGGCTGACGGCGACGAGCGCGTCGGCCTCCGGAGCGTTGCCGAGGACGACCTCGAGCGCCTGCGCTGCCGAACCGCAGGCGAGCGCCGCGTGGAACGAGGTCCCGCACCCCGTGAAGAGGACGCGCCCGCCGGCGGGAAGTCTCGCGTCGCCGACACGCTGAGGCACCTGGCGAAGCCACTCGGGCTCGCCGGCGATGGCCTTTCGGGTCAACTGGTTCGGCACGAGTGTGTGTCTATACCATCGCCGGCGATGGCGATATTCCAGAAGACGAGGCTCGAGAACGGCATCCGTGTGGTCACCGCGCCGATGCCGCAGGTGGGCTCGGTCTCGTGCGTCGTCATGCTCGCGGCCGGCTCACGCTACGAGACCCCGGAGTCGAAGGGCATCGCGCACTTCGCCGAGCACATGTTCTTCAAGGGCACCGAGCGCCGGCCCACAGCGCGCACGATCTCCGCCGAGGTCGACGCCATCGGCGGCGAGTTCAACGCCTTCACCGGCAAGGAGCTGACCGGCTACTACGTCCGTTGCGCGACCGAGACGCGCGACGTCGCGCTCGACGTCCTCACCGACATGCTCCTCCACTCGCGCTTCGACACCGCCGAGATCGAGAAGGAGAAGGGCGTGATCCTCGAGGAGATGAACGTGTACCTCGACACGCCGCAGCGCTACGTCGGACAGGTCTACGACCGGCTCCTCTACGCCGACCAGCCGCTCGGCTGGGACATCCTTGGCACGAGGGAGACGATCGAGGCGGCAACACGCGAGACGTTCACGAGCTACCTCGACACCTGGTACCGGCCCGAGCGCATCGTCGTCGGTGTCGGGGGACGACTCGGCGACGGCCTCGTGGAGCGCCTCGAGGAGCTGCTCGGTGGCGTCGAGCAGCGCGAGACCGGGGCTCCGCCGGCAGTCGAGCTCCGCCCCGAAGGCTCACCGGTGCTCCTGCACCCGAAGGCGTCCGAGCAGGCTCACCTGATCGTCGGAGTCCGCGGGTACCCGATCGGCCACCCCTCCCGCTACGCCCTCCAGCTCCTCTCCGTCGTGCTCGGGGCCGGCATGTCGTCGCGGCTCTTCACGGAGGTGCGCGAGAAGCGCGGCCTCGGGTACTACGTCCACGCGGGAGCGACCTCCTACACGGACGCAGGCACCTTCTACGCGAGCGCCGGAGTGGACGTCGGCCGCGTGGACGAGGCGATCGCGACCATCCTCGGCGAGCTCCGCAAGATCGCCGACGAGCCGGTGCCAACAGACGAGCTCGAGAAGGCGCGCGGCTACGCGAAGGGGCGCTTCGTCCTCCGGATCGAGAGCCCGCAGGGTGCGATCCAGTACGGGCTGCGACGGGAGGTCCTGGAGAACGAGATCGAGGAGCCGGACGACCTCCTGCGGCGACTCGACGAGGTGACGCAGGAGGACGTCCAGCAGGTCGCGCGCGACCTCTTCGAGGGCAAGCGCATCTACCTCGCGCTCGTCGGCCCGTTCGACGACCCACCTCGGTTCGAAGCGCTGCTTGCAGCCTGAGTGGACGCGCAGCCGAGGCCCCGTTAGGCTCGTGCGTCATGCCACATGCGCGCGTGAACGGAGCGCGGCTGTACTACGAGGAGCGTGGCGAAGGGACGCCGATCCTCGGCATCCACGGCGCCGGAAGCGCTGCCGTCTTCTGGGAGGAGGCTGCGGACAGGCTCGCGGAGCACGGCCGGGCGATCGTCTACGACCGACGTGGCTCGTGGCGGAGCGAGCGCCCCGATCCCTACGAGGTGACGAGCGTTCGGGAGCACGCCGATGACGCTCTCGTGCTCCTGCACGAGCTCGACGCGGTGCCGGCGATCCTCATCGGACGGAGCTACGGGGGCACGATCGCGCTCGACCTCGCGCTCCGGCATCCGGAATCCGTGCTCGGCGTCGCAGCGCTCGAGGCCGGTCCGATGGGCCTCTCCCCCGCGTGGGACGCCTGGTTGGAGAACCTCGCCGAGCTACTCGAGCGAACCGTGGCCGAGCGTGGCGTGGGGGCAGTGGGCGAAGCCACCTTGCGCGAAGTGTTCGGTTCCTGGGACGAGCTCCCGATGGTGTGGCGCGACGTCTTCACCTCGAACGGGCAAGCGCTGCTCGCCGAGATACGGGGCGGAGAGCGGGTGATCGACAGCGAACGCCTCGGTGAGCTGGCGGTACCCGCGCTCGTCGTCACGGCAGAGGACTCCCCAGAGGCGATCCGGCGCGGCTCCGAGGCGGTCGCGCGCGCGATTCCTCACGCGCGGTCGGTCCGGGTCGGCGGAGATCACGCGATCGACCCGGCCGGGCCGGAGGTGCTCGCGTTCGTCGCCGAGATCGTCTCGGCGCGGGCTCCCGCGTAGACCGCGCGCGTGACCGACGAGCGCGAGCCGCTCCATCGGACGCCGCAGACTGCCGCCGACTACCTCGGGTCACTCGACGAGCGGCCCGTCTTCCCGGGTGCGCGGATGGAGGATCTCGCGCCCGCGCCGGGCGGGCAGCTGCGGGACGGGCCGTCCGACCGCTCGACGTCGTCGAGGCGATGGCGAGCGCGGTCGAGCCGGGTGTCGTCGCGAACGCCGGGGCCGAGGTGCTTCGGCTACGTGACCGGCCGCGCCCTCCCGACGACCGTGGCCGCGGACCGGCTGTCGACCAGGTGGCCCCCACTCGTGGGCGACTGGCTGAAGGAGCTCTTCGACCTCCCCGCGCACGCCTCGTTCGCGATCCCGACCGGCCGCCAGATGGCGCACGTCACCGCGCTCGCGGCGGCACGGCACGAGGTCCTGTCCGCACGCGGCTTCGATGGTCGGGACAAGGGCCTCCACGGATCGCCGCCGATCCGGGTCGTCGTCGGCGAGTTCCGCCACCGTGACCGTCCACCGAGCGTGTCGCTTGCTCGGGATCGGCACCGAGCAGATCGAAGTCGTGTCGGCCGACGACGGGGCGCGGATAGGCCCCGACGCACTCCGAAGCGCTCTCGCGGGGGGCACGGCGCCCACGAAGGAGTGCGCGCAGTCGAGTGAACCCGGGCTCGGACGACCCGCTCCCTGAGATCATGGAGATCGTGCGGAAGACCGACGCGTGGCTCCACGTCGACGGCGCGTTCGGCCTGTGGGTCGCCGCCAGCCCGAGGCGCCGCCACCTCGGCGAGGGCGTGGGCGGGGCGGACTCCTCGACCCGCCGACGGCCACAGGTGGCTGCACGTGCCCTACGACTGCGGGCTCGCCTGCGCGCGTCCCGCCGCCCACCGGGGATCGATGACGAGGAAGACCTCCTACCACGAGGGGCAGGGAGGTGGATGCGGGACGCAGCGGGCTGGACGCCCGAGTCGTCCCGCCGCGCCCGGGCGTTTACCGTGTACGCCGCGCTCCGCTCGCTCGGGCGCCGGGGCGTCGCCGACCTGGTCGACCGCTGCTGCGACCACGTGCGCCGGTTCGCCGCCCGTGTCTCAGCGCATCCCGGGTGCGGGACGCTGAACGAGGTCGTCACCAACCAGGTGCTGTTCCGCTTCTCCGACGACGAGACCACGAACGCCGTGCCGGCGCACGTGCAGAAGAGCGGCGAGGCGTGGATGGGCGGGACGGCGTGGGACGGGCGCGCCGCGATCCGCCTCTCGGTCTCCGGCTGACGGACGACAGAGGCGGATCTCGGTCGCACCGTCGCGGCGTTCGAGCGCGCTCCGGCTGCGATCGCCTGAGTACCTCGCGCGAGAGCGGCCGAGCGCGCCGCCGAGCAGCGGCCGACGCGCTCAGCCGTCGAGCTCAGTCTTCGGCAGGCTGGGCGACCGCGCGCTCGTGAATCTCCGCGACGACCGCCGGGTCCGCGAGGGTCGTCGTGTCGCCGAGCGGCCGGTTCTCCGCCACGTCGCGCAGGAGCCGCCGCATGATCTTCCCCGAGCGGGTCTTCGGTAGCTCCGGCGTGAAGACGATGTTCGCCGGCTTCGCGATCGGTCCGATCTTCAGGGCGACGTGGTTGCGGAGCTCCTCGAGGTGCTCGAGCGAGCCCTCCTCGCCGCCCTTGAGCGTGACGTAGGCGACGATGGCCTGGCCGGTCAGAGGATCGCTCCGCCCGCAAACCGCGGCCTCCGCGACGCTCGGGTGATCGACGAGCGCCGACTCGACCTCGATGGTCGAGATGCGGTGGCCGGACACGTTCATCACGTCGTCCACGCGGCCGAGCAACCAGAAGTCGCCGTCCTCGTCGACCCGGGCTCCGTCTCCGGCGAAGTACTTCCCGGGGAAGCGCTCCCAGTAGGTTGCGCGGTAGCGCGCGTCGTCGCCGTAGATGCCGCGCAGCATCGCGGGCCACGGGCGCTTGAGGACGAGGTAGCCGCCGCCCCCAGGGCCGACCTCGTTGCCGCTGTCGTCGACGACCCCCGCGTCGACTCCGGGGAACGGCTTCGTCGCCGAGCCCGGTTTCGTCGTGGTCGCTCCGGGGAGCGGCGTGATGAGGATCATCCCGGTCTCCGTCTGCCACCACGTGTCGACGACGGGCGTCCGGTCGCCGCCGATGTGCTCGCGGTACCACATCCACGCCTCGGGGTTGATGGGCTCGCCGACGGTGCCGAGCAGCCGGAGCGAGGAGAGGTCGTGCTTCGCCGCGTGCTCGGGCCCCCACTTCATGTGCGCGCGGATCGCGGTCGGCGCCGTGTAGAGGATCGTCACCCTGTAGCGCTCGACGATGTCCCACCACCGATCCTTGTCGGGGAAGTCGGGCGTGCCTTCGTAGAGGACGCTCGTCGCGCCGTTGCAGAGCGGCCCGTAGACGATGTAGCTGTGACCCGTGATCCAGCCGATATCAGCCGCGCACCAGAAGACGTCGGCCTCGGGCTTCAGGTCGAAGATGTAGTGGTGCGTCGCCGCAACGCCGACGAGGTACCCGCCCGTCGTGTGGACGATTCCCTTCGGCTTGGCCGTGGTCCCGCTCGTGTACAGGAGGAACAGGAGATCTTCGGCATCCATCGGCTCGCAGGGACACGACGCAGGGTCGGTCGCCTGGCCCTCGACGAGCTCGTTCCACGTGATGTCACGGCCCGGCGTCATCGCGACGTCGCCGCGCGTCCGCTGTCCGACCACGACCGTCTTCACGGTCGGACACGACGCGAGCGCCTCGTCGGCGTGCTCCTTCAGGGCGACGATGGATCCACGCCGGTACCCCTCGTCCTGCGTGAGGAGGACCTCGCAGCCCATGTCGTTCAGCCGGTCCGCGAGCGACTCGGCCGAGAAGCCTCCGAAGACGACCGTGTGCGGCGCGCCGAGGCGCGCGCACGCGAGCATCGCCACCGGGAGCCCTGGCCCCATGCCCATGTAGATGCCCACGGGTGTCCCCTTACCGACCCCGAGGGCCTTCAGGCCGTTCGCAGCGCGGACGACCTCGTCGAGCAGCTGCCGGTAGGTGATCGCCGCCCGCTCGCCGACGGGCTCGCCCTCGTAGTAGTAGGCCACGCGGTCGCCGAGCCCCGCCTCGACGTGCCGGTCGAGGCAGTTGTACGCGACGTTGATCTTCCCGCCGCCGTACCACTTCGCGTACGGGAGCTCCCACTCGAGGAGCGACGTGAAGGGCTCGAACCAGGTCACACGCTCGCGCCCCTGCCGATCCCAGAACTCGTCGAACGAGAGGTCGTAGATGTGGGGCTGCGCGTTCGCCTGAGCCGCAAACGTCGCGGGGGGCGGGTACCGGCGATCCTCCGCCAGCAGCGTCTCGATGGCCTTGTCCGTCACGATGAGACCTCCAGCTCGTAGGGGCAATCCGTCAGCAACTCGTACCCGTCCTCCGTCACGTACAGCAGGTCCTCGACGCGCACGCCGCCGAAGCCGCGCCGGTACAGACCCGGCTCGATTGCGACGACGTCGCCGGCGACGAGCTCCTGCCCGAGGACCCCGAGGCTCGGCGCCTCGTGCACCTCGAGCCCGACACCGTGCCCGAGGCTGTGGTAGAAGCCGTCCAGGAGCGGCTCTCCCTCCGGCTTCGTGAGGAGAGTCGGAAAGCCGTGCTCGGAGAAGAACTCCGAGACGAGCCTGTGGACGTCGCGACCGTCGACGCCGGGTCGCACCTCCGCCGCCGCGAGCTCGAGCGCCTCCCGGCACAGCCCGTGCCACTCGTAGATCTCGTCGGAGACACTGCCGACGACGAAGGTACGCGTGAGGTCCGCGACGCACGAGGACTCGAGATCGGCAGGAAAGAGGTCGAGTAGGACGACGTCGTCGGCCGCGATGGGCCCGGATCCCGTGTCGTGTCCGATCGCGGTCTGCGGGCCGTGCGAGACGACGAGCTCCTGCGCGCTCGCGCCGTGGGCGAGGAAGGCCGCCTGGACGTGCTCCTTGACCAGCTCGCAGGTGAGCCGCGCTCCGTCGACCACGAGTCCGCCGTTCACGCGCTCGGCACGCGCGAGCAGATCGTGCGCGACTGCGACACCCGCCTCGGCGGCCCGCTGCGCGCGCGTGATGCCGGCGAGCTCGCGCGAGGTCTTGCGCCGCCGCCGGTCGTCGAAGTGCCCCTGGTCGACCGTCAGCTCGACCCCCGCCGCGCGCAGGGCGTCGGCGATCCCGACGGGGAATCCGCGCGGCACGCTCGCACGGGCGAGACCGAGCACGCCGACGGTTCGCACCGCGAGCTCGTCGGCGAACGTATGCGGGTCGAGCCCGCTCCGCCGGAGCTCGTCGGCGCCGAACTCCTCCGGCAGCCGCACCTCGATCCCGTTGCCAAGCGCGTCGACGCGAGCTGCCTCCATGGGGTTGATCACGACGATCCGGCGCCCCTCGAGCTCCGCGTACAGGAACGGGTCGGGGATGCCGAGCGGAACCTCGTGGCGGAGCTCCGGCATCCGGATCGTGTCGCCGACGATGAGGACGTTCACGGCCTTCGATCCTATCGCCGCGGGTAGAGTCCCCCGCGGTGGACGCGGACCTCCGCACGCTCAAGGAGCGCCTCGCCGAGATCTCCGATCTCCGCCGCGCGATGGACGTCCTGGGCTGGGATCAGAAGGTCACGATGCCGCCGGGAGGGCACCCCGCCCGCGCCGAGGCGCTCGCCACCCTCGGCCGGATCGCTCACGAGCGGTTCGTCGACGACGAGATCGGCCGCCTGCTCGATCGGCTCCGCCCGCTCGAGGAGTCCCTCGACGACGAGTCGGACGACGCGAGCCTCGTCCGCGTCACGCGCCGCGACTGGGAGAAGCAGCGCCGTGTACCCAGCGAGCTGCGAACCGAGATGGTGCGTGCCGCGGCGCTGGGCAACCAGGTCTGGATCGAGGCCCGGGCGAGAAACGACTTCCCGAGCTTCCTCCCTGCGCTCGAGCGGAACCTCGACCTCAAGCGTCGCTACGTCGAGTGCTTCCAGTGGGAGGACTCGCCCTACACGCCGCTCCTCGACGACTTCGAGCCGTTCATGACGACGGCCGAGGTCGCCGAGGTCTTCGGTGTGATCCGACCCGTGCTGTCCGAGCTCGTGCGCGAGGCGCCCGAGGTCGATGCGTCCTTCCTCGAGCAGCGCTTCCCGGTCGACGGGCAACGACAGCTCGGGGAGCGCGTGCTCGCGACGCTCGGGTTCGAGGACGGCTCGTGGCGGCTCGATCCCACCGTGCACCCCTTCTGCACGTCGTTCTCCACCCGCGACGTGCGCCTGACGACACGCTACAACGGCACGGGCCTCGACTCCCTCTGGTCGACGCTGCACGAGGCGGGCCACGGTCTGTACGCGCACGGGATCGCTCGCTCGCTCGAGCGCTCTCCTCTGGCCGGAGCCCCCTCGCTCGGGCTCAACGAGTCGCAGAGCCGAACCTGGGAGAACCTCGTCGGCCGCAGCCGGCCGTTCTGGGTGCACTGGTACGAGCCGCTCCAGGAGACGTTCCCGGAGCAGCTGGCTGGCATCGAGCTCGAATCGTTCCTCGCCGGGATCAACCGCGCCGAGCCCGGCCTCATCCGGATCGAGGCGGACGAGACGACCTACAGCCTGCACATCATCCTGCGCTTCGAGCTCGAGCAGCAGCTGATCGAGGGGACGCTCGCCCCCAGCGACCTGCCGGAGGCGTGGAACGCCGGCATGCGCGAGCTTCTCGGCGTCGAGGTTCCGGACGACGCCAACGGCGTGCTCCAGGACGTCCACTGGTCGCAGGGCGGGATCGGGTACTTCCCCACCTACGCGCTCGGAAACGTGATCTCGCTCCAGATCTGGGCGGCCGTGCGTGAGGCGATCCCGGATCTCGACGCCCAGATGGAGGCAGGCGAGCTGCACGAGCTCGCGGCGTGGCTCCGCGACAACCTCTATTCGCTCGGTCGGAAGCTGACGCCGAAGGAGACGATCGCGCGAGTCACCGGGACGCCCACGATCGACCCCGAGCCCTACTTCGCCTACCTGCGCGACAAACTCGCCGCGCTGCCCGTCGGTGCCTGAGGTTCTCACCTTCGTCGTCAACGGCGAGCGCCGCTCGCTCGAGGTGGAGGGTCGCACCCTGCTCGTCCACGCCCTGCGGGACGGGCTCGGCCTGACCGGCACGCACATCGGCTGCGACACGAGCCAGTGCGGCGCCTGCACGGTCCTGATCGACGGACGGGCGGCGAAGAGCTGCACCCTGCTGGCGCTGCAAGCGGAGGGCGCGGAGATAACGACGATCGAGGGGCTTGCGGCCGGCGGCGAGCTGCACCCGATCCAACGCGCATTCGTCGAGCACCATGGCCTGCAGTGCGGGTTCTGCACGCCGGGCGTGATCCTGACGGCCGCCGATCTGCTCTCGCGCGATCCGGTTCCGACGGACGAGACGGTCCGGCACGCGCTGCGAGGAAACCTCTGCCGTTGCACCGGGTACCAGACGATCGTCGAGTCGGTGCAGGCGGCCGGCGCAGCTCTGCGGGAGGTGCCCGCCTCGTGATCCCCGCGGCCGTGCGCTACGCCCGGGCCACCGACCTCGACCACGCGCTGGCCCTGCTCGCCGCGCCGGACGCCAAGGCGCTCGCAGGCGGGCAGTCGCTCATCCCCGTGATGAAGCTACGCGTCGTGCGCCCGGCTCTCGTCGTCGACATCTCCCGGCTCGAGTTGCGGGGCGCCGAGATCCGGGACGACGTGCTCCACATCGCGCCCTTGACCACGTGGAGAGAGCTTCTCGACGCATCCGCTCTGGAGCGGCAGGGGCTCGCGGCGATCGCCGAGTGCGTGCGCGGGATCGGAGACGCCCAGGTGCGCAACCGCGGCACGATCGGCGGGAGCATCGCGCACGCCGACCCGGCGTCGGACATGCCGGCCGTCCTGCTCGCGCTCGGAGCGAGCGTCGTCGCCCGCTCTCCGGAAGAGAGCCGCACGCTGGCTCTGGCCGACTTCTTCCTGGGGCCGTTTACGACCGGGCTCGGGCCGCACGAGCTCCTCGTCGACCTCACCGTGCCCCTGCCGGAGGCCGGCTCGGGATCCGCCTATGTCTCCGTCGAGCACCCCGCGTCCGGGTTCGCGCTCGCCGGGGCCGCAGCGCTCTCCGGCCCAGCGGGAGAACGCGTCGCGCTGACCGGTGTCGGCGCAACCCCGTTTCTCCTCCCGGCGGGCGAGCCCAGCGAGGCGATCGCGGCCGTCGAGGTCTACGGGGACAGCTTCGCCCCCGCGGAGTACCGCCGGCACCTCGCAGCCGTCGTCGCGGAGCGCGCGCTCGAGGCTGCCCGGCGTCGGGCGAAGGAGGACGTGTGAGCGAGACGCTGATCGGCGTTCCACGCCCGCGAATCGACGCGCCGGACAAGGTCACGGGAGCGACCCGGTACGCGGCGGACGGCTACGTCCACGGGCTCCTGCACGCCCGGCCGGTGCTCTCGACCGAGGCACACGCGCGAATCCTCGACCTCCACCGGGAGGAGGCGCTCGCCGTTCCCGGCGTCGTCGCCGTGCTCGCAGCCGCCGACCTCCCCACGACGACGACCGGCACCGATCGCACGGCCGAGCCTCTCGCGCGCGAGGAGGTCGTGTTCGCCGGCCAGCCGGTGGCGATCGTCGTCGCGGAGACCGAGGCGGCGGCCGAGGACGGGGCCGAGCTCGTCGCCGTCGACTACGAGCCTCTCCCCGCAGTGATCGACCTCGAGGAGGCAATGCGCCCGGGCTCTGCGCTCGTGCGGGCCCTCGAGGAGGCGGAGGGCGGCGGCGACCTCGAGTCGATCCACGCCGGGGTCGATCACGGCGAGGAGGAGGCTGAGCAGGAACCGTTGTCCCAGAACGTGGTCGGTCGCATCAACCGCACGTCCGGCGATGTCGCCAGGGCGCTCGCGGCGAGCGACGCGGTCGTGTCGGGGACGTTCCGAACGCCCTGGATCTACCAGGCCTACATCGAGCCGCAGGTGTCGACGGCGTGGCTCGAGCCGTCCGGAACGCTCGTCGTCTCGACGAGCTCACAGGGCTCGTTCGTCACCCGGAGCGAGCTCGCGCGCGCCTTCGGTCTTCCGCTCGAGCGGATCCGCGTGATCGCCGAGCCGCTCGGCGGCGCGTTCGGCGGGAAGTTCGCGCTCGTCGAGCCGCTCGCCGCGGGCGCGGCGCTCGCGCTGCGCCGACCGGTTCGGCTGGCGTTCACGAGAAGCGAGGACTTCCAGGCGACGAACCCGGTCTCGGCGCAGGTAACGGAGCTCACGGTGGGCGCCCGGAGCGACGGGACGCTGACCGGGATCAGGGCGCGCATGCTCGTGGACCGCGGCTCGAACGCCGGCTGGGGCGTCGAGGGAATCACGACGGCGCTCGTCGGGGGGCCGTACCGCTGGGAGGCGCACGACCTGGTCGGCTACGGCATCCAGACGAACCGGTTCACGTTCGGTGCCTACCGGGCCCCCGGCGCGCCGACCGCAGCGTACGCGCTCGAGTCGCTGCTCGACGAGTTGGCGGCCGCACTCGAGCTGGACCCGATCGAGCTCCGCCTGCGCAACGCCGTCGTCGAGGGTGACATCGCCGTCACCGGCAACCCGTACCCGACGATCGGAGCGGTCGACGTCCTCGAGCGGCTCCGCGACCACCCGCTGTGGGCCGTCCGGGACGCGCTTCCCGAAGGAGAGGGCATCGGGATGGCGGCCGGCCACTGGCCCGGGGGCAACGAGCCCGCGGCTGCGGTGTGCCGCGTCGACTCCGACGGGACGATGACCGTCGTCACGTCGGCAGTCGACATGAGCGGCGTCGACACGGGCTTCGCGCTCATCGCCGCGGCGGCGTTCGGGCTCTCGCCCGAGCAGGTGCGCGTCGTCTCCGTGGATACGTCCTCCGGCCCCTACGCGGGAGCCAGCGGCGGCTCGAAGGTCACCTACACCGTGGGCGCCGCCGTCCTCAAGGCGGCCGAGTCCGCGCGGGAGAAGGCGCTGGCCGCGGCGTCTCAGGAGCTCGAGATCGCCCCCGACGACCTCGAGGTCGTCGACGGCCTCGTGCGCGCGATCGGTGCTCCGGATCGGTCGATCACCGTCGCCGAGCTCGCGCAGAAGGCGCTCCGCTTCGGCGGGCGCTACGAGCCGATCGAGGGCCATGGGGGCTCTGCGCAGACGAGCGGAGCACCCTCGGTGGCGGCGCATCTCTCGCACGTGCGCGTCGACCGCGAGACCGGCGAGGTCGAGCTCCTCCGGCACGTCGTCGTTCAGGACGTCGGCCGCGCGCTCAACCCCGCCCTCGTGGAGGGCCAGATGCGCGGAGGCGCAACCCAGGGGATGGGCTGGGCGGTCTTGGAGCAGCTCGAGCACGACGGCGGCGGAAGGCTCGTCACGGGCTCGTTCCTCGACTACGCGATCCCGGTGGCGGAACGGGTCCCCGAGATCGAGACCCTGATCGTGGAGGTTCCCGCCCCGGACGGGCCGTTCGGGGCGAAGGGCATCGGCGAGGCGCCCGTCGTCGGCGCGCCCGCGGCGATCGCGAACGCCGTCGCTGCGGCGACCGGGGTGCGCCTGCACGAGCTCCCGATGACCCCACCGCGCGTCTGGGCGGCGCTCCAACGCGCCGCCGGCCCGGACGACACAGGCGCCTAGACTTCGGAACGTGACACCGTTCGAGCACGCCAACGAGCGCGCGAGGACGATCGTCGACTCGTACGTGGCGCTCCTCCGGGCAGAGCTTCCGGAGAACGCGTACCTCTTCGACGTCCACACCCATCTCGGACACGACATCGACGGGATGAACGGTCTCTACGAGGAGCTGGTTCCCGGGCTCCGCCGCTACGGCTTCGACCGCGCGTTCGTCTTCTGCATGGACGAGTTCGATCGCGAGCCGGCGTTCACGGTGCCGAACGACCGCACGCTCGCGCACGCGGAAAGTGCCGGCGGCACGCTCGTCCCCTTCGTTCGGCTCGACCTCACCGAGCGGCCGGTGGAGGAGGCGCGCCGGTGCCTCGACCTCGGCGCCCGCGGGATCAAGCTCCACCCGCGCGCCCAGGCCTTCACCCTGGACGACGAGCGCCTGCCGCCGATCTTCGAGCTGGCGATCGAGCGCTCGGTGCCGATCCTCATCCACGGCGGGCGCGGCCTGCCCCCGATCGCGGAGCATCTCGCAGTCCTCGTCGAGCGGTACGAGGGAGTCCGGCTGATCATCGCCCATGCCGGCATCGCCGACATGGGCGCCCTCGCAGGGGCGCTCGGCGGCCGTCCCGGCGTCTTCTTCGACACCTCCGTGTGGAGTGCGGTCGACCTCTTCGACCTCTACCGGCAGGTCGCGCCCGAGCAGGTGGTGTACGCCTCGGACTACCCGTACGGGCGTCAGCCGAACTCGCTGCTCACCGCCCTCCGCTCCGCCCGCATCGCCGGCTTCAGCGAACGTCAGGTGCGCGCCATGCTCGGCGAGACCGGCCGGCGGATCGCGGACGGAGGGGCGCACGAGCCGCTCACGGAGCCGCGACGGATGAGCTCGCTCGGCCAGCCGCTCACCTTCGCGCGGATCCACCAGTACATCTCGATGGCCGTCCCCATGCTCTGGCTTCGCCAGCGCGACGCGATCGGCGCGCTCGGCCTCGCCGTCAACGCCTCGCGCGAGCGGAACGGCTACGTGGACGAGGCCGAGCAGATCCAGGAGCTGCTCATGTCGGCGCAGCAGCTCTGGCGAGAGGGAGCGGAGCTCGTGTCGGACGACGAGCGCATCGAGGCGATCCGCACCGCGATCCAGCTCATCAACCTCGCCGACCTGATCACGGTCACGACGCGGGCGTAGCCGAGACCGCGGCAAACACGTGCCGCGTTCCTTCGAGCCCCTTGAGCTCGTGCTCGCCGCGGTCCGCGAACTCGAGCCCCGACCCGGCCACCAGGTCGCGGGTGGTCGAGCTCACGAGCACCTCTCCCGCCCCGGCGAGCCCCGCGATCCGCGCCCCGGTGTGCACCGCAATCCCGAGCGGCTTCGCTCCGGCCACCCGCTCGACTTCGCCGGTGTGCACGCCGCAGCGTACGTCGAGCCCGAGTGCCTCGAGGGAACCGCGGATCTCGATCGCGCACCGGATCGCGCGGGCCGGCCCGTCGAAGAGCGCGAGGAAGCCGTCGCCGGCCGTGTCGATCTCCTGGCCACCGAACCGCGCGAGCGCACCTCGAACAGCCTGGTCGTGTCGCGTCAGAAGCGACGCCCACGCCGCGTCGCCGAGCCTGGCTGCCGTCCGCGTCGACCCGACGAGGTCGGTGAAGAGGACCGTCGCGAGCACGCGATTCGTCGACGGGGCCGGACGCGTGCCGGTGAGGAACTCCTCGAGCACGTCGAGGATCTCGTCAGGATCCGCCACCAGCGTGTGGTCGTCGCCGGGGAGCTCGACGAAGCGCGCGGCGGGGATGTGCTCGGCGATGTAGCGACCCTCCTCCACCCGGGCGTCGCGGTCACCGCTCCGGTGGAGGACGAGCGTCGGGCACTGGATGGTCGCGAGCAGGTCTCGCACGTCGGCCTGCGAGTTCATGAGGATGAGGTCGCGCGCCCCCGCCGGGCTGAGCGACGCCCGTCCACGGCGATGGAACCACGCGGCCTCGACCTCGCTGGCATTCGGCCACATGTCGGTGAGGTCGACGTTCTCCCCCCAGCTCTCTTCGAGCTCGCGCGCCACGCGCAGACGCTCGTCCCACGTCGGCGCCCACGGGTAGTCGTCGTCCGGGTCGCGGCGCTTCCCGTAGGTCCCGTACAGCACGAGCGCCCGCACGCGCGCGGGGTAGGTGGCCGCGAAGAGGATGCTCAGGGGGCCGCCCTCCGAGTACCCGAACAGCGCGGCAGACTCGCTCCCGGCCGCGTCCATGACGGCGCGCACGTCGTCCATGCGGGCTTCGAGGTCCGGGAGCCCGACGTTGCGGTCGGACAGCCCGGTGCCGCGCTTGTCGAACCTGAGCAGGCGAGCGAACGACCCCAGGCGCTCGTTCACGCGCGCGGACGCGGGGAGCTCCCAGTCGATCTCGAGATGGGAGAAGAAGCCGTGGATCAGCACGAGGTCGAACGGCCCGTCGCCGGTCACCTGGTACGCGACGTTCACGTCGCCGCTCCGCGCGTAGCGAACGGGAGCGCTCACGCTGTCAGCTCGCGGTAGCGGTAGCAGGTCACCGTGTGGTCGTTCGCGAGGCCCACGGCCTGCATGAACGCGTAGCAGACCGTCGGCCCGACGAAGCGGAAACCGCGGCGCTTCAGGTCCTTCGAGAGGGCGCGGGAGAGCTCGGTCTCGGCCGGCAGCTCCGCGAGCGTCCGCCAGCCGCCGACGATCGGGCTCCCGCCGACGACGTCCCACAGGTACGAGGCGAAGCTCCCGCGCTCGGCCTGCACCTCGAGGACGCGGCCCGCGTTCACGACCGTCGACTCGACCTTGAGGCGGTTCCGGACGATGCCCGGATCCGCGAGCAGGCGCTCGACGTCGTCGCCCGTGAAGGCCGCGACCACCTCGGGATCGAATCCCGCGAACGCGCGGCGGTACCCCTCCCGCTTGCGGAGGATCGTCGACCACGAGAGGCCCGCCTGGGCGCCCTCGAGCGTCAGGAGCTCGAACAGGTGCCGGTCGTCGCCGGACGGGACACCCCACTCCTGGTCGTGGTAGGCGAGCATGCGCGCGTCGCCGCCGGCCACCCACTCGCACCGCACCCGATTCTCCATACGCGGGATAGGATCGCACGCCATGCGGGCCGCCCTCCTCGCCCTCGCGCTCCTCGCCCTGGCATCGGGCTGCGGCAGCAGCGACACCGCGACCGAGGACACGACCGCGGCCGCAGCCGGCGGCGACTGCGCGAGCGTCGAGGCGCCGGCGCCGCGCGATCCGGGCTCCCGCGAGGCTCCGGACGACTCCCTCGATCCCTCCAGGTCGTACGCCCTGACCTTCGACACGAGCTGCGGGTCGTTCACCGTCACCCTCGATCCGGCGCTGGCGCCGAAGACGACGGCGTCCCTCGTCGCGCTCGCGCGGGACGGCTACTTCGACGACACGATCTTCCATCGCGTCGTTCCCGGCTTCGTGATCCAGGGGGGAGATCCGACGCAGACGGGCTCCGGCGGCCCTGGCTACTCGACGGTCGATCCCCCGCCCTCGGGCTCCCGCTATACGAAGGGCGTCGTGGCGATGGCGAAGACGCAGGCCGAGGCGCCAGGCACCTCGGGCAGCCAGTTCTTCGTCGTCACCGCGGACGACGCGGACCTGCCTCCCGAGTACGCGATCGTCGGAACGGTGACCGAGGGCATGGACGCGGTCGAGCGCATCGATGCCCTGGGAGTCGAGGACGGCCCGCCCTCGCGGCCGGTCGTGGTCTCGAAGGTCACCGCCACCGAGAGCTGATGACCCGCGTCGCGGCGATCGTCCTCGCGGCCGGCGAGGCGTCGCGGTTCGGCGGCCCGAAGCAGCAGGTGCTCCTCCCCCGCGTCCTCGAGCGCCTGCGGGAGACGGCCGTGGACGAGGTCGTCGTCGTCGAGGGCGCCTACCAGCTCGAGCCTCAGGCCGGGGCACGGCTCGTCCACTGCGAAGACTGGGCGCGCGGGCCCGGGGCGTCGCTGCGCTGTGGCCTCGACGCCCTCGGGCCCGAGGTCGAGGCCGCAGTCGTCGTCCTCGCGGACGGGCCGGATCTCGCGCCGGCCTCGGTCGAGCGCACCGTCGCAGAATGGCGACGGCACGGCGGCATCGTCGCGGCATCGTACGCAGGTACCCGCGGCCACCCGCTCGTCGTCGGCCGTGCCGATTGGCGCGAGATCCCGGACGGGGGTCTCCGCGACCGCTCCGCGCGTCTCGTCCCGTGCGACGACCTCGGCTCCCCCGGGGACGTCGACACGCCCGACGACCTCGGGTTCGAGCACTGACAGCCGCAGACCGCGAAGCGGTCGCTCCAGGAGCGCGCACCGGAGCCGGCGCCCGGCTCGAGCCTATGCGGTCGCGTCGAGCCCGCGCAGCTCGGCGAGCTTGTCCATGAGGCCGGGAGGCATACGCTCCACCGCGGTCGTGCGGACGTACCGGCGGAGCGTCTCCTCGAACCGGTAGCGGCGGGCGCAATAGTCGCAGCCCGCGAGGTGCGACTCGGCCTCGTGCCACTCGGCATCGGTCAACGTGCGGTCGAGGTAGTCCTGGAGCAGCTCCTCGCAGCGATCGCACGGATCGCCGCTCACGACACGGCCTCCTGGGCGAGGCGCTGCTTCAGCGCTCGTCGGCCACGGTGCAGTCGAGACATCACGGTACCGATGGGGACGTCCAGAATCTGCGCGGCGTCCGCGTACGTGAAATCCCCGATATCGACGAGCACGACCACGTCGCGGAACTGAGGCTGGATCTCGGAGAGCGCACTCACGATGGCGTCCTGAGAGAGGCGCTCGACGATCTCGTCGGTCTCGAGCGCGTCCTCACCCGCTGCCGACGCCATCTTGTTCGCGAGGAAGTAGTCGGTCTCCTCGAGTGGCTGGGTCTGCGGGCTCCGCTGGAGCTTGCGCCCGCGATCGACGTTGAGGTTCGTGAGAATCCGCAGCAACCATGCCCGGAGGTTCGTGCCCGGAGTGAAGGACTTCCAGCTACGGAACGCCCGCGCGTAGGTCTCCTGAACAAGATCCTCTGCCTCCTCGCGTGTGCTGACCAACCGTCGTGCGACGCGATAGACCTGATCCGCGAGCGCGAGCGCCTCCTCTTCGAAGCGGACGCGATCGCGCTCCTCGGCGGCGATGCGTCGCGCCTCTGTCTCAGGGCTCGGCTCGCTCACCGGCCTACCGTCTTCCTTAGGTGTACCGGTGCCTGCAACGAGGCGGTCACGTCCCCTATTCCCGCCCCTGGGCGGTCTCCGGGAAACCCGCCCGGGCGAGCACCGCGACGATCGCCGCCCGCGAGGTCGTCTCGTCGTCCCACGCGAGGCTCACGTCACCCACGAGATTCGCGTTCGCGTACTCGAGTCCAGCGTGGCCACGAAGCGCAACCGCGAGCCGCCCGACGCAGCGCTCGCAGCGGATGCCGCTCACTTTCAGGGTTTCGGTCGCCGTCGCCATCAGGTCGATGCTACCCCGGCTGGCTGGCCGAGTCGCAGCTCCCGATCGGCGAGGTCGAACGCGGCGGGTCGTGCGTCGCGCAGAACGACCGTCGTGCCGGTCGTGTGGGCGAACTCGGCGAGCAGCGCGCCGACCGAGAGGATGGCCGCAGCATCGAGCGCCGCGTTCGGCTGCAGCTCGCCGAGGGCGTTCGTGATCCGGGCACGCGGTCCTCTCTCCGAGCGGGTCGCCGACGGTATGGCGCAGCGCGAGGTCCCGAAGTGCGCGCCGCAGCTCACGCGCCGGACGTATGCACCCTGGTCGACGACGTCGCCGTCAGCGAGCAACGCTCGCGCGCGGAGCCGTGCTCCGAGCTAGCCGGCGTCGCGATGTTGTCGCGTGCCCACTCGGGGATCTCCGTGTTCACGAAGTCCTGCACGAGATCGACGCGCCGCGGGCGCCCGAGCCCTTCCGCCCGGCTGGACGTCGACGGACACGCTCGGCCTACCGTAACGCGCTCTGCGCCCTCTGCAACACCGGCGTATGCGTTAGACCGGTATTTCGGGTGCTGCCGCGATTCGCTGGTTACGAGGCTCGCTTCACACCGTGCACGGGGCGGCCCGCCGCCTCCCACGCGTAGTACGAGGCGCTTGCTCCGAAGCCCGTCTCGTAGACGACGATCCGCGGATTCCGGCCGACCTCCTTCGCGCGCTGGGCATGCCAGAGGAGGTTCGGGTCGTCGCGCTCCTCCCAGACGAGCACGAGATGAGCGGCAGTCATGAAGTCGGCCACGAACGGGCAGCCGTCCGCCGGGCAGGGAAAGGGATCGGTTCGCACGCAGAACCAGCCCCCGTGATCGCCGGCCCCGTCGTCCTGCCAGAGCTGCTCGTCCGACTCAAGCTCAGTGTCTTCCAGGACGACGTTGCCCGGGCGACGCTCCGTCTCCACGTGAGCACAATACCCTCGTGCCGGACATGCCCCAACGCGACATCGCGCTCGTCCTCTCGGGCGGTGGGATCAACGGTGTCCTCCTCGAGCTGGGCTTCCTGAAGCGAATTCGCGAGAGCTCCCTCTGGCCGCGCGTCGGCTGGATCTACGGAACGTCGGCGGGCGCGCTCGCAGGTGCGCTCGCGGCGCTCGACCGACTGGAGGACCTCGAGGAGTTCCTCTTCTCGCTCCGGCCCGAGGAGGCGTTTCGGCCACGCCCGGTGTGGCGCATGCCCGGCGGGCTCCACGACTACACGCTCCCAGCGACGATCGCGGAGCGCCTCGAAGGAGCCGAGGTGCTGAGCAGCGCTCTCAGGAGCGCTCCGATCGAGCTCCTCGTCTTCGTGACCGACGTGACCGGCTACCTCGACTTCGACGAGGATCGCACCTTCGAGCTTATGTACCGGTCGCATTCCACCGACCCGGAGACGATGGGACGGGCCATCCTCGCGTCCGCTGCGATCAGCGGACTCGTCCTTCCGATCGAGGTGGACGGCGCCATCGCGACCGACGGAGGATGGGTGCGCAACTTCCCGCTCGAGCACGCGTATCGCAATCCCGAGGTCGGGGCGATCGTGGGCTTTCGCTACGTCGCGAGCTATCGGCCGACGAGCATCGCCGTTCTCGAGCGGATGCGCGAGCGCCTCGACCGCTTCCGAGCGGTACCGCCGGTTCGGGCGCTGCTCGCAGAGATCCGACTCGCGGAGGAGCGCTCGGCGCGAGGCGAGCCGGCGCACTACGGCGAGCTGATCGTCCGGCTGATGCGGGTTGCGATTGCCCGCAACACCGTCCTCGAGGAGCGGCTCCTGGCGGAGCGAGAGACCTCGGTCACCGAGCTCGGACGGCTCCGGAGCGACGTTGTCGAGAGGGCGGTCCGGGCCGCCCCTCCGTGGCGCCGCGGGGGCCTCCGGACCGAGCTCGAGAGCCTCTTCGGGGACGCCCGGTTTCCGTTCCGACACGATCGGCGGATACCGACGCTGATCGTTCGCGGCAGTCCCGGTGACGTCGCGCTCGACCCGACGTTCCGCAGCGACGCTCCCTGGCCCGACGAGCGCAAGCACGGCCTCATCGACCGTGGCTACCTACTTACGGACGAAGCGCTCACGGCGAGCGCGGAGTTCGAGACGAGTCGGTAGCGACGAGGTCGGCAGGGGTCCGGGCAGGCGGTCGGACCCCCACCGGCGGAGAGCCAGACCCCGGCGAGGCCGGGGCCTGGTCACGGCTAGCCCTGGGGGGAGGGGGGCTGCCGACCGAGCGTGACGGTCACGCTCAGCTTCTTCGCATCGCGATACAGAGCAAGCTTCACGTTGTCACCGGGCTTGTGTGCCGCAATCGCCTCACGGAGCTCCTCGATCGAGGAGATCTTCATGCCGTCGACGGAGACGATGATGTCGCCACCCAGCACGAACGTCTCACCCGCGACCACGACCTGTCGCTGGCCTCCCTGCAGCCCTGCCTTGTCGGCGCCGCTTCCGCTGGTGACGGACTCGACGAGAACGCCGTGGCCGATGGCGAGGTTGTAGATCTGGGCCACCTCGCTCGTGAGCGCCTGGCCGCTGATGCCGAGGTAGGGATGATCGACGCGACCCGTGCTGAGGATCTGCGCGACGACGTCCTTGACGGTGTTCGAGGGAACCGCGAAGCCGATGCCGACATTGCCGGAGCTCGCGCTGCCGCCGGTCTCGATCTGCGTGTTGACGCCGATGACCTGGGCTCTCACGTCGAGGAGCGGGCCACCCGAGTTGCCGTGGTTGATCGGCGCGTCAGTCTGGATGACGTGGTCGATGGTGAACCGGTTCGGGGCCGTAATCAACCGCTGTAGGGCGCTCACGATGCCCGAGGTGGCCGTCCGGTCGAGACCGAACGGGTTGCCGATGGCGACCACGGGGTCGCCGACGCGCACTCGGTCGGAGTCGCCGAGGCGGAGCGGTGTCAGCGCGCTCGCGCTTACGTCGACCTGGAGCACGGCGAGATCGGTCGAGGGATCCGTACCGACGAGATTCGCCTCCACGGTGTCCCTGTTCGAGAAGCTCACCTTGATCTTCGTCGCTCCCTCGACGACGTGGTAGTTCGTCACGACATGCCCCGCCTTGTCGAGGACGAAGCCCGAGCCGAGTGCCTGCTGCACCGCGCCGGTGTCGACGTTGCCGCTTGTGGAGGTGATCTGGACGACGCCCGGAGCCGCACGGTCGTAGATCTGGTTGACGCTCATGCCCGCACTGCTCGACCTCGCTGGGCTGGAGACAACGGTCTCCGAGACGACGGTCGTCTCGCCTTCGAGCCCGCCGAGGAGTGCGACCGCACCGACGGCGACCGTGCCACCGAGAACGGCGGCGGCGAGAAGGGCGGCGAGTGAACGGGCGAACGCCATGCGACCTTCCTTATAGACCCGAACCGGTGAACCCGGGGTTAGAGGCCGTTAAGCCGCCGTTGTGGGAACCGAGAGGACGGCTCCGATGCTCACCGAGGGGTCAGGTGGAGCTCGATGCTGCCGTCGGGCCGGAGGCTCGGTGAGAAGTCGTCGATGGCGACATCGACATCCACCTCGCGACGCTGTGGGGCGACGCGTCGAATCCGGGGCAGCGGAACGACGTACAGGAGCCCGTCGGAGATGCCTCCCCTGATCCGCAGCTCCGGCTCGCGGCCCGGGCCGGGCGCGGTTACATCGATGACGACGCCCAGCATGCCGTGTCGCCCGAGTACCTCGAACCCGACCAGGTCAGGGAGCACGTAGCGAAGCTCGTCAGACGACGATAGGAAGCTGCTCCGACAGCTGATCGAGCGTCTGCAGCTGGCCGCGGACGTGCACACGGCCGCGAGTGCGATCGATTCGCGTGACGAGGGACGACGGCACGATCGGATACCTGCGGCGGAGCCGGCGACCTGCGGCGACGACGAGGTACACGGGAGCGCTCCCCTCGGATCGGATGACGCGATCGACGCGCCCGAGAACGCCGTCCAGTGCGACCACGGTATCCCCCGCCTGCGGCTCATGATCGGGCCGGTCCTCCGCGCGATCGTTCGCGTGCACCATGGAGCCAGCCTGAACGACGCTCGTGCGTAGCGGGTCGGCGCATACGGACGGTCTCCCCAGATCCTGTGAAGGTTTGCTCACATCCGTCGGAGGCATAGCCGGAGGTCGCATACTCTCCTCGTGCACCGTCGCGCAATCAGCATGCGCTGGTGGCTAGCTAGCGCTCGCCTTTGCCGGAATCGCTGCGCTGACGGCACTCGCCGTGGCGCAGGTCTTCACCACAAGGAGCGAGGCGGCCATCCGGGAGCGTGCCCAGGAGCTCGTCGCGGGCGCCGCAGTCGCAGCCGCAGCGCAGATTCCGGCGGATACAGCCGGCGAGGAGCTCCAGAGGAACCTCGCAGGGTTCGGGAGCTCGCGGCAGCTGGCGCTCTTCGCGTTCGGCCCCGACGGCTCGCTTCTGACCGCTCCGAGAGCGCACGGGATCGCGGTCGAGGGACTCCCGAACGTCGACGCCCTCCTCGAGACGGCGCTCGGTGGACGACGCCTGGTGGAGACCATCGACGACGGACGTCTGGTCACGGTCGCGCTGCCGATGCGGCGTGAACAAGTGGGCGCACTCATCGCCGTCGCCGAACGCTCCGACCTGGAGGATGCGCTCGGCATCGTGCGCAACGAGATCGTCTCGGCCGCGATCTGGGCGACGCTCATCGGCGCGGCGCTGGGCCTCGCGGTCGCGCTTCTCATCACACGACGGCTGAGGCGAATCGCGAGAGCTGCGGCGGACATCGAGCAGGGTCGCTTCGACCAGGAGCTCAGGCCGCGCTTCCACGACGAGCTCGGAGCACTCGCCGGGACGATCGACTCGATGCGCCTGCGGCTCAGCGAGTCGTTCGAGCGCCTCGAGGGTGAGCGGGATCGCCTCGGCCGGCTGCTCGAGCAGCTCCAGGAGGGGGTCATCGCCGTCGATCGCGATCTGAGGGTCGAGTTCGCGAACTCCCGCGCTCACACGATCCTCGGACCAGACCTCGTCCCTGGACAGAGGCTGCCCGAGCCATGGCCGGGGTTCCCGCTCCGCGAGCAGGCGCGCTCCCTCTTCCTGCCGGAGGGCGAGGCGCACACCGAGCGCGTGAGCCCAGACGGAACGACGACGTACGTCCTCGCACTGCTCCCGCCCTCGGCGGCCTCCCGCACGGGGGTTCTCGTGCTCACGGACGTCACGGATCAAGAGCGTCGCGAGCGGGCCGAGCACGAGTTCGTCACCAACGCCGCCCACGAACTCAGGACGCCGCTCGCGGCAATCGCCGGTGCCGTCGAGGTGCTGCAGCAGGGCGCGAAGGAGCGAGCGGACGACCGAGATCACTTCCTCGCGGTCGTCGAGCGGCAGACGGAGCGGCTCTCACGGCTCGCCCACGCACTTCTCACGCTCGCCCGTGCGCAGACGCGATCCGAGCCGATCCGTCTCGAGCCTGTCGCCCTCGGTCCGCTCGTCCGGGAGATCGCCGACGGCGACGCCGGCGTACCGATGCGCATCGAGCTGTGCCGCGCCGACGCGAGGGTTCTCGCGCACCGCGACCTCCTCTTCCAGGCGCTCGAGAACCTCGCGGAGAACGCCCGCAAGCACGCGGGTACCGGTGTGCTGACAGTGCGGGTGACGGAGCCCAACGCCGGGCTCGTGCGAGTGACCATCGAGGACGAGGGTCCGGGGATGACCCGCAACGAGGCCTACCGTGCCCTCGACCGCTTCTACCGAGTGCCCGGATCGGACGGCGAGGGGTTCGGGCTGGGTCTCGCGATCGCACGTGAGATCGTCGGCGCCATGGACGGAACGCTCACGATCGAGAGCGCGCCGGGCAGGGGAACGACGGCGTCGATCGTGCTTCCCGGCGTCCGCGCGGCCGCACCGGAGCCGAGCCGATGAGCCCTCGCGTTCTCGTCGTCGACGACGAGCCGGACATCCTCGACCCCGTGCGCTACGCGCTCGAGCAGGCGGGATTCGAGGTGCGAACACTCGGCGACGGCCTCCTGGCGCTCGAGGCTGCGCGCAACGAGCCCTACGACGTCGTCATCCTCGACATCGTGCTCCCGGGGATGTCCGGGATCGACGTCTGTCGGACGCTTCGGGGCGAGAGCGATGTGCCGATCGTGCTGCTCACCGCCCGCGACGCCGAGGTCGACCGCGTGCTCGGCCTCGAGCTCGGCGCCGACGACTACGTGACGAAGCCGTTCTCCACCGCGGAGCTCGTGAGCCGTATTCGGGCGATCATCCGACGTCGTGAGCTCGACCTGCAGTCACAGTCCCGGAGCGAGCTCCGTGTCGGCGGTATCGCGGTCGATCTCGCGCGTCACGTCGTGTCCGTGGACGGCGCCGCAGTCGAGCTCACCCCGTCCGAGTTTCGCCTGCTGATCCTCCTCGCCGAGCAGCCCGAGCGTGTCTTCACGCGGGAGCAGATCATGGAGCACCTCTGGCAGACGCCGTACGTCGGCGACACGCGAGCGTGCGACGCGCACGTCTCCAACCTCAGGCGCAAGATCGAGCGGGATCCCACCCACCCGGAGCGGATCGTCACGGTTCGAGAGGTGGGCTACAAGCTCGTCGCGTCCTGACGCAGCCGTAGGTGTGAGGAAATCCTCACACCACCGTGACAGGCCTCGGACCGACGCGACCACGTCACTCACGCTGCGCTCGTACGCTCGGTGAACGGTCGGCTCCGACGAAGGGGACTGGCGGATCCGGAGCCGACCGTAAGAGCAATGGCGACGGTAGGCTCGACAACCACCACGGACCGGTTCGCGACGAAACGCATCGGCGCGAGCGTCTGGATCCTGCGTCCCAGGGGGGTACTCGAGAGGGACGCGCTCGGCGATCTCCGTCGCGCGTTCCGTGACGCGCTCGACCAGGGTGCACGAGACATCGTCATCGACCTCAGCCTGGCCTCCGCCGTCAGCGCAGACGTGGCCACCGCGCTGAGCGCGGCGGCAGACGCCATGATCGCGCGCGACGGCGTTCTGTGGATCTCAGTGCCCTGGCCCGAAGGTGACGGCTTCACGCTGAGGCCGATCCGAACGGGTGGCGTGGAGGGGCTCCTCGACGTCGGCGCGCTGCTCGAACGAGCCAGCGTACTGCGCTCCGAAGGCCCGGCGCGAGCGCGCGACGCGACCGGCCGGGCACACCACAGAGACGGAGGTCCCCATGCCTGACCCGGCTCACAGCAACCACGAGGTGCGCTCGAGAACGAGCGTCCCGCTCACCGTGCTGGCGGTCGCCGTCGCGTCCGTCGCCGCACTGCTGCTTCCGATGGGCGGGGCGGCACTCCCGCAGGCAGCTCCGACGAACACCTCGCCACCCACGATCACCGGCACCGCGACGAAGGGTCAGACGCTGGTCGCCGGGACGGGCACCTGGTCTGGCACGACACCGATCGTCTTCGCCTTCGAATGGCGGCGGTGCGACACAACGGGCGCGAGCTGCTCTGCGATCTCGGGCGCGACGAACACGACGTACGTCCTCGCCTCCGCGGACGTCGGAGCGCGGATCCGCGTCCTCGTGACGGCGTCCAACTCCGAGGGCTCCAGCGCGGCCCTCTCGGACGCAACGCCCATCGTCGCCGACGACAGCAGCGGCGCTCCGAGGAACACGCGAGAGCCGGTGATCTCGGGGACGCCGAGGGAGGGTGAGCGGCTGACGGGGACGTCCGGCGACTGGACCGGCACGCAGCCGATCACGGTCGCCTACCAGTGGGTGCGCTGTCCGGCGGACGGCGGCGCTCCGGACGGCAGCAACTGCGCCAACATCTCCGGTGCGACCGGCACGAGCTACGTGCTCGTCGCCTCCGACGTCGGCTGGCGCATTCGTGTCCGCGTGACCGCGTCGAACTCCGCTGGCTCGAACACCGTGGCGTCGAACGCGACGACGGCAGTCAGCGGGAGAGCGGCCGCGAAGCCCGTCAACACCGGGCGACCCTCGATCTCGGGGCCGATGGTCGAGGGCGCAGTCCTGACCGCGAGCCGAGGAACGTGGACCGGTACCGCACCGATCACGTACAGCTACCAGTGGCTGCGGTGCAACACCGCCGGGGGGAGCTGTGTCGCGATCGCCGGTGCAACCGGAACGCAGTACCGGCTCACCTCGAGTGACGTCGGGCGAAAGGTCCGCCTCAACGTCACCGCGAGGAACGCTGCCGGCTCGACGACGGCGATCTCCGTCGAGTACGCGATCGTCGTGCCCGCGGGACCGAGCGGAGTGATCACCCTGCCTTCCGGGGAGAAGTCGATTCCCGCGACGAGCGTGCCCGCCACCGAGCGCCTGATCGTCGACCGCGTCGTCTTCACGCCGAATCCGGTGACCTCCAGGACGGAGCCGTTCAGCGTGCAGATCCGGGTCAAGGACACGCGCGGGTACGTCGTGCGGGACGCGCTCGTCTTCATCCGCTCGACGCCCCTCGTGACGACGGCGACCACACGTCAGCCGACCCGACAGGACGGCTGGGTCGTGTACCAGATGACGCCGCGAGCAAACTTCCCGCAGCCGCGAAACGGTTACAACGTCCAGTTCTTCGTGAAGGCGTACCGCAAGGGGGACCCGTCTCTGGCCGGAGTGGCGGGCTACCGCTTGGTGCAGGTCCGGCTCGCCGGATGAGGGGAGAGGAGGCTCCCGGACACGGCTCCGGGGCCACCAGCTCGTGGGCCGGGCACCGTGGCGGCGCCGGCCCACGAGCTGGTGGGGCCTCACCGCTCGCAGCCCGCGGCTGCGGTCGGGCTGCTGCCAGAGCGTCCGCGGTGTATCAGCTCAGCTCGAGCGCGACGACCTTGACCTCCTGGCCACGGTCGGCGCCGAGGGCGTCGTCGAGCTTCTCGTGCAGCTCGCCTGACGCGTACAGCTCTTCGGTGATGTCGGCCCCGCCGATGAGCTCGCCCTTGACGAAGACCTGAGGAATCGTCGGCCAACCCGAGATCGCAGAGAGCTCCTGGCGGATCCTCGGATCGGGCAGGACGTCGACCGCCGTGATCGGAGCGCCCGCGGAATGCAGCGCCTGGAGCGCGCGCAGCGAGTTCCCGCACATGACCATCTGCGGTGTGCCCTTCATGAACACCGCGACGGGCTCGTCGCGAATCACCTCGGAGATCTGGTCGTACAAGCTCTTCATGCGGTTCCTTTCGTCTTGATCCGGAGCTCGTGGATGGAGCCGTCGCGCAGAGGCCCCGCGAGGGCATCGTTCACGCGGCGGTGCTGGTCGAGCAGCGAGAGACCGTCGAGCTCGGAGCTGACGACCATCACCTGGAAGTGGTCACCGCTACCGGTGCGGTCCTCGACCTCGAGCTCCACCGCTCTCGGAAACGCCTGTTCGAGCAGGCCCCGAATCGTCTCGGCGTCCATGTCCGCGGCATGCTAGCCGCGAAGGAGTACCCTCCCAGGGTGCGGCTCGTGCGCGCCGTCTTCCTCTTCACACTCGGCTTCTGGGCCGGGATGGCTGCGTCGGCTGCCATGCTGAAGCGGGCACTCCCGTCGCGTGGGGACGAGGAGAGCGACGAGGTCGCGCTCGCAGCCATCATGGGCGGGGTCGCGCTCAAGAGCCGGGCACAGGCGTTCCGCGGCGGATCGCTGCTCTCGTGGTTCGGCGGCGTCGCCGTCGACCTCCGGGAGGCGCAGCTCGCTCCGGAGGCGCATCTCGACGTGCAGTCGCTCTGCGGCGGCATCGCCATCCGCGTACCTCCGGGGTGGAGGATCGTCTCGAACGTGAAGGCGCTCGGAGGAGGCGTCGCGATCGACGCCCCCGAGCCCGAGACCCCGGACGCGCCGACGCTCACGCTGGACGGGCTTGCGGCCCTGGGCGGCGTCGCCGTCGGTTCCAAGGCGATCGACGCCCCCGACACGCACTAGCGAGTGCGTCCGCTCACGGCGTACGTCGTCTCGTTCCCCGAGCGAGTGGTTCGTGCCCTGGCCGCGGCGCTCGGCGGGACGATCCACGAGACCGCCGAGCTCGTGCTTCCCAGGCTCGTGCGCAAGTCCCGCCTGTACGAAGCGACGGCGAAGAACCTGCTACGGATCTCGGTCGAGCTCGTCGGCGGCGTCGAGCGCGCGCCCGAGGAGGTCGCCGGCGAGGTGGAGACGTCGCCGGCGAAGCTCGCCGTCCGGAAGATCGGCGGCAACGCCGTCGAACTGGGCTCGATCCTCGCGTTCGGCTTCTCGCCGCTGTGGCTGCTCGCGGCCGTCGCCGACGTGACCCGGGGAACGCGCGTGTACCTCGACGCCCTCGTCCGGGAGCTCAAGGGCGTGGGCGCGCTCGCCGAGGATCTGGAGCTCGGGTCGGTGGACGACCTGCTCGCGGCACTCGAGGGCGCGAGCGGGACGACGGCTCGGCTCATCGACATCCCGCCGCTCGAGCTGGAGGCGCTCCGGCGTTCCCTCGCCGACCTGCGCGCAGACGCGAGCGGCCTCCCCACGCCCGAGGAGCTGGCCACCCTGTACGCCGGGCTGCTCGCCGAGGCCGACCGCGAGAGACGGTCGCTCCTCGAGGTCTCCGTCGGTGTCGGTCTCGCGTTCTTCAACTCGGCGCGGAAAGTAGGTCGTCAGCATGTGCTCGATCCCTACACGGAGGACCTCCGGCCTCTCCGTGACGAGGGCTTCGCCGCGTACGCCCGACGCGTCGGGCTCCCCTACACGCAGGCGGTCGCCCGGCACTTCGACCCGGCGCGGACGACCCTCACCGAGCGGGGCCTCGGGCGGGGGCGCCAGCCGAAGCTGCTTGAATCGGGAGCCATGATCCACCCCGACAGCTTCGGAGCCCGCTCGACGCTGAGCGTCGGCGGCACGAGCTACGAGATCTTCCGCCTCGCTCCGCTCCAGGAGCGCTTCGGCGTGCTCCGGCTCCCGTACACGCTCCGCGTCCTCCTCGAGAACGTGCTCCGGCACGAGGACGGGGCGAGCGTAACGGCGGCCGACGTCGAGGCGGTCGCCGCCTGGGTGGCGTCGGCGGAGCCGTCGCGCGAGATCTCGTTCACGCCGAGCCGCGTCCTGCTCCAGGACTTCACGGGAGTGCCGGCGGTCGTCGACCTGGCGGCCATGCGGGATGCGATGGACGACCTCGGCGGCGACCCGGCGAAGATCGACCCGCACCTCCCGGTCGAGCTCGTGATCGACCACTCGGTGCAGGTGGACGAGTTCGCGAGCCGCCTCGCGATCGTCCGCAACGCCGAGCTGGAGTTCCGGCGTAACCGTGAGCGCTACGCGTTCCTCCGTTGGGGGCAGGGGGCGTTCGACAGCTTCAAGGTCGTCCCCCCGAGCACCGGCATCGTCCACCAGGTCAACCTCGAGTTCCTGGCACGGGTCGTCGACGACCGCGACGGGAGGGCGTTCCCGGACACCCTCGTCGGGACCGACTCCCACACGACGATGGTCAACGGGCTCGGCGTGCTCGGGTGGGGCGTCGGCGGCATCGAGGCGGAGGCGGCGATGCTGGGCGAGGCGATCTCCATGCTCGTCCCGCAGGTCGTCGGGTTCCGCCTGACGGGCGCGCTCCCGGAGGGGGCGACCGCGACCGATCTCGTCCTCACGGTGACCCAGATCCTGCGCGAGACGGGGGTGGTCGGGAAGTTCGTCGAGTACTTCGGCCACGGGCTCGCGAGCCTTCCGCTCGCAGACCGCGCGACGATCGGGAACATGTCGCCCGAGTACGGCGCGACCTGCGGCTTCTTCCCGGTCGACGACGAGACGCTCCGCTACCTGCGCCTCACCGGACGCTCGCCGGAGCGCATCGCGCTCGTCGAGGCGTACTGCAGGGAGAACGCGCTCTGGCACGAGCCGGACGATCCGCCCACGTACTCGCAGATCGTGGAGCTCGACCTCTCGACCGTCGAGCCGTCGCTCGCAGGCCCCCGGCGTCCGCAGGACCGCGTGCCGCTCCGCGAGGCGAGGCAGGCGTTCCTCGACGCCCTCCCGAGCTTCGGCGTCGACTACGGCAACGCCCACGACGAGGCCGTCGAGGAGACCTTCCCGGCGAGCGACCCACTGGCGTCGAGCGCTCCCGGACACGGGGAGGAACACGGCGATACCGCCGTCTCGACGCCCCCGCGCATCGTCCTCGCAGAGCGCTCGAAGGTCGAGGTAGAGATCGACGGCGAGACGGTGCATCTCGATCACGGGGCAGTCGTGATCGCTGCGATCACGTCCTGCACGAACACGTCCAATCCGGCGGTGATGGTCGGAGCCGGGCTGCTCGCGAAGAAGGCGGTCGAGCGCGGGCTCCGGCGCAAACCGTGGGTGAAGTCGAGCCTCGCCCCCGGGTCGAAGGTGGTCACCGAGTACTACGCGCGGGCCGGCCTCACGCCGTTCCTCGAGGAGCTCGGGTTCCACACGGTCGGCTACGGCTGCACGACCTGCATCGGGAACTCGGGACCGCTCCCGGAGGCGATCTCGGGCGGCATCGCGCAGGGCGATCTCGTCGCCTGTGCCGTCCTCTCGGGGAACCGGAACTTCGAGGCGCGGATCCATCCCGAGGTCAAGGCGAACTACCTCGCCTCGCCTCCCCTCGTCGTCGCATACGCCCTCGCGGGCCGGATGGACCTCGACCTCCTCACGGAGCCGCTCGGGGTCGGATCGGACGGCGAGGACGTGTACCTGGCCGACATCTGGCCCTCGCCGACGGAGGTTCAGGAGACGGTCGCGCAGGCGATCGGCGAGGACATGTTCCGCACGACCTACTCGAACGTGTACGCGGGCGACGACGCCTGGCAGCAGATGCCCGTACCGGAGGGAGACCTCTTCGCCTGGGAGCCCACCTCGACCTACGTCCGCCGGCCCCCGTACTTCGACGGGATGGAGCTCGCCCCCGGGGTGGTCGAGGACCTCGTCGGCGCGCGCTGCCTGGTCGCGCTCGGCGACTCCGTGACGACGGATCACATCTCGCCTGCAGGCTCGATCAAGCCCGACTCGCCCGCAGGGCGCTACCTCCTCGAGCAGAAGGTCGAGCGCACGGACTTCAACTCGTACGGCTCCCGCCGCGGGAACCACGAGGTGATGGTGCGGGGGACGTTCGCGAACGTCCGGCTCCGCAACGAGCTCGTGCCAGGCTCGGAGGGGAGCTGGACCGTCCACATCCCGTCGGGCGAGCAGACGACGATCTTCGAGGCGGCCGAGCGCTATCGCGGCGAGGGCGTCCCGCTCATCGTGCTCGCGGGCAAGGAGTACGGCTCGGGCTCGTCGCGCGACTGGGCTGCGAAAGGGCCGAGACTCCTCGGGGTTCGCGCGGTCATCGCCGAGAGCTACGAGCGCATCCACCGCTCGAACCTGCTGATGATGGGCGTGCTCCCGCTGCAGTTCCTCCCGGGCGAGAGCCGCAGGACGCTCGGGCTCACCGGGCTCGAGGAGTACGCGATCACGGGCATCGAGAACGCCGAGGCGCGCGAGGTCGGCGTGAGAGCGGACGAGCAGGAGTTCCGGGCGACGGTCCGGCTCGACACCCCGCGCGAGCGCGAGTACCTCCGGCACGGCGGGATCCTGCCCTACGTCTTGAGACGGCTGCTCGCGCCCTAGGGTCGCTTCCAGCCGACGAAGATCGCCCAGCCCAGGTAGTCGCGGCCGTAACGGAGGTACGTCCGCTTGTTGCGCTCGTACCGGGCTCGGAGCTCGGGTGCGTCGGGATCGTCCGGGTGCGCGGGTAGCCACGTCTCGATCGCGTGCCAGTGCAGCGTCTCGTAGCAGTCCCAGTCGTCCTCCGAGGACGCGATGACCGAGACGACGGGAAGCCCGGTCGTCTCGAAGATCGTCACCGTCCCCTCGAGCGTCGTCCACGAATCGGCGCGGTCCTCGTAATCCTCGGGAAGCGGCAGCTGGCGCCAGAACGGCTCGCCGACGACGACGTAGCCGCCGGGTCGCACGGCCGGGGCAACACCATCGACGGTGTCGGCGAGGCCCCCGTAGACGAAGCTCGCCCCGAGGCAGAGCGCTACGTCGTACGCGTGCGGCTCGAGCGTCGCGCTCCTCGCGTCCGCGAGCTCGAACGTCACGCGCTCCGAGACGCCCGCCGCGGCCGCACGCTCGACCGCGGCCGCGTGGAACTCCGGGGCGACCTCGATGCCCCGCACCGTGCAGCCGAACTCGCGCCCGAGGAGCACCGCAGGCCCTCCGCGGCCGGACGCAACGTCGAGGACGTGGGTGCCGGAGGCGAGGCCGACGAGCGCCCCGAGGCGGCGCAGCTTCTCCTCCGAGGTCGGGTTCTGGAGCACGTGGCCCGACTCCACGACGACGTAGTAGCGCGGGATCACCGCACGATTCTCCCAGGGCGGGGAGATCGGAGCGGCAGGCCCGGGCGTTCTCGCCGCTGGGGCTCGCCCACGCCCCACGGCGCAGCGCGCGCGGCGCGGGGCCGTTCCCGCTTGACAGCACATGCCGGCGGAGCGAAGACTCCACGCGTGGCCTCGGTCCTCGACCGGCTCGCAGGCGGCCCGATCTCATGGGGTGTCTGCGAGGTGCCGGGCTGGGGCGCCGAACTGCCTCCCGACCGCGTGCTGGCGGAGATGCGCGAGCTCGGGATCACGGCGACCGAGGCGGGCCCCGACGGGTACCTGGGCACCGCTGCGGCGAGCGTCCGCGCCCTGCTCGAACGCCATGGCCTCGAGCTCATAGGTGGGTTCTTGCCGGTCGTCCTGCACGAGCGGGAGGCACACGACGAGTCCCTCGCCTCCGCCGAGCGGGTCGCGACGCTCTTCGCGGAGACGGGCGCCACCTTGCTCGTCTCGGCCGTCGTGGGCGACCTCTCCTGGCCGCCTCGCTTCGACCTCACGGACACGCAGTGGCGATGCCTCTTCGAGGGCCTCGCGCGCCTCGACGACCTCGCGGCCTCGCACGGGCTGACCCACGTGACGCACCCGCACTGGCGCACGCTCGTCGAGCGCCGGGACGATGTGTGGCGCGTGCTCGAAGCGTCCGATGCGCTCCTCTGCCTCGACACGGGCCATCTGACGCTCGGGGGAACCGACCCGGTCGAGCTCGCACGCGAAGGGGGTGAAAGAATCGCCCACGTGCACCTCAAGGATCTGGACGAGGCTGTCGCATCGCGACTCCGGGCGGGCGAGGTCGAGCTCGTGACGGCGGTCCAGGCTGGCCTCTTCCGTCCGCTCGGAGACGGTTGGGCACCCGTCGCCGAGACCGTGCGTACGCTCGAGGAGAGCGGATACGCGGGCTGGTACGTCCTCGAGCAAGACTGCGCGCTGGCGTCCGCCGACATCCCCGAAGGAGCGGGGCCGATCGAGGAGGTGCGGCGTAGCATCGACTTCCTGCGATCGCTTGCCGGCGACCCGCTGCCGACGGTGCGTGGAGGGAGGTGAGAGAAGGACGACCGGCTTCCTGGTTCTTTCGCGCCACACATCGCAGGCGGAATGGAAGGAGACGAGATGAGTGAGCACGACGTGCTCGAGGAGCTCGAGCACCACCCGCTGAGCCGCCGTGACCTCATGGTCAAGGGCGGACTCTTCGCAGCAGGAGCGACGCTGCTCGGCGGCCCGGCCGCGGCCGCCTTCGGGGCGACGCAGGCAGGGAAGATCAAGATCGCGGTCGTCACCCACGGCGACACGGGGTCCTTCTGGTCGGTCTTCAAGCGGGGTGTCGACCAGGCCGCGAAGGATCTCAAGTCGCGCGGCGTGAGTGTGACGCAGGTCTACGCGAACAACGACGTCGCCAAGCAGGTGAACGGCATCAACGCGGCCGTCGCGGCGAAGGCGAACGTCATCGCGACCTCGGTGCCCGACGCGAGCGCGCTGAAGGGCGCCCTGACGAAGGCATCCTCCAAGGGCATCGTGGTCATCACCTGCAACTCCGGACTCGGGGCCTTCGACAACCTGAAGACGTACATGGTCCACGTCGGCCAGACGGAGGACATCGCGGGCCAGGGCGCGGGCAAGCAGTTCCAGGCCGTAGGCGCCAAGAAGGTCCTGATCGTCATCCACGAGGCAGCCAACTCGGGCCTGCAGCAGCGCGCGGACGGCGCGAAGAAGATCCTCGGCGCCGGGGGCGTGAAAGTCCTGACCATCCCCAACGCCAAGTCGGACATCCCCGGTACGAAGGCCAAGGTGTCCGCCGCCTTCAAGGCCGACAAGAAGCTCGACGGGTTCCTCGGTCTCGACCCGGACGTGACCATCCCGTGCCTCGACGTGATCCCGAAGGGCACGAAAGCGGGAACGTTCGACGTCGGGAACGCGATCAAGGAGATCCAGAAGGGCCGCATGCTGTTCGCCATCGACCAGCAGCAGTACCTCCAGGGGTACCTGCCGGTGGTGTTCGCGATGCTCTACGTCACGAACCTGAACACCGTGGGAAACGGGGCGCCCGTGCTGACGGGGCCCGGAATCATCAACAAGGGCAACGCCGCGAGGATCGCCCAGCTCGCGAAACAGGGCACCCGCTAGAGCCCGTCCGGTGAGCGGGCGGCCCGAGCCGCCCGCTCACGGAGCGCCGATGACCACCGCCGGTCCGATCTCGCCCATCGCCTCCCCGCCCGAGCCGCCGCCGACCGACGAGCGCCTGCTCAGGGTGGGCATCGGGAAGCGCCTCCTCACGCGACCCGACACGGGCGCGCTCCTCGGCGCAATCGCGGTCTTCGTCGCCTTCGCCTGGTTCGCGCGCGCCGTCGACTGGACGAGCGACCCGGGGATCTGGGCGACCTGGACCGACCAGGCCGCTCAGTACGGGATCGTCGCGGTGCCCGTCGCGCTGCTCATGATCGGGGGCGAGTTCGACCTCTCGGCGGGTGCGATGATCGGGAGCTCGGGGCTCCTGCTCGGCTACCTCACGACCTTCCAGGACCTGAACGTGTGGCCGGCCACGGCGCTCGTGCTCGTGTTCGGGCTCGTCGTCGGCTTCCTGAACGGGATCACGGTCGTGAGAACGAGGCTGCCCAGCTTCATCGTCACCCTCGCCACGTTCTTCGTCCTCCAGGGGGTGAACGCCGCCCTCACGCTGCGGCTCACCGGGACGACCGCGATCGGGAACATCGACGCCGCCTCCGGGTTCGCCTCGGCGCGGCGGTTTCTGGCGTCGGAGGTCACCCAGTGGGACTTCAAGGTGAAGGTCTTCTGGTGGATCGGACTCACGATCGTGGGCGCCTCGGTACTCGCGAAGTCCCGCTTCGGAAACTGGATCTTCAGCGCCGGCGGCGACCCGATCGCGGCTCGGAACGTGGGCGTCCCGGTCGCACGCACCAAGGTGGCCCTCTTCATGGCGACCTCGGCGACGGCGGCCCTCATGGGGACGATCGAGGCGCTCGAGCTCCGCTCGATGCAGTCGAAAGAGGGGATCGGGCTCGAGTTCATCTTCATCATCTGCGCCGTGGTCGGCGGCTGCCTCCTGACGGGCGGCTACGGCTCCGTCATCGGGACGGCCTTCGGTGCCGCGATGCTCGGGATGGTGCAGCTCGGCATCACGTACTCGCAGTGGGACTCGAACTGGACGTACGCCTTTCAGGGCGCGATCCTCTTCGCCGCCGTCCTCCTGAACACGATCATCCGGCAGCGCGCGGTGCGGGCGAGGGCGGGATGACCGGGGCGGCCGTCGACGAACGAGCTCCGAGCCTCCTGCGCGTCGAGAGCGTGTCGAAGTACTTCGGCAACGTCGTCGCCCTCAAGGACGTCTCCATCGTCGTCAACGCCGGAGAGGTGACGTGCATCCTCGGCGACAACGGCGCGGGCAAGTCCACCTTCATCAAGATCGTCTCCGGCGTGTACCGGCAGGACGAGGGCCGGATGCTCGTCGAGGGCGGCGAGGTCCACTTCGACTCGCCGCGTGACGCGCGCGCACGCGGCATCGCGACCGTGTACCAGGATCTCGCGATGGTTCCGCTCATGTCCATCTGGAGGAACTTCTTCCTCGGCGAAGAGCCGACACGGTGGCGCGGCCCGCTCGGCCGTCTCGACATCGGCTTCGCCAAGAGGACGGCGCGCGAGCAGATGAGGCAAATGGGGATCGACGTTCGCGACCCGGACCAGCCGGTCGGAACGCTCTCCGGCGGAGAGCGCCAGGCGGTTGCGATCGCGCGGGCGATCTACTTCGGGGCGCGCGTGCTGATCCTCGACGAGCCGACCTCGGCGCTCGGGGTGAAGCAGGCGGGAATCGTCCTCCGCTACATCCTGCAGGCAGCCGAGCGGGGAATCGGCGTGATCTTCATCACGCACAATCCACACCACGCCTTCCCCGTCGGCGACCACTTCGTGCTGCTGAACCGCGGGCGCGTGACGGGCGACTACCGCAAGGGAGCGGTCACGCGCGACGAACTCGTTCGGCAGATGGCGGGAGGCGCAGAGCTCGACCAGCTCACGCACGAGCTGGAAGGCCTGACGACCGAGGGATGAGCGCCGAGCTCGAGCTGCTGACGGTGGGGAGGGTCGGTGTCGACTTCTACGGCGAGGAGCTCCATGCGGGCTTCGTCGAGTCCCGTCGCTTCCAGAAGTCGGTCGGCGGAAGCCCCACCAACGTCGCCGTCGCCGCCGCCCGGCTCGGGCGGCGTGCGGCCGTGCTCACGAAGGTGGGGGACGACGGGCTCGGAGACTACGTCCGGCACGCGCTCGAGCACGAGTTCGGCGTCGACACGCGCTTCGTGGGGACGCACCCGACGCTCCGGACACCGATCGTCGTCGCGGTGATGAACCCGCCCGAGGACCCGGCGTTCGTCTTCTACCGAGCGCCGAAGGCTCCGGACGCGACCATCGAGGCCGACGACGCGGTGCGGGAGGCCGCCCGCACCGTCCCCATCCTCTGGGTCAGCGCCGGCGCTCTCGCCGTCGAGCCCTCGCGCGGAACGACGAAGGCACTCCTCGCCGAGCGTGGTCGTGCGCGCCACACGATCCTGGATCTCGACTACCGGCCGTCCTTCTGGGCCTCCGAGGGCGAGGCGCGCTCCGAGATCGGCCGAGCGCTCTCGGGCGCGACCATGGCCGTCGGGAACCGCGCGGAGTGCGACATCGCGGTCGGAGCAGGAGACCCCGAGCAGGCCGCGGACGAGCTCCTCGCTCGCGGCCTCGAGGTTGCGGTCGTGAAGCTGGGAGGCGACGGCGTCCTCGTCGCCACTCCGGACGAGCGCCGCGTGCTCCCGCCGCTCGAGGTGGACGTCGTCTGCGGGCTCGGAGCCGGCGACGCGTTCGGCGGCGCGCTCTGCCACGGCCTCCTTGCGGGGCTGAGCGCGTTCGAGGCCGTGGAGCTGGCGAACGCCGCGGGGGCGATCGTCGCCTCCCGTCTCCTCTGCGCGGACGCGATGCCGACGGAGCCGGAGGTGCAGGCGCTGCTGGAGGCGAGCCGTGCGCGGAGCTGAGCTGCACCTGCCCGCCGGGATGGCGAGCGCCGACGGCGACGCCGTCGTGATCACCCCGGAGTCCGCCGGCTGGGAGCTCTGCGGCCTGCGCGTCGTCCAGCTAGCAGCCGGTGCGTCGAGGACGCTCGAGACGGGCCGGGACGAGCTCGCGGTGCTGCCGCTCTCCGGAGGAGGAGTGACCCTCGAGGTCGACGCGCGGACGTTCAGGCTCGAGGGGCGCCGCTCCGTCTTCGCCCGCGTGACCGACTGGGCGTACGTTCCCAGAGCTGCCGAGCTCCGACTGTCGAGCCGGGAAGGGTGCGAGCTGGCACTCGCCTCCGCACGGGCCACGCGACGGCTCGAGCCCGCCTACGTCCCGGCCGACGAGGTCGCGATCGAGATCCGGGGCGCAGGCCCGGCGACGAGGCAGGTGACGAACTTCCTCACACCCGGCGCCTTCGAGGGCGCGGACAAGCTCATCTGTTGCGAGCTCCTGACACCGGACGGCAACTGGTCCTCGTACCCCCCGCACAAGCACGACGACACCGAGGGCAGCCCGGTCTGGAACGAGGAGATCTACTACTTCCGCGTCGGTCGGACCGGCACGACGGAGTACGCGCCCGAGGGCTACGGCATCCACCGCACGTACACGCACGACGGGAGGATCGACGCGACCGTCACGGTTCGCGACGGCGACGTGTTCCTCGTCCCGCGCGGCTACCACGGGCCGTGTGCGGCCGCCCCCGGGTACCCGCTCTACTACCTGAACGTGATGGCCGGGCCGGCTCCGGGACGCACGTTCGCCTTCGTCGACGACCCGCCCCACGCCTGGATCCGTGATACCTGGACGTCGCTGCCGGTCGACCCGCGAGTCCCGCTGACGAGCTCGGAGGGACCGCTGTGACGACGGTCCGGCTCACCGCCGCGCAGGCGATCGTCCGGTACCTCGTCGCGCAGAGGACGCTCGTCGACGGCCGCGAGACGGCGCTCTTCCCGGGAGCGTTCGCGATCTTCGGGCACGGGAACGTGCTCGGGCTCGGGAACGCCCTCTGGGAGGCGCGGGCCGAGCTGCCGCTCTTCCGGGCTCAGAACGAGCAGGGCATGGCGCTTGCCGGCGTCGGGTTCGCGAAGGCGACCCGGCGTCGTCAGATCATGATCGCGACCTCGTCCGTCGGCCCCGGCGCCACCAACATGGTCACGGCCGCGGCGGCCGCGCTGGCGAACCGGCTGCCCTTGCTCGTCCTCTCGGGCGACACGTTCCAGAGTCGAGTCCCGGACCCGGTCCTGCAGCAGGTCGAGCACTTCGCCTCGCCCTCGACGACGGTCAACGACGCGTTCCGTGCGGTCACGCGCTACTGGGACCGGATCGTGACGCCGGAGCAGGTCGTCCAGAGTCTGCCACTGGCCGTCGAGACGATGCTCGATCCGGCCGACTGCGGACCCGCGTTCATCGGTCTGCCGCAGGACGTCCAGGCCGAGGCGTGGGACTACCCCGCCAGTCTCTTCGAGCCGCGCACGCACGAGCTCCGCCGCCCGCGTCCCGACCGTGCTGAGCTCGAGCGCGCAGCAGCCGCGATCCGCGGCGCACGGCGGCCGCTCGTGATCGTGGGCGGAGGCGTCCACTACTCCCTCGCCGAGGAGGAGCTGCGCGTGTTCGTCGCGCGGCGAGGACTCCCTGTGGTCGAGACGATGGCCGGCAAGGCCTGCCTCACGGCCGACGACCCCGCCTGGATCGGTCCGGTCGGCGTGACGGGGTGCGACCAGGCGAACCGTCTCGCCGCGGACGCCGACGTCGTGCTCGCGATCGGCACCCGGCTCCAGGACTTCACGACGGGCTCGTGGACGGTCTTCGGCGAGGGGGCGCGGATCGTCGGGCTCAACGTCGCACGCTTCGACGCTGCGAAGCACCTGTCGCTGCCGCTCGTCGCGGATGCGCGCGAGGGGCTCGCCGAGCTGTCCGAGGTGCTCGGCGACTGGCGCGTCGACGACGCGTGGCGCGCACGCGCGACAGAGGAGAGGGAGGAATTCCTCGCCTTCGTCGCGGCTCGAACCGCGCCGCCGTCGGGCGACGAGACGCCGACGTACGCGCAGGTCGTGGGCGCGGTCAACCGTCTCGCCGGCCCCGGCGACCTGGCGCTCACCTCCGCCGGCGGGCTCCCCGGCGAGCTGAACGTGAACTGGCTGCCGAGGGGCGTCTCGACGTTCGACTGCGAGTACGGCTACTCGACGATGGGGTACGAGATCGCGGGCGCCTGGGGAGCGCGGATGGCCAGAGAGGCGGGCGAGGTGATCGCGTTCGTCGGCGACGGCTCCTACCTCATGCTCAACTCCGAGCTGTACAGCGCGAGCCTGACCGGGCACAAGCTGATCGTCGTGCTCTGCGACAACGGAGGCTACGCCGTCATCCACCGCCTCCAGGTCGGGCAAGGCGGCGTCCCGTACGGGAACATGCTGGAGGACGTGCGGCCGGGCTACACGCCCGTGGACTGGGCCGCCCATGCCCGCTCGCTCGGCTGCCTCGCCGACGACGTGAGGGATGTCGGGGAGCTCGAGGAGGCGTTCGCTCGCGCGCGCGACGCCGACCGCACCACCGTGCTCGTCATCCGCACGGCGCCGCACGACTGGACGCCCGGCGGTGCGTTCTGGGAGGTCGGCGTCCCCGAGACCGCGGTGCGAGACGAAGTCTCGGCCGCGCGCAAGGAGCTGCTCGAGGGCAAGGCGCGCCAGCGCGTCGGCCTGTGAGCGCGCCGATCCGCATCGGGCTCATCGGCACGGGGCGCATCGGACGCCTGCATGCGCGGCTCGTCGCCCGCGACGTGCCCGGGCTCACGCTCTCCACCGTCTTCGACGTCGACGCGGAGGCCGCCCGGACGGTGGCCCGAGATCTCGGCGTCGAGGTCGCGTCGTCCGCGGAGGAGCTCGTCTCGAGCGCGAAGACGGACGCGATCGCGATCTGCACGAGCACGGACACACACGTCGACCTCGTCCTCGCCGCGTCGCACACGCGAAAGCCGGTCTTCCTCGAGAAGCCCGTGTCGCTCGAACTCGCGGAGGTGGACCGTGCGCTCGCAGCCGTCGACGACGCGGGCAGCTACCTCCAGGTCGGCTTCAACCGCCGCTTCGATCCCGGGCACGCCTCGGTGAGAGCGGCGATCGCCGGCGGGGAGATCGGCGAGCTCCACCTCCTCCGCATCTCGAGCCGCGATCCCGGCCCTCCACCGGTGCCGTACCTCCGCGCCTCCGGCGGGATCTTCCTCGACATGACCGTGCACGACTTCGACATGGCGCGCTTCCTCGCAGGGAGCGACGTCGACTCCGTGTACGCGCTCGGTGAGGTCCGCATCGAGAAGGAGATCCGCAGGGCAGGCGATCTCGACACGGTCGTCGTCGCGATGCGGCACGTCGACCGGACGCTGACGACCATCGACAACAGCCGGCGTGCCGTCTACGGCTTCGACCAGCGGCTGGAGGCGTTCGGCTCGTCGGGCATGGCCACGTCGGGCAACCCGCTCGCGCACCTGGGCTCGGTGACGACGGCGGCCGGCACGCTGACGCAGCCGCTCCCGCACTTCTTCGTCGAGCGGTACGTCCCGAGCTACGTCGCCCAGTGGACGGCCTTCGAGCGCGCCGTCCGCTCCGGAGCTCCGCCTCCCGTGACCGGGCGCGACGGCCGGGCCGCGCTCGTCCTCGGCCTGGCGGCGTGGCGCTCCGTGCGCGAGGGGCGCCCCGTGCGCGTGGCCGAGATCGCGTAGCTGCGAGGCTCCTCGGAGTCGCGAGGGCGGGGGACGCGCGGGCCGCTCCTCCGACGTCGGCGAGACCCCAACGACTTCGAGCGCGGGCTCGCGGCACGTCGGCTCGAGGCACGCGTGGCGCGTCCTGCGCCGAAGCGGATACGACGGCGTGATCAGCGTCGAGTACGAGGATCCGGCTCGGCCCGCGGAGGAGAGCATCGCCAGCGCGGCGCGTACGCTCCGGGAGCTCGTCGGCCGGCCCGACGAGCCGCTACGCCGAGAGCGAGAGGTCTCCCACGCGCTCCCAGGCCCCCGAGGCCGCGGAGCGCGCCATCGCCGCGACCACTCGCGCCGCGGCGAGCGCGTCCCGGACGCCGGGCTCGCGCTGCACGCCGTCCGCGATCGACCCGAGGAAGAGCGCCGCTTCGACCACCTTGAGGTCGTCGTAGCCCATCGGCAGGCCGGGCCCGGGCTGGAAGCGTCCGTACGGCTCGTGTTGCGGGCCCATGAGCACGCGGGCGTAGCCCGTGTCCCCGTTCTCGAGCGGGAGGAAGACCGACAGCTCGTTCATGCGCTCGAAGTCCCAGGCGAGCGCACCGCTCGAGCCGTGCACCTCGAACGCGTACCGCGCCTGTGGGCCGACCGCGACCCGGCTCGACTCGATCGTCCCCGTGACCCCCTGCTCGAAGCGGACGATGCTCCAGACGGCGTCCTCGTTCTCGACCGGTGCCAGCTCGCCGCCCTCGACGAGGTCGAAGTGCGTTCCCTCGGTGCTCGGCAGCGGCCGCTCGGGGACGAGGATCGCCGTGCAGGCCGTCACGCTCTCGATCGAACCGAGCAGGAACTGCGCGAGGTCGACCGCGTGGGAGCCGAGGTCGCCGAGGATGCCGAGCCCGGCGGCAGCGCGCCGGAAGCGCCAGGAGAGCACGGCCTTCGGGCTCGCCGCGTACGCGGCCACCCAGTGCGAGCGGAAGTGGTCGATCGTGCCGAGCGCACCGTCCTCGATCAGCCGCTTCGCGTGGCGGACGGCAGGGGCGTGGCGGTAGTTGAACCCGACGATCGACCGCACGCCCGCTCGCTCGATCGCGGCCGCGATCTCGGCGGTCTCGGTCGGGAACCGGCCCACCGGCTTCTCGATCCAGACGTGCTTGCCGGCCGCGGCCGCTGCGAGTGCGACCTCCTCGTGGAGGTCGTTGGGGACGGCGATGCTGACCGCCTCGACCTCGGGATGCTCGACCACTTCGCGCCAGTCCGTCGTCCAGCCCTCCCACCCGAGCCGCGCAGCCCCCTCGCGGGCGCGCTGCTCGCTGTCGTCGGCGGCCACGACGAGGCGCGCGACACCTCCGCAGTCCGGGTAGTGGACACGCACACGAGAGTACGCGGCGCTGTGCACAGTGCCCATCCAGCCGACTCCGACGAGGCCGATGCCGACGGTCCGGGCCACGGCCGCGAGCCTATACCCGTGTCGAGGGCGGCGCACACGACAGTAGGCTGCCGCGCATGCGCAGGGTGGCCGTTGCCGGCAACGTCGCCGTCGATCGCATCGACGGCCGTCCTCCGAGCGCGGGCGGGTGCCCCTCGTTCGCCGCTCTCGCGCTTCGCATGCTGGGACGGGACGGCCAGATCCTCACGCGTTACGCCGCTCAGGATCGCTCGCTCTTCGAGCCGTTGCTCTCGACGCTCGGCGTCCCCGTCACCACCCTCCCCGCCCGCTCGACCAACGGCTTCGGGTTCCAGTACGACGGCGAGCGTCGGACGATGACCGTCGACTCGATCGGCCAACCGTGGTCGCCGGGCGACGCCGCCGCGATCGACGCCGACGTCGGCTGGTTGCACGTCGCCCCGCTCCTACGAAGCGACTTCCCCGCCGACGCCCTCTCCGCGCTCGCCGGGGACGGTCGAGTGCTCTCGTATGACGGCCAGGGGCTCGTCCGCGTGCCGGAGATCGGGCCGATGAGGACGGACGCGAACTTCGACCCCGCGCTCCTCGAGCCGATCACCGTCCTCAAGCTCGCCGAGGACGAGGCGGTCGTCGTCGCGGGAGGCACCTTCGGCGAGGTCGACGCGCGCAGGCTCGACGTCCCGGAGATCCTCGTCACGTTCGGCTCCGAGGGCTGCACGCTCTACCTCGACGGAGAGGACGAGCACGTGCCTGCGGCATGGCCCGTGCTCGGCGTGCAGACGACGGGCGCCGGCGACGTCTTCATGGTCGGCTACATCGTCTCCCGGAGCGAGGGCGAGGAGCCCCGGGCGGCGGTCGAGCAGGCGAGCCAGCTCGTCGCCCGCATGCTCGAGGAGCGGAAGCGCCTGCCGTGACCGTCGAGCCCGCCCGCCCGGCCCCCAAGGTCGCCGTGATCGGCAACCTCGTCCGCGACCTCGTGGCGGGCGCGCCGCCGCGTCCCGGGGGCGCCGTCTTCTACCAGGCCCGAGTCTTCGCGGAGATCCCGCACGACGTCGACGTGCGGCTGCTCACGCGGTGCTCGCCCGCGGATCGCGAGCTCCTCCTCGCGCCCCTCGAGGGGCTCGGCCTGCCCGTGACGTGGCGCCCCGCCCGCGAGACGCAGACGTTCAGCTTCCACTACGAGGGGGAGAGCCGCGTGATGGAGATCGTCGCCCTCGGCGACGCGTGGACGCCCGACGACGTCGAGGGGTGGGTCTCCCAGGCGATGGGGGACGCTGAGTGGATCATGCTGGGCGCCCTCACCCGCGCGGACTTCCCGCCCGAGACTCTCGCGGCCCTTCGCCGCGAGGGGCGGCAGCTCCTCGTGGACGCACAGGGCCTCGTCCGCCGGGGCACGCTCGGGCCGCTCGTCCGGGACGGCAAGGTCCCGCCCGAGAGCTTCGCCGCGGTACGCGTCCTGAAGCTCAACGAGGCCGAGGCGGACGCGCTCGTCGGCAGCACCGACCCGCAAGACCTGCGCCGGCTGTGCGTGCCCGAGGTCGTGCTCACGCTCGGCTCGAAGGGTGCGGTGATCGTGACGGCGTCCGATGCGGAGCACGTTCCGGGGATCCCGGTCGAGGGACCCGTCGACCCCACCGGCGCGGGGGACACGTTCTGGGTCGCGTACCTGATCGCGCGCTCCCGTGGCGCACTGCCCGTCGAGGCCGCCCGGCTCGCGTGCGAGCTCGCCGCCGCGTTCCTCGCCTCGCGCCGCGAGCCCGGCGCCTGGCGGATCTAGCCGGGCGCCGCGGCGTCAGATCCTGAACTCGCCGCGCGCGACGACGACGGCGCGTCCGCCGACCTCCACGCGGTCGATCACGCCACCGCGGCTCTCGGCGCGCGCGTGCAGCGTCGACGGCCGGCCGATCTCCACGCCCTGCGAGATCGTGATCTCGGTTCCCCAGGGCACGAGGCCGTGGCGGCAGAGGTGACACACGAGCGGCCCCGCGGCGGATCCCGTCGCAGGGTCCTCGGGGGGGCCGCCGAGCCAGGGTGCGAACATGCGCGACTTCCACTCCACCCCGCTTCCCGCGCAGCAGCTGACGCTCACCTCGAGCGCGGCGAGCGCCGGCAGGTCGGGCTGGAGCGCCCCCACCGTGTCGGGAGAGTCGAGGACGACGATCGTGTGGAGCGGCCCGTTGTCGTACCGCTCGACCGGCAGCACTGGACGGGCGCCGCCGAGGGCGGCCACTAGGCGGTCGACCTCCGGAAACGGCTCGAAGGTCGGAATCGGCTGCAGCATGCGCCCGAAAACGAGCGCGCCCGACTCGTCGCGGTCGACCGTCACCGGGACGATGCCGCTCCCAGTCTCGAGCTCGACGACCGCACGCTGGAGCGGCGCCGCGAGCACCCAGGCCGTTCCCAGAATCGGATGCCCTGCGAACGGGAGCTCGGTGGCAGGGGTGAAGATGCGGGCCTTCGCAATCCCTCCCTTCTCGGGAGGAAGGACGAAGACCGTCTCCGAGAAGCCGATCTCACGGGCGAGCGTCTGCATCGTCCCCGCGTCGATCCCCCTGCCGTCGGTGAACACCGCGAGCTGGTTCCCGCTGAGCGGACGATCGGTGAAGACGTCGAGAAAGACGTAGCGGAGCGTGGCCATAGCGGCCACCCTACCCCGTCCCGCTGCGCATATCGTCTCCACGATGCCGCCCGCGATCAGCGTCAGCGATCTCCACAAGTCGTACGACGGCCTCCAGGCGCTGCGGGGAATCAGCTTCGACGTCGGCGAGGGAGAGGTCTTCGGGCTGCTCGGCCCGAACGGCGCCGGAAAGACGACGACCGTCGAGATCCTGGAGGGCTACCGCAAGCGGGACTCCGGCGCGGCGACCGTGCTCGGGCACGACCCCGGGTCGGCGCCCCGCGCCCTGCGCGAGCGGATCGGCGTCGTGCTCCAGCACTCCGACCTGTCGCCGCTGCTCACGGTGCGCGAGACCCACCGCCAGTTCGCCGGCTACTACGCGACGCCGCGGGACGTCGACGAGGTGATCGAGCTCGTCGGCCTCGGTGAGAAGTGGGATTCCCGCGTCAGGACGCTCTCCGGCGGCCAGAAGCGGAGGCTCGACCTCGGGATCGCGCTCGTCGGCGACCCCGATCTCGTGTTTCTCGACGAGCCGACGACGGGATTCGACCCCTCGGCCCGCCGCTCGGCCTGGGAGATGATCCTCTCGCTCCGCTCGCTCGGGAAGACCATCCTCCTGACGACGCACTACCTCGACGAGGCCCAGCGACTGGCCGACCGGGTCGCCGTGCTCCGGGCCGGCGAGATCGTCAGCCTGGGGAGCCCCGCGGAGCTCATCGGCACGTCGAGCCGAACGGAGATCCGGTTCCGACGGGACGGCGAGGAGGTCGTCCTCGAGACCGACGAGCCGACGCGCGTGCTCCACGAGCTGACCGCGGACGCGCTCGCCTCGGGCCGCGAGCTCGAGCACCTCGAGGTGCGCCGGCCCACGCTCGAGGACGTCTACCTCGAGCTGATCGACGAGGAGCTGGGCGCACGCGAGTGAGAGTCCTGATCCATCAGCTGCGTGCCGAGCAGCGGCTGTTCTGGAGGAGCCGGGAGGCCGCGGTCTTCGTCTTCGTGTTCCCGCTGCTCCTGTACGCGCTTCTCGGATCCGTCTACGGCAACACCATCAACGGCGTGCCGGCCTCCGACGCGCTGCTCTCCGGGATCTTCGGCTACGGCGCGGCGAACACGGCGCTCGCCGGTCTCGCGATCGTCCTCGTCGGGCGACGCGAGGCCGGGATTCTCAAGCGCCTGCGCGCCACTCCGCTCCCGCCCGCGACGTACCTCGCGGCCGTCCTCCTCTCGACCCTGATCACCTTCGCGCTCCAGTCGGTGGCGCTCGTGCTGCTCGGACGGCTCGCGTTCGGAGCGAGCCCCCCGGCGAACGCCCTCGGCTTCGCCGGGGCGATCGTGCTCGGGGTCGCCAGCTTCGCCGCGCTCGGGCTCGCAGCCGCGTCGCTCATCCGCTCGGCCGAAGGCGTCTCGGCCGTGGTCAACGTCATCGTCCTGCCGATGGCGTTCCTCTCCGGCTCGTTCGGCTCGACGAGGAACTTCCCCGCCTTCCTGCAGGCGATCGCCGACGTCTTGCCGCTGACCTACTTCCTCGACATCGTCGACGGCGTCTACCTCCGCGGCGAGTCGCTGTTCGCGGACCCGGGGGCGCTGGCCGTCGTCGTGGCCTGGGGAGTGGCGGGCCTGGCGGTCGCCCTGCGCCGCTTCGGCTGGATGCCGCGGGAGCGATAGCGGGCGCGAGGCCCGCTACCGGTTGCTCAGCATCGACAGGTAGTAGAGGAGCACCGCGACCGCTGCCAGCGCGGCGGCGACGTACGTCCACGCAGCGGCCGTGAGGGTGCTCTTGACCCCTGCGGCCTCGTTCGAGGCGACGAGCCCGAGGTCCTGGAGCTGCTGCTTGGCGCGCCGCGACGCGTCGAACTCGACGGGGAGGGTCACGATCTGGAAGAGCACGGCGATCGCGTAGAGCACGATCGCGATGTAGATGAACCCGAGGATGCCGAGGAACAGGCCGCCGAGGAGGAAGAGCATCCAGATGTTGGACGCGAACTGGACGGCCGGGAACAGCGCGCTTCGCACCCGGAAGAACGAGTACGCCTGCGCGTGCTGGATCGCATGCCCGACCTCGTGCGCCCCGACGGCGGTGGACGCGACCGAGACGCCGCCGTAGACCGGCTCCGAGAGGTGCACGGAGCGGCTGCGCGGGTCGTAGTGATCGGTGAGCGCGCCCGGCGCCTGCTCGACCGGGACGTCGTTCAGCCCGTTCGCGTCGAGGATCTGCCTGGCCACCTGCGCACCGGTCATCCCGTTCGCGACGGGCACCTCGAGATTGCGCTGGAAGGTGCTCTTGACGCGATGCTGGGCCCAGAAGCCGAGGAGCATCGGGACGATGAAGAAGAGCAGGAACTGCACGCCCGGATCCTAGCCAGCCCGTTCCTGGGGGCCGCAAGGACGAAGCGCGTACGACTGCGTGTTCTTAACCGTTGGCCGTCAGCGCCTGGCAGGACTCGGCGTCGGCGAAGGCAGCCTGCAGCTCCGCCTTTGCGCTCCCCGCGAGGTCGGCGTTCTGGAGGTCGTCGACCGTCGCCGAGGCGCGGTCGAGGAGCGCCTGGAACTGCGGCGCGAGCGCCGCGAGCGCCTTCGGGAACTCCTGGGGAGACGCGGCCTCCGACGCCTGCTCCGCACCCTGCTTCAGGGCGCCGACGCTGGACTGGAGCTCGTCGGCCGCGGCCGAGAGCTCCTGCTCGAGCGTGTCGCCCGACTCGAGGTCGGGAGGACCGAGGTCCCGCAGCTCCGTGACGAGGGTCGCCGTCGCCTCCTCCGCCGCGTCGATCTTCTGCGCGAGCGTCTCCGCGTTCAGCGTCCCCGTGCTCACGTCGGCGAGCGACTCGATCGAGGACTTCCAGGTCCCGAGGCTCGTGCAGACCGAATCGGCCCACGCGCTCGCGGAGGGCGAGCTCTCGTCGTCGGCCGTGAGCCGCATGAGCAGGGCCGCGATGGCGATCGACGCGACGCCGATCACGATCGCCGCGACGAACCAGTTCCGCCTCACAGGGTGAGTCTATGCGCCCGGAGGTTCCGGGTTGCTGCCGCGCCGAATCAGGGAGCGCCGGATCTCGTCCGCGCCCCAGACGATCACCGGAAAAGTGGCGAGCATCGCGAGCTCGGTCGCTCCGAGCGGGGCGGTGTGGAAGATCGGCTGGAGCGCCGGCACGTAGACGACCGCTGCCGCGAAGGCCACCTCGAACGCGATGCCCCAGAGCAGCATCCGGTTCGAGAAGAACCCGATCGAGCGCAGCGAGGCGCGGTCGGTCCTCGCCGCGAACGCCGTCCCGATCTGGCACGCCACGATGCCCGCGAAGGTCATGGTCGTGGCCGTGACGTACGGGTCGTTGAGGGGCGATCCCGTCGAGGTGTCGGCGCCCGCGCTCCAGCCTGCCTGCCAGAGCACGTAGAAGAAGCCGCCGAGGACGAGCGCCGCCTCGATCAGCCCGAGGAAGACCCACGCCCGGTAGAGCATCGGAGCCTGGATCACCCCTTCCGAGCGCGGGCGCGGCGGCTGCTGCATCAGGCCCGGCTCCGCGCGCTCGCGACCGAGCGCGAGCGCTGGGAGGATCTCCGTCCCGAGGTCGATCGCCAGGATCTGCATGACCGTGATCGGCAGAGGAATCGCGCCGCCGCTGAGGGCGAAGACCAGGAACGGGACGACCTCGGGAGTCGCGTGGGCGAAGATGTAGAGGATGAACTTCCGGACGTTGTCGAAGACCTGACGTCCGGCCTCGACGGCTGCGACGATCGTCGCGAAGTTGTCGTCCGTGAGGATCATCGTCGCGGCCTCGCGCGCGACCTCCGTCCCCGTCAGGCCCATGGCCACGCCGATGTCGGCGCGGCGGAGCGCCGGCGCGTCGTTTACCCCGTCGCCGGTCATCGCGACCACGTGGCCCTCGGCGCGCAGCGCGTCGGCGATCCGGAGCTTCGCCTCCGGCGAGCTGCGGGCGAAGACGAGCTCCCTGCCCTCGCGGAGGAGATGGTCGAGCTCCGTCTCGCTCAGCCGATCGAGCTCCTCGCCGGTGACGACCGTCGCCGCCCCGCCGTCCGCGATGCCGACGCGGTGCGCGATCTCCGCGGCCGTCGGCCCGTAGTCGCCCGTGACGACGACGACCCGGATGCCGGCCGTGTGGCAGAGCGAGACCGCCCCTGCGACCTCGGGCCGCGGTGGGTCGAACAGCGCCACGAGTCCCAGCAGGCAGAGGTCGTGCTCCGCCTCTTCACGGTGCTCCGGAGGCAGTGCTCCCACGGGGAGGCGCCGGCGCGCCACGGCCAGCACGCGCAGGCCCTGGGATGCGTAGCGCTCGAGGACGTCGAGCACCTCCTCGCGGTCGGCGTCGGTGAGCGGGACGTGGTCGTCGGGCCCCCCGATCTCGGACGAGCGCTGCAGCACCTCCTCCGGCGCCCCTTTTGCGTGCACCGTCAGGCTCCCGTCCGCCCGCTCGTCGACCGTGGACATGAGGCGGAGCTTCGAGTCGAAGCGGTAGAGCATCCGGCGAGCGTGCTCCCGACGGGCGACGTCGACGTCGATTCCGAGGGCCCGGGCAGCCTCGAGCATCCCGATCTCGGTCGCCTCGCCTCGCGACTTCCCCGCTCGCTCCGGCGCCAGCTCGGCAGTGCTCGAGGCGGCGATCGCACGCCCGAGAAAGCCGAGCACGGGGTTGGCGGCGACGGCGCCCCGCACGTCGACGTCGCCCTCCAGGTCGAGCTCGCCGAGCGGCGTCCAGATGCGGAGGGCGCGCATGCGGTTCTCCGTGAGCGTCCCCGTCTTGTCGGTGCAGATGACGGTCGTCGAGCCGAGCGTCTCGACGGCGCTCAGGCGCTTGACGAGCGCGCCGCGGCGCGAGAGCGCAGCGACCGCGACGGCGAGCGCGAGCGTGATCGTCGGCAGCAGCCCCTCGGGCACGTTGGCGACGATGAGGCCGATCGCGAACGCGAGCGCGTCATCGGGCGGAAGACCTGCTCCGAAGATCCCGATCGGCAGGAATGCGAGGCCGACCGCGATCGCCACGATCGCGATCAGCCAGGCGACGCGCCGCACCTGCGCCTCGAGCGGGCTCTCCTCGATCTCGACACGCTCCGTGAGGGCCGCGATCCGGCCGAGCTCGGTGTGCATCCCGGTCGAGTAGACGAGCGCCTTCGCCTCACCGCTGACGCACGCCGTTCCGCTGAAGAGCAGGTCGCGGGCCTCGAGCAGCAGGCCGGCCGGATCGTGCAGGTGCGCTGCCCGGAGGACGGGCTGAGACTCACCGGTCAGCGTCGAGAGATCGACGTCGACCGCTCCCTCGAGGAGGCGCGCGTCGGCCGAGATCCGATCTCCTTCGGCGACGATCAGCACGTCGCCGGGAACGAGCTCCCGCGCGTCGATGAGCTGCCGACTGCCATCTCGAAGGACTGTCGCCTGGACCGGCAGGTACTCGCGAAGGGCCTCGGTCGCGCGCTCTGCCTGCCGCTCCTGCGCGAACGCGAAGATCGCGTTCAACACGACGACGAGCGCGATCGCAGCTCCCAGGATCCAGGAGACGCCGACGACGGCGAGGATCGCGGCGGCCCACAGGAGCAGGGCAAGCGGGTGGACGAACTGCTTCAGGAGCTCCCGCAGCCACAGCCTCCCTGCGCGCCGCGCGATCTCGTTCGGCCCGTAGGCCGTGAGCCGGCGCGCCGCTTCTCGACTCGTCAGGCCCTCCGGTCGGGAGCGAAGGTCGCGGAAGAGCCGCTCGATCGGCTCCCGGGGCTCGGCGTTCAGCACCGGGATCGTCTCCACGTTCCCGAATCTAGGAACGGAGCGCTGTTCTCGCATCCGGGCGCTCCCCGACGCAGCGACCCGCCAAACCGCGTCCGGGATCCGGGGATCCACTGACTCGTGGCGCCGGGGCGAGAGGCGAACCCGCCCCCTCGGACCGGCACCGGTGACGGGTCCAGCTACCTCGCGACGAGCACGCTGCAGTGCGCGTGGTGGAGCACCTTCGAGCTGACGGAGCCGACGAGCCAGCGCTCGACGGTGCTCATGCCGCGAGTCCCGAGAACGACGAGGTCGACACGCTGCTCGTGCGCAACTTCGAGAATCGCCGTCGCGGGGTCGCCGCTGCGCGTGACGAGAGCCGGCTCAATGCCCTGCTCGGAGAGCACGCGGCCGGCCTCGGAGAGCTGCTTCTCGCACGCCTCGACCTGCTCGGGGGACGGAAGCGCTCCGGCGTGCCCGAACAGCGGCACGCCCTCGGCGACGCTGATGACCGAGACGACGTCGTCGGGCCGTGCGAGCACCGCGGCGCGCTCGAGCGCACGCCTGGCGCCAGCGGATCCGTCGTACGCGACAAGAACCCTCACGCCTTGCTCCTCGGTCTCTCACCTCGAGTGTCGAGTACGGCGCGGACGGCCGCATCGGTGGCGACACGGATTCGCACGCCCGTGGGCAATGCGAGGATCCCCTGATCGATGTTGCGCCGAAGCCCTGAAGGCAGCTCACCGGCCGGTTCCTAGAGTCCAGGAAAGCCCCGGACAGGAGACGGCATGCTTATCGATCAGTCAGCCCACGGCAGTGAGGTCGTCGACACGCGAGCTGTCGAGCGAACCGTGCAACGGCTCCGCGAGGCGCACGTGGCGCTGCCGACGTTCGCGCAGCTTGCGAACCCCGGGCTCGCCCCGCCACGCGTCCGGGAGGCGCTGGCAGCAGTCGGTCCCGACGACGCCGATCCACTGAACCTGTTTCGAGTGCACTGGTACAACGGCGCGAGCCGCGTCGACGCCGTCGACGTTCCAAACCACCTCGTGCTTCCCCGCGAGCTCACCGGCGTCGACGCCCGGATCGTCGTGGCGCTCGGCGACCGGTTCCCCCTCATCCGCGCGCACAAGGTGCTCGCCGCCTACGGCTGCCTGGCGCCGCGCCTCGTCATTGGCGAGTTCGACACCAGCCGTCACCGCGCCGTCTGGCCGTCGACCGGCAACTACTGCCGCGGAGGCGTCGCGATCTCGCGCCTGCTCGGCTGCCGCGGGGTCGCCGTCCTCCCCGAGGGGATGAGCCGCGAGCGCTTCGACTGGCTCGCGGAGTGGGTCGCCGAGCCCGGGGACATCGTCCGGACGCCCGGTACCGAGAGCAACGTCAAGGAGATCTACGACCGCTGCAAGGAGCTCGCACGCGACCCCGACAACGTCATCCTCAACCAGTTCTCCGAGTTCGGGAACTACCTCGTCCACTACCTCGCGACCGGAGCCGCCCTCGAGCACGTCTTCGAGTCGCTGCGCGAGCACGAGCCCGGTCTCCGGCTGCGCGCGTTCGTCTCGGCGACCGGCTCGGCGGGGACGATCGCGGCGGGCGACTACCTGAAGGAGCGGTTCGACTCCCTGATCGTCGCCTGCGAGGCGCTCGAGTGCCCGACCCTGCTCTACAACGGCTTCGGCGAGCACAACATCCAGGGCATCGGCGACAAGCATGTCCCGCTCATTCACAACGTCCTGAACACGGACGTCGTCCTCGCCATCTCGGACCGCGCGACCGACCGGCTCGGGGTCCTCTTCGGCACCGAGACGGGCTGGAGCTACCTCCGGAGGCGCGGCGTGGCCGACCCGATCGTCGACGGGCTTCCCTCGCTCGGCCTCTCGTCGATCTGCAACGTCCTCGGCGCGATCAAGACGGCGAAGTACCTCGGGCTCGGTCCGGAGGACGTCGTCGTCACGGTGGCCACCGACGGCGCGGCGCTGTACGAGAGCGAGTGCGAGCGCGCACTCGCGCGCTACTTCCCCGCGGGGTTCGACGAGGTCTCTGCCGCGGAGGTCTACGGCGAGCACCTGCTCGGCGCGGCCACAGACCACCTCCAGGAGCTCGGTCGCAGGGAGCGCGAGCGGATCTTCAACCTCGGCTACTTCACGTGGGTCGAGCAGCAGGATGTCTCGCTCGACGACTTCCAGGCACGGCGGGACCCGGCGTTCTGGACGGGGATCCGCGACCTCGTCCCCGCGTGGGACGAGCTGATCGACGACGTCAACGCACGCACCGGGGTGCTGGAGAGCCTGTGAGCGCACCGCTCAGCCGACTCGTCTGCGCCGGCTGCGGCGTCGAGCCGGCGCCGTCCGACCCGTACCCGTTTCGCTGCCCGCGGGCGGGCCGGGGGGACGACGTCGACCACGTGCTCCGCCGCGAGCTCGACCCTGCGGCGGTGCGGTTCCCGGCCGGCGATCCGGAGCCGAATCCCTTCCTCCGGTATCGCTCGCTACTGCACTCGTATCACCTTGCGACGAGCGGTGGCCTCTCGGACGAGTGGTTCCGGACGCTCGTCCGCTCCCTCGACGAGAGCCTCGGCGCGGTCGAGGGGCACGGGTTCGTCGAGACCCCGTTCGAGCGCAGCACCGAGCTCAGCGACGCGCTCGGCCTCTCGGGCACCGGGGGCGTCTGGGTGAAGGACGAGACCCACAACGTCTCCGGCTCGCACAAGGCGAGACATCTCTTCGGGATCCTGCTCCACCTCGAGGTCGCGGAGGAGCTCGGCCTCGCCGCGCGCGAGCGTCGCCCCGAGCTCGCCATCGCGAGCTGCGGGAACGCGGCGCTCGCCGCCGCCGTGGTCGCAGCGGCAGGGAAGCGCGCGCTCCGCGTGTTCGTCCCGGCCGATGCCGACCCGATCGTACTCGCGCGGCTGGAGGAGCTCGGTGCGCACATCGAGGTGTGCCCGCGGGACGGGCGCCCCGGGGATCCGACCTATCGCCGCCTCCTGCGGGCGCTCGACGAGGGGGCGGTGCCGTTCACGTGCCAGGGAAACCTCAACGGACTCGGGATCGAGGGCGGGGAGACGCTCGGATGGGAGATCGTCTCTTCCGGAGTGCAGCCCGACCGGCTCGTCGTCCAGGTCGGTGGAGGCGCGCTCGCCAGCGCCTGCATCCAGGCCTTCGGGGAGAGCGTCGAGCTCGAGGCCCTCGCGGCCAGGCCGCGTATCGACACGGTGCAGACGGAGGGTGCATGGCCGCTGAAGCGCGCGTTCGACGCCGTGGGGACGCGGGCCGAGGTTGAGGACGCGCTCCGCTTCGCCTCGCACCATCGCTCGGCGTTCATGTGGCCGTGGGAGAGCGAGCCGCGAAGCGTCGCCCACGGGATCCTCGACGACGAGACCTATGACTGGCTGGCCGTCGTCCGAGGGATGCTCGAGACGGGGGGACGGCCGCTCGTCGTCGGCGAGGAGGCGCTCGAGCGCGCCAATGCGCTCGGGCGGGAGGCGACCGGCATCGACGTCGACCACACGGGCTCCGCGGGTCTCGCCGGGTTGCTCGCGCTGCGCGCGGCTGGAGAGATAGCGGACGACGAGCGCGTCGCAGTGCTGTTCACCGGAGTCGTGAGAACCCCCTCAGGGGAAAGGAGAGAACGAGATGAGGAGCTTCCTCGGACGGGACATCCTGTCGCTCAAGGGCTTTGAGCGCGCCGAGTTCGAGCGCGTGTTCGAGGTCTGCGACGAGCTCGCCCCGATCGCGAAGAGCCGACGGAACGCCGACCTGCTGACCGGCAAGACGCTCTTGACGGCCTTCTACCAGCCGTCGACGCGCACCCGCCTCGCGACCGAGGCCGCGATGCACCGTCTCGGAGGCCACGTCCTCGGCTTCTCCGACGCGAAGATGACGCGGGCCGGCGACTTCTACCAGGAGTCGATCAAGGACACGGTGCACATGCTCGAGTACTACGGCGACGTCATCGCGATGCGCCACTTCCAGCAGGGTGCGCCCGCCGAGGCAGCCCGCTGGGCATCGGTGCCCGTGATCAACTGCGGCGACGGCTGGGGAGAGCACCCGACGCAGGTTCTGACCGACCTCTACACGACGAAGAAGGAGCTCGGGACGGTCGACGGACTCACCTTCCTTCTCGTCGGCGACATGCGCATGCGGACGATGCACTCGATCCTCTACGCGATGTCGCAGTTCGACCTCCAGGCCTACGTCGTCGGGCCGCCCGAGATGTCGCTGCTCCCGGAGTTCAAGGCGGAGCTGGACGAGCTCAACGTCCGCTACACGGAGGCGTCGTCGGTCGAGGAGGTCATCTCCGAGTGCGACGTCATCTACATGGAGCCGGTCGTCCAGCCCGACTACACGAAGTCCCGCGACGAGGAGGGCGGCGGGGAGTTCACGAAGACGCCCGACGACTACCGCGTGACGCGGGCGCTCCTCCGCGAGAAGGCCAGGCCCGGCTCGATCGTCCTGCACAGCCTCCCGCGGATGGACGAGCTGCCCACGGACGTCGATGCGACGCGGCATGCGCGGTACTGGCCCGAGGCGTTCAACGGGGTCGTGATGCGGATGGCGCTCATCGCACTCGTCCTGGGAGCGATGGAGTAGCCATGGATCTCACCGTCAACGGAAAGCTCGTCACCGTCGAGCCGCGGGAGGGGCAGAGCCTGCTCGAGCTCCTCCGCGACGACCTCGGCCTCCGCTCGGTCAAGGACGGGTGCGCGCCCGAGGGCTCCTGCGGCGCCTGCACGGTCATCGTCGACGGGCATGCGGTCGTCTCCTGCGCGCAGAGGGCGACCCGGGTCGAGGGGAAGACCGTCGTCACGCAGGAGGGGCTCGGCGAGGAGGCGAGGCGGGAGTGGGCCGAGTGCTTCGCCGCCGCGGGCGCGTCGCAGTGCGGGTTCTGCTCGCCCGGGGTCGTGATGAAGGCCGAGGCGTACCTGGCGAAGCATCCGGAGCCGAGCCGTGACGAGATCGCCCATGCCTTCCTGGGGAACCTCTGCCGCTGCACCGGGTACACGAAGGTCCTCGACGCGGTGGCGCTCGTCGCCGGGGTGCGCCGCGGCGATGCTCTGCCCGAGCGCTCCGTCGAGGCCGGTGTCGGTGCCCGGGCGCCGAGGTACGACGCGGGCGAGCTCGCGCTCGGCGACGCCCCCTTCGTCGGAGACCTGGTCGAGCCCGGAATGCTGCACGGCGCGCTCCGCTTCTCCGACCACCCGCGGGCGCGCCTGCTGCGACTCGACACCTCCCTCGCCGAGTCCCATCCCGGTGTCGTCGCGGTCGTGACCGCCTCCGACGTGCCGGGCGAGCGGGTGCAGGGGACGCTCACGAAGGACTGGCGACAGCTCGTCGCCGAGGGCGAGACCACGTCGTACGTCGGCGACGTCCTCGCTGCCGTTGCTGCCACGAGCCGGGCCGCCGCGAGGGAGGCAGCGGCGCTCATCACCGCCGAGTACGAGGTGCTCGAGCCCCTGACGGATCCCTTCGACGCGCTGGCGGAGGACGCGCCGCCGCTCCACCCGGGCGGGAACGTCCTCTCCGTCTCGCGCGTGCAGCGCGGAGACGTCGAAGCGGCACTGGCCGGCGCGGCGCACGTCGTGACCGAGACGTTTCGCACGCAGTTCATCGAGCACGCGTTCCTCGAGCCCGAGTCGTCGCTCGTCGTGCCGGACGGAGCCGGAGCGTTCCACGTCTTCTCGCAGGGTCAGGGCGCGTGGGAGGACCAGCGCCAGATCGCGTCCTTCCTCGGCGTGCCGGACGAGCGCGTGCGGGTCACCCAGGTCGCGACGGGCGGTGCGTTCGGCGGCAAGGAGGACCTGAACGTGCAGTGTCACGCCGCGCTGCTCGCCTCGGTCACCGCACGCCCGGTCCTCCTCACGCTCAGCCGCAGAGAGAGCCTCCGCTTCCACCCCAAGCGCCACCCGCTCTGGCTCGAGTACACGGTCGGCTGCGACGACGAGGGCCACCTCGTGGCGCTTCGGGCCCGGATCGTGGGCGACACCGGGGCGTACGCGAGCGTGGGGGCGAAGGTGCTCGAGCGAGCGGCCGGGCACGCGTGCGGCGCGTACAAGGTGCCGAACGTCGAGGTCGAGGCGACGGCGGTCTACACGAACAACCCGCCGTGCGGGGCGATGCGCGGGTTCGGCGTGGGCCAGTCGAACTTCGCAGTCGAAGGAAGCCTCGACCGCCTCGCCGCCGAGGTCGGCATCGACGAGTGGGAGATCCGGTGGCGGAACGCCCTCGACGTCGGCGATCGCTTCGGCACCGGTCAGGTCCTGGGGCCAGGGGTGGGACTCAAGAAGTCCCTGCTCGCGGTGCGCGATGCCTACCACGAGGAGGCCTACGCGGGAATCGCCTGCTGCGTGAAGAACACCGGCATCGGCAACGGCGTGCCGGAGTACGGCCGGGTCGTCCTGCGACCCGAGAGCGACGGAACGCTCACGCTCTACCACTCATGGACCGAGATGGGGCAGGGAGTGACGACCGTGCTGCGCCAGATCGTCTGCACGGAGCTGGGGATCGAGCCCGAGCGCGTGCGGGTTCGCGTCGACACCGAGCACGACCTGGACACGGGCCAGACGACGGCGTCCCGTGCGACCGTCCTCGGCGGAAAGGCAGTGATCGACGCTGCGCAGAAGCTCCGCGCGGCGCTGGACGGGCAGGCGCTCGAGGCACTCGCCGGGCAGGAGTTCCGGGGAGAGTTCCTCGTCGACTGGACGACCACGAACGACGCCGAGGAGCCGGTGACGCACCTCGCCTACTCCTGGGGTGCGCAGGTCGCGATCCTCGGCGAGGACGGCCGCCTGGTGAAGGTGGTCGCGGCGCACGACGTCGGCAAGGCGCTCAACCCGATGCTCGTCGAGGGCCAGATCGAGGGCGGTGTGCACATGGGGATCAGCCAGGCCCTCTCCGAGGAGTTCGTCGTCGAGCGCGGCGTTCCCGTGACAGAGACGCTGAAGTCGCTCCACATCGTCCCCCCGACCGGGATGCCCGAGGTCGAGTGCATCCTGATCGAGGAGCCGCAGCCCGAGGGGCCCTACGGGGCGAAGGGGATCGGGGAGGCGGCGCTCGTACCGACCGCCGCCGCGGTCGCCGGGGCGCTCTACGCGTACGACGGCATCCGGCGCTCGCAGCTGCCCATGAAGGACTCGCCGGCGGCGCTCGCGGCAGTACCGCATCTCGTCAGGGCGGGAGGCAGGCGGTGATCCTCTCCGGCGGCGTCGTCGTCAGCTCCCTCGACCCCCCGCTCCTGGCGACAGCGGACGTGCACGTTCGGGAGGGGCGGATCGCCGCCCACGGCGCCGGTGCTCGCCGCGACTGCTCGGGCTGCCTCGTCGTTCCCGGCAACGTCTGCGCGCACACGCACCTGTACTCGGCGCTGGCACGCGGGATGCCGTACGGCCTCGAACCTCCGCAGAACTTCCTGCAGATCCTGCAGCGGATCTGGTGGCGCCTCGACCGGGCCCTCGACGACGAGACCATCCGCGCCTCCGCGCTCGTCGGCGGGATGGAGGCGCTCCTCTCCGGGACGACGACACTCGTCGACCACCACGCCTCCCCGAACGCGATCGACGGCTCGCTCGACGTGATCGCGGGCGCCTTGGCAGACCTCGGAGTCCGCTCGATCCTCTGCTACGAGACCTCCGACCGCGACGGCCCCGCACGGGCCGCCGCAGGCCTCGAGGAGAACCGGCGCTTCGCGGAGCGCGTGCGGCGGGAGCAGCCCGCGTTGACGAGAGCGCTCGTCGGGGCCCACGCGTCGTTCACGCTCTCACCCGCCACCCTCGAGGCCTGCGTCGACATCACGCGCTCGCTGGAGATCGGCCTGCACGTGCACGCAGCCGAGGACGCCGTCGACGAGCGCGACGCGGTCGGCTCCCACGGGCACCGCGTCGCCTCCCGGCTGGCGAACGCAGGGGCGCTCACCGGCCGGACGCTGCTCGCCCACGGCGTGCACTTCGACGAGCACGAGGCCGGCCTCGTCGAGGGGGCGAAGGCCTTCGTCGCCTCGAACGCGCGCTCGAACATGAACAACGGCGTCGGGCGCGCACCCCTCGAGGCCCTCGGCGAGCGGGTCGCGCTCGGGACGGACGGGATCGGCTCGGACATGTTCGAGGAGTCACGCACGGCGTTCTTCCGCCTGCGGGAGGAGGATCTGGGCGCCGGCCCCGGCTGGCCACTCGAACGTCTCGCAGCGGGGGCGCGATTCGTCGGCGCGGCGTTCGGCGAGCCGCGCCTCGGCAGCCTCGAGCCGGGTGCGCCTGCGGATCTCGTCGTCCTCGACTACGAGCCCCCCGCCCCGCTCGACGCGGGCAGCTTCGCCGGGCACTGGGTCTTCGGGCTCGGCTCCCGGGCCGTTCGCGACGTCATGGTCGGAGGCGAGTGGGTCGTCCTCGATCGGGGCCTCACGCGGGCCGACGCTCGGGAGCTTGCCGCCGACGCGCGCGCGCAGGCGGAACGCCTCTGGGAGCGGATGGACGAGGTCGGGCCGCACACGTTCGAGCCGAAAGGAGGACGGCCATGGCCCTCCCCAGTGATCGAGTAGCGCTCTACCTCCAGGACAAGCACCCGATCCGCGAGGGCATGCGCTACGCGCAGCTCGCCGAGCGGTGCGGCTTCGAGGCCGTGTGGCAGGCCGAGAGCCGTCTCGTCCGCGAGGCGACCGTCCCCATGGCCGCATTCGCGGCCGTCACCGAGCGGATCGGCATCGGGTCGGGCGTGGTCAACAACTGGACGCGCAACGTGGGGCTCCTGGCAGCGACGTTCTCGACCCTCGACGACCTCGCGCCCGGCCGGATCCTGCTCGGCATCGGCGCGTGGTGGGATCCGCTCGCGGCGAAGGTCGGCATCCGCCGCCGCCGCCCGGTGCAGGCGATGCGCGAGACCGTCGAGGTCACCCGACGGCTGCTCGCGATGGAGCGCGTCACCTTCCACGGCGAGTTCGTCGACGTCGACGACATCGAGATCGACATCGTGCACGGCGACCGCTCCCCCAAGGACGTCCCGATCTACATCGCCGCGACGACCGGCATGAAGATGATGGAGCTGGCCGGCGAGATCGGCGACGGGGTGCTCCTCAACTACCTCGTCGGGCCGGGCTACAACCGCCTCGCGCTCGAGCACCTGGCGGTGGGCGCGGAGCGCGCGGGAAGGACGCTCGACGACGTCGACCGCCCGCAGCTCGTCGTCTGCTCGCTCGACGAGGATCGCTCGCTTGCGCTCGATCGGGCGCGCGAGCTCGTCACCCAGTACCTGGGCCAGCAGCCCCACATCGGGAAGGCGAGCGGCGTGGACGCCTCGCTGCTCGAAGAGATCGGGAGCATCCTCGGCTGGCCGGCCACGCACGAGCAGATCGAGCGGGCGATGGCGCTCGTACCCGACGACGTCGTCCAGCTCGTCACGGCCTCCGGTACCGCCGGGGACTGCCACGCGAAGGTGCGGGAGTACGTCGAGGCCGGCTGCACGTGCCCCGTCCTGTACCCGCTCGGCGACGACGTCCCGGCGATGATCGAAGCCTTCGCGACCGTGAGCGCGTGATGGTCGCCTTCGCTCCCTCCACGCTCGAAGAGGCGCTCGAGATCCGCGCGTCGCACCCCGAGGCGGATCCCGTGGCCGGCGGCACCGACCTCATGGTCGACGTGAACGCGCGCCGGCTTCGGCCGTCCGCCTTCCTCGACCTCTCCCGCGTGGAGGAGCTGAAGGAGTGGGGGCGCGCCGACGGCCGTGTCTTCCTCGGCGCGGGGGTGACCTTCGCGCGCATCGAGCGCGAGCTGACCCAGTTCCGCCCGCTCGTCGAGGCGGCTCGCTGGGTCGCGTCCCCGCAGATTCGCAACCGCGCCACGATCGGGGGCAACCTCGCCACCGCGTCGCCCGCCGGCGACAGCATCCCGGTGCTCGCCGCGTACGAGGCCGACGTCGTCCTCGCCTCCTCGGGGTCTCCCCGGCGCCGCGTTCCGCTCGCGCGGTTCCTCGTCGGCCCCAAGCGGACGAGCCTGACGCCGGACGAGCTGATCGTGGGGGTCGAGTGGCAGCCGGTCGCGGGGCCCGGCTCGTTCGCGAAGGTCGGCCGCCGGAACGCGATGGTGATCGCCATCGCGAGCGTCTGCCTCCAGGTGGACGAGGAACGACGCGCGGTTCGCCTCGCCCTCGGCTCCGTCGCCCCGACGGTCGTCCGCGCCCCGACCGCGGAGCGTTTCGCCGAGGGGCTCGAGTGGAACGATCCGGCGACGCTCGCCGAGTTCGGGCGCCTGGCCGCGGCCGAGGCCCGGCCGATCGACGACCTGCGCGGCACGGCCGCCTACCGCCGCCACGTCGTCGAGGTGCTCGCCCGCCGTGCGCTCGCGCGGGCAGAGGAGGCGCGATGCTGATTCACACGACCGTCAACGGAACCGCGTCCACAGTCGACGTCGTGCCCGGGACGAGCCTGCTCACGGTGCTGCGCGACGAGCTCGGCCTCACGGGCACGAAGAACGCCTGCGAGGAGGGAGAGTGCGGCTCGTGCTCGGCGTGGCTCGACGGCGAGCTCGTCTGCACGTGCCTCGTGCCCGCGCTGCAGGCCGAAGGCCGGGAGATCCGAACCGTCGAGGCGCTCGCCGACGACGGTCGACTGCACCCGGTGCAGGAGGCGTTCCTCGCCGCAGGAGCCGTCCAGTGCGGCTTCTGCACCCCGGGCCTCGTCACCGCTGCCGTCGACCTGCTCGAGCGCACCCCCGATCCCGACGACGAGGAGATCCGTGTCGCGCTCGAAGGGAACCTCTGCCGCTGCACGGGGTACCAGAAGGTCCTCGACGCCGTGCGCCTCGCGGCCGGACGCACCGGCCCCGAGACGGCGGTCGAGCACGGGCGGGTCGGGGAGTCCGCGCGGCGCGTCGACGGGCCCGCGAAGGTCACGGGCACGTTCGAGTACGGCGGCGACCTCCACGCGGAGGGGATGCTCTGGGGAGCGACCCTTCGTAGTCCACACGCGTCCGCACGCATCCGCTCGATCGACGTCGCACGGGCGACGGCCGCCCCGGGCGTCCACGCCGTTCTGACTGCCGCGGACGTCCCCGGCAAGGCGACGTTCGGGCTCGAGTTCTCCGACCAGCCGGTGCTCGCCTCCGACGTCGTGCGCTACGTGGGCGAGCCCGTCGCGCTCGTCGTCGCCGGCACGCCGGAGCAGGCGCGCAGAGCGGCCGAGCTCGTCGACGTGGGGTACGAGCCGCTGCCGGCGGTCGTCGACATGGAGCAGGCGCTCCGCCCGGACGCGCCTCTCGTGCACGAGTTCGGCAACGTGCTCCGGCACGTCCACATCGAGCACGGCGATCTCGACGCGGTCGAGGCGGACGTCTGGGTCGAGGGGTACTTCGAGACCCCGATGCAGGATCACGCCGCGCTCGGTCTCGAGGCCGCGCTTGCCTCGCCGGTCGAGGACGGCGGCGTCGACCTCCGCACGATGACCCAGTGGTCGCACGTAGACCTGCAGCAGGTCGCAGCCTGTCTCGATCTCCCGCCGGACAAGGTGCGCATCTCCTTGACGGGCCTCGGCGGGGCGTTCGGCTCGCGCGAGGACCTGCACGGCCAGATCCACGCGTCGATGCTGGCGCTCCGCACGGGCCGGCCCGTGAAGACGGCGTGCAGCCGCGAGGACTCGTTCCACGCGCACGTGCACCGGCATCCCTCGAGAGTCTGGGTCCGCTACGGCGCGCGGGCGGACGGCCGACTCGTCGCCGCCGACGTCCGACTGCTGCTCGACGGCGGCGCGTACGCGTCGTCCTCGCCCGCCGTCCTCGCGAACGCGACGACCTTTGCCGCCGGACCGTACGAGGTGCCGAACGCCAGGCTCGAAGGCACCGTCGTGTACACGAACAACCCGCCGTGCGGGGCGATGCGCGGGTTCGGCGCCCCGCAGGTCTGCTTCGCGTACGAGTCCGCGATGGACCTCCTCGCCGAGAAGCTTCAGATCGACCCGGTCGAGCTCCGGCTGCGGAACGCCGTCCGCACGGGCTCCGTGCTGCCGACGGGGCAGGTGCTCGCGGGCAGCGCGCCGGTTCGAGAGGTGATCGAGCGCTGCGCGGCGCTCCCGCTGCCCGCTGAGCCACCCGCCGCGTACGCGAAGCGCGGGGTCGGCTTCGCGGTGGGATTCAAGAACGTCGCCTACAGCGAGGGCTTCGACGACTCGGCGGAGGCGACGGTCACGCTCCGTCTCGGGCCCGAAGGCCCCGAGGCCGAGGTGCGCACGGCCGCGGTCGACTACGGCCAGGGGCTGTACACGGTCCTCGCGCAGATCGCGCGCAGCGAGCTCGACGTCGACCGCGTCGCCGTCGTGCCCGCGGACACCGGCGAGATCGGGTCGGCCGGCTCCACGTCCGCGTCCCGGCAGACCACCATGGCCGGCGGGGCCGTGCAGGCGGCGTGCCGCGAAGTCCGAGCAGAGCTCGACACGGGCGATGCCGCTCTGCCGATCACGCGCACGGCCACCTACCACCATCGCCCGACGACCGGGTTCGACGAGAGGGGCCAGGGCGACATCCACGTCACCTTCGCGTTCGTCGCCGAGCGTGCGGTCGTCGACGTCGACGAGGAGCTCGGGCTCGCGCGGGTCGTCCAGCTCGCCGTGGCGCAGGACGCGGGCACGGTCGTCAATCCGCAGGGAATCGAAGGCCAGGTCGAGGGCGGCGCAGCCATCGGCCTCGGGCTCGCGCTCATGGAGGAGGTACGGCTCGAGGGAGGGCGAATCGCGAATCCGTCGTTCACCGACTACCTGATTCCGACCGTGCTCGACACCCCACCCGTTCTCAGCGAGTTCGTCGAGGAGCCCGAGCCGGGCGCGCCCTACGGCGTGAAGGGAATCGGCGAGCTCGGTACCGTGGCCGCGACGCCGGCGATCGTGTCCGCGCTCCGCGCCGCGACCGGGCGCGCACTGAACCGCGTTCCGGTCACACCCGACGACATCCTCGGCCTTCGCCCGCCGGCCGCGACGGCCGGTCCGGCGCCCATACCCGACGTTCCGGGCCAGCAGGCCGTTCCCGAGTACCTCGGGCTCGGCCTCGGCCAGCAAGAGCTCATGAAAGCGAGGTAGCGATGCACCAGGTAGCAGTCGACCGCGCGTCCCTCATCGGGCGCGACTACATCGAGACGCTCGACTGGACGGTCGAGGAGATCGAGGAGGCGCTCGCGGTCTCGGGCGAGCTCAAGGCCGCCTTCCGAAACGGCGAGCCGCACCGGCTCCTCCCGGACAAGACGCTCTTCATGCTCTTCCTCGACAAGTCCACGCGCACCCGCAACGCCTTCGAGTCGGGGATGACCCAGCTCGGCGGGCACGCGATCTACCTCGACGCCGAGAAGACGCAGGTCGCGCACGGCGAGAGCCCGAAGGACATGGGGATCATCCTGTCGCGGTACGGCCACGGGCTCGCGATCCGGCACGACCTCGCCCCGTACGAGGGCAACGCCTGGATGCGGGAGATCGCGCGCTGGGCCGACATCCCGCTCATCAACCTCCAGTGCGACGTCGACCACCCGACGCAGACGCTGGCCGACCTCATGACGCTCCGCGAGAAGCGCGGCGAGAACCTCCGCGGGATGCGGGTCGCCGTGTCCTGGGCCTACGCGCCCTCGTACGCGAAGCCGCTCTCGGTCCCGCAGGGGCTCCTCACGCTCCTCCCTCGCTTCGGGATCGACGTCGTCCTCGCCCACCCGCACGGCTTCGAGCTCATGCCCGAGGTCATCGCGCGCGCCGAGGCCGCGGCGGCGGAGGCAGGCGCCACGATCAGCTACGTCCACGAGATGGACGAGGCGTTCCGCGGCGCCGACGTCGTGTATCCGAAGTCCTGGGGCCGGATCGACGCCTTCACCGACGAGAAGAAGGCGCTCGCCGAGTCGGCGGCGCACTCCGACTGGATCTGCGACGCGCGGCGCATGTCGCTCGCGAACGCCGACGCGCTCTACATGCACTGCCTGCCGGCCGACCGCGGCACCGAGGTGACCGACGAGGTCATCGACGGTCCCCAGTCGGTCGTCTACGACGAGGCGGAGAACCGGATGCATACGGGCAAGGCGCTCATGGCGCTGACCATGGGCGGCTACGCGACGTGACGGACCGGGCGCAGGTCGACGAGGACAGGCTGCGGCTCGTCGTCGCGCTGGGCGGCAACGCGCTGCTCCGCCGCGGGGAGCCCATGACCGCGGAGATCCAGCGCGGCCATGCGGGCGAGGCGATGGCCGCCGTGGCCGAGCTCGCGTCCACCCACGACATCGTGCTCACGCACGGGAACGGGCCACAGGTCGGGCTGCTCGCGCTGCAGGCGTCGGCCT